>Ga0209344_10000324_pt1 | contig 89079 bp, 58 predicted proteins | sample Cruoilmetagenom6_FD_187293 | JGI IMG/M metagenome (GOLD analysis project Ga0209344, IMG submission 187293) | Oil polluted marine microbial communities from Coal Oil Point, Santa Barbara, California, USA - Santa Barbara Oil Seep Sample 6 (SPAdes)... | ecosystem: Environmental > Aquatic > Marine... | reverse complement strand
CAATCTCTCGAAAACCTAAATGAAAACTAAGCATGTAGAAGGCAGTATAATTGCTTGTTTGGACGAGGGTTCGAATCCCTCCGGCTCCACCTTCGCCCTCCGTAGCTTTGCGTTTTTCAGCAAAGCGAAGGAGGGCTTTTTATATTCAGTACTATCAATAATGGTTCCGCGTGAGGGCTTCGGTGGACGCAGTCCACTTCTTCTCCAAAACTTTGCGTTTTTCAGCAAATCGAAGGAGGGCTTTTCCTTCGCTCTCCGTAGCTTCAGCGTAGGAGAACCCCCGTTCTCCGAAGCTTTGCGTTTTCAGCAAAGCGTAGGAGAATATTTTCAGTACTATCAATAATGGTTCCGCGTGAGGGCTTGCGCCTCGACCGACGCCATAGGCTTTTGCCGACGGTGTCCGCTAGCCAACTACGCCATAGTGGCTACGAAGGCCGTAAAGCTTTAGCGCACGCGGACGGTGGATGTGGATCCACTTCTACTCCGTAGCTTTGCGTTTTTCAGCAAAGCGAAGGAGAATATATTTTAAACTTATTTCTTAACTTTATACAACTCCCCATAATTTTAAAACTATTAATTATGGAACTACCCTACGCAGTCTATATTCTTAAATGTGCCAATGGGAAATATTACACAGGATATACCACCAAAATAGACAATAGACTAATTGCCCATGGTAAAGGTGAAGTTTCATTCACAAAAGATAAGCTTCCTGTAACCCTTGTTCATCTATCTCTTTTCTCTGACAAGCAAAAAGCTTATAATTTTGAGCGGTATTTAAAATCTGGTTCAGGAATTGCTTTTAGAAACAAAAGATTGGTCTAAGATAATTCAATCATTTACTATTTCGCATTTTCACCGAATCAATACTACTAAAACACAATCCCTAGGCTACCACCAAAGGATTATTCCTTTTGCTCCTGTGTTTTTGGCTGCTCTTTTTCCTTCTTCTTATTTTGTGGCTCAGCTAAGTCTTCCATCATTTTAAAGAATTTACCAGTATTGGTAACATAGCTATCTGCCAGCATATTGTATTTTTCCAGCATTTCTTTGGTTAGCTGCCCGGTAGAGCCTATATAAGTATCGTTGTTAACCGTTTCCTTGAACCAGGCCAAGGTTAAACCGATAAGCTGCACATAATTACTTCGGCTTTCCTGCAGGCGGGCAGGCGGATCTGCAATAAAATGGGTGACAATACTGGCCATCCCGAAGGTGCCAAAGGCCACAGCCAAAATGGCTTGTCCATAAATGCCAAAAACCAGTGCAGAGACTATTAAGCATAACCCCAAGCAGAAACTAACAATATACATGATACGGGTAGTGTTCTGCGAGTTTTTGCTTTCGTCCAAGGAATCTTTAAGACTGTCTTTAAGGCTTCTTATTACATCAAAAGTCTGTACCCCAGATTTTGACAGCTCGTCCAGCTGCTGCAGTTGCATCTGCATCTGCTTTTTGCCAAGGTCGGTTTGTAAGTTTTGAAGAGTGGTATATTGGTGGGTTATTGTATCATTAATCTCCTTAATTTTCAAAAGCCCTTCCTCAGAAATATTGTATTGTTTAAAATACTCCAAATTTGGCGCCTGCGTGGGATTCATTGCTATTGCGTGCAGTTCATTTATCAAGTTGTCATTATCCATACTAAAAGTTTTGGTTATACTATTACATCGGGAAAGTTTTAAAATGTGAGCAAAAAAAGCCCGTAGCCTCACATCTACGAGCTTCTTTAACTCCAAATTATAACAAATAATTAGGGTTCCAGTGCAAATGCAACTGTTCTACCATAATCTCTGGCAACGCGCGATATACCATCCGTAGCCGTAGAAATTATATGCAATGTTTCTGCAAAGGCAGCTTTTCCAGCGCCATCTTCATAACACTCACCCAGTAATTCAGAAGGGGTAAAGCTCTTGCTGTATATACCTGTTATGGTGTCTAGAGTATAGCCAGAGGCACTGTCTATAACCATTCCTCTTGCATTGGCTATGGGCACTCCTCCACAGGTTCCTTTTACTACTCCAAAGCTAAACTCCGCAAAATCGGTAGGATGGGTAGCCTTAAAGGATAGCTCAAGCGCTGCCTCTACGCCTTCGGGTTTGTACTTCACAAAACCACAGCAGTTGGAAGATGCGGGCGTGCCATTTACGTTTACTGTGTAAATATCGCCTACGCACTGGCCATTGTCAATCCTAAGCAGCATATTGAAGGCATCTGCATTCGTAGCCGTAGGATTTTCCAAGAGAACGTTAGGTGCATTCTCACTATACCTAGCATCGTCGTGCCTTGGGGTCTTAAAGTTTGCTTTTGGAATGTTCTGCAGTAGGTTCCCCGCTTGGTCAAACAGTTCCAACTTCAACTCGTACAGACCATTTTCGAAATCTGAGACAGCAGTAGTATCAAACTGAATGGTGTCCATATAATAGGTCTGTTGGTGCCAATGTGGATGTGAATCCGCAGGCACATTGAAAGGCGCCATGGTTGGCTCTTCTGGCGGAATGATGTACAAGTTATCATTTGGACCTACGGTAAATGGTCCAAGCTTCTTACTCTCCGGTGCCCATTGCCAGTCGTCATTGGCATCCTTATAGCGATATTGATACCCCTTTCTTACTTCCCCGCCTTTGGGAGGCAAGGGTTTATAGGTATCACCTACAAAATCCAAATCAGCATTCGCACGCTGTCTGTAGCTCCAACGATAATAGTACACGTTCGCGTTCGGCAGGGCTGGTCCGAAGCCCATTCTTAAAATGGGACTTCCCCCAAAGGGTCTTTTATAGTCATCTACTGTCGTAACCAGGAAGCTGTCCCCCGCTGCGCCAGCATCCGTAAGACCAATACGGTCATAGGCTACGCTTTGGCCTGGAGGCGCCAACATTTGATGCCCCTGTTTAACGTGGGAAACACTGGTATGGCCCAAAGTGCGTATCCATACATCTTCGCCAATAAGCTCGCAATCGCAGCAGCAATCGCCAGCTACTCTTGGATGGGTCAAGTGGATATTGATATCGGTACCACAGACGTAGTTCCAATGGATATTGCATGGTTTGGGCGGTTTGTAAACCGTAGTCCATACCCCATCTATCATATATTCCACCCAGATATAAATATCAGGCTTATCGCCAAAGCAGTTGTAGTATATATTCTTTTCAAACCTGCCAGCGGCATTGGTTTCTACTACTGCCAATTCCTGGCAACGGTAAAAATAGGGCCACCACCAAGGCCAAAAGCAGAACCATGGATGCAATAGCGCATAGTTTTTCACTATGGTATCCCTGATAACATTCAAATTGCCAGAGGCAAATTGTTGTTTTATTTCGGGACCCAATTCAGGTAATAGCGAAAGTGTTTCCTTGGTCATTTCTGGAAGGGACTGCGTCTTGAAAATATTCTCTTCGTTCAGCCCTCCACGCATCATTGGGAAACGTTCCATCCGCTGATAAGGACCAGGGTCTGGAATAGGAATGGGTACTTTAAATTTTGGATTTAATACAGCATCCGGCACCTTGGCGATAATGTGATCCGGTATTTTACGGATCCAATACAAGATAGGGTCAATTTCGCAGATATGCACCCGCGCCCGGCATACGGGCAGGTCTTCCCAACCATTGCCAAAGTTGAACCATTTTGACACCTTTCCACTTACGCGACATTTACATTTAAGCCAGAAGATTGATAGCCCTTCTGGAATGGGCAATATGTTTAACACATTGTTATCGTTCAGCCTTATAATAGGCTCGTATGCCTTATAGCTTTGCAACTCCTGCGTAGTTTTAACGCGAGTTATTTTTTTATCGGAAGCTGGAGCAATAAATAGCTTTAGCTGTTCAGGGTCTAATTTCCGATTCCTATTTCCAGGAGGTAATTTGTCAAGATCAAACTCCAGGATATTGTCTTTCACATATTGCCATTGCAGCAATATTCCCCTACAATTAAAGAGAAAGCCAATAAGCGGCAGCTCTATTTCAGGGGGTTGTTCAAAATCTACATTGATCTTGAATTTTCTGTTGAATTCTTCAGGATTTTTTGCCATCATTACGTGGTTTAGTTTAATGCCTACTCTTTTTAATCTTGGATTTTGGGCTTACTCCATTCATTGTATCTTCATACGGGGAGGAGCATACACTTCAATTATAGAATCTAGAAGTGTTATGGGTATATTTCTTTGCACTGTAAAAAGAATGCTTCCTTTTTCAGTGCAAAGAAATTAGGTGTCATAAATACTATTTAGACCAAATACCTTCGTAGTGCGCTTTATTGCCATCTTCATAGCCAGCTACACAGCGGGTGAGATAGCCTTTGGAAAGCATACTGCTATATTCGGTTTGGTATTGCGAACCAGAGAGATGGTGCTTTTCCCACCACGAGTTGTAATCGGGTGCATTTTTGTACCATATTCCGCTCAATCGGGGTTTGCCGCCTTTCACATAGGCATCCAAATAAACGAGCTTGAACTTCTTTTTATCGGTATAGTCCTTAAAGGCATCTTTAAAGCCTTGCAAGGTCATGTCTGGACGCAGGTAAAACCCACCTGTTTTCTTCTTTTCCCAAAGCGCGCTAACATAGGTTTTGGAACCTATATGCACACAGGAAACGTTTGCGGGTACCCATCCGGCCTTGTGGTGTTTTTCAAAGTTTGCCTCGTGCCAGGAAAGGGGTTGCCCATGATAGGCCATCCACTTCACGGAACTGTCTTTTTTCCAGACCGCAGCATACCGCAGCTTGCCACTCAATAGATAGGAATTTATATTGATAAGCCTATAACCGGCCTTGACCCATTTATCAAACTCGGTTTGATATTTCTTGCCGTCCATATTGTGGCGCGCTACCCAAGCCACATTCTTTGAGGGACGGAAAATAGCGTTGAAATAGGTTTTTCCATCCACGTCAAAACCATCCACCCACACGGGGTAGTAGCCACAGGTCCATATCTTGTCAAATTCAGCTTGATAGTTGGCATTGCTCACCCCGTGTTTTGCCACTTCGCCCCAATTGGTTGGGTATTCGCAATAAGGGTGCTCCATAGCCACAAAACAGGCCTTGCTTTTCTTTCCGGGAATACCTTGGGTATTGAGCTTGGACCAATTGATATTGGACTTTGGCGTTTTGTAATGCTCCTTCCCTATAACATAGCCCGTGTTAAACAGCAATGGCCTAAAGGCGCCACTGTCCGGTTGGTCATCGTTTTTATAGGCTTTTATGTGTATGTGTAAATGCGGTCCACTGGAATTGCCCGAATTTCCCGCTTTCCCCAGTACGGCACCCTTTTTTACGGTAGCCCCCTTTTTCATCAGGGAACTGGTTAGGGAACCTTTCTGCATATGGGCGTAAAGGGCAACCACATTGCCATGCCTGATGTAGAAATGGTTTCCGCCACCGCCAAAGTCAAAAGAGCCCCAGAGTTCGTCTTTCTGCTTTTTCATTCCGGCATCGGAACCGTCGGGCTTCCAGTTGTTGGGAATGTTGCTTTCAAAATGGAGCACGGTACCGTCTGCCATCGCCCTGATAGGTTTGCCCCAGATGCGATAGTCTTCGTTTTTACTGCCGTCCTTGTTTGGCAACAAGCCACGCCAAGCTTTGTCCTTATAGGCTTCCACTCCCAGATCATACGCAAACACTTGGCTTCCGCCGCCGTGCATGGAATAGCCGGACACAAATTCGTCATCACCAAAATCAGCTTTACTAAAAGGAAATGCCAGTGCATGGGAGTACGGTTTTAAGTTTTTGGTGACGGAAAGTGCGCCCCTGTAATTTTTAAAGTAAAAGCTCAATTTAACCTTGTTCGGGTAAGGAGCATCCATAAAGACCACATCGCCGTTTTCATGATACTCACGGCTGTTCTGCCAGTTGGCGGAATGGGCTGGTTCTATAACAAGTTTGTCGGCGGGCAGATATACGTCCTTTTTTACGGTGGTATTGCCTTTTTTGTATTCCAGCACTACCCTGTCCATATCTACAGCTACGGTTCCTTTGTTGTAAACCTTAACCCAAATGGAAAGTTGCGCCAAGGGCGCCTCTTGACTGGTAAAACCGGGTGTGGGATGGAAAAGCACAAAATCGCCTTCGGTGGGTTCCATAGCAAATTCAATATTTGCAGGGGCGTTGGCTCCTCTTTTGAAAAGGTGGGAAACAACCTTTGCGGCATCAAACCGTACCGGCTTGTCCTCCGTAAAGTTAAAGTGCCTCACTTGGGCAATGGTGCCAACACTTTTAAGGGTGGCGGCGGAAAGCTTCCGCGATTTTACGGCGGCAGTAACCCTACCCGTCTTAGCAGCGGGCTTTACCACTTTTTTTAAAGCAGCGGATTTAAGGGTGGTCGATTTAGTTGGCGGCGTCTTTTTTGAAGACACTCCTTTTTTAAGAATTTTCTTTGCGGTCATCTTAATAAAATTTTGAAGTTAAACAAAATGTAAGAAACCAATCGGGGAGTACTTGCCGAATTAAAAGCAAGAATGCTTAAAAAGAGGAGAGTTTCAGCCAGCAACAAAAAAATAGATGGTTGACTGCTGTAAATTTAGCAAATAATTGAATATCAAACGCTTTTGAAGGCATTTTTTTTTATTTTAACAAAACAACACCCATTTTAAGCTACCTTTTTATCTTTAAATGACCCCACCAATGATACTGGAAACAGCACATAATTGCTGATTTTTGTGATGGTTATTTTGTAAGAAGTTATTTTGGACAAAGGGGTTTTTAGAGTGATTTTGTTTTTTATAAAAGGGGTTCGACTGCGCTCACCCTGACATTCTGCTTTAAAATTAACACTCCATTGTCACACTGAGCGCAGTCGAAGGGCTTTGTAGTTAGCAACATGCTTCTTAATAACTAAGAGGGTTCGACTATAGTTTATCCTGAGCTTGTCGAAGGACTCACCCTGACATCCTGCTGTCACCCTGAGCACAGCCGAAGGGCAGTCGAAGGGCTTTGAAGTCACTCACTTTCTGGCTTGTATTTATAGTGAGTTGCATTTCTACATTCCGCTAAAATTTGTAACATATCCCACTCACCATTAATTAAGGCTTTTTTCTTTGCCCTTGTCCAACCCTTAATTTTTTTCTCAAAGTATATTGCTTGCAACACATCATTGAACTCTTGATGAAATTTTAAAACTACGGGACGTCTTTTATAGGTATATGCATCCCTTTTAGTACCAGCTTGGTGTTGCTCCAGTCTTTTTGACAAATCATTTGTAATACCTGTGTAATACGACTTGTCTGAACATGCTAATATGTAAACGTAGTATTGGTAGTACATAGCTACTTTCTTTTAAAAAGGGGTGCGCCTGAAATCACCAATTAAAGTTAACATTATTTTGTCATACTGAGCAGCCTGTCCTGAACGAAGCCGAAAGACTCGCCATGAAATCCTGCTTTAAAATTAATATTCTGCTGTCACACTGAGCAGCCTGTCCTGAGCGCAGCCGAAGGGCAGTCGAAGGGCTTTTGTAGTTAGCGACATGCTCTGTACTACTAAGGGGTTCGACTATAGTTTATCCTGAGCGCAGCCGAAGGGCTCACCCTGACATCTGGAATTTTGTTTCTTTGATGGGTTCGACTGCGCTCACCCTGACATCCTTCTGTCACCCTGAGCGCAGTCGAAGGGCTTTGTAATCCATAATAACCTCTTTCTAAATAAGGGGTTCGACTGCGCTCACCCTGACATCTCGATTTTATCCTGAGCTTGTCGAAGGAATCACCCTAAATTCTACTGTCACACTGAGCAGCCCGTCCTGAGCGCAGCCGAAGGGCAGTCGAAGGGCTTTTGTAGTTCGCGACATGCTTTGTATATCAAAAAAACACCAAATAATAAATACTTAGTTTTACACTAAGATGCCTACAGGTATAGAAGCACTAACTAACAGAAAAACAGCATGAGAACATTTAAATACATTGCGCTAATATTTCTTGCCATTTTAATATGGACAGCCTTTATAGGTTACGGATTTATAGATGGGTTTTTGTTGAGGCCCATTACTTCCAAAAATACTTCGGAGGGATTTGTTGAGGCTGCTAAAGAAAAAATAGATGCCGAGTTTGTTGGGAATTTTGCGATGACACTTATTGAAAACGGGAAAGTAGCAAAACACTTTTTTTACGGTATTGATGACGACGTTAATGAAAATACTGTTTTTCCTGTTGCTTCCGTAAGTAAATGGGTTACTGCTTTTGGGGTTTTAAAATTGGTTGAGCAAGGCAAGTTAGATTTAGATAAACCCGTGGACGACTACCTTACAAGATGGCACTTACCCGAAAGTGAATTTGACAATACTAAAGTAACGGTTAGAAAATTGCTCTCGCATTCGTCCGGTTTAATAGACGACCTTGGGTATGATGGTTTTGAAGCAGGGGAAACTGTGCAGACTATTGAGGAATCCTTAACAAAAGCTTCTGATACCGAATATTCTGAAGGGGTTGCAATAGTGGGGTTTGAACCTGGTAGTGCGTATATGTACTCGGGGGCTGGGTATACCCTATTGCAGTTATTAATTGAGGAAATTAGCGGGCAATCTTTTCAAGAATATATGACTGAAACGGTGTTTGAACCTTTAAAAATGCAAAACTCGACCTTTGTACTAAGCGATAAACCAAATATTCCCAGGGCCCAAATTTATAAAGAGGATGGCACAACAAGGCAACCCAACACCTTTACCGCGCTTGCTGCTGCTTCGTTATTTACCTCTACTGCAGATTTATCTAAATTTTTAGAAGCAAATGTTGCAAGCAACCCTGTTCTTTCTAAGGAAACTATAACTGCTATGAGTACACCCGAAACTTTTATAAACGAGATTGAAGTGTATGGATTAGGACCTCATCTTTATAGCCAAAATGACCCAAAATCTACTATTATTGGGCACGATGGCAGTGGAAATAACGCCATAAATACAGCCGCAAGAATTGATCTTAAATCTAAAAGTGGCATCATTATTTTGGAAACGGGAAATTACAATATAGCATCATCACTTGCAGATGAATGGCTTTTTTGGAAAGCAGGCATTGCAGATTATGTTGTAATGCAACGCAACAAAACCTATTTATTAGGCCTGTTGCTAATTGGCTATGTTCTTATAATTATTTTGTCTGTTTTTAGTATTCGGAGAAAGAATAAATTGCGGGGCATTGTTTCGAGGGATTGAGGGCTTTGTAAGTTCAAAATGATCTCGTTACAACTAAGGGGTTCGACTTTAGTTTATACTGAGCGAAGTCGAAGGGCTCACCATGACATCTCGATGTCACCCTGAGCAGCCCGTCCTGAGCGCAGCCGAAAGACTCGCCATGACATCTCGATGTCACCCTGAGCGCAGTCGAAGGGCACTTTAAAAACAACAACCGAAAACCCTTGTCCTCCGAAGCCTTGGCGAAGGAGGATGGCGAAGGAGGAACAACTCACAACTCACAACCAACAACCAACAACCAACATTGAAAAAAAATTCCTACAATTATTTGCAAATAAAAAAAATTATTTTATAAATTTGTAGTTCCCTCTCCTTCAAAGCAATACCCGAAAGCCAAAGAAGGATTTTTTTAAATCGGTTTTCTCAAAACCCGATTCTTTTATCCCCCTTTATTCGACAAATCATCAATTAACGGACAAAACACCCGTGTGTCTCGTCCTATTCTTTAACCTGATGACATTGTCAAGTCTTTTATGCCATAGTGCAATGCCATCATAAATCTTATAAGCCATGGCAAAAAATAAAAGTTACCTAAAATTCGAAGGCACCCTAGATGGGTTAACCTATTACGATCAAAAAGGGCAATCGCTCGTTAAGACCAAGACCAGTCTCAACAAAAGTAGGATCTATAATGATCCCAAGTTCAAGACTACCCGCCAAAACATGACCGAATTTGGTGGTTGTGCCCAAGCGGGAAAAGCGTTTAGAAAAGCGTTTGCTGGATTGGTGGGGATTATGGGAGACACCTATTTATCTGCGCGTGTAAGCGCGATGATGAAACAGGTAAACCTCAACACCCCAGGACTAAGAGGTAGAAGGAATATTGACCTTGTAAGCAATTCCGATTTGCTGGTAGATTTTTCTTTCAACCCCAAGGATTCCCTAGATGCTATTCTACGTGCTCCGTATAGCGATCCTGTACTAAACGCAGATAGAGATGTAGCAACTTGGGTAATCCCAGACTTTAATACGGATGATTTCCTTAAAAGTCCAGAAGGAGCTACACATTTCCAGCTCATTCTGGCACTCGGAATAGTCAGTAATTATGAGTATGTGGCCATTACCGGCAAGTACAAACCTGTTGAAAAAGATTTCAACGGCACTGGTATCGTGGGCTACAGTCCATACATTCCGCTCGGCGGCATGGTGGGGTCGGACACTACCATTACGGCCGATCTTGGCATCGGCGCTGCCTTGCCAGCAACAGTAGTCGCAATTGTAGGGATTGGCATCATCTTCTCCCAAGATGTAGATGGTGTCCAAAATCAACTGTCAGGGGACAGCAGCTTAGCGGTTGTAACAGCCCTGTAAAATCGTCTCCCTTTTTCGGGTAAGAGAGAGCTTTTTATAAATTTAATACTAACCCTTAAACATTATAACGTATGAAAAACAACAAAGAGTTAAGGCCTTAGTTTGATGATTTCTAGGACTGAAAAGCTCACCAAAATGAAACCCCCAACCATTCGGGGAAAATGGTTGGGGGTTTTTATTTGTTCAAAATTTAAAATATTTATACTTTAGATATTGGTAATAGTATGCTAATATAGAAGAAATCTAGAGAGTGTATGTGGCTATTACCTCGATGCCACAAGCTGATCCAAGGGCTGAGGAATGGAAGTTAACAGATAGGTAGCCGAACTTATGCTATTTCTTTTGAACCTGTAATGGGTTTAAATCGCTAGAGGCCATGAAAGAGACGTTTGCGCTAGCGGGCGAAAGAAAAAAGTCCGGTAATAACACTTCAAAAAATCTAATAACTGCTAATTAGGAATTATGTGAAAAAGTTCATCTTCTTTTTAGTTGGCTGATAAATTCTTTGAGTGTGATTGTTGTAATCTTCAAGCCTTTAGCTTTTATCTGTAAACCGTTATCTGAGGTTAACAAAATTGGATTTTCGGTCTGGTATTTTAAGGCTACTGTAAGAATGAGATTATCAGGTGACCTCTTGTTAAAATCAATTGGTAGCAATGATAAATCTGCAACTTCCATTCTAACGTCTCTTTTGTCAATGTTTTGGTTAATTGATCTCAATGCATTTTGAACCTTTAACTTGCCTTGAATATCTAAAGTAGATTTGAGGTTATCCAGTTCATCTAATACTTTGGCTGACAGTATTATGGGGTAATCCTTTCCTATCTTTGAAATGATTTCTGGATAATCCACAAATACATTAGTGTCTATTATATATAGATTTTCCTTATTTTTCTTAATCTCATTTCTTGGCTTTTCGAATTTTGATAAATCTATTTTTCCGACAATTTTCACTCCTACTTGTTCTGATGATTTTGGTTTTGCTATAACATCATTAGGGATATTATGCAATTCAGAATGTTCAATAAACTTAGTGAAAAGCTGGTTATACCTATTTTGGAAAACAGTACTGAATTTTAATAATTTAGTTTCCTCATGGTAAACTTTAGCTCCATTTTGATATTCAAATAGATGTTCTAAATATGGTAGACCTCCTGCATCTTTTGTATAACTGGCTACATCACATTGATAGTATACCGATAGCGAATAAAAAAAATCTCTTAAATGAAATTTTGTTTTTTTACATTGTTCTATAATTAAAGAATATGTATTCTCTAAAGAAACTTTATTCTCCATGTACATCCCTATTGAACTGGAACCCAACAAAGCTTTATATAAAGAAATACTGCCTTCAGAGATGTCTAATTCAGTTTTATATTTGCTTATTTCATTAAATGAATCATTATACTGATTTTGTCTATTACCATTTTTGTAAGATATCGACTTTCCAATATCATGCAAAAGTAAGAATAAGGTAAACTCTTCAATTTGGGCTTTTGGAAAATCCTCAAGAAAATACCTTTCAAATTGGTTGTATACATTTAAGGTATGATCCTTTATTATATAATGTCTTACCTTGGCATTATATAACTCTTTAAAAGCAGGAACCTTTGTGCAAACATCTTCAATTCTTTTCTTTCCGTTCATTTTGATTAGTTTTATTGCTTTATGTTTTTTCTTTTGGTTTCGAGTTTTTTTTTAAGAAAAATCAAGTTGACCTTGATTTGGATTGGATTGGTTTAATACATAATTAAAAGCTTTCTCCAACGTTTTTTCTCCAATCCCTTCATAGTTTGCTAAAGCAATCATCGAATTAACTTCACCTAAATTTATTATATCAGTAATTTTTCGAGCATATTGTGGTTGAATTCCTGTTTCTCTTTTTATAGATTCAGGATCTAATCCAAGCCATTTTGTCTTAAACTGATTAAATAAGTCATCTTTTGCATTTGGGTCATAGTCGTATATTTCAATTTCAATTGAACACCTTCCTAGATATTTATCCATCAAAGATTTCACTTCCTGAATATCTAATCCACCGTTATGGGTTCCTAACAATGGAAAGGCAATTGATGTAATCCCCTTTTTCTCATATGTATCAACAAACTTTTCAAGTCCAGATACAATCCATTCAACTTTACTTGGGTATTTCCAATGAAATTTTGTTGGGAAATTTAAAATCCAAGGAGTATTATTTTGTTTATCATATAGCCATAGTACCCCTGGTTTTATTAGTTTATTATTACAATGTTCTTTGTATTGTTCAAACATTAATGGGTATCTCAGTTTGTATACTTGAGCGATTCCTTTACCCATAACACCAACGCAATTAACCGTATTTACAACAGTCTGGCATTTCGAATTAAATATGTTTCCATTTATATATTTGATAGCCATATTTTAATTTTTATAAATTAACCAATCTCTTTTGCCTATTGAAGTGTCAACAAAATATACTTCTATAGGTTTTTCAGTTTTAAGAAACTTAATTTCTGGATAAGCAATAATTTCAGTTTCAGTTTCCTTTTGAACATGTTCTGACGCCAATATTATCAAATCCTTTACACCTTCACCTCTAATTGATAGATATGCACTATTTCTGTATTTTGAATCTATAGAAATTTCAGATTCTGTTTGTGTAATCTGGAGTTCTCTATTATTTCTGTGAAACACTCCCCATCCATCAGAATTTATTTTTTTACAAATCGGGTCGTCTCCTAATTGTGATTTAAGAATGTTGACGTATTCATTATTATAACATATAATTTCAAATGAATCCAATGCTGAAAAATCAAATTCTTCTTCAATTAAAAATTCTTGCTGTGCATATTGTTTATAGTTTTCAAAATCATCAGCGCTAGAATACAGATGTAATGTATTTAATGAGTTAGGTTCTTGGGAAACTTTCTTTACTTGCGACCAATTAGTTTGCATATTACCGGTGCTATAAAAACATTTATTTGGTATTTTCATTAAAACTTCTTTTAAATCAAATTTAAAGAAAACAGGCATTGGACATCTTGGTAAACCTAAATCTTTAGCTCTCGAAAAATATGATTTACCCCAAGATGTAGTTAATGAATCATCCCATCCTAGACACTCATTATAAAACTGTGTTGGTGTTTGAGGGCGAAAATAAAATCGAGCAAAAGGATGTGCTTTAGCACTTCTATCAACAACATTTCCTGCGGCATCATATTTAAGTAGTCCTAATTCTTTTGCTTTATTTCTACTATATATTTTACGCTCTCTTATTACATCTACAGCATGAAATAGATGAGTATAATGATAGGCAAAAGGTTCGTTATCAAATTTTTCTAGAAAATCGACACAGTTAAATTCTGTCTGATACTCGCTTAATGTTGAATCTAAGCCTTCTATAACTTGTGGATTATTTCTTAAAAGTTGCCAGTCCCATTTGCTCCTATATCTTTCAATTATTTCTGATGTAAACTGAATATCCATAGATTCAGAGACCTTTGACCAATTTAAAACATCTGCAAATGGCTGCAATAGTCCTTCGGAGATTACAAAATCTTTTCTCTCGCAAATAATAATCCAGTCAAGGTTATTCTTAAATTGCTTTAAGTTTTCAAACGAAATATTGAAATCTTCTGAATTTGAAATATTGCTCCAATCAAGGTAATCTCGAAATTTGTTTAAAAATGAAATGTCGGAAAACTCAATTATATCGTTTTGAGTTACAAGATCCCACTCTAGAAATCCCTTATAATCCCATAGCACTTCTAATGTTAAGTTGGGATTTATTGAAATACTCTTCCAATCTAATTCTTTGCCTTTTAATAATGATAACACATTTGCATTAGGTACAAAAGATTTATTTTGAGAAACCAATTTCCAATCTAAAGGTTTATGGTGCAAACTAGAAATTAGTACTTCTGAGAATTCAATATCTGTTCTTTTTGATATTTCTCCCCAATTCCATTCTTTCTCAGATAACTGAAGAAACAATTCACTATTAAACTCAATATTATTTCTTGATGATAAATATTGCCAATCCCATTTCTTATTTTGATGTCTGCTTATAAAAGCAATAGTGAGCTGGGCAGAATGATTGCACGATAATATTTCCCAATTCCAATTCTTTTCAATTGTAGAATCTATTAGTTCTTCGGTAATATCAGAATCCGTTCTTTTAGAAAATGATTGAAAATCAATGAAATTAATAAATTCATTGAACCGTTCATTAAAACCTTTATTTTTTTTGAAGCAATTACTGTGTTCGGATATATATTCCCAATCCCAATTGGATGTTTTTATTTTCAGGATAGAAGGGTTCCAGTTTACACTATCTAATTTTGATAATGAGTGGAAATCCCATTTGTAGTTGCTTGTTTTAAATAGTTTAAGTATCTTATCTATCCAAACTCCGTAACCATATAGATTTTTATCCCATTTCAATGAGTTATTGAGTGATTTCGAACTAGAAAAAGCTGGCCAATCTACCAACTCACAGTTCTCATTAAGATAATTTAAAGGACTAAATTCTGGAAAATCATAAAAAAAGTTATAATCCCAATAAAAGACTTCTTGATTGTATGTTCGATCAATTAAAGAGTCCAAATCTTGAAATTCAAATTTCTTTGTAATGATTCTCCACATACTAACCTTAGTCTCATCATTAAAAATAGAAATACATGCTGCAATCTCTGCTAATTTTACGATTTTCAAATCTTCTTTATCTAGCCTTTGGTCTAATAAAATCTCCCAATTCCAATATTCGTTATATTCTGGTAAATTTTCTAAAATAAAATGTTTGTCAGCCTCTTGAGAGATATAGTTCCAATCCCATCGTTCAACAAATAAATCCAACTCCTCTAAAACCACATTTAAATCAAGGTTTTGTGTTAGATATTCCCAGTCCCATTTGTCAATCCAGGCTTCATTACCTAATGATTCAATTTTTATTGTGGAAGAGAAGCGCTTTGTTAAAATCTTCCAGTCCCAGCCAAAATCAATGTTTTTTAAAATAAATTCTCTAGAAGACTTCTCTGTTATTTCTATCCATTTTTCAGGAAATTCTTTAAGAAAATCTAAGATATTTGCTTCTTCAAAGATTAGCTCTAAAGCTTCTCCTTTAATTGCTCCTAACAAAAAATTAAAATTCAATCTATCTCTAAATTTCAGAACAAAAGAAGGATCATTTATTAAATTTGTATTTGTGGAGATGATATCCCAATTCCATTTAAAATGAATATATTCAGAAACTAGACGAGTATTAGAAACGTGTGATGACAAAAAATCAAAACCTCTTTCGGTAGTAATTTTTACATGGTACTTACTAAACAACTTATAGGACCATTCAAAATTTGGATTACATTCAAAACCAAAAGCGTAATTACCACTTTGCCAAGTTAAATACTCCGTGTTTTCTAATAAGTCAATTAAGTCTTCACTCCAAACATAATTTGATTGATTTGCAGTGAAGTTCCTTAATTTATCCTCTTTAGCTTTTACAAGTGTTGTTTGTAAATCAGTAGACAAGCAAAAAGATTGAACATGACTTTTTGAAGAAAATGCACGGTTTAGTGTATTTATAAGATTTAGATGCTTGCTAAACTTACTGATATTTTCTAAAATGTATGATAGATCATACTCATTCGAAATGTATGTCCAATCCCATTTTTTTGATGGGTATTGACTAATCAATTTTTGAGCATCTAGAATATTGGTTTTTGTAAATTCTGCAAGCTCAAAATTAACTTTATCAATATTTGATTTTATAAATTCAAAATCCAATTGGGGCATTATTACATCCCAGTCCCATTCTTCTTCCTTCAATTTGGAAACAAGTAATAAAGATTTTATTACTTCAATATTTAAATCCTCTTTTCTAGAAATTGCTTCAAAACTCCAAGGATAAATTGTTGAGTTTTGTATTAAAAATTCATCATCAACGCGTTTTGATAAAGTTGTCCAATCTAGTTGTTCCTTATATTCATTCAAATACAATTTTAAAATTTCAATTGGACATTCGTTAGAAATTGAATACCATTGGTCAGCATTAGAATTTTCTGCAATAAAAGTGAATAATTTACTATCACTCCAAACAAGTCGTTTATCAATAATAAGTGAACTAATTTCTAATAAATCCTCAAATGGGATAATTGTTTTATAATCTAATTTGGCGCCCGGATCTTTAATAAGCTTTAAGTATAAAGCCCATTCTACTTTTTTTTCTTTTTGAGCTTCATTCTCTGCTTTATTTAACAAGCCAGTTGCTTGTGTACTTAAGCTGTCATTATAAAAAATAATTGGTATGTATTTCCCATCTTTTTTGTATAAGCGAATGTCAACTTGGCAACTATTAAACTTAAAATATTGTGTTTGTTCAGATTGATAAATAGAATATTCTTCCTTTGATTGTAATTTATGGCGGCTAATTAATTCGGTTTCTTCTGTAGAAAATACCTCTTCAAGACTTATTCTTTCGTATTCAATTATTCTCCTATTCCATATTTCAGAGTATACACCTAAAGCTGCATTGAAGGAAAAAAACAGATTGTCAAGTAAATCACTCGATTTAAAATTAGGGTTCTCAAATAATGTTTTATTTCCTGAATAAAACTTGTATTTCCTTGCTTCTGTTAATGCTTTTTCCCCTAACTCTGTTAGTTTGTAACAATTGTTACTCTTAATAATAAGCCCCCAGTCAATAACTGGTTGGATTATAGCTCTAAAAACTTCAAGTTCTGCAATATCAGCATATCGTTTAGGTTCTACATCATAATTATTTACAACGTTAAACCCTAAAATCGTAGCAAACCTTTTTTCATCAAGGCTATTGTTATTGAAGGAAAGAATTGAACAAGTTATCTTATCAATATCATCAATTTGAAATGTTTCATAAAAAGAAATATTGCAAGTAGTTTCCTTTAAGCTCCATGTTCGAAAACCTGTATCTTCTGAAACCGAATCATAAACTGGTTCTGCGTTTTCTATAATATCTTGCCAATTCATTTAGTCTCGTATTGAATGATTCTGCCCTTAGGGTTGTTTGCAATTGTTTGATATACGTTATTGTAAACCTCCTTTTGCCTGAATAATTCACTGTTACCAACAATAATTAATAATCGTTTTGCGCGTGAAAGTGCAACATTTAATCTGTTGGGAGACTTTGCAAAACCTAATTCCGTTTGATTCTTGAATCCCAAATCTCCATAAAGAGTTTTATCAGGCTTTTGATTTTTATCGGTTGCAATACGATTACTACGTACCATTGACACAATTATAATATTACGCTCCATACCTTGAAAACGGTCAACTGTACTTACACGAATGGGAATATCTTTAAATTTATTCTTCAAATCTTTTAATAAGCTTATTTGTTTTCCGTAAAAACTTATCAGACCAATTTGTTGGTCTTCTGGATTATCCCAAAAATTTTGATACTGACAAAAACTTTCAGAATTGCGAAACTTTGTCAAGATATTTTCTATTGCTTCGACCTCACCATAATTAATTCTTGAAGTGCCATCTAATAATTCTGGTGAATTTGTATCTATCCAAACAACATGATTATTGCTTGATATTAAGCCTTCAATTTCGATTCCGTGATAACGAGATGCAAAATTGGTCATGTCAGGATCATTCACCCCTAAATCAACTGGTTTTATTAGTCCACATTCTAAACCCCCATCATTAATATAAAACTGTTTAATAACCTCATTTATATCGGGGTGCATTCGATATTGCCAGTTGAAAATTCCCTTTAAACTATCGTCTATCCCTTCGAATAAGCGTTCAAAATGTGAGACTTCCAAAGCGTCAAAATGTTTATCGACATAATTTTTAAGTCGTTTTATTTTCTTGCTTTCTTCTTCATTCTCAATTCTGTCCAAAAGAAAATCAAAAGACATCATAAACGATTCCTTGTCTAGCAATGGAGGTAATTGTCTATGATCACCAATAATGATGTTTTTTTTACCGTAGAGAAGTGGCAATGATAATTCTGCCGGTGTAGCCTTACTAGATTCATCCTGAATTACTGTCGTGAATTTCAAATCTCCCTCAAAGATTGAATACTCTTTTCCTTCTTTGTTTGTTCTTTTGCTTACAGAACCAAATATTTCACAAAAACTTCTAAAAAAACTTGTTGGATTTCCTCGGGTATTTTTTTCACCGATGGAGCTACATGTAGCTCCAATTACATTACAATTTTTTATATAGCTATCGTAAAAGGCTTTCCTAATATTTTTTGGAGGATTTGATAAGTTTCCTCTCCATAATTCAATTGTGATGTCATCTAACTCACTTTGTTCAATTCTTCTTTTTATATTATCAATCCAATTTTTCAATATTAGTTTTTGTGGTAAGCCTTCTTCATCTTCATTAATTTCATCTGAATCAACTTCAATCTCTCCATTTTCCAACCATTTTTTCATTGTCTCAACTGAAAATTGACGACCTTCATTTTCTAGCTTTTCTTCAGCTCCAAAGCGAATCGGTTTCACTAAATTATGTTGAGTGTTAACAATGCGGTCGATAGCGTTATCCACAGCTAAATTAGTTTCCGAAGTAAGTAAAATTCGTTCTTCCGAATCTTTACGAATATGTTGCCAAATAATTTCGGCAATAGCTGTGGATTTACCAGTTCCTGGCGGTCCTTGAATTAAAGCCAAATCTTTGGCTAACAAAGTTTTTATAATAGCTTGTTTTTGTGGCTCATTAATTCTATTGTTTAATAAATGGCTCTCTAAGTCAGTATAAGTTTCACTAGAACGGTGAGTGTGAAATTCAATGTCTATTATAGTTGTTGCTTTTGAAGCATCAAAAATAAAATCCTTTAAATTTGGGTTTTGAAGGTTATCGCCATTTACAATATTGTTTAATGAAGATTTTAAACGGTTGACTTTTTCGATATCTCCGATGAGATTTGGCTCTATCGTATCAATTATTTTTGCTTCAAATAGTCCTTTGTTTTTTTCAAAATCATCGCCAGAAATGTCAAATATGATTTCAGGAAAATTTATCCGAAATAATTTTCCTAAGTAATTCCCACTAACGTTAAAATCAGCTCCTCTAATCTCTTTTATTGCAGAAATTTGTGATTCTTTCTTTGCTAAATTATCAATGGAGAGTATATATTTTTCCTTATTCTTTGGAATGTCATATAGTCCTACCTCGTAAATATTTGTGTCAAAAACATTTAATTCAGATTGAATTATATCCTTGAGCATAAGTGCTTGCTCACTTGTTTGATACTCCTGATAAAAATATAAAGTACCATTTCTATTATTTTTTTTTGTTTTAATTGATGGAAATTTTTCGCGTAATTGGTTTTCTATTTCATCTAATGAAACATCCTGAATTTGAAAATCAATATTGCACCTATGATTATTAAAAAGATGAAAGTTTAAAATTGAGCATTGATTTATAGTATTTAATAGTACGTCTTCTATTTCTTCATTTCTCCATCTGAAATCAATACCAATACTCTCTGTATTTTCACTTACGGAAACTGTATCTGTGATAATAGAGCTGCATATTTCCTGCCAAAACTCATCTTTTGCAAACTGTTTTGTGGGTAAGAATTCATTTGTGAATTTGTGTAAATCATAATTGTATATAAACCTTGATTCAAATTTAACATTCTCCGATCCGAAAAAAGCATGAAAAAACTTTTTTAAACGAGCATACTTTATATTGAAGTCCCACTGTTCTTCCTTATACACCCTATACATTTCTTTATCTTTAGAGCTGTTGCTTATGTTGGTATGAAAATGAAAGGAATTATTTTCTTTATTCAATTTAGGTAGAACATGAGGAGATTCTTCCGGATTGTATTTTCCTATCACTTCTGGATTGATGTAGAAAACGAAGTCATAGCTAATAAGGGATAAACCCATTTCTTTATTTAACTTTTCAACAACAGTCTCTTTAAAATATCCTCCTGATATTTCAATTGTCCTATTCCAAGAAATATGATTTTCATTATCTTTTCGTCTGTATGGTCTTGTTTTATGAGTTGCAGACAAGAAAGGGAACTCATTTTTTATAAAAAATAAAGGGTTAGGATATACTGAAATGATTATAGTAGATATTTCAGGAATGTAAATATTATTAGAGATTTTTTTATTTAATAACTTTAGATCTTTTATTGAAATTTGTAATCTTCCATTTCTATCAAAATCATAGTCAAAGTTTGATTTAGTCATTAAATCTTGCAAATCACTAATCGGAGATTTTAATTTATTTATATATCCATCTATAATTGGATTTGGTAGGAATTCAACAAAATTTGCAGATGCTTTCCGTGACAACTCCTCTTTTTGTTCCTGACTTACTTTTCTTGCTTGCTCTTTATCAGCATTGAAAAATCCATTGTTTAGATTTATGTTTCCTGAATCAATCCCAAAAACTGTTTCTACTAACTCTAAAAATTTATCTGTTTTATCATTTTCATCAATTCGTAAAAAAAGTTTATCTCCAACTATTTTAGCTGATTCAGGAACAATACTAACCGGTGTGGAACGCAATTGTAGCATTTGCTCTTGTACATCAGTATGAATTTTCCAGATGTTTTGTAAAAAGTTATTATTCTCTTTCATACTTTTTTATAACTTTCTAAAGGAACCATAGTTTATCTTTTTCAAATTGTACTATTTGATGCCTAGGAATTGTGTAAGCACATATGGGGATTATTAATTAAACAATCTTCACCTTCAACTTCAAGTCTAATCTTTTTGAAATTTCATCAAGCTGTTTCTTTTTTTGAGCGGTTGAAGAATGGGTATTTAACCAAAAACCATTTTTTGTTTTATTCTGGCGATAAAACTCATCTTCCTCTACTGCAACTAAGTCAATGCCACCTTGTATAAGTTGTAATTTTCTCACTTTTTCAGGTCCAATTCTATCAATTGTTTCCAATAGCGTATCAGAGGCAAAATGGTTGATTATAGCTGTACCATCTGGAAAGATTACGTGTAGGTTTGTTTTTTTAGATTTGGTATGAGGAGTAATTGTATAACCCGTTTGCTTACGGGTTCTTTCATTCTTTTCAAATATCTTTTCCTCTTCCTCTGTGAGTTTGAGGCTGCGTTTTCGGGTCAAACGCACTTGTAGTGGTTCTTCTGGAACATAATCTATTACCAAAACCAACTCCCTTTGTATCTGAGAAATAATTGGGCTTATCTCTTTTTCCAAAGTAGGAATAACTTCATTCATAATAATTTCCTCTTCTACCCTATTTGTTTCTTCAATGAGCTCAGGAGGTAATTTTACGCCCAATTCTTTTAGGCTTTCTATGGAACTATAGAGTTTTTGGAGTTTGGTCATAATTTTGAAATTAATTTTTTGAAATAGCAATAATTTTATTAATTACCTCAACACCTATTTTAATCCTATCCTCCATGTCAATACCATTCTCGTTTTGCTTAACTACAATAAGATTTTCATCTTTAATCACAGTTATTATACCCTCTTTAATTAATTCAGCCAAAATGCGTTCTGCATTATAACCATTATTAACCTCTATGAAAAATCCTTCTGGATCAATCCAAAAAGAAAATTTCGCACCCTTTACACTCAAATCCAAAGGATAATATGCTCCACTATTTTCAAGACTAGTACTTTTTGTTCTATTGCAAATTGCGACTAGAAATGGAGACCAATGCAACCCATTAAATTGGCGCTTATTCATTTTATATCTTACATATTTACTGCTATCCTCGCGATCAAAAAATTGATAGTAGCCATACTGGTACTCATTAAAATTAAATTCGTCATAAGCGACAAAGTAATATTCGAATGGTTTTAATGAATTAGGTTCATTTTTTATTTGAGTAAGATAATTGTCTATAATAATTTCCTTATTAGTATTATTAGCAATAGAATCCTTTAAAAATTCATCAACGGCTTTTTTAGTATTGCTAAAATCAAAATTCCTATTTGGCACGAAAATATTTCGCCAATGGTCGTTTTTGGCCCCATAATCAAAAATATATTCATTCAGCTGTTTAGCATAATCGCCATAAACCATAAGGACTTTACTTAAAAACTGGAATTCGCCCTTAAAATTTTCTATAAAGGCTTTAGCCTTTTCCTGAAAATCATCATTTAAATTAAAAAGAGCAAGATTACCCCTCAAATATGTATGATCTTCTAATTTGAACAAATCTGTTTCGAAATTTTTATTCTTTTCCAAATATTCATTCTTGAGTAATTCTTCCTGAACCTGTTTTGTATTAAAACGAGTATCAGTTGGTACAACTCCATTAATAATTAATTCAGAAGTACTATTAAGGAAGTTTTTATAATGTTCCTCCCTCATCTCATCTTCCGAGTTTTCGATTAGATTCCTTAGAATTCGCAACCTATGAGAAAACATTTCAGTTTCTTCTAGTTTATGCACAATTATTGCATAAAGCATTAATCTTTCTCCAAAGGTAAAAGAATTTGATCCATAGCCAGAAATACAATTTTGTAATAAATTTACATTCTTGCTTCTAAAAAATAGCCGAACTTTATTAATGTCAAAATCTACTGGGCTGAGATAAAACAATTCATTTTTATATTCTTCTATTGAATCAATTTCACAAAAAACGTTTAAACAATCGAAAAGAAACGATACTCGATCTGGATATCCTTGAAAAATGATTTTTGTTTTAGCAAGCAGATCAACCTCATCTTCCAAATCTATACTTTCCTTACTCACAAGAATATCAGAGATATAAGCAATGAATTTGAGAGTTCCGTCATCCATTTTTAATGCTAGATCTTCATTATCAACATTGCTGTTCTTTGTCAAACCCCAAAACATATCACTCCATTCTTTATCAATTTTATGATTGAATACTATTTTGTGTTCAGGTGTTAAAAAATTTGAAAAATTAGATTTAAAATGCTCAAAATCGGTAAGTGGTTTTCCTCTTGAATTCATTTTTATGTAAAGACTATCTGCTAGTCCCAATTTTTCCATTGGCAGACAATAAAACTTTATAGGAGCATTAGTTGAAGTTAATTTCTCCCATACACTTGTACAATTTAGTTGGTGATATTTGAGTTCAATATATTTAAGAACTTCAAGCATGGAAGCAACAGTGGGATCATTATTCCAGTCTGTAAAGAACCACGATTGGTTTGTAATGGCTTCATCAATTGGTACTGTAAAATCTGCAAGTTTAAATTCAATTAACTTTTCGCAAAAAACTTTGGAGCTATGTCTTACTTCATAAGTGAATTGCTCTAGATATTTACCCGCATCCAATAACCTATCTTCAACCATGGCACTATAATAATGAAGCAAAAACAATGTTGTAAGTCTTTGTTGCCCATCAAGAGGAATGAATTTTTTGATCTTATCTTCTACGACGTTGTAACCGTAAATAAAATCCAATTCAATTGGTTTCGATTGGCCTGTTATCGAATCAAATAAGGCATTAATAAACTTTTCTCTAATTTTTGTTATGCGTAGTGTTTTTCTTCCCTGGGCATAATCTCTTTGGATAATGGGAATTACTATTTTAGAATCTTGTATAGTTTCGTAAAAACTTGTTGGCGTATCAATCATTTTTAGGAGCAATTAAATTTTTGAAAAATTGCGTATTCGTATCATTCAAATATTCTTCCAAGGTTCCGAACATTTCGATTAGGTAATTTCTTCTATCCTGACCAGTCCAAAATTTATTTGAATGCAATACATTTTGATTACTATAATATTTTAAAAAGAGCCTTTTAGTGCAAATGGGTATATAATTCCCGTCTTTATCCATTTCCATTAAGCGCTGTTGCTTTACTTGAAATACAGAGTTATTGAGGGCTGAGTTATCAGTATCAGTAAGTAAAGCCAAATTGGAAATTTCATGAAGACTATTATCTCCATTTTCAGTTGACAATATAAAATAGGTTATCACTTCCTTAAACATCGTTTGGAAATTGTCCCAAGTAATATTTTCCTCAGTAAGCTTCTTCATTTTCTCAATTGTTTTAGGTATCTCCTCATTTGCATTTTCCGAGTTCATTGTCATTAACATAGGCTTATGGAGGGCAAGCCAATCCAACCAAGGTTGTTTTTTATTAGAATTAAAACTTTCGGAGTTCTGGGCTTGAATGTGCTCTACGCTCCAATTGTATCTCTTGTGTAATTGAAATGGGTAATACGTTATGTCATTTTTTAATTTTCGGGTTGTTTCCACATTAAAAAGTAATAAAAGCGTATTGATTTTAGCTTTTTGTGAAGAAACAGTGTAATCTAAACTTTCAATTTCGAAGTTTATACTTTTAGAAATTTCCTCATCTACAAATACTGAGAAATCCTTTTTAGTAAGTTTTAAGGCCTTGTCAAGAAGTGATTTTACATTACTACCCGTGGCAATTAAGTAACCTATTTTATGAAATTGGTTTTTATTACTAAACCATTCTGAAAGAATATTAAAATAATGCTCCACTTTTCTCCAAGTATCCCAAAGCTCAGTAGAATTATTTGAGATTTTTAAAAAGTGCAAGAAAGTGAAATAAAAGTCCTTTTCATTCTTGTTTTTATTGGCTATAATATTGAATAAAAATTCAATTTTGGTCTCATAGTCGTCCTGAGGGTCATTAGTAATAAAAGCCCAAAAATCTGGATTGTTTAATTTTTGCTCCATTATATCCCATAACTGAGAAATAACAATTTTTTTCTTAATCGCCTCTTCCTCTCCTTCTTCCTTAAATTTATCAGAAGCTAAAAACAATGCCTTTATCAGTTCAGCATTAGTTAAAGGGATTTTACCAAGGTTTAGTCTATTAAACAGTTGCTTACTATCCTTATCATCGCTGTCCTCATCTTCACCATTCCTCTTTACTTCATACCAAATTACTTGCACCGAACTTATATCTGTTTTCTTGCCTAATAAGGTGTTTAAAAACAAATCTTTATCGCGCCTGTTCATCGCTCTTTCCTCATTCTCGAACCATTCTTGAATAGTAGCGTAGGCGTTGTAGATATAATAATAATCTATATTGCTAAAGTCCTTTCGAATGTCCTGTAAAAAGTCTCTGCTATCTTCACGTGTTTCATACTCGATAGTGAATAATTCCTTATGAAAATCATCTTTTAGGGATTCTACTTTTAGAAATTCTTTCTTTAAATATTTCAAAATTATATAGACCGTAGTAAGTCGCTGCTGTCCATCAATTACCTCGAAGCCATCAAATGAATGGCCATTTTTCAACCAGGATTTAGGTTTTATAACCACGGGTTGCAAACAATAAAAATAATTATCTCCGGCACTATTGCGTTCATTTGCTTTTGCATATTCCCATAAATCATCTAACAGTTGAGTAACCTGTAGATTTGTCCACCTATAACCTCGTTGATAATACGGAATGAAATAATCTGTATCCAATAGCTCTTCAACTGGTTTTAATTGTAGTGTATTACTCATTTAATATAATTTAGAATTTAGCATTCTCATGTTTTATTGATAGTTTTTGAGATTTTTGATATAGAAAATAACTTATTATTAAACGAAATTTTTTATTTGTTCAATGTCCGTTATTCGTTCAAACCGATCGACTTTTTCAAACTGTTTAAAATGCTCCCTTGCACATTTTATTTTCCCCTTTTCAATGCCTCGCAATCCTGCATCCAGAAGAGTTCCTTTACTTTCCAAAACGAGATATAATTTTTTGTCGCCGTTTTCCTCCCACAATACCGCCCAGTCAGGGCTATAATTCCCCAAGGGTGTATCTATTTTAAAAGTAGTTGGTAGTTTTGCATATAGTTTTATATTCTCACTATTTTCAAAATCTTGTATCAATTGTGATTCAACGCTGCTATCCCATTGAATATAATCGGTCGGCGATTTTAGTGTAGGGATAAGCCTGTCCTCGAATAATTCATTATTATCTAAATCCTCAAGTAGCTGCATGGCCCAATAACTGTTCTCTCCGATTTTTTCATATTCGATACCTTCAACTAAAAAGGTTTTCATTACATCTTTTATAATATCTACTGCGTGTTTTATAAAGAATTGGGGGTTTCGCTTTATCATATCCACTTTCTTGCTCTCCCTAATTATTCGCAATAATGTTTTTCTAGTTAAGGAAACCTCGTTTTGGATATACCCTATTATATCTGGGATAAATTGGGTTTCGTGTTGAGGACGATATAATTGGTTTTTTACCTCTCCCATTTCCAGACCTCCTTGGGTAATTCCTATTAATGTTTTTTCATAAATAAGCTCTCCCCCACTTACATAAAGCTTTTCATTAATGGAATCAATACATTTTTGAATTAATTTCTCCTGGTCAAATTTTACGGAGTACCTCGTCTTGTATTTTATCCTGTCCCATAATTCCTTAAAATCGGGGCTTATCAAAACTTCCTTTCTAACTTTTATGGCTTTTCTATTTTCCCGATCTTTCACATTCAAGTTTCCTGCCTTTTCCAAAAGAATATCATATACCTGACTTTTAATCTCTTCCGCCTGGAATTCATAAGGTAATTCCACGGTTTTATCTTTGAGATCCAGTTTTAGTTTATCAAGTATTTTACCTCTGCTATTGATATATCCCTGTTCCAGTAAAAACCCAAAAAGTTCTTGGGACTGTTTTTTAGAAATGGATTGGCGCTCCTCATTTTCATCTAAAAAAGAAATTACTGCAAATTGATCTGGAACTAAATCAAAATTCATTCCTCCTTCCGTAGCCATCTCATGTTGCAGATTTTCTACAAATTGCTCGTAGCTCTCACTTGCCATTACCGTTAAAAGATTAACATCAAAACCCGGTATTCGCATCCCTTCTTGATTTCGAGCTAAACGTAGCCCACGGCCTATCTCCTGCCGCCTGCGAATTTCACTGCTGCCGGCTTCTTTTAGTGTGCAAATTTGAAATACATTAGGATTGTCCCACCCCTCCTTTAGAGCGGAATGGGAAAAAATAAAACGCAAAGGCTCCTCGAAACCGATGAGTTTCTCCTTGTCCCTCATAATCAGTTCGTAGGTATCGTTATCTTTTTTTACAGTTCCCGAAGTATCGGTAAAGGCTTCAAACTTTTCCTTTTTGTTGGAGGCCTTGCTTATTTTATCTATTGAAAAATAACCATCATGCACTTGCTGGATATGTACGTCTATATCTTTTATCTGCTCCTGCCAAAGATCACGGTAGGCAGGCATCTGTATCAACTTTTGATATTCTTCCTCAAAAATTAATGCATATTCTCCAAGTTGAGGGTTGCCTTCGGCATCGTAGCTTCTATAATTACTAACCTTGTCTATAAAAAACAAACTCAAGACTTTAATTCCCTTTGGGTTTAATCGCTTTTCTTTGTCAAGGTGCTCCTTAATAGTTTGCCTAATTTGTAAACGTCTTACATCATCAAGAGGGAAATTGGAGATAGGCTCTTCCATAGTAACATATTTTCCATTCATAAATTGAACGAACGGATTTGAACTGTTTCCTATTTCAGTTACTATAAAGTTATCTCTGTAAACATCATTATTTGTTAATGAACGTAAATCATCATTTTGCCTTAGTGAAAATATTTTTGGAACGATACTGTTATTTTGAATAGCGTGCAACTCAACTTTAGCTGTAACTTTTGTTTTTGTTGCCTTAAATTCTGTCATTTTTACATACGGTTGGTTGTAAAAGTTTTTAGGGACAACAGATGCCACTTCTATTTGTTTTACCAGTTTCTGGTCATACGCATCCGCAGCATTCAGGCGGTACATCATATTTGGTTTTTGGCCTTCGCGAAACGTTGCCGAATAATTGAATATCGCTAACGGATTTAGTTTAGAAATAGCTTTTTTGGCCAAAACAGTATTGCTGGTACTTTGCGGTTCATCAACAATGATGATTGGATTTGTGGCAGCAATTAATTCTATGGGTGCAACACCTGTCGTGTCTCTTTGTTTATTTATAATATTCTCCTCAGCATTAAAAGCTTGGATATTGATCACCATAATTTCAATGTTTTGCGAACGGGCAAAATTTTGAATACGGGTTACATCCTTGCTATCATATACAAAAGTCTCGTAAATTACATTGTTGAAATCCTTCCGAAGTTGGTCCCTTGTATTTTTGATTGCTGCTTTTACGCCTTCTCGTATCGGAACGCTCGGAACTACAATTATAAATTTGGTAAAATTATGTTTGGCATGTAACTCCATAATAGTACGCAAGTACACATAAGTTTTACCTGTTCCCGTTTCCATTTCTACACAATACTCCTTTAAAGCTACTTCTTCGGGACTACTGATAGCAAGTTTATTACGCTGTTGTATCTGCTTTATATTTCGGTAAAGCTCATTATCTGTAAGCCGTAATTGGTTGCCGTAACCTAGATCATCAAAAGCACTCGTCTGCCCATCTTTTGCCGCTGTATGGGCAGCAGTTACGGTAAACCTACTTTGATAGGTTTCTTGACCGTCGAAAATGTCAACAATGCTGTGTATGGCGTTTTCTTGATATTCTAAATGTTCGAATTGGAATTTCATAGTTTTTTTCTTCAAATCATTTTTTATATACTCCAAACATCCTTAATATCATTACTCTTTAACAACTGCAACGCATTAACCTTATCCTGGCTATTAGCAAAACCACTATCCTTAAAAACAACTTGTGGGTTAATAGCGCCTAGCTCTCCGGCCCAATCTATAATTGCTTGCGCAGTTTTAGGAGTGATAGTATCATCCAAACAAACCAACAAAGCACCGCCCCCTATGGCATATAGTATCTGTTTGTTTGCAATTTTTTCTTGTATGGGCAAGGTAAGATCCAACCCGTATTTTAATAGAATTTCATAAATAACATCCTGCTCACTGCGGTCTTCTTTTATTACATCTTCCATAAGCAGGTTTTGCTCCAGCTTTTCCGGGTCGGTCTCCCAAGTTTTTATATTGCTCTCATCCAGTTTAAAAACTTTAAAACCTATGTCCAGCTTGCCTTTTAGCTTTGGGTTTTCTTCTAGTATTTTTTTGCCTGCACGTCGGATGCGCTCCTTCCCAATTTCGGGAATTGTTTTATAACCGGCTTTGAATGCCTCACTTTTTGGGTCTGTAGGCTCGGGTAGTTGAACTTGAATGTGCTTGCGGTTGCCTCCATCATCGGCGTTGAGTTGCATTACAGCATGAGCAGTAGTGGCTGATCCAGAAAAGAAATCTAAGATAATTTCAGAAGAATCGGTTGCAATATGGATAAGTCTTTGAATTAGTCTTACTGTCTTTGGAGTATCAAAAAATGCTTTATTATCGAATAATTCTCTTAGCTGTTTAGTAGCTTCTTGATTATGACCAACATCTGTGTATTTCCAAATTGTCATTGGTGTGACACCATCTTTAACTTCTGAAATAAAACGTTTTAAAGCGGGAATATTATTACCTTCCTCACCAAACCAAATTCTGTTTTCTTCCACTAACTCTTTAAATTTATATTCAGGAACTCGCCAACTGGTTCCACTTCTAGGCTCACATATTCTGCCGGATGGAGTAACTATTTTATATAAGCCAGATTTTTGTGCATCTTTTCTTAATAAATTATCAGGTTTCCAATCACCTCGCGAATCATTATCGAGATTTTTATAAAGTGCTCTTTGCTTATCAGATCTTGGCAATGGATTAGGACGCCATATTTCTTTATTTTTACAATAAATTAATACATAATCGTGATTAGCAGAAAGCCACTTAGCATCATTTTGGGGAGCATATTTTTTCTCCCAAATTATTGAGTCTGAAAAATTATTTTCTCCAAAAATCTCATTACATAATCTCCTTAAATTCTCTACTTCATTATCATCAATTGAAATGAAAATCACCCCATCCTCTGTCAAAAGGTTACGTGCCAAGGTAAGTCGCGGGTACATCATATTCAGCCAATTGCTGTGGTAACGTGCGTGACCCTCTTGGTTGGTCTCAGAAGCGCTGCTTTTTAAGTTACCTTCACCATCATAACGGTTAAACTGCTCGTTATAGTTGGCGAGGTTGTCTTTATAATTGTCTTTATAAACAAAGTCCTTACCAGTATTATAGGGCGGGTCTATATAGATCATCTTTATTTTGCCTGCATAGCTTTTTTGGAGGAGTTTTAATACCTCTAGGTTGTCGCCTTCTATGTATAAGTTTTCAGTGGTATCCCAATCCACACTTTCCTCTGGCGCAGGGCGCAAGGTCCCTCTGCTAGGCTTGCGGGCTTCTGCTTTTGCCTTTTGTTTGCCGGGCCAGGTAAAGCGGTAGTATTCAGGATCGGTTTCTACCTCGTCGCCCAACTCGTCGCGTAGGGCAGTAAAGTCTATCTTCCCTTCTGTAAAAACACTGGGGAAGAGTTGCTTTAGTTTTTCTATGTTATCGCCCACTATATCTGCGCTATGGCTTATAGGGTCTTTTGCAGTTTTTCTTTGCATTGGTTAAGGTGAACTATTAATTTTATTATTTGGTTTTATATTATATACGAACTCCGCTCATTGGCTATACTAACCTACCAAACAAGAGCTTAGTTAAACTAGGTTGGGTATTGATTTTTGAACACGAAAACATTTAGGAAACTTTTCTAAGAATCTTTCGGGATAAATCTTCTTGAGCATTTAAAGATGCTACCATTTCACCCCCAACATTTATAAGTCTTGCAAGGTCATTATTAGGTATTGTCGCCATTTCCCTAAAAACAAGGATGTTTTCAAACTCAATTTTTTCTCTTAATAGGTGCTCTAATATCACGTTAGTGCGAAGGGCTTTGTTTTTATTGCCTATGCCAAAAATATACAGAGGGTATCTGTCTCCTTCCACCATAAAATCTATAGGATAAATTTCTGGATTATTTAATCTTGGATTTACATAATCTGGATATATTCTATGATTTGGGAGAATATGGTTTAACTGAACCGTTAAATCTTCATAAAAAGTAGATTCTACCCTAGACCTTCTTAAATAGGCAAGATCAGTAATTTTGGTGAGGCCTTGTCCAAGTTTAAATATTGAATTTCCAAGGTTTTCAATAGAGGTTTCAATAAAAAACGCTCCGTTTTCTTCTTCCAAACCAATTTCTGTCTTTATTTGTCCAAGAAGGTTACCGCGTGTGCCATCCTTAAAATTATCTATATCATTCTCATAACTCAATTGCATCCAAGTATGTCCCATATCGGTAAGCCGTAATATACCGTTTGGCCTTTCTTGTATATATATTTGGTATGGGTCACCGTCTGAGAATAAAAATGGAGTTTCTACCCGGATTAAATTATCGGTTTTTTTGCTCAATCGCACATTGGCACACATCAAGGCGCATAATTTATCTTGTAAAGTATTTATATTGATATTCATTTTTAAAATAAACTTGTTTGGTTCATTAAGTCTGCTTCAGTTTCCAGTCCTTTAATATTTGCATCTTTAACAATTGCATGTAAGGCACCCGAAACTGTTTTATATATTTGAGTTGCCTCGGCATATCCCTCTGGACTTCTACCAGCATCAATATATCTTTCAGTCGCTTTGTGAATATGCGGTTGCAATCCTGTACTTGATCCCTCCAACACATTTGGATGGTCATGGCTAGGACCATTGTAACGAAGTAACATCAAACTGTTACCACCCGGAGCTATCCATCGCAGACCGCATGAGAAGTCGTCATTCATTCCAATAGCGCTGTTCTGTCTATAGAATAGAACATATTCATGCCCATCTTCATCTTCTATCTCATAATCTAAACGCTCACTTCCATTAGTAGATTTCTTTCTTGCTTTTGCATTTTTAACCCATTTTGGACGGTTGATAAGAGATTCTATTTTTTCATCGGTAATTCCTTCGAAAGCCATAAACGTATAAATTTAAAGAAATAATCATTATTTTCAACGATATATTCCAATTGTAATAGCCAGGATAAATTAACTTTAACCAGGTTACAATATATGTTTTTGTTATAAAATTTCATTCAATTTTTGTCTTCTATCTTTTAAAGTCTGTAATTTCATTTGCAGATCTATTTTTTCGCGAATATCTTTAGTTTTTAATAGTTTGGTTTTTAAGACTGCACTTTCTTTTTCTATTTGTTCCAGTTCATTTAAGTTTTGGTTTACCAATTTAGCCTCTTTTCGTGTTTCAAAATTCCCTGCTTTTGTTGCTCTACGGTAATTGATAATTGCAGCAACATAGGAATCAAACACTGTTTTAAGATTGATTCTATTCAGGTTTTGAAAGTTTAGTTGTTCTCTAAAGCTTTCTTCAATATCCGCTTTGTAGAGTAATGAAATTTCTGGCGTTCTGTATTCTTCTTCCAATACCCTTTTCTCTTTATCATTTTGATTGATGGTCTTGGTGGCAGCACTTACGCAATACTGTTCTTTGGTATGTATAAAAAGCAATACTTGAAAGGGAATGTATTTATGGTAGAGGTTGCATAATTTATCTAGATGGTTTATCCAATGTTCTCCCGAAAGTTCCACAACAAAAATGGGGATGCGGGTATAAGATTGAAGAGTATTTTCGACGGAGGAAGTGTTTATTGTTTTGGTATTGAGTTCTGCCAACCAAGTGGACTTTAAAGGTAAAAAAGGAATGCTCAGCAATTTCTTTTCAGCAGACGTCAATATAAAGTTACGCTCAAAGAAACTTTTGGGTATAGTACGCTCTGCATATGCTAGAGGCGGTAATTGCAATATGTTTTGAACCATTTCAATCATTGCACCACAAAATAATTGATAAGTTCATATGCATTATCGGTAGCCACGGATCCACCAATGCCAACGCTATGTGGGTTCGCTAAACTGTCAATAGCTGTGGTATCTTCCGTACCTTTAATACTTTGAATGGCAACATTAAAAAGATCTTGATAAGGCTTTAATTTTTTTCCTTTTTTAGTTCGTTGTTCAAATTCAGTAAATAATTCTTCAGAATCCTGAGCGGTATCTAAACACAAACTGCGAAGGGCATCTAATACTTTTTTGGGTTTGCGGGGATCAAACAATATAGTGCCATCCATCTTAACATATACCAAATAATAAGGATAGATAGCGTTTGATTCCATTAGTTCTTCAGTAGGAGTTGTATCCCTTATGCAAAAAATAATACCTGGTTTAAATTCTTCAAAACTACTTTTCAAGACTGTATAAATTCCCGTGCGTTGCTGTTGTAATGTTTTATATTCCGCAGGTGATAAATGGTCAAGATCAGCCTTAAAATCATTGAAAGTCAAATCGGCAATGCTAATGCCTCCTTGCAAATCTTCCAAATCCACTACCCTTTCTTTTAGTTGTTTTAATTGGCGTGTTCTATAATCCAATTCTCCGTTGACTGCATCCGTCTTGATTAAGTTCTCATCACCTGTAGCGCTCATATCCAAAATTTCCATCCGGGATTTTACTCGGTTTATTAGATTGATATATGCATTTAAATCTAAGTTTGGCCAAAAGTTTACCAATTGAATCTGATCATTAGTAGATCCCAATCTATCAATACGGCCAAAACGCTGTACAATACGCACGGGGTTCCAGTGAATATCGTAATTAATGAGGAAATCACAATCTTGAAGGTTTTGCCCCTCCGATATACAATCAGTAGCAATGAGCAAGTCTATTTCGCCATTCACCTCAATAGGTAACTGATTACGCTTTTTTGAGATAGGCGAAAAATTTATAAGTATTTCGTTGAATTTATTCGTAGCATCGGGGAAGTTGGTTTTATTCTTGCTGCCACCTCCTGTTACGAGGGCAGAATAAAGTCCGAATTCTGAATTTATCCAATCTGCCAATTGTTTATAGAGGTATGTTGCAGTATCAGCATAGGCCGTAAAAACTACTATTTTTTTATTATTGGGATTGAGTGGATGTTGTAGTTTTTTAGCTATAACCTCTTTCAGTTTATCCAATTTTGCATCTCTAGAGGGTATGATTTTTTTTGCGGATTTAATAATCAAATTTAGTGCGTTACGATCTAACACTAAGTCATCTTTAAAACGTATTAGATCCAAATCCTGAACTAATATTTGAACCTTTTCACCAATTATTAAATCGGGAGAAATATCCTCCGCTGAAAATTCATCACTTATTTCAAAATCGACAATCAGTTCCTCTCTGTTTCGTTGAAAATTTTCAATTTGTGAAATAATGCCATCCACTTGTTTTAAAACATTATTCATTGTGATTTGAAATGATGAAATAGAACTCTCCAAACGTTTTAGAAAATTTACTCTCATTAAATTCACCAAACTTTCTTCACGTGACTCTTGCTTAAAGAAACTACCGGAGGACATTTGATAGTCATATTTTGCCGCATACTCAGCTTTTTTATCGCTGCGTATATATTTGGTAGGATTATAGTTAGCTAAATTAAGTCGCAAAATTTCGTTGTTTATACTTCCAATATCCGGGAACTCACCTTTGTTATCTATTTCAGCATATTCATTTTGCGGTTTTAATCTTGTTGGAAATTTACCAATAGCCTCAGTATTATAATACTTCTGTATATGCTTGCGCGAACGTGCAATGGTCAATAAATCTAATATTTTAAAATACCGCCCATCAAGCTTATCTATTAATTCGTCCCTATTTACATCTACATCCAGCCATTTATTAAATTCTGCCTGAGTTTTTCGTAGTACTTCATTAATAGATTCAATTCCAGCTTTTCTGAGTCCACGGTCATCTTCTTCCGTTATAAAATATAATTGATTTTTAAGATCCTTCAGTTTATTGTTAACAGGAGTTGCGCTTAACATTAAAACCTTGGTCTTTATACCAGATTTAAGCACATCTTCCATTAATCTTTCATATCGAGTTCTGTGTGTACGTGACGGTGGGTTATTTCTAAAATTATGACTTTCATCAATAACAATAAGGTCAAAGTTTTCCCAAATAAAAGTATCCAATTGATGCTCATTGCTCATTCCTTCATCCCTACTAAGATCAGTATGGAAAAGCAATTTATAATTAAATCGATCTTCGATTAAAATATTTCGAGTATCGTTTCCTTTAAAAACATTCCAGTTTTCAAATAGCCTTTTGGGGCATAGCACTAAAATATTTGCCTGTCTTTGTTGATAGTACTTCATTACTGCCAAAGCTTCAAAAGTTTTTCCGAGCCCTACGCTATCTGCAATTATACATCCGTTATATTTTTCTATTTTATCAATTGCACCAATAACAGCGTCTTTTTGAAAGTCGTACAGCATAGACCAAATCTTACTTTTTGTAAAACCAGATTGCTCTAGTTTGTCCATATCCAATGCCCTACTGTTTTCGTGAAATATATTATCTAATACTAAATTATATTGATTAGTAGGAGTAGTCGCGTTTATCGCCTTTTCAAAATGATTTTGAATACTTTCTTTTATAGATATAGAAAGCTCAAACTTATTGTCAAAATATGTTGCAATTTGTGAAATATAATTTTCAGGTAAGGGTGTAATTATTTGTATTTGTGGAGAGGTAAGTTGTCCCAATAATTGCAAGTCCAAATGCGATGATGGCAAAAGAAAACCATTTTGCTTATTATCATTTTCGACAATGATAACATTTGAACCACAAAATCCTTTTTTAATAAACACATTTGAGGGCAAATTTGATAAATCCTTATATCGAGCATAAGCATCCAGTTTATTGCGGGCGGGAATATCAGCATCCGCGACAAATATATGTGACTCAGTTTCTTCCTCTAAAAGAATTTCCAACATCTCAAATTCTCCAAGTTCAAAACATAATGAATGAAGTGAGTAAGCGGTAATTGTGCCTGCTTGAATTTTAATTTTACTCTTAGGGTTAATTAAATTTTTTAATGTGTCTAAAAGATAATTAGTTTGGTTTTCAATTAACATGCTGATTCTTATTAAATGATTGATAATAATGCATATAGTTGATCTCGAGTAAGTGCACCATCGATATAATAAGCGACACTACCATACTTGTTTTTATCCTTAATTTCTTCATCATCAATATAATATCGCGTATTGCCGTATTTATTTTTGTCCTTTACTTCCTTTCCATCAATGTAATAACGTGTAGTACCATATTTATTTTTTTCTTTTATATCATCCCTATCAATATAGAAACGGGTGGATCCGTACTTATTTTTTTCTTTGACTTCAGGAAAATCAATATAGAAAAGCGTTGTACCATATTTTTTGTCTTTAATTTCATTTCCATCAATGTAGAAAAGAGTTTTACCGTATTTTTTATCTTTTATTTCGGGCATCTATATTATTATTAATTAGTTCTATAATTAAATCTAGTGTAATAGTGTATATTTATTTTACGGTTTTCCGTAAAGTCTAGAACTTCCATCAAAACGGCATCATCCACTCCAACGAATCAGATTGTTCGGAACACCTAAAAATATCGGTAATCACATCGCCCGTAAACTCAAAATACAAGGCGTGCTTAAAACTAGAATGGTTGCCCGTAAGCACAAAAACGGGCTCACTGCAAAGGCAGCCAGTACAAATATTGGTGGAGAGTAACATTTTGGTATCGCCCTTTTTCCGTAGGGAATCAAATATTTTCTTTTGTTCGAGTACAAAGGAAGTTTTCCGCATATCTTGATATAGGCAGTCATCATCAAGTACGTCATTTAGCAAATGATAATCAAGGTTTTGGTAAGCGGCAAGGGTTTGTTGCAGTTTGGTTTTTAAGATTGTAGTCTGGGCGAGGGTGTCAATTAATTGGGTTGCTTCCATAGTTTTGTTATTGATCCAAGGGGTGTGTATCGTTTTTTAAACCTCTAATTTGTCCTTCTATCTTTCCCATAAACCCCTGGTATTTGTCTAAGTAGTCCACGGTTTCAAAAGCATGGATAGCTTCTACCTTGCGCTCGGTTAGATCGAATACAAGCTCGGCATAAAAATTTTCAACTGCATACACAGTGATGTATCTTAGTGATCCGTACCAAGGTATAAATTCCGCTACTTTCGGAGCATCAGGCTCCACTAGCAACAGTTTTTCATCATAGTCTAATGCATTGAAATGGGTTGGTGTCATTTAATTCGGGTTGTGATTTTTCAAATATAAAACAATGCATATTTATCCAATTACGGGAAACCGCATTGGGGGCAAATTAACTGGTCCTCCTTCACTAAAGTTTCGGAGGACGATGGGGAGAATCTCAAATATATTGAATCCCAAGAACAATTTCTAAATAAAAATACTTTTCTCGATAAAAGGAGGAGCGAAGTGAGAAGTTTCTCCTGCGCTTTGCTGAAACGCAAAGCTTATCCCTGCGCTGAAGCTACGGGATACATGGTCGGAGGTGGAAGGGTGAGACGTGAACCAGTAGCTGTAAATTTCTCTGATAATAGATCCATTTAAAAACATCCCAAACCCTAACTTGTGAGTTTTTTTTAATCGCGCCGCATTTTGGCGCAGTCTTGTTTTTACTTTGTCCCAGAATTATTTTAGAATTGGGAACTATGCAATACAAGACTATATATGAAAACCACGCGTATTATCCGGACCGGATAGATGCACTTATTGATTTTTTAAACCCTACCATCAACGTAAACGGCAAACAAACGAAACACAAGTTACGGCACGCGCGCTCATCAAACAGCGAGGATGCCTTAACGTGGTCGTGTTTTGACGCCTTGCGTATGCAACCTTACGAAAAAACAGTAACGGCATTAGACGAAATAATGCGTGATTCCTTTGAAAATAAAAATGATTTATCGTTTATGTCGTTTAATGACGAAAAAGACATACGTATTCATATCGGGAAAAATTATTCGGTAAGCATCAATGAAAAAACAGAAGTTGATGTGAGCTTTGAATCTGAAAACAAGCTCGTTTTTATTGAAGCAAAATTATACAGCAAAATAAGTTTGCCTAGTGATACTTCGCCTTACGATCAAATAATTCGAAAACTGCGAGTAGGGCTTGATGTAGCAAAGCTTGAAAACAAACAGTTCTTCTTTCTTTTTTTGGACATCGCACCCATGAATAAAATTTTAAAATATGGCGAAGAAAAAGCTGCAAGTGCAAAATATTTTAAACAATATAAAGAAAACAGCCTAGCGCTTAAAGACAAACTCATAGAAAACACTTATGACACACTGGAAGGAGTAACCCAACATATGGGTTGGCTTACTTGGGCAAGTTTGTTTAAAATAGTTTTAAGAAGCATTATTAGCGAAACAAAAATAACAGAAGCTCAAACCGAAGCTGAGAAAGACTTGACAATTTCTAAAATAAATGCTGTTTTAAAAGTCTTGTCAAGCAAAGTATTTGAGGAAGAAAAAACCAGCATAAATAACGATGCTAATTCGAAGCGATTCAAGTTAATGGCACAGACAAAGTTATTGGAACTCATTGGGAGATTGTAAATTAACTATTGCTATATTCGTTATAAACTAAATTTTGAAAAATAGAACACTATGCTACACAAAACATATTTACCTTTTACAGAAGAAGATTTAAAAGAACATTTCAGATATTCAGAAAATGATATTACTGAGAATTTAAAAAAACGTATTGCTAAATTTGAAAAAAGCATTAAAAACTATAGCGAATATATACCTGATGACACGGACAAAAAAAAGTGGAAAATTATACGCCAAATAGAAAAAGATGAAACCTTTTGGACAGCAAGTTCTTTAATGACAATTTTTCGTAGTGATAATAGTAAAGAAGAATTAAAAAACGTACTAATACATGCATTTGGCGAAAAACCACCTTTAGACGATTTTTCAAATTGGGAAGATTGTTTGAAAGACGAATTATTTTTATTTTTTGAGCCTCAAATTTCATCTCCAAAAAAATATCGAGATTGGTTAAAAGAAAATGTAGAAAACAGGACTATTATCCCTTATATTCTTGAAAAAGCAAAACATAAAAATGGAAATGAATACCGATCAAATTTAGAAAGTTCAACAAAAGTTGATGCTTTATTATTGAACAAAACAAATGGTTTTAATGTTTTTATAGAAGCTAAGGTGCTATCCGATATTTCTCACAGTGTAGATTATGACAGTACACGTAATCAAATAGCACGAAATTTAGACGTTATGTTATCAAAAGATGAATCAAATAATTTTTTTAATAAAAGAAAAACTGAAAATTCATTATTCTTATTATTAACACCAGAGGTATTCAAAGATAATTCACGTAGTAGGCTATATGGATATGTTATTGATGATTATCAAAAGAACTCTGAATCGATTAAAAGAGATTTACCTCATCGAGACGACATTGATTTTGAAAACATACCTAAAAGAATAGGTTGGATAACTTGGGAAAAATTGAAGGAAATAAATAGTGATTGTTGTAAATGGATAAATAAATTTTAATAATGTCCCATTACATAATCACCCAACGCCGTTACCTAATAATTAAAAAATTACGCAAGCAAAAGCAAGCTACTTTTAATGAAATTTGCGATTACCTTAAACGAGAATCAGACGTTCAAGGTGTGGATTTAACCCTTTCCAAGCGTACTTTTAACCGGGATGTTATAGAAATTGGCGAGGTGTACGGCATTTATATCAAATACGATTTTTCGGCTGGTGCTTATTCTATTGAAGAAGATTTATCAGACGAACTGCAAAATCGTCGTCTTGAAGCTCTCGATATTTTTAACGCCTTAAAAATTAAAGAACGCCAAGAAAACCATATTTTCTTAGACAATCGGCAAAGCACGGGAACAGAACAACTTTACGACTTATTAAACGCCATAAACAATCATTTTCAAATTTCGTTTAATTATAAAACTTTTCAATACGATAACATAATTGAACGAACAGTAAATCCTTTGGCAATCAAAGAATTTAAATATCGTTGGTATTTGTTTGGACAAGATATAAGCAACAACAAAATAAAATGCTACGGACTTGACCGTATGTTTAATTTGCAGCTTTCTAAAACTACTTTTGAGTCGCCAACCAATTTTAATTTGGAAGAAGATTTAAAATTTTGTTTCGGTATTGTTAGTCCGAATGCAGAAAAGCCAACCAGTATTATTCTATCCTTCGAGCCACTTAATGGCAAGTATATTAAAACATTGCCTTTGCATCATACCCAACAAATTTTGCTCGACAATGATACTGAATTGCGTATTTCGTTACAACTTTATCTTACAGATGATTTTATTATGGAACTTTTGTCTTTTGGTGACTCGGTAAAAGTTATTGAGTCGCAAGAATTGATTGATAAGCTGAAATCGGTTTATGAAAAAGCATTGAAAAAGTATTAAAATTCATCCCATTATGGGATTCCGCATTGAAAAAAATTAACTGGGTCGCCTTCGCTATATGCGATAGCTTCGGTGACAAAGGGTAAAACCAAATATATCAAATCTGCAAAACACTTTCCCAATAAAAATACTTTTCTCGATAAAAGGAGGAGCGAAGTGGGAATTACGAAAGACGAGGTTTGGTGGTCAACATTAATCAGAGATATGCAATGGGGACTGGGAAATTTTAGGTTTTTTTTGTTAGTAGAGGAGGTTTTCCTTACAGTCGCTTAAATTTTTGTTTATATTTTTGAGTGTATATCTCAAGATAAATTACAGAGATAAATACGTAAATTACGAACCACACAAGTAAGACCGAGATAATATATTTGGGAAAGCCAAATACCAAATAAAATTGGCGCAAATTAAGTTTATTTAAGAATGAAACTGCTACCAAACGAAGAGCAACTCTTCATATCAAAAAATAAAAAAATGATTTTAACCAATCATCGAGTTCAGTTGGTGGAGCGTGAGTGGGGACAATCCAGCTCGATTACTATTTTTCTTGAGGATATCAGTTCAATAGAGACCAAATTCAAGAGCGATATCTGGCTTCTAATTTTGGCGCCATTACTAGTTCTTGGTGGTTTTTATGTGGGAGGTTTTGTTGTGGATGATATTGCCACTGTAGCTGGGGGTATACTTGGATTATTATCTATCGCTACTTGGTGGAGCACGCGTAAACGCCTCATTTCAATTTCCTCAGACGGAGGTGCCCAACTTAATTTCGCTCCACATGGTATGGATACTGATAAAATTAATGAATTGGTTCAGGCAGTTTTGATTGCAAAAAAGGCAAGGGTTGATCAACTACATAAAGTTTAATTTAGGCCTGCTAAGAAGTAAGATACTATTTCGGCTGCAAAAGGGGTTCTACTTTAGTTTATCCTGTACTTGCCGAAGGGCTCAACCTGACAAGGAAGATTTTAGCTCTAGTCACTCACTAAAATTTAGACAGACGCATAAACTCCCCGCCCTTCAAAGGGAGAGCCTGTCCCGAACTTGTTTCGGGAGGTGTCAACTTTAGTTGACGGGCTGGTACACGAATTAAAACAAAAAGCCCAAAACCCCTTCCCGCCGCTCACGCTTCACGCCTCACGCCTCACGCTTCACGCCTCACGCCTCACGCTCCACGCTTCATTATTCAAACCCCTATTCGCTCATCGCTTTTCGCTAAATCCTCAACCTAACTTACTTCGGGTTTATCTCGGGTTTACTTCGGGCTTATCTCGGGCTTATCTCGGGCTTATTTCGGGTCAAGCCAATTTTTGCTCCTAATTTAGCTTCTTAGAAATATGCCTATTAAAAGTGTTTTTTCGCTATTACGATAAAGTGGGTGATTGGATGTTTAGATTGTTGGATATTTAGATTGTTAGATAATTGCTGGAATTTTTGGACGCAAAAGAGCAAAGCGCGACAATTGAAGCGCCAAGTTTTCGGAAACCTTGCTTATCTTGAACTTCCCTCTTCAAAATAATTGGCATACTCACAGAGTTTCAAATCACCTCTTCCAAATTATAACCTTTCCTTAACTGCCCAAAAAAGAAAGAACCTTTAATTTAGAAAATAAAAATTAGAAACCATGAAAGAACGGACAATGAAAGAGAAACACAAACTAGGTCTGGGTGGCGTAGCCATCGGTACGGGCTTTGAAAATATAACTGATGAACAGGCACATCAAATCCTGCAACAGGCGTGGGATTTGGGCATTCGCTATTACGATACCTCCCCTTGGTATGGCCTTACCAAAAGCGAACGCCGTTTTGGGGACTTCCTTAACAAACAGCCTAGCTCGGAATTTTTATTTTCCACCAAAGTGGGAAGGCTCTTTAAGGATGTAGCAAAAGAAGAGGTACCCCCTACCATGTGGGAAAACCCATTATCGTTTGATTATTATCACGATTACTCGGCAGATGCCACAAAAAAATCCATAGAAGACAGTCTTGAACGCACGGGGCTGGATGCTATAGATATTGTATATGTTCACGACCTTTCTGAGGACCAAGTGGGCGATCGCTACGAGTACCATATGGAAATAGCAAAAAAAGGGGCGTTTAAAGTACTATCTGATTATCGTTCCCAAGGAATCATCAAGGCTTGGGGAATGGGAGTAAATAAAATACGCCCTATTTTGGATTGTATGGAAGCGGCTGATCCCGATGTTTGCCTATCGGCTACCCAATACTCCATTCTAGAGCACGAAGAAGCTGTAGATCGTTTGTTGCCCGAAGTAAAAAAACACGGCGTAAAATTAGTGTCTGGAGCAGGCTATAATTCCGGTTATATTGCGGGAAGAGAGCGCTATAACTACAAGCCAACCATTCCCAAAGGAATGGCAGAAAAACGAGCAAAAATTGCGACCATTGCCAAAAAGCATGGTATTGATATAATTACTGCAGCCATGCATTTTGTCTTGGCCGCAGATGAATTTGCCGCCATTATTCCTGGATCGAGCACTATAGCACAGGTACAGGATAATGTAAACGCCTTTAATACAAACGTGCCAACAGCTTTTTGGAAGGAATTAAAAGACGAAAAGCTTATTTATGAAAAAGCGCAGACTCCATAATACTATGGAATAGTATTTCAAAAAGAACATTTTAAAAGCTAATTATGGAAGATAAAAAAGAACCCACCCGCCCAGAACAAAGCCCCATTGACCCAAAGAAGAACAATGCCCATCAGGAACGGGAATATAGAAAAGATAAAAGGGATGGAAAAATAGCTGATTCTGAGGAATAGGCGCAACCCATACAGAAGTGAACCACGAAAACGGCACTATAAAAAATCTCATTTTTGAAGATGGTTCCCGTATACCATTACAAGCACTTTATGCAGCAGTTCCTTTTCAGCAGCATTCTGATATTCCTGAATCGCTAGGTTGTGGCTTTACCGAACACGGTCACCTTATAACAGATCACTTTCAGAAAACTACGCTTGAAGGGGTTTTTGCCTGTGGCGACAATACTACCATGATGCGTTCGGTTGCCAATGCCATACATTCCGGAAATCTCACCGGGGCAATTGTTAACAAGGAATTGACTGAAGAACAATTTTAAACTGGAGGCTCTAAATAATACTAAAATTAAAAAGGCCAATGCATTGGATACATTGGCCTTGGATACAAACTAAACAAATTAACTATTAATTATCTAACTTTAGTTTGCTTTGAGTATTTTCTGATTAGTAGTAGCACCATCCTGAAAGCGGATCGTTAAAAAATAAGCCCCATTACTATAATTTGAAACGTCCATGCTATAGGAATTTTCATTTACGTTATTTACCTCGTGCAAGAGCGCGCCAGTTATTGCATATACTTTTATATTAAAAATAGCTTTGGACTGGCTTTCAATATTTAACACATTGTTTGCTGGATTAGGGTAAGTAGCAATAGCGTTCTGCATAGCACTGTTATTTGTCACGCTCAAAAGGTTAGGGTCTTTGAATATATATGCCGATCCGGCATCGTTTAATTCGTTATTGCCATTTTCATCGTGGTCCTCCCTTGGTGCGCCAACTAACATTTCGTTTCCATAGACCGCAACACTCCAGCCAAAGAAATCTTCTCCTGCCGTATCGTTGCCTTTTATAATCTGATCTTCCACCCAGTCACCTGAGCTCTCTTTTTTGTAGAAATAGACCTCAGCCACTTCAGTTCCATAAATATGGGGTGCCGTAACGGAAATATAATCTTGACTAACAGTGGTAGCCCAACCGAACTGAACTCTATCATTTGAAGGGTTGCCATTTAAAATCTGTACTTCCTGAAAAATGCCTTGCGCATCTTTTTCAAAAATGTAGGCAGTTCCTTTTTCTGAATTTGCGCCGTAAGCTCCTACTACAATTTTATCTCCAGATATACTAACAGAACTTCCAAAGTAGTTATCAATAGCTGCATTTGAGGCTGAAATTGTTTGGTCGTATTCCCAAACACCACTTGCGTTTTTAACATAAACATAGGCAGCGCCTCTACTTGTATCAATACCTTGTGCCCCAACCACCATATAATCGCCTGAAATGGCTACGCCTATCCCAAAAGTATCGTTTGTAGCAGGGGTTGGACTCATTATTTTTTGGGACTCTTCCCATACACCACCAACTTTGTTGAAAACATATACTGAGCCCGTCCATAAATTTTCACCAGGAGCGCCAACCACAATGGTATTGCCCTGCACATCTAAGGAAGTAGGGTTCATTCCCATTTTTGCATCCCCACTTAAATCAGAGGCTATTAATTTTGTGTTTAATTCGAAGTTATTGTTTTGATAGTCGTATACATATAGTGCGCCAGCTCTTACAACCCCATTTACATCTGCTCTTCCTGCGGCCACCACTGCGTAATCTTCTGAAAGTTTTACGCCACCACCATATTCTGCACCTTCGTTGGAATCAGTAGCTGCTAATTTTTGGGCATAGGACCATGTGCCTTGGGAATCTTTACTGTAAATATAAGCAGCACCAGAGGCTACATTTTCTCTTGAGGCTCCAACTATTGCGAAATTTTCATTGAGGGCAGCAGCGGTTCCAAACTCAGCCCGACCCTCTCGGTTTTCACTTACAATTTTTGTTGATTGTACAAATTGGGCCTTCACGGTGTTCGCAACGAGCAAGCAGGTAAAAATAAAAAAGCAGCTTGTAATGTTAGTTTTTGTCATTAGATAAATTTTAGAATTAATACTATTTTAAAAGAAAAAACCCAAAAGACGATATGCCCTTCGGCTTTAAATCTTATTCGTTTTTAATGATGAGATAAAAATAGTTACAAGCGAATTACTTAGCCAAAAAAGAGGTTGGACATTTTGTGACATGTCCTAATTAAATACGTGACACACGCTTAAATGGAGGCTAAATAGGTGTGTAGGGGAAGATTGTCTGGAACATCCATTTTTTTAGAAATGCGTTCTTTTCTCTTGCGACAAGACTGTGGGGTAATATTTAACAGAGACGCTATTTCCTTATAGCTCAAATTCATATAGAGAAATGTCAAAAATCTTATATCATTGGATGTTAATTGCGGGTGCTTTGCTCTTAGTCTATCCAGAAATCCTTGGTTCAATTCTTCAAAATGCACAAAAAAACTATCCCATTGGGTGTCTTTCTTTAAGTGCTTCTTTAAATCGTTTATTTGGGTTTTAACTGAGGCATTGGTTGTAATTTGGGTATTTTGCGATAGGGATTGAAGTACTTCCTCAATAAGCTCATTTTTACTTGCCAAATACATGGCCTTTGCTGTCAATTCTCTATTTTTAACTTCCAATTCATTTTTAAGGCGTTCCTTTTCCAACAACTCCACAGCTTCCTTTTCACGATGTTGCTCTTCCAACAATAGGTGATCGCTTTTTTCTTTTGCCAATTCCAACTCGACAATCCTCTTTCGTTGTTTATGTTTTAGGGAATTGTTTTTATATACCCAAATGAAAAAGCCCATACAAACAATAACTCCAAAAATCAATGAATAAAAAAATTGCTTCTCCTGTTTTAAGGTTTCTTTGCTTTCCATTAATTCGTGTTGGTAGTTCTTGATTTGGAATTTTACCTTTTCACTTTTGAATAGGGCACTGTTTTTAATAGCATACAATGAATCTGTGGCTATAATTACTGAGTCCTTATAAGTCATTGCCGTTTTAAAATCATTGGTTTTCCCATAAAGCGTGGCTAGTCGATCGTAAACATCAATACGCTCTTCTATATTATACTGAAAGGAGCGGGCCAGTAAGGCGTAATCCTGAGCCGTCTTAAACTGATTTTGTTCTTCATATATCTTAGTTAGGATGAGCAGTAATGTTATTTTATCGTTCACGGTAATCTGCTCCTTCAAGAGGGAAAGATTGTCCAACAGTGGCAGAATTTCCAACGCCAACTTTTCGGCCGCAAAGTATTGATGTTGCAGGAGCAGGTTTTCCGTCTTTGCTATTTTTGCCAATAATGAAACATTAGGCATGTTTTTTAATAATGGCAGTGCCTCCTCAATATAACGATTGGCAAGATCCACCTTTTCCAGTTTGTGAAGCACTAAAGCCAAGTTAATGCCATAGGTACCTATCTGTTGGTTATTATCAAGTTTCTTTGCAATTTCATAGGCTTTTAAAAAAGATTCTTCAGCCTTAAGGAAATCCTTTTCCTCTACATATAAAACACCAATATTATTGAAAACTGCCATTTCCTGACGGGGGCCAAGGTGCTTAATAGCAATATCATATGCCTGTAAATAATACTGAAAAGCCTCGCCAAAATCCAACATAAGGTAATAGTTGGTGCCTATATTTAAGGTAGCATTAAAGGCTTGGGTATACCATTCATTTCTGATTGCTGCATCTTTGGCAACAATTAATTCCTCAATGGATTTGATATGCTCTTTTTCCGAAAGGTATTTTACACCTAGGTTTATTTGATCCACAACTCCAGATTGGGTTTCAGTTTGAGAAAGGAGTTGAAAGGGTATTAAAACAGTGAGAACCAAAAAAATAAATCGATAATATGCCCCCATTATTCTTTCTTCACAAAAATTAGTAATTAGATATTTAGTTTGGTGCTTTATTAAATCATGAAGCTTAGCATTACCAGCTATGACCCATTTTGAAGACGTTGGCAATCTATTTATGTTACATAATATCCACAAATATATTAAATTTAAGACTTATGCATGACCCTTTGCAAGGCCTATTGTATGGGTATTTATTGATCGGTTTTGGATTGATTGTTGGATGGTTGGATTGTTGGATGGTTGGATGGTTGGATTGTTGGATTGTTGGATGGTTAGATGGTTGGATTGTTGGATTGTTGGATGGTTGGATGGTTGGATTGTTAATGGAAGCTTTGAATTGAAAGATGGCAAAATTAGGGCGAAAAACATGCGGAATCTCCTGATTTTGGATTCAATGTAATGACCATTTACTCCCTGAGAAAGTGTATATAGTTCATTTTAAATAATTTAAATAAAAAATCAAAATATACAGGAAAAGCTAAATATCATATCCGATTAAGGATTGCTGGGGAAGGGTAAAAGAATATAAGATAGCCCGTAAACTTTTGGCATATTTGGATGTTTTGGGTAGCTGTATTTTTGATTTTAGTTTCATCAATTCCTTTTCATTTTTAGACGACACCAATCCGGTTTTAAAATTTTTGAAGAGTCTTTGTTTTATGGGCTTATCCATCAAAACCGTGATTTGATTATGGCGTTTATCCCGCTTTATTTTTGTTAGAAGCTTTTCCACCTCATCATTCTCTCCTTCTAGCACCTGCAAAAATGTACCTTCATTGTATAGCAGCAAGCCACTAATATCCCAGCAAATATTCTGTGCTTTGGAAAACAAAAAGAGCTTGTCCAATTGGCTTTTGTCCCATAAATCAATTGAATTACTTATATAACATTTTGTGTAAAGCATATTTTAGAATTTGGGGGTATTCTAAAGATAATAAATGACTATTAAAAAACAATTAAAGCATTGTTAAATGTTGTATTCCAGAGAATTACAAATTAATTCTAAAATAACAGGCTAATTATAGTGCCTTCACCCTCACTGCTTTTTATTTGAATACGTCCTTTGTGAAGCAACATAATCTGTTTGCTTAAGCTTAAGCCAATGCCGCTTCCTGTTTTCTTGGTGCTAAAAAAGGGTACAAAAACACTATCCATGATTTCTTCCGGGATGCCTTTCCCATTGTCTGCAACCTTTATAATTACATTGCCATTTATCTTTTTATGGGCTGATATTTGAATCTTTGCATTGGCAACTTCTTGGCAGGCTTCGATAGCGTTAAGCAATAAATTGATTAAAACCTGTTCAATTAAATAGCTGTCAATATTTATAATTAAATCTGGATTTTCAAGTAGAAATTCAACCTTAATATTGGTGTTTTCAATAGAGGGCTGCATTAGGGTTTGGAGGTTATCAAACAGTTCGCCTATACTTACATTAGCCAGATTTAGCTGGGTAACTTTATTTAGGCTTCGGTAGGTTTTTGCAAACTTCAGCAAGCCTTCGCTACGTCTTTTTATAGATTTTATGCCGGAATTAAGGTCCTCAATATTTAATGGATTGGTTTCGGGATTGTTTAAGTTATTTTGGATTTCATTCTCCAAAGTTTCCGCAAGGGAAGAAATAGGCGCTATGCTGTTCATAATTTCGTGGGTCATTACGCTCAACAGCTTTTTCCAAGCTTCCGATTCATTTTGGCTTAAGGTTTCCTCGATATTTTGCAGGACGATAAGTTTGAAGGAATTGGCTTCCATCTCAAACACCGTATCGGAAATTAGCACATTCAAAGTTTCCTGCTTCATTTCCAGGGTTACGGAAGCGGTTGTGGAATGGTAGGTTTCAAAGAGTTCTTCGTATAGCTGGGAATGTCTTTTTTCTACAAAACTTATGTTTTTGAAAGAAGGAAAATCAAGTGTTTTTAAAATAGCATCGTTTGCCCAAAGCACTTCCCCACTTTCCACATTATAGGCAATGATACCTATATTAACCATTTCTAAGATTTTCTGAAGGTAAAGAAACTGGGCTTGACGTTCACTATCTATACTCTTAATGGTTTTGTTCACTAAGTTAAACCCTTTGTGCAACTCCCGAATATCCTGAGAACCATGCTCTTCAGAAAACCATCTGGAAAAATCGCGATACTTAACCGATTCAAAAAAATCATCCATTGCCACAAAACGTTTTAATAAAAAACGGTACAATTGAAAAACTGAAAAAACTGAAAGTAAAATGCCAATGATTAAGGCAAAGGTATTTGGCAACACAATTCCAAAGGCGAGTATGGTAAGGGAGATGCCTAATCCCAATACGTAAATTGAAAGCGAAAACTTGTAGCCGTTATAGTTCATATTTATTGAGTCTGCGGTAGAGGGCAGCACGGGTGATGCCCAATTCTTTTGCAGATTTTGAGATGTTGCCCTTGTTTTTTTCTATTACCGCAAGGATGGCGTTTTTTTCAATGGCATCCAGATTAGTCTCATTTTGTACCGAAAGCAGTTGCGGACTTTCAATAGCCGAAAAAATTAAATCGGAAGCCGTTAATGTTTGGTCTTCGGCCATAATTACAGTTCTTTCCAAAGTGTATTGCAGTTCCCGAACATTGCCCGAAAAGGGATGTTTCTTTAGTTTTTGAATAAAATCGGGCTCTAAACTAAAACTTCCCTTGCTGTATTTTTCCGAATAATAGTTTATAAAATAGTGACTGAGCAAGGTGATATCTGTACTTCGTTCCCTTAGTGGCGGGATGGTTAAATCTACCGTGTTTATGCGGTAGATAAGATCTTTTCTAAATTTATCCTCATCGGCGAGTGCGGCCATGGACAAATTTGTGGCACAAATTAAACGGATGTCAATGTTTATGGGCTGGTTAGAACCTATGGGGGTTACCTGTCTATTTTGCAAGACCGTAAGCAATCGCGCTTGTTGGCGCAGGGAAATATTTCCTATTTCATCTAAGAAAAGCGTTCCACCATTGGCTGCTTCAAAACGACCTTTTCTATCTTCGCGCGCATCGGTAAAGGCCCCTTTTTTATAACCGAAAAGTTCACTTTCAAACAGGCTTTCGGTGAGCGCCCCCACATCTACTTTTACGAAGGGCATGTTTTTGCGAAGGGAGTTTTCGTGAATGGCTTTGGCAATCAAATCCTTCCCTGTTCCGTTTTCACCTAGAATAAGTATGTTGGCATCTGTAGGAGCCACTTTTTTAAGTTTTACAAATACCTCCTGCATGGGTTCGCTCTCCCCTATTATTTTGGTTTCAGAATTTAAACTTATTTTTTGGCTTTTTGGATGTTTCTTTTTCTCCACCAATTCCCGAACTGTTTCCAGTATTTTTTCGTTTTTCCAGGGTTTTACAATAAAGTCGGAAGCGCCCTGCTTTAAGGATCGTATTGCAAGATCTATATCGCCATAAGCGGTGATCAAAATAACATCTGCATTTTGGTTTTGCTTTTTTATTTTATTTAACCAAAATATTCCTTCGTTACCAGTGTTTACGAGGCCATTAAAATTCATGTCTAAAATCACCAGATCGAAAGCGTGATTTTGCATCAGGTTTTGGATCGTATTCGGGTTTTTATTGACTACAACTTCCTTTACTTTCGATTTAAGCAAAAGCCGGAGAGCAACGAGAACGTCCTCATCGTCGTCTATAACCAAGATGCTGGCATTGTGGAGAAGCATATTTAAATATTGTTATTGCGCGAAAAAAGAACTAAGATCGCTTCGCTCTTAGAATAAAGGGCCAAGACTTAAAAAGTATAAACACACAACAATGAATTACAATATTAATAAATTCTGAATTTAGAATTCAGAATTCAGGCTTCTTAATTCCAACTTAACAAAAGTGTACTGGCAGCGAACAGGGAGTGTATTAAAAGCGGACACTATTTATTTTCAAATTACATCTAATATTCTGTTATACAGCTGTTTAATTTCTTGGCATCATATTGACAAGATATTCTATAGAAACCAAACAGAACTATGGACATACCTTTAGAAAAGAAACGATTTACCACCAAAAAAATACTAACTATAGGTGGCTTAGCCCTTTTATTGGCTTTGATTGTTTTTGTAATTATTTCATCTTTTGGCGGCTCAAAATTGAATGTGGAAAAAGAGCGCATCAGTATAAGTACTGTAGAAAAGGGTGTTTTTCAGGAGAACATACCGGTAAATGGAATTGTGCTTCCCATTACCACTATCTATTTGGATGCACTTGAAGGCGGTCGCGTGGAGGAAAAATTTGTAGAGGACGGAGCGATTCTAAAAAAGGGAGATCCTATTTTAAGACTTAGCAATACCGATCTTGAGTTGAGCCTAGTAAACCAAGAAACGCAAGTATATAATTTATTGACGCAGATGCAGATTTCACAAAATGCAGCCCGTCAAAACACCATCAATAAATTAAACCAATACACCGATGTGGAAAGTGGTTTAATAGAAGCCAAACGCGTGTATGACCTCAACAAGAAACTTTATGATAAAGACGCTATTGGCCGTCAGGATTTGGTAAAGGCAGAAAACGATTACAACTACCAGAAAGAGCGAATGAAACTTTCTAAGCAAATTCTAAATCAGGATTCCCTTGCCGTGAAACAGGAAAAAGGCCAAGCGCAAAGCAGTTATGCCCGTACCCAAAACGCTTTGGAACTCATGCGCAGAAAGGTAGCTGATTTGGTTGTAAAAGCACCCGTTGACGGACAACTCACTTCACTGGATGCTGAAATTGGTCAGTCAAAAAATAAAGGAGAGCGCTTGGGGCAACTAGATGTGTTAAGCGGCTTTAAAGTGCGTGCAGATATTGATGAGCACTATATTTCCAGAATATACAATGGGCAAACAGGTAGTTTTAGCTTTAACGGTAATACTTATAAACTTTCTATTAAAAAGGTTTACACCCAAGTTACAAATGGCCGTTTTCAGGTAGATATGCAATTTGAGGAAGCTGTACCCGAAGGAATTCGTCGCGGGCAAACCTTACAGATACGTTTGGCTTTGAGTGATGAAAAGCAAGCCGTAATGATTCCTAAGGGAGGATTTTTCCAACAAACTGGAGGCAATTGGATTTTTAAGGTAAGCGAAGACGGCAGTACCGCCTATAAAACCGAAATTACTCTAGGGAGCCAGAACACAGAAAATTATGAAGTATTGAGCGGCTTGGAACCTGGCGATAAAGTGATAACCAGCAGTTATGATAACTATGGCGAGGTGCAGGAGTTGATTTTGAAATAGGTTTCAGCAGTCAGCTGTGAGCAGTCAGCTTTCAGTGGTCAGTGGTCAGCGGTCAGCAAATAAATAATAAAAACCATATAACTGAGAGCTGAGAGCTGATAACTGATAAATCATAGTTTAGAAACGTAATTATAGATCATTTTTCTGATTTCAATTATTTCTGAATGAAGTTCCTCAAAGACTTCCTCTGAAATGTAAGCAAGGTCTTTTGACAGAATTAATTGATATTGAATTTCGGAACATGAACCAGATGAAATATGCAGGAAATGGGCAAATTGGGGGTTCGTATTTCTTCCAGATCCTTCTGCAATATTTGTAGGAATAGATGAAGATGAGCGACGCATTTGACTGGATAATCCAAATACCTCTTCCCGAGGAAAGGATTTTGTGATGCTGTAAACTTTTAAAGTAAAAAGATGACTGCGTTTCCAAATTTCAAGGTTCTTGAAGTCACGCATAATAACAAATTATAAATGAGTAAAATAAATATAGTAAAAAATTAGCGATCAGCAGTCAGTGGTCAGCGGTCAGTGGTCAGTGGTCAGTGGTCAGTGGTCAGCGCAAATAAATAATAAAAACCCAATAACTGATAGCTGAAAGCTGATAACTGATAACTGATAACTGAAAGCTAATAACTGAAAGCTGATAGCTGATAGCTGATAACTGATAACTGATAGCTGAAAGCTGATAGCTGAAAGCTGATAACTGATAGCTGATAACTCAAAACAATAACTATGATAACAATAACCGATTTAGAAAAGTACTACGCCACCGAAGAAGTGCGCACCATTGCATTGAATAAATTATCCTTTAAAGTGAATGAAGGGGAATTTGTAGCGATTATGGGGCCATCCGGTTGTGGAAAATCCACATTGCTGAATATCCTTGGATTGTTGGACGATCCTGATGGGGGAAGTTTTGTGTTCAATGGAATAGAAGTAGCAGGTTTTAACGAGCGTAAACGTGCCGATCTTAGGAAACACAATATTGGATTTGTTTTCCAAAGTTTTAACCTCATTGATGAATTAACCGTTTTTGAAAACGTGGAATTGCCTTTAATCTACACAGGTGTAAAACCAGCAGAGCGCAAAGCGCGCGTTGATGCAGTGCTTGAAAAAATGCAGATTATGCACCGCAGAAAACACTTTCCACAGCAACTATCAGGGGGGCAACAACAACGTGTGGCCGTAGCCCGAGCCGTGGTAAACAATCCGAAACTTATTCTTGCCGATGAACCAACGGGAAATTTGGACAGCAGCAACGGAAACGAAGTTATGGACCTATTGACGGAACTGAACGAAGCTGGAACTACCATTATTATGGTAACGCACAGCGAGCACGACGCCAAATACAGTCACCGCATTATACGCATGCTGGATGGGCAGAAGGTTACTGAGAATGTGCTTTCTGAATATGTTAGTGGGTAGATTCCACCTACGCTAATGCTTCGGTGTTCAAAGAGCTTCGGCGGACAAGGGTTGTTGATTAAGTAAAAAATAAAAATATGTTTAGGAATTATTTTAAAATAGGGGTTCGAAATCTTTGGAAGTATAAAGGATATTCTTTTATCAATATTTTTGGCTTGGCCATTGGGATTACTTGCGCGAGCCTTATTCTGCTTTGGGTTGAAGACGAGATGAATTTTGACCAATCCATTCCTGAAAAAGAATTGGTATTTAAAATTCCTACCAATCAAAAATACGATGGGGAATGGCGAACATTTTCTGTAGCCACGCCTGGTCCTCTTGCAGCAGCCCTAAAAGCAGAAATACCTGAAATCACAAAATCGGCACGCAAGCGAGATAATAATTTTCTACTTACTGTTGATGAAAAATCCATAAACAGTGCAGGTAGCTATGTTGATAAAGATCTTTTTGACATCCTCGGTCTTCAATTTATTGCTGGAAATAGTACCGAGGCTTTTAAGAATAAAAAATCAATTGTTATTAATGAAAAAACGGCTTCGGTTCTTTTTGAAAATAGCCAGAGTGCTATCGGGAAAAACATCCAAGTGGACCAAAACACGGCCTACACCATTACTGGAGTAGTAAAAGATTTTCCAGAGAACTCCAGCTATCCTTTTTCTTGGGCCGTTCCCTTTGAAAACTTTACAGATGGCAAAGAATGGACCAATAGTTACGGTGCAAACTTCACCGACACTTTTGTAAAATTAAAAGCTGGGTCGGTAGTTGAAAATGTAAATGAAAAAGTAAAAGCAATAATCCCCGCCAAGACAGGTGAGCATGATACTGAAGCGATTTTATTTTCAGCAAACGATTGGCATTTAAGGTCTAATTTCCAAAATGGAAAAATAAGTGGGGGTCGAATTGATTACGTACGTTTATTCAGTTTTATAGCGCTTATTATTTTGGTCATAGCCTGTATTAACTTTATGAACCTAGCTACAGCTAGAAGTGAAAAGCGTGCCAATGAAGTGGGTATGCGGAAAGCTCTCGGTTCTAGCAAAAAACAGTTGGTTTTTCAGTTTATGACTGAAGCAGTAATTACAGCCTTTCTTAGCGGCATCGTGAGTATTATACTTTTATTTATTCTATTGCCCCCATTTAATGCATTGATAGGTAAAAATTTAAGTCTTGCGCTTACAGAACCTATGCATTTTCTACCAATTCTTATAATAACCTTTATCTGCGGTTTAATTTCAGGTCTCTATCCTGCATTTTATCTTTCCTCTTTCAAACCTATTGAAGTACTAAAGGGATCTCGTAGACAAACGGGAAATGCATCCATAACCCGTAAAAGCTTAGTGGTTATCCAATTTTCAGTTTCTATCATTTTTATAATAAGTACGATCATAGTATTTCAACAAGTGCAGCACGTAAAAGGTCGGAACCTGGGAATGGAAAAAGAGAATCTTATAGAGGTTCCTGCGGCAAATGGCACTATAATTAAAAACTTCACCTCTATTGAACAAGAGCTGAAATCTTCTGGATTGGTTGAAAGTATAGGGCTTTTAAATTCACACATTCTGTCTTCAGGAAACAACACCTCAGGTGTACAATGGCAGGGCAAAACAGAAGATGAAGATATTTTAATTTCATTTAGAACCGTAACCCCTGATTTTTTTAAAACTACCGGCATGACTATAAAAGAAGGAAGCGGATTTAGTAGCTCACAAGCAGCAGATAGCACCAAGGTACTGATATCTGAATCTTTTGCAGCACTATTGAACACGAATGAGGTGGTGGGTAAAACCATTAATTGGAATGAGTCAGTTTTCACAATTAGTGGGGTTGTAAATAATTATTTATACGGCGATATGTATGGAAATAGTGATCCTGTTATGTTTTTTCATCGCCCTGAAGGAGCAGATTATCTTTATATAAAACCAAAGACTGGGGTTGCTATGGACAAGGCACTGATTAAAATAGAGCAAGTGCTCAAGGCCCAAAACCCAGGATTTCCGTTTGAATACAAATTTGTTGATGAAGCTTTTAACGAGCGGTTTAAAAATGAACAATTGGTAGAAGATTTATCCCAAATATTTGCGCTTTTGGCCATTGTTATTTCCTGTCTAGGACTCTTCGGATTATCTGCATTTATGGCAGAACAACGCCGCAAGGAAATAGGTGTTCGCAAGGTGCTTGGCTCTAGCGTTTTAGGCATTATTAAACTCCTTTCTAAAGATTATATGAAACTTGTGTTTCTTGCCATTTTGGTTTCGGCACCTATTGCTTGGTACGTTATGCAAAATTGGCTTCAGGGGTTTGCATATCGTATAACGATAGACTGGTGGGTATTTGTTATTTCAGGCATAGTAGCGATAGGAATAGCAATAATTACGGTGAGTTTCCAGTCTGTTAAGGCAGCTTTGGCAAATCCGGTTAAGAATTTAAGGACGGAGTGAAGTTGTGGGTTGTGAGTTGCGGGTTGTGGGTTGTGGGTTGTGGGTTGTGGGTTGTGAGTAAAATAAAAAATTAAAGATATGTTAAGGAACAATATTAAAATAGCATTTAGAAGTCTAAAAAAGCAACCCTTTTTTACTTTAATCAATACACTAGGGCTTGCTATAGGAATGGCTGGGGGCTTATTAATTGCACTTTACATCTATGAGGAATTAAACTACGACAATATGTTTGCTGATGCGGACCGCATCTATCGTATCGATATGGACATCAAATTTGGTGGCGCAGAGATTAAAAGTGCCGAAACAGCTCCTCCAGTGGCTGCAACTTTAAAAAATGATTTTGCAGGGGTTGAAAATACTGTTCGGTTTAGAACGCTAGGTAGTAATTTGTTTAGGAGCAATGATAAAAAGGAAAATATCAAAGAGCTTTCTACCACTTATGTAGATTCTACTTTTTTTAAAATGTTCGGTCTTAAACTCATTAACGGTAATGAAGATATGGCATTGAAAAAAACCAATACATTGGTTATAACCAGAACGGCTGCAGAAAATCATTTTGGCAGTGTTGATGTGGTAGGAAAGAGCCTTTTATTAAATAACAAAGAGACCTATGTCGTCACTGGTGTGATGGAAGATCTTCCCGAAAACTCCTTTTTAAAAGATTACAGCATATTTATGGCTATGGCTGGTAATGTGGCCTCTCGCGAAAATATTTGGGGCAGTAATAACTACTTTACATTCGTCAAAATATCTCCAGAAACTCACATTGATAATTTTCAGCTACAACTAGAAAGTCTTGTAGATAATTATGTACTGCCTTGGGCTAAAAAAACTTTTCCAGGCATGACTAAAGAATCTTTTGCTGCGTCTGGAAATTATATTAGATATCATACCATTCCGCTTACTGATATTCATTTGTATTCTGAAAATAAAACTGAAATGGGCGAGAAAGGGACAATCCAAAATGTATATATATTATCGTTCATAGGATTCTTTCTCATTTTTTTGGCGTGCGTGAATTTTATGAATCTATCAACTGCACATTCCTTAAAAAGAGCCAAGGAAGTAGGAATACGGAAGACACTTGGATCAAATAGACTTCAATTAATAGTGCAATTCCTAACAGAATCTGGACTCGTTGCTTTTGCTTCAATGATACTGGCAGTCATAATAGCTTTTATTGCATTACCGTTTTTCAATGAACTAGCTGGCAGAAATATTAGTATCCCCTTTACAGAGCCTGTATTCTATGTTGCTATTTTATTAATCACAATACTACTAGGACTGTTTTCTGGCAGCTATCCAGCCTTTGTTATATCTCGATTTATTCCGGTAGACACACTTAAGGGTAGCGGAATTAATAACAGTAGCAACAAGTGGAATATTAGAAGTATGCTCGTTGTATTTCAGTTTGGAGTTTCTGTGTTTTTGATTGTTGGAACCCTTGTAATTTTTCAGCAATTGAAGTTTATACAAAACAAGGATTTGGGTTTTGACAAAGAACAGGTTCTAGTGATTAATGACACTTATGCCGCTGGACAACAGCTTAATGCTCTAAAACAGGATATTCTCAATTTGAGCTCCGTCAAGAGTGCAACAGTAAGTAGCTTCATGCCTACTCCCTCCTTACGATCTAGTAGTTCCTTTTTTAGGGAAAATGCCATGGGGCAACAACATGCTATCCAAATGCAAACTTGGGATGTGGATGACGATTATTTAAATACGTTAAGTCTGGAGTTGATTGCAGGTCGCGATTTCAATAGTCAATCTGCCGCAGATTCTACTGCCGTTATTATCAATGAATCCACATTAGTGACGCTAGGAATAAGTGCACAGGAAGCACTTGGAATAAGAATTACCGAAGAAGTTGAACTTGAAAACCCAGAATTTTATCACGTTATAGGTGTTATTAAAGATTTTAATTATGAATCCTTTCGAGAAAATATAGGTGCGCTGGGGCTGTTCATGAACATATCTACAGAATCCATGGCCATCAAGCTGAAAACTGATGATTTTGCCAGTGTCATTGCTAGCATCGAAAGTATTTGGAAACGAAGAGCTCCTGGCCAGCCTTTCAATTACCGCTTTATGGATGACGCATTTGAAGCTTCTTATAAAGAAGAGCGACGTTTAGGTAGCATCTTTATTGTATTTACAAGCTTATCTATTTTTATTGCGTGTCTTGGACTCTTTGGTTTGGCAACATTCAACGCCCAAAATAGGGTCAAGGAAATTGGAGTACGCAAGGTTTTGGGAGCCAGTATTAGCCAGATTACTATTGGATTGACAACGGACTTTCTAAAACTTGTGGCTATAGCTACTATAATTGCGCTGCCATTAGGTTGGTATTTTATGAACATATGGTTGGAGGATTTTTCATATCGTATACAAATAGGTTGGGGAATAATGGGTTTTTCAGCATTCTTAGTGATTATCATCGCTATTATTACCGTAAGCTTTCAGGCAATAAAAGCTGCGATTGCAAATCCAGTAAAAAGTTTGCGTACGGAATGAGCGTATAGTTGTTGGATAAATAAAAAATAAAAATGATACGAAACTATTTTAAAATCGCGTGGCGGAATCTTGGCGCCAATAAGTTGTTTACAGCACTAAATGTTGCTGGACTGGCAATTGGAATATGTGTGTGCATTATCCTTTTTACGTTTGTTTCCAGCGAGTTGGGCTTCGATAGAATGTATAAAAATTCAGCTAACATCTATCGCGTTAATATGGAAACCTCTTCCTATTATGATTTTGAAACCTGGGCAACATTACCCAATGCCGTAGGCCCAGCAATCTTGGAAGATATTCCACAGGTAAAGACAATGAGTAGGCTTATTAAAGATGATTTTGGCGCAACAGCCTCCTTAAAAATTGGCGCAAAAAACTTTACGGAAAAAAGATTGTATTTAGCCGATTCCACCATTTTTGAACTATTCGATTTCAATTTTTTAGAAGGTAATCGGGAAAACGCATTCAGCAAACCAAAATCAATTGTGGTTTCTGAATCTACAAAACAACGCTTATTCACCAATGAATCGGCTTTAGGGAAAACAGTTATCGTAAACAACAGAGATACCCTTCAAGTAACTGGCGTTTATAAAGACCTTCCTCAAAATAGCGTGATAGACTGTAATATGATCTATAACATTATGGACTCTTGGATGGGAACAAATGTGTATTGGAGCAATGCCAGCTATGAGACCTATTGCTTATTAGAACCCAATGCCGATGTGGCCGCGATACAAAAACAAGCCACCGCTTTAATTGACAAAAATGTTGAAAAATCGGGTCAATATTTCACAAAATTTTTCTTCCAACCCCTAACAAAAATACACCTTTACTCTTCCCATCTTCGGGAATCATACACTTCAAGGCAGGGGAATATCAGTACCGTTAAAAGTTTGCTATTTCTGTCTTTATTGGTTTTGTTGATTGCCTGCATTAACTATATGAATCTGGCCACGGCCAATTCTAGAAAACGTGCCAAAGGGATTGGAATGAATAAGGTGCTGGGAGCCAACAAGAGGCAGATGCTTTTCCTTTTTTATATAGAAACCGGCATACTCACATTTATATCAATCTTGATAGGATATGCTGCAGCATTTTTGGGCATTCCTTTATTTGAACGTATTACGGGAAATGAATTGCTTTATTCCGATTTGTACTCCACTCCTATTCTATTAAGTCTTTCAGCGATTTGGGCAATAGTAACCCTTATTGCAGGGAGTTATCCTGCAATTTCAATGTCCAACATTACCCCTTTGGCGTTGATGAATAAATCCAAAAAGAAACATGCTGGCGCTGAGTTTGTTCGAAAAGGGTTGGTTGTATTTCAGTTTGCTGCTTCCATTATCTTGATTATTGCGGTTTCGATAATTCTTCAGCAAATGGATTTTATTAAAACGAGAGATATGGGGTATAATCCAGAAGGGGTTGTGGCCCTTTCGGTAAAGTCTGCCCAAAATCAACAAGAAATTCAAAATATGATAAACGCTTTGGAAAGAAAGTCGACGGTTAAAAGCGTATCGGCCGTACAGACCATTCCTGGCGATGTGGAAAGTGGCAGGTCGGTTCGCAGATTAGCAACAGACACTGAAGGTCTTCCCGTAAACACCTGCCGCACTTATGGTGATATTATAGAAACCATGCAGTTGAAACTCTTGGCTGGGAAGGAACTGCCCAAAACAATTGCGAAAGGGGATTCAACTTGTTATACCTTGATAAACGAGGCCATAATTAGCTATTTGGGCTATAAAACACCAGATGAAGCGATTGGGAAAATTATAAATACAGAATTTGGCGATAATGCTATTATTTCTGGTGTAATAAAGGACTTTAATTACAATTCTGTGAAGGATAAAATTGGAGGATATATGTATTATAAAATGACTGATGGACCTGAATCAGTTAGGACTTTGCTAGTTCGATACAACACTAAAAACCTTTCTGGGTTTATGCAAGAGGTACAGAAAACCTTTAATGAGAACTTGCCAAATACCGCCTTCGATTATCAGTTTTTGGACAAGCATGTACAAAATTTATACGTCTCGGAACAACGGACTGCAAACACAGCTACTGTCTTTTCATTATTGGCAATATTTATTGCGTGTTTGGGGCTGTTTGGGCTAGCAGCTTTTACAGCTGAGGAGCGCACCAAGGAAATTGGGATCCGTAAAGTTTTGGGGGCTACCGTTACGGGCGTTACTAAATTATTGACAAAGGATTTTTTGAAGTTGGTATTAATCGCTTTTGCAATAGCTGTGCCTGTAGCTTGGTGGTTGATGCATAAATGGCTGTTGGATTTTGCCTATCGCACTCAAATTAATTGGTGGGTGTTTGTTATAGCAGGGCTAATTGCTGTGTGTATTGCCTTGATTACAATCAGTTTTCAAGCTATAAAAACTGCCGTTGCCAATCCGGTGGATAGTTTAAGGAATGAGTAGTTAGTTGATAGCTGATAGCTGATAGCCGATAGCTGATAGCTGATAGCCGATAGCCGATAGCTGATAGCTGATAGCTGATAGCTGATAGCTGATAGCTGATAGCTGATAAAAAACATAAAATTTATATAAGATGATACTGAATTATTTTAAAATCGCATTGCGGAATTTATGGAAGGATAGAACATTTACCTTTCTTAATGTTATTGGTCTTTCCACGGCTTTTTGTGCGGCATTTTTATTGGGTATGTTTGCCATCTTTGGGCTTTCCTTTGATAGGTTTCACAAAAATATTGGTTCTATTTATGAAATTTACACAAGCTCCCAAACCGCTAAAGGCATCGAAATTAGTAATGCAAACCCTATTCCATTCGCAGAAGCTTTAAAGGAAGAGGTTCCTGGCGTGAAAAAAATAACTAGAGTTGCCAATGGAGGTCCCTTGGTATCTTTCGGGGAAAAAACATTGAAACTTGATCTTTTGTGGGCAGACCCTGACTTCTTCGATATTTTTTCTTTTCCAGTGGTTGATGGTTCAAAGATCAATCCCCTTCAAAATAAATCGTCTATAGCAATAACCCGTGAAACTGCAAAAAAAATATTTGGAGAGCTGAATGCCGTTGGACAAACAGTTACCATGCGGCGCGACCAAGAGGATGTTCCCTTAGTAGTGAGCGCAGTTATAGAAGATATTCCTGAGACAAGTAGTATTCAGTTTGAAGCGATATTAAATTTTACAGACTTGCCAAATTCCTTTTATGCAGCAAACAAGGATAGGTGGGATGCACATAATCACCCTGTTTATATACAGTTGGATGCAGAAACTTCAGTAGCTAAATTTGAAAAAGCTACTTCTGCATTTTCAAATCTGCATTTTGCAAATGAAATAGCGACCACAAAAAGGGACGGTGCAAAACCAAATTCAGATGGTGAATACAGGCAAATACACCTATTGCCTTTTGAAGATATAAGCTTTACCGATTTTAATAGTAATTCGGCAAAAGTAAATAAAACACTTCCCTATTTAATTCTTGGCATTGCATTTCTTATTCTTTTTATAGCCAGTGTAAATTTTATCAATATGAGTATTGCCAAAGGATCACAGCGCCTTCGTGAAATAGGCATGCGCAAGACTTTAGGAGCTAGAAAAGGACAATTGTTTCTGCAATTTTGGGGAGAAAGTATTTTTATTTTTTCGATATCGGTTTTTTTAGGAGGATTGCTAGCGTTACTTCTACTTGATAAATTCCAGACTTTGTTCGAGACAAAAGCATCTTTCGAGTTGATTGCAAACCCAAGTATCATTTTTGGACTTCTTTTGAGTTTATTGATTATTACCCTAATTGCCGGAGGGTATCCTGCTCTTTTAATGAGCAAGTTGGACACCTTACTGGCTTTAAAGGGAAAATTACAGACTACAGGTAAAAATAGCGTTCGCGATGTATTAATGGTTGTTCAATTTTGTATTGCAATTCTACTTATTAGTGGAACGCTAGTACTTTGGAGCCAACTGGATTTTATGCGCACCAAGGATCTGGGTTTTAATAAAGAACAAGTAATTACACTGCCCTTAAATACCAAAAAAGATAGATCTCAACTCTTTCAGTTATTGCGTAATTCCCTTGACGGGAAACCTGGGATTATAAGCGTTACCGCTGCTGACAATAATTTAGGTCTTGGAAAAGATGGTAGGTCATCCACTACCGTAATGAGTTTTGATTATAAGGGAAGGGAAGTTAGAACCAACTTGCTTACAGTTGATTACGACTATCCAAAAACCTTGGATATTGAGTTGCTTCAAGGGCGTGCTTTTGATAAACAATATGCTTCAGATAGCCTTTCAATTGTTATAAATGAAGCGATGGTTAAGGAGTTTGGTGAGAAAGACCCTTTAAGTGTGCGTTTTTCATTGAACGATTCGGTTCAATACTCAGTGATTGGTGTTGTTAAAGATTACAATTTTCAAGGTCTTAATAAAACTATTGAGCCTATTAGCTATTTTATGAACCCAAGCGCACCAAAGTATTATGCCTATATAAAAGTAGCTCCCAATAATCTTTCCCAGTCATACGATAGGGTTAAGGAAGTTTGGGACACATTGGAGCCTGATATGGAATTTATGGGATCTTTTCTGGATGAAAACATAGACCGCACCTTAAAAGACGAGCGCAAAATGACAACAATGATTAGTGCCGGTTCCATACTTGCCATTATTTTAAGTTGCATTGGGCTCTTCGCCATTTCATTATTAGTGGTGAATCAAAAACGAAAGGAAATTGGAATTCGTAAAGTGGTGGGAGCAAGCACCTCAACTATTACAGTTTTATTGTCGAAGCAATTTTTAAAACTCGTGGTGTTTGCCTTTTTAATAGCAACGCCTTTCAGCTGGTACCTCACTACACAATGGTTACAGAATTATGCCTACCATATAGATTTGAATATATGGATTTTCCTTGCTGCCGGCGGTATTGCTTTTGTTATTGCATTGGCAACCATAAGTGTAAGAACAATCCAGGCGGCTATGAAAAATCCAGTTGATAGTTTGAAGACGGAATAAAAGGCTGTAGGCTTTAAGCAAAAAAATATTTTAAAAATAACATTAAGCTATTAAGATGATCAGGAATTATTTTAAAATCGCTTGGCGAAACCTAAAAAAGAAAAAGCTTTATACCGCTATTCATATTCTGGGATTGTTTGCAGGTATTAGTTTTGCCATTTTGATCACTGTTTTTATATGGCAGGAGCTTCAGGTAAATAATAAACTGAAAAATGCAGGACAACAATACATTTTAACCAGCCAATGGAAAAACCCTAATATGGGTGCAGACTTTACGACTTTGGGGCCTTTAGCAGAAAGTCTTAAAGATAATTATCCGCAGTTGGTTACCAATTATTATCGTTGGGATGGCATTACCTCAGTTATCGCGAATGGCAATACTAACTTTAGGGAGGGCATACAGTTGGGTGACGAAAGTTTGTTGAAGATGTATGGCTTTAATTTATTGCACGGTAATGCGGAAAAGGCTTTTAACAATCCATTTTCAGTTGTTATTAAAGCGGAAAAGGCTTTAAAATTCTTCGGAAAAACTGATGTTGTTGGTGAGGCATTGACTATTCAGAATTTTGAAGGAGAAAATCACGAATTTACAATTACAGGGGTTTTAAATGAAATTTCAGAAAATTCAGTTTCCCAATTTTTTGAGAAGGAAGATAACGGTTTTTTTATCGCCAAAAACTCCGGGAGCTTTTTTGATCGTGCAAAATTTCAAGATTGGGAATCGCGTATTTTTGTTTCGTTTGTAGAACTTCAACCAGGAAAAACAGCCAAAGACTTAGAAATTCCCATTCAAAAATTAATCAACACCCATACTTCCGAAGAAATTAAGCAAAACCTACAAATTGTACCAGTAAAATTAACGGATTACTATCTAGAAAAAGATAATGGCACCGTTAAGAGGTTGCTATACACCTTAGCTTTTATTGGCCTGTTCATCATACTAATGGCGATCATAAACTTTATAAATATCTCTATTAGCCACTCAGGAAGCCGTATTCGCGAAATTGGTATTCGTAAGGTTTTGGGCGGAAGAAGAAAGCAATTAATTATTCAATTTTTAAGTGAATCAATTATTTTAACTACCATCGCCACTCTAATGGCTTGTATTGGATATTCACTCTTTAGACCCTGGTTTGGAGAGTTAATAGGGAAAGAGTTGATTTCATTTTCTCAATTGCCAGCATATTTTTTGTTGATTCCAATTTTACTTATAGCGTTTGTAGGCATATTGTCGGGATTGTATCCTGCTGTAATATTATCATCCTATAAATCTATCGATGCCTTAAATAGAAAATTGAAGAACAGTTTTGGTAGCGAAAACCTACGCAAAGCACTCCTAGGTTTTCAATATATAACGGCACTTATTGTTCTTATAGCCGCAGTTATAGTTGGGCAACAGGTAAATTACTTTTTTGGGAAGGGGCTTGGCTATGAAAAAGAATCTGTTGTAACCGCAGCTGTTCCTAGAGATTGGACACCAGAAGGCGTTCAAAAAATGAAAACGATACGCGATAATTTTGAAAAAATACCTTCTGTAGAAAGTGTAAGCCTATCCTACGAAATACCAAATAGCAATAACGGATTTCAAATTACATCTTTTAAAGCTGGAGAAAAACCAGAAATGGCTATTACTGCGCAAGGTTTTGTTGCTGATGAAGCATATCTGGAAACCTATAAGATTTTACTGCTAGCTGGTGAAAATTTACAAGCCGATGAATCCAACGCAAATAATGTTGTAATCAACAAAAAGGCTGTTGAGGCCTATGGCTTTAAAAATGTAAACGAAGCCATTGGACAACAGTTAAATATTTTAGGCGAAGATGAGCCACTTACGGTTATTGGTGTGTTTGATGATTTTCATTTTGAATCTATGCAACAACAGATAAAACCGCAAGTGATGTTTAATGTAAATGCGAATGCCATTTATCGTTATTTCTCATTTAAGTTGAAGCCTAATGCTGTTAATAAAAGCCTTACAGAAATTGACAAACAATGGCAGGTTTTGATGCCAGGCACTTCTTTCGAATACAAATTTATGGACGAAACCTTAGCGAATTTATACACTCGTGAAATTAGGTTTAAAAAGGCTGCAAACACTTCGACCCTATTGGCCTTGCTAATTGCATTGCTAGGAATTTTTGGGATGGTTGCTTTAAGTATAGACAAACGCCTAAAGGAAATTGCAATCAGGAAAGTTTTAGGAGCCTCGGTTAAAAACATTGGTTATTTGTTTGTAAAGGAATTTTTAATAATCCTTGGCATATCAATATTCATCGCTTGTCCTTTGGGTTATTGGCTTATGCAGAGTTGGTTGGATAATTATGCATATCGCATAACCATCGGCTTAAATCCATTTATAACGGCAATTTTTTTGATAGGAAGTTGTACTGTGATTCTTATTTTACTTCAGACATTAAAAATTGCGATTTCAAATCCAGTTAATAGTTTAAGAGCAGAATAAAAAGTTGTGGGTTGTGCGCTGTATAAAAAATAATGATTAACACTAAAAATAAAATATGTTACTGGAATTAAATCACATCTTTAAATGGGTATCCCAAGGAGGTAGCCGAGTTTTTCTTTTAAAAGATATCAATCTACAAGTGGAAGAAGGCGAATTTATTTCGATAATGGGGCCATCAGGTTCGGGGAAATCTACTTTGCTGAATGTTATAGGTATGCTCGACGGCTTTCAGGAAGGGGAATATAATTTTCTTGAGGAATCAGTCCATGCAATGAAAGAAAAAAACCGTTCCAAGCTCTATAAGGAGTATATAGGCTTTGTTTTTCAAGCATATCATTTAATAGACGAATTGACGGTATATGAAAATATAGAAACGCCTTTGCTTTACAAAAACGTAAAATCATCTGAACGCAAAGCCTTGGTTGCCGATATGCTGGACAGATTCAATATTGTTGGCAAAAAAGACCTTTTCCCTAGTCAGTTGAGCGGCGGACAACAACAGTTGGTAGGGATTGCTCGAGCATTGATTGCCAAACCAAAATTGATTTTAGCCGATGAGCCTACTGGAAACCTCAACTCGAAACAGAGTGAGGAGATTATGCAACTTTTTAAGGAACTGAACAAAGAGGGAGTTACCATTATTCAGGCCACCCATTCCGAATTGAACGCAGCTTATGGCTCACGGACTATACATCTTTTAGATGGTGGCAGAAACAATATTTAATTCTATTCATCACTCAAAATCATGAAAATCAAAATCATTTGTCTTTTAATGCTCAGCTTTCCTGTTGCTGTTTTCGCACAAAGTGAGGACCGTACTATACGAACCCTTGAAGAATGTATTGAATTGGCTCTTAAAAACAATTTGGATTTAAAGCAATCGCAATTAAACGAAAAAACAAGAAGTATAAATTTCAAACAAAATAAAAACGCGTTGTTCCCCTCCTTAAATGGGAATTACAATTTAGGTATTTCGAATGGGCGGAGTATTGATCCATTTACAAATGCATTTGTAAATGAGCAACTGACCTTTTCGAATACTGGATTGGGAATGGATGCCACTATATTTAATGGCTTTAGGCTTATCAATAGTTGGAAGCAATCAAAACTTAATCTTCAGGTTAGTGAGATGGAGACAGAAGCGGCAAGACAATCTTTGATTTTGAATATCACTTTAACTTATCTGCAAGTATTGAACGCACAGGATTTGGTTAAACTTGCTAAAGCAAGGGTAATAACCACCCAAGGACAATTGGATAGGCTTAGAAGTTTGTATGAGGAGGAAACAGGGAATCCAGCAGAATATCGGGACCTTCAAGGACAAATTGCTGCGGATGCTTCCTATTTAATTGATAGTGAAAATACCTTAGAAACCGAAATCATTAATTTGAACACCTTAATAAATGCCAAAGAGGAAATTACAGTAGCGAGCTTAGACCAGCAGTTGAATATTGAAAAATATACATACACCCCTACTGATGTCTATATGCAAGCTTTGGAAGTATTTCCTTCAGTTAAGGCTAGCGATTTAAACTTGGAGGCTGCAGACAAAGGAGTTGCGGTAGCACGTTCCCTATACAGCCCAGCGGTTAGTCTTTTTGCAAACTTAAACACCAATTATTCCAGTGCAGCACGTCTTTTTAATGAAACGGGAACCAGCATCGTTGAAAATGGCGATTTTGTAACGATAAACAATGAAAATTATGCCGTGTTAACTGAAGAAACAAATTTTAGTAGCGAGGAAATTCCCTATGACGATCAATTTGATAATAACATAAACTCATCCTTCGGGGTTGCGGTTACTGTGCCAATTTTTAATGGATTCCGAGCCAAAAACAATGTTGCGCTGGAAAAAATAAAGAAAGAAGAAGCAAAAACAGCTTTGGAAAAAACCAAACTCAATCTTCAGCAGTCAGTTAAACAATCATACAATGCAATGCAGGCTGCTTTTGAGCGCTATAAAATTCTACAAAACCAGGTTGAGGCGTATCAGGAATCTTTTCGTATAAACGAAATTCGTTTTAACAATGGGGTTTCAAATAGTGTAGATTATATTATAAGTAAAAATAATTTGGACAATGCCGAGATCAATTTGGCGAATGTTAGTTATGAATATTTGTTACGCGTGAAGGTTTTAGAGTATTATAGGGTTGGTCTTTAGCACCATTTTAAAATCAACAAATATCTTATCTAATGATTTTATTGTTATATTCATTTTTGGCTTGACATAAAAACGAACAATTAAGAAGCACCGCACATACATACAATTTCAAGAATTCAAGTCTCAAGCTTTATCATAAAAAAACCGCCCACAAAAGCAGGCGGTCATTTCAATACTTGGCTAACTCTGTTCTTTATTCTTTAATCAACTTTTTCACTATAGTTGTATTTTCTCCTTTAATTTGAAAAAGGTAAATGCCCGTTTCCATAGCAGAAACATCAATGGTTTCTTCCTGTCCCATCTTTCTTAAATCGAATGTATTTATAAGTCTTCCAGTTAAATCATAAATTACCACATCCGTTAATGAGATAGATTGACGCTTTGCAATGGTAACTTTATTAGTGGCTGGATTAGGATACATACTTACAGAATTCTCAAGGTTAATGTCCTGAGTGCGCAATACACTTTCCACGGTCAATTCAAAAGTACATTCCGCTATATTTCCATATTCATCTTCGGCTGTTACCGTAACCTGATATACACCATCTGCAAGCAATTCGCCTACCGCAGGGTCTTGGGTCAAGGTGATTAATGGCGCTGTACAATTGTCAATTGCTGAAGCATCCCCTGTTGCAAAGAAATCGGGTACTTCATAAAATAAGTTTCCAGCACCTGGATCAACCGTCAAGCCATTCGGGCAGCTTACTTCTGGAGCTAAGGTGTCAACCACAGTTACCGTTGCCGTACATTGCGCCAAGTTTCCATTTACATCTTCTGCAAAAACAATTACTGCAACTGGATTTCCAATATCGGCACAACTCACTTCATTAATATCTATCGCTAACGTATTTATACCACAAGCATCAAAACTACTTGCAATTACATCTTCCGGTAAGATGGTAGCAGTGCCATCTGCACCTAGTTCAACCGTAATATCCATACAAACCAACTCAGGAACTTCCATATCTTCTACCGTAATAGTGAAGGTACAAACCGCTGTATTTCCATTTGCGTCCGTAGCTGTAAATTCAATAGTTGAGGTTCCTACTGGAAATTCATTTCCCGAAGCAAGCCCTGCCGTTTGGGTTACCGTATCCAAATCGCCATCCACATCAGTAGCCGTTGCATCTGGGAAAGTTACAACAGCACCACAAACGCCTGCATCTGTGGCAGTAGTAATATTGGGTTGACAACTAATAACTGGCGCGTTGTTAGCAGGGTCAAGGTTCATCCCCACCAAGATAGGATCGTGGTCTGATGCCCTAAACATATTGGCTTCATAAATAGGAAGCGCGTCTGATTCGCGTTCGAAGGAAGACTCTCCCGCATCTTGTATGGCATCGTTATAATCAAAAACACTCACCTCATCGGCATTGATGTTCCAAGCGATAGTACCCGTTACTTGGCTAACAAGGTTCGCACTTGCCAAGCCGTAATCCAAATACCCCAATTGGCCATCAAATACATAGCTGTAGGCATCATCGCCAACAAAGCTTTCCAACAAATCGGTAAAATCATCTCCTGTACCGCTGGTATCATCAGTACCTGCTATAATTGCATCGATTGGGGTTTCACTCTTATAGGAATTTAAATCCCCTATAATCAAGAAATCTGGATCATTGCTATTTGTTGGATCTGTAGCCAACCAATCTACCAAGGCAGCAGCAGCATCGGTACGTGTAAGGTTACAGTTGCCCGCGCCATCGTTTAAATCTGGATCGCCCACATCATTACAAGATGAGCCTTTCGATTTAAAGTGATTTACAATCACCGTTATTTTAGCGCCCGTTGCAGTTTCCTTAAAGGTCTGCGCCAAGGCAGGACGGTTTTTATTGTCAAGGAAACGAGGGTCCACCGAGCTATCTAAAATAGCATGTGCTCCTTCCAAAGAAACGGTAGCGGTATTGTAAATAAAGGCCACAGCAATTTCATCTGTGCCAACCACCCCGGTATCAACAGCGGCATAGCTAGCTGCGCAGGTTTCATTTATTCCCCCTGTTCCATTTAAAAGGTCGTTTATAGCTACTGTTCCATTGTTTTCAATTTCTATAAGCCCAACCACATCGGCATTCATTGCACAAATAGCAGCAGCTATTTTTTCGCGTTGGCGTGTTAACTCGGCAGGAGAATCTGCGCCTCGGGAATCAATGGTGGTAAAGTAGTTAAGCACATTAAAGCTAGCAACCTTAAAGGTTCCCCCTACTTCTGGTGGTGTGGTTTCTCTTGGGTTTGCAGCAGTGAAATTATAGTCAAAAACCGCTACAGGTCTCACTCTCCAAGCATCGGTACCGCTTTGCCCTGAAAATGACCAATGCATAATCCCTTTTAAATTGCTTATTTGATCACCACCACGAATGAGGTTCGTGTTGCTTAAACCAGTACGTGGCCAAAAATAAGGCTCATCGGAAGGACCAACTATGGCATCGTTTTGCAGGTTGTTATCGTCGTCCAATAAAATTCTGTTTTTGTTCAATTCATCCAAGAAAAGAGAATATCCAGTAGCATCTGGGGTATTATCATGGCTAAACTGATGTACCCTTTCGTTTGCCGAAAGCATCAAGGTACCGTAACGAGCCAATTCAAAATATTCGCTTACAACTAAGGCTGTGGTTATATTGATAATCATTCCTTCCACATTTTCAAAAGTGCTTTCAGCCTCTGTGCTTGAAGTTGTAGGTAATGAAATTGCAGTTTCGTTAGGTAAGGTGTTTGAATTGCTGATAATTGTAACAAGGCCTCCTGTTTCGGAAACATCAATTTGAGTCATTCCAAAGAATTCTTCAGCCATTCCTGTTACCTCAACCAAATCGCCAATTGCAACTGCATCGGGACAAGAATTGCAATATACAAAAACACCCTCTGAAGTAGCAGTATCTGCATCGACATCTGCATCTTCTTCCTGAATAAAGAAACCGCTCAATTGATCATTCGCTTGATAATTTGCGGTAACAATAGCTGAAACTTTTACCATTTGCCCCGCTAAAGGAGTAGCTGAAGCATCACCTTGCACTTCGTGAATTTTATATTCAGCAACTGGCAACACTCCACAAGAGTTTTCAGCTCCAGGCGTTACGGCAGAAGAACACCAAGTGTTCATTAAATCTTCTGAAGTTTCATCTTGTCCGTTTACCCCATTTCCTCCTGTAGTAATTTCATTTCCTTCGGTAAGATCCTCTCTTTGGAAGGATTGACCAGAAGGGTGAGCTGAAACACTTACTATCTGCTGTGAAGCGATGGCAGTATCGTTATTGTAAACCGAAGGCGTATTATCGGCGTCTGGACCATCTATTGAAACACCCGTTTTGTCCACAGCTTCATCGGTATCGCCCCAAATAACATAATCAAGATCTGTAACCAAATCGGTTGTGCCATCCCAGTAAAAAAGAATTGCCACTTCGCCTCCATTTGTTAAACCACCTTGGTTGTTTATAGAACCCGGTAGGGCTTCGCGCATATCGGCAATTCCATCTGCGGAGGCATTGTCCTCGAAAAGTTCATAATCTGGATTCATGCCGTAGGTAGCAAAATACCCATCAGAGCCTGCAAGAGCAATCGTTTGGTAGGCACCAGGAGCAATAGTTGCCCCATCAGGGAAACGCGCCAAGAAATCTGCAAAACTTCCACCTCCAGCATTGGTTCCTGTTACTATATTATAGTAGTAAGTGGAACCACCTGTAAAAGTAGCATCTGTAATATATACATTGCTTAAATCCATCGCCGTGGCATTCGGATTGTATATTTCAATAAACTCGCCTGCGGTTGGAGTTACTACAACTTCACTAATAAGCAAGGACTGAATCCCTCCAGCTTTTAAGCCAGGGGAGCCAATATCGGAGCCTGAATTTCCGCCAGCAGCAGTACTGATGTAGGCGTTATAAAGAGGCGTTGCAGCACCATCGGTGCTTAAAGACCAATTAGTGCCCATGTTGTTATCGGCCGCTAAATCATTTAAAAATATAGATCCTGCTCCATCATCACTTGGCCAACCGCTGGCATCATCGTAAACTACTTGCTCAATAGTATTCAATTGTGTTTGGCTATCGCCAGAATAGTCAGCAAAATTCTCCCAAATACCTATGGTATCTCCGCCATTGTTTAAGGCCATAGCCGTCCAATTGGTAACTGGAATCAGCGCAACATCGCCCCAAGCAGCTGTATAATCGGCGGCAGTAATATCGTCAGCATTATACAAAACCGCGGACGCCCCAGCTGCTATTGTACCACCCGCAATATTTGATGTGGTGTGGGCAACTCCATTATTATCGTCAACTACAAAACCAGTAAGGTCAACTACAACAGCGCCCGCATTATATATTTCTATCCATTCCCAATCATCCTCAGCACTGGAAGGATTGTACATAATTTCTGAAATTACTAATTGTGGCGTGCCATTGCTTAGGATACCATTAATAGTGACATTGTCAATTCCCATAGGCTCAGATCCGCTTGGAGTTCCCTCCCAACGAATTCTAATTTGAACTTCGGTAGCCAATTGACCGCTTAAAAGTGTAGAAGTATAGGTGTCAAAATTACCGCTAACAACATCGCATTTATCAAGAAATCCAAATGCAGTAGTGCTTCCATCAATAAATAATTCTAACGGATCATCATCTGTAAAAACAAAACCGCCATCCAAGGGTCTGTAAGTTTTTGAAGCCGCCTCATTGGTTGCCCCCATAAATATTTCCTGAAAGGCTCCTCCATCAATTGCTGCTTCAATAATGAACCCATCACTGGAAGCAGATTCAAAATTACCCATAGCGGCCAAATCAATAGTTATATCACTAATAACTGCTGCACCCCATCCAGAAAATGTGAATGTGGCGTTATTAACGTTAATTGCGTCCATGTCGTTTAGTGCAAAAAAGGCAGTGGTATTTTGTCCGGCAATTCCAAGTTGGTCTGCTGGAAAATTTGCTCCAGCCCCTGCTCCACTAACATCGAACTGAGTGTCGTCGGCAACATCAAAAGGCATTCCTACCCCTCCTAGCTGACCATCTACACGGCCAAATACATCACCCCCATTTCCGCCGGACATTCCATAATCGGCTACGTTTGTGGTATTGGTTAAATTAATTTCATTCCCATCAAAATCCTCAAATCCAATTACCGTCTGGGCAATTAGCGCGTTGGAAAAAATGCATAAAATTGAAAGAATAAGTAAAAAGTTGAATTGTTTCATTTCTTGTAAATGATTTAAAAGATTAATTTTTTGGCGAATATACTAATGCTTTTTAGGCAAGAAAAGCCCAAACAGATATCATCAAGTAGAATTAACCTTAAAGTAAAGTTGGTATCCAAAAACAAGATATCTGTATTGTTAGAAAAAAGACAAAGTACGAAGTTCCCTACGCTTTGCTGAAAACGCAAAGCTTCGGAGGACGAAGGGTGGGAAGTGGGAAGCTGGAAGTGGGATGTTCAGTTTAGTATCAGTTATCGGTTGTGCACTTCTTCTAACCAAGGGGTCTGACTTTAGTTTATGTTGAGCCCGCCGAAGGGCTCAGCCTGACATCCTGCTGCCACACTTCTCACTTCTCACTTCCCTCTTCCCACATTCAGGAAAAACCCTGCTAAAATAAGGGGATTTCCCCCTAACCTTTTCATTGTTAATTGTTTACATTTGTTTTGTAATCCTAAAATCTTAATTATGAAAAACCTAATTGTTCAAAAAATGAAACAGGCCGGATTTCTTTTAGTAATGGGAATGGCATTCATTTCCTGTGAAAAAAATCCAATTACCTTAGTATTGCACAGCCCTATCTATCCTTCGGGAAGCCAGGCTGTAACCTACACTGCGGAACGCGTTACGGATGGCAGCATCAGCACCGCAAAGCTGTATGAAACGGTAAACACCATAAACAGTAGCGGCGCCATCACATCTGCCGGCACGGAAACTTTGCTGGAAACCTGGAACAGCCCTAGTGGCGATTTGAGCTTCACCAAGCCGGGGGGTCACGGAGACAACAAATTGGTAAGCTACCGTTGGGTCTTTACCACCCCGGACCAAACCAAATCGTTTAATGTTACGTATGCCACGCGGCCATATCCTGTAACTAATATGCCTGCACCTGTGTATGCGCAAGGAGATCCGGACGATGTTTTTGACTTGGTGTTTATTCCAGATACCGACATAACCAGCATTACCACCTTTTATAATCATTGTAGGGGTATGATCCGCGAATCCTTTTTTGATGAACCGCATACGCGTTTTTGGAGACGGCAGTACAATTTTTACATCAATACGGAACGGGGCCACGCCACCGATTATGACACCAGGGATGTTGATGGGCCACACCAGTTGCCTTCCAATAACGCCAATTTAAGCTTTGCGGAGGGAAGGGCGCTGCTGCATCAAAATGACCTGCGCGACTGGGCCAGCGGGGGTGTTTTTTCCAGCGAAATGCAAAATAGAGGCACTGTGATGCACGAAGCCGGCCATGGCCTTTATGGTCTTGCAGATGAATACGGCGGCGGAAGCCATTGGCAAGCAGATGATTTGCCAAACAATTGGTCCAGTCTGGCAGGCGCCCAAGCGGCAGCCTCGGGCTATGGAAGTTGCAAGGAAGCAGCAGATGCCGTGGAAATGGGCAGCAGTGGTTGGTATCATTTGTGTGTGTCTAATTGCCAAATGGTAACCACAGGGCTCAACCATACCGAATATGATTGCCCTTGCAAAAGCAGAATAACCTATGTAGTTTTTGATAACGCTTCAAATTAAAAAACCATGAAAACACTCACTAAAATATTTTATATACTGGCTTGCCTGCTATTTACAATAGCCGCAAATGCCCAAGAAGAAAATGACGAACAAAAGCGCGAACAGGTAGAAAAAAACACCAAGCCTTTTAATCCAAACTATTTTTCGCTCTCTGAAAACTCCTTTTATGTTTTGGAAGCTATGGTTGTGGACAATAAAATAGTAATTGACAGCACTGCTACAATTTCTGTGGTACCCGGAAAAATGCCCTATCCCAATGGCAATTTTAAAGTATCTATTTTGGACAGGCAGGGAGCAAAGATTTCAGAATATTTTATGCAGGATCCCTTGCTTGCCCGCTCCTGTGAAGGAGAGGATAAAAACCTTACCCCTTTGGATAAAGGACGGGTTTATATATCCCTTCCGAAAAACAATTCCATTGGCAGCTTAATCTTTACACGTGGCAAAGAGCGCATAGGCACTGTAGATATAGGCGACCTGATTGTTAGAACGCAACGCGACCCTACTAAGGGAGAGGAATAGCAGTTTGAAGTGCGAAGTGCGAACGACGAAGTACATATTACGGAGTATATTTTTGTGGCAAAAAAATACGCTATTCCGTTAATAAACACCGCCATAGCTTTCTATTTTTGCAGTGGATGACTGTAAAGAACTTTAATTAAACAATAAGGAGGTTATATGGCGAAATAAGCATTGAGAACGGGAATCTGATTAAATTCAAGAGATCCCATTATTTTAAAAAAAGCTTTGTAAAGCACTATAATTTTAAAGTATAAATAGAATTAGCCATAAAAACCATCCATAACAACGGATGGTTTTTTGTTTTTTTTAGAAGCCTAAACTACTCTCACTATTCAATCTGTAGTTTATTGATTTTTATCATTTTAGTCAATAAAATACTTTTATGCGTTAATTTACTTTGGGTAGCCGTTTTACATTTACCTTCCCCATTTCAATATGAATACTAGCCTACCTATAATATTGAAATTTATGCCAAAGTTAAAAGTTGCCAGCGATGATTTGCTGGCTACCAGACATCTAAAATATATTATTCTTATTATTATGGGACTGGCCTTGCTACTGGCCATAATCTCTATTATCTTCTATTCCACCAAATCAGTTTAATGAATTTCTGAAGTAACATATCGGGAGGAAGGGTTGATGAAGTACGATGGACGAAATAAGTGTGACAAGTTGGGAGGTTTAATACAATTCATTTCTAATCTATTCCCTCCATATCTTTTAAATTGTAGGCTTTGCTGAGGACAATGTGAAAGATTTTTTGCATTGCCTTTATTCTTGGCACTTACCGTCCATAAATAGCTATGGGAAAGCCCCAAGCCTGGATGTAACGACAGTTAGCACCACTAATTTTTTATGAAAAAAATTGCCTTAGCTCCCCAAACTTGGAATTGACATTAAAATCTGATCCTATTGACATTACAGCCCCTTTGCAAAATCCTGTAGTTGGGTTTAGTGTGTTAAAATTATTTTGCAGATGGGCAACTATGGCTACCTCAATTAAATCCTGTGCCACATGAAGCTGGACCCACTCCTGTATTTGAGGAAGATTCTCTATCCCTCCTACCAAAGTGGTATTGGGGCCATGCGCTTTAAGACTGCGTGCCAAAAAACTGGCAGGACAGGAAGCTAGTGTCCAAGGAAAATTCCTGGGATTGGCAAAATCTGGGCCATGCTCCAGGGCATTTTTCCATAGGCCGACGGAATGATAGACACCAGCATCTGGTGTAAAAAGATAGATGGCTGTTTTTGCTGGAAACGCATTATTGGAATAACTGGATGAAATGGTTTCTGCAAGCTTCCCGAATATATCGGCAGCGTCCATTTCAGTCTCAGAAAAATTATGCTGAAAAAAATAAAGGTTTTTGGGTTTCATACTTTTCCAATTAATAAGGCCGAATTGATACCACCAAAGGCGTATCCGCAATTCAATACCCAATCCATATTTTTTAATTTAATAGGTTCTGTGGCTATTTTAACACCAAAATCTGAAGGCAATTGTACATGATTTACAGTTGGCGGCACTGTTTTATGCAACAAGGATTGCACACATAGTACCGCTTCCATTGCCGTGGCCGCACCCAAGCTGTGGCCCAGCGCACCCTTCATACCGCTTACCCATGTATTGTTTTTTCCGAAAATATGCTTAATGGCTAAGGCTTCGGCTGCATCTGAAGCTATGGTGCCACTGCCATGGGCACATATCCAATTTACTTGTTTATAATCTATACCAGTTGCTTTTAAGGCATTTTGCATAGCCTGCCCCATTTCAAAACCATCCTCATTGGGCTTTGTGTGATGATAGGCATCGCAACTTAAACCCAATTCCCCAATAACCGCCAGCGGAGTTGCATTTCGTTTAAGGGCATTTTCAAAAGTTTCAAGGATTAAAAAGGCAGCACCCTCACCTAATTGCATTCCTTTCCGGTTAAGGTCAAAGGGCCTACAAAAGTCTGGCGTCATGGCACGAGAACGACTGAAGCCTACCATGGCAATACGTGAAAATGGATCTACTCCCCCAGCGATGGCGAGCTTAACCCTTCCTGACCGTATTGCTTGCGCGGCAGCGCCAATAGCATAATTACCAGCTGCACAAGCAGTACCAAATGCTGCCGTTGGTCCCTCAATATTAAAATGTTTCTGAATGGTTTTGGCAAACACATTACCCGTAGCTTTTGAAATGTCCAGTGGCTTACCAGATGCGGCCTCTTCAAAGGCAAAGCTTTCACCCATAGTGGTGCCAACAAAAATGCCCACATCATGACCAACCTCAATATTTGCTTGCTTTAGTGCTTGCCCAACCGCCCGTAGCGCCATGCTTTGTCCACGGGTGCCATCGTGTGGTATTGATGAATCTATTACCCTACAAGCAATGGCTGTTCTAAAACCTTCAGTCTCTAGATCATCCCAATGCTTAGCAGCACATTTTTGCTGTAATATATTCTGCCACAATTGTTCCACTGTGTTTCCCAAAGGGGTTATTACGCCCATGCCACTTACCACCACTTGTTCCTTGTGCATTAGCTATTAATTAGTAGGTTGATTTTGCAAATAGGCAACCACTGCGTTTATAGAAGATAGCTTTTCCCAATCCTCATCTGAAATTCGCACTTTGTATTCCTGTTCAATGTTTGCCACATACTCGGCAAGGTCTAAGGAATCAATATTCAAATCGTGATAAAAATGATCATCATATAGCAGATTTCTGGGTATCTTCTTGCTTATTTTTAAAAGCATCGTTTTTAAATGATCTGCAATATCAATATCTGTTCTCATGGATATACTTTTATTTTATCTGCTAATTGAATTGCCTGTTGCGCACCACAAATAGGCGCCATGGGGTCACCAAAAATACGGTAACTATCCATAGCGGATTGTGTTGGCGGACTTGCAGCAACGATCAATTCGCCTATGGTTTTTACTCCTTGTTGCAATGCGTTGGTAATGCGCACTGCCCAACGTGTATTGTCTGTATGATAGGTATTTATTACTGCTCCAAAACTAGCCGCAGCAGCGCCTTGTAATGGAATGGCTTCAGAAAAGGATAAGCCAGTTCGCTTTCTACTGGCCGTTGCACAGCATATAGAAAGCAAGGCACCCAAGGGTTCGCCCTTGGATTCTTCAAAATGGTGTTTCCGCAAACCGTAATATCCTACCCAACCAATAGGCCTACCGTGTCCAAAATAGAGGGCCAGGCCCAGACCACTGCGAAGCCCTTTTAGCATTTCTTCCTTTACCAACAAATCACTCGTCCATCTATAGGGCGGGGTTTTTCCGTTGTTCTCATTTAATAAAGTTTCAATGCGTGTGGCAAGCCTGATATATTTTTTATGGCGTTGCCCCAAAATAGCTACAGGTTGCTGCGCTCCATCGCGTAGCTGCACTTTGGCAGCCGTTTCCGCAAAAAGCCTTATGGACGCTATGTTGCTTTCAGGAAGATAACCAATGGGTATAGCCGTGCCATCACCACGGATCAACACAGGTCCCGTCAATAAAGTACGGGGAGAGCGCCGCGGCGCTCCCACCCATACAATAGCTTTACTGTCTTCAGCATAATGAGCCAAAAGTTGTGATGAAACATCCAGTTTATCAGAAATTACAGGCCGAGGAATAAAACCCTTTTTTTGATAGGCTTCTATCAGCGGCTGCAAGGCTTCCATTGCTTTTTTTGAAGCTATAATTGTTATCATGCGGCTCTTACTTCATCAATAAACGGTTCCCAAGCTGTTACATCACTACCTACGAACAACCTATTATAGTAATCGCGTACAATATCACCCTGTTGCTCTGGATTGAAATGATCCAGCCCTAAACCGTTAGTGTTGGCGTCAAGCAAGGTTTGTTCCTTAGTCTTTCCAGGATCGGCATAGTCATAACCCTCGGTAGCTTGGGAATACAGTGCATCACCCATATAGATAGGACCTGTATATTCACCCTGCCATACGTGTGTCAACTCGTGCATAAGCCACCCAAAATTACCAGGTGCAGCTGGTGTTCCTTTTGAAAGAACGGTACCATCTGGGAAGTGTATGATACGCATTGTACCTACTCCCGTATTGCCTCCTGTATTGCCGGAAGCCACATTGGCAACAAACGATCCAATAAATACATGAACCATATTGTAAGGTAATGAGTCGCCAAAGACACGTCGTGCTTCGGTTTCTTCCTCGGCAGTAAGACTTCTGAATAGTCCTGCAATTTCCAATAACAGACCAACGAGAAGGAATACTGCTCCCCCACCAATCTGGATAAAGGCATCCAAAAATTCCTGTCCGGTAATTACCAACCTATTATAGGCAGCGGCTATAAGCAGTTGGGCTTCGCTTTCTATCTGATCTGCAATGGCCCTTGAGATATCCTCTACCGTTTGTCCAGCTTCGCGGAAAGCTTGGACGAAATTGGCGATGATATTTTCGGGATTGCGAACAGTATCTGCCATAATTTGCGCTAAGGTTAATCCATAGGCTATAAGACCTAGAACAATTTCCTTCATCGCATTAATGGTTTGACGGGCTGCCCAAACCAAAAGGTCAACGGCCAAGTAACCCACTTGCAACACCCCATTAATAAAGGATCTGATTCCTTCCAAGAAATCGTTTTCCAGATATGATAAAACATAACTAACGGAGTTGCCTATACGCACGGTAGCCTCACCCAATAAACTAAGTGCGGCATCACCCATGGCGGCGGCCCAATCGATTACCTTGGAAATACTTTCGCCAATGTCTTCAATCAATTCCAACATTTTATCAAAGACAGCATCTACTTGGGTCATTCCCCAATCTAAAATTTCTGTTACCGATTTCTTGACAAACCGAATTGCCAAAATTGTTTCTCGCCACAGTCCAGAAACCAAGGCTTCACCGCGGTCTAGCAACCAGCCTAAAACATCGCCCACAGGACCTAAGGCCTGTAACACCCCGTTTATAATTTTTCGGAATACAAAATAGGTAGCTCCCACAACAGCTTCTAGGATATCCACAAGTGCTTGCCCAATTTGCATGGCAGCATCTATTAAACGCGCTGCCAAACGATAGGTGAAACTTACCATATTGCCTACAAATTCAACTATGGTCTTACCAAGTTCAAATGCTGCTTGCACTACGTGTTTCAATAAATCGAAGGCTATGGAAACTACATCTTTCAATAAGTTGATTAAGGTAGTACCAATAGCAAAAAGAGCATCTATTACCTTTTTTATTCCTGCAATTGCAATCTGTGCCATGGATATTACCATATCTGAAATAATTTTTCCTGCATCTAAAAGAGCACTTACTATTTTGCCTACCACTTCTACTGCGGCATTGGCTACATAGGCCATAAAATCAACTATAGCCGTGCCAATATTTGCTAATGAACGTGCTACTTCTTCAATTAAATCTGCACCTGCGCTTATTACTTCGTCAAAAAGATCTGTTAGCGTATTTCCCAAATCGGTAAACGATTGTATTACCTGATCCCAAAGAGACATAGGGCGAGTAACCAAGGTGATCAATATTTCACCAATGGCTTTGCCTATGGCAAGCAACGCACGTACGGTATTGCGAATTAAGGTAAGTCCAAATTCAAAAGCTTGATATAATATGTTGCCTATAGATTTACCCAATTCAATTAGTGCTTCTATTCCTTTTTTTACAATTTCAAAAGTTTTTGCAGCCAGCCAGGATAACAAATCGACCAAAACCCCTACAAGGCTGTCAATGGCCCTTAAGATTTCCTTAATGGAATTAACCACCAGTGTAAAGGCTTCTTCCAGAATATTAAAAAGTGACCTGCCAATATCCTGTATGCCCTGAACCATCTTTTTGAGAATCTGAAAACCTGATTCCACTGCATATTGAAGTACCTCTGCCACGGTATTTGCCGCTGCAACCAATGCTTGGCACAAAGCTGAAACCGCTGCACGGGTCCAGTCTGCAATTTCATGTAACAGATCGCCAATAGAGTCTATAATCTCTTCAATGGCATCAACAATAGCATCAATAGCATCTGCAATGGCATCTGCAATATCTTCGAAAAATTCCACTACAGCCGAATCCACATCTGGGTCTGCTGGTGTATTGCGTCCGTCGTTTTCAAGTTTACGAGATGTTTCGCCTGCATCCCGCAACCAAATAAGGACATCTTGCGCACCCTGCTTGTCGATGCTTTTCTTGCTTTTTGTTTTCAGCAGTAAATCGCCCATCAATAAATGCGCCTGCCCTCTTGGCAGTTGGCTAATGGCGTGAACTACGCCCTTACCTTGCCCAGCATTCTGGTAACCTTTGATGAAAGCTTTGCGTTCTGTTTTTTTCATTAAGGAAACACGTTGGAAAAGTTCGCGATGTTCCCCTGGATTTTTAATGGTTTCAGCATAGGCTTCTGCCAACACGATACCTTGATCCTTGCTTTTTTTGTACACCGTGAGAAATGCTGGTGCCAAGTCCACTGGTTTAAAAGTTGTTTCTTTCAACTTTTTTGTAACCATTGCCCTTCGCCCCATTGCTACTCCATCGAGTGCTAATGTGATACGGTTCATGATTTTTTGGTTTTAAGGTTAATACTAATTCTTCTGAAGCACAGCCTGCTTCGTGGCTTTAGGTTTATTTTTTTTGATTGTTTGGTTGAATATGAATGGAACAAATCCCTGAGGAGTTGGGATTAGGGGAGATTCTTGGGGAGTAGTTTTTATTATTTTTTCAAATAATTGGGAAGTACAGATGCCTAAGGAGATGGACGCTGAATCTGTAGTTTTTTGCTTTTTGGATACTTTTTTAAACGGGAAATCTGAAGTGAGGGCACTAAAACGTTCTAACTCTGTATTAATAATATCTGAATTTTTCTTCTGAAGCGCTAAACTTAATGACGCCAGTAAAGCTAAAAGTGCTGGTTTCGCTATTTTTTGTGACTTTAAAATACTGGGGATCGAAAATTGGTCAAAATCCTTTTCTGTAAGAATTGGGAAAGTAATTATTCCGTGATTTTCAATATCCATTTTTTCATGGATTGACTTTAGAAAACTTGTCTGAGAATAGCCTTTTAACAAGTCTTCATCTAAAATGTAGAGATGTTGTGAATTGGGGGATAAGGCGACACTATTGTATTCAAAAAACACTTTTTTACCTAAGACGGGAGCTATGCCTGAAAAATTACTGGAATCAAATAATGTTTCTGTAATTATTCTAAAGGTATTATTGATCTGCCCTAGTTGTTTCTGTGCTTTTTTAAGAGCAATAATTTCTCGTGAAGATTTTCTGTTGTTTTTTTTTAATTTTTTTATCTGTAGCAAATTTTCCCTCATGTGCTCCACTGAAGCGGTAGGGTTCAATGCCGGCATGGCATTGAGAATGGTTTCATACTGATTTTCTGTGCTGATGGTATCGTCTAGGCCGTGAACGGCAATCAATGAGTCCAATTCAGGATTATAAGTATATACAGCATCAGAGAAAAGTAAAGCCGTTTTAAGTAAACGAGACTCTTTGATCAAATTGGTGATCGTTCCAGGTTTAAAATAAACAGCAGCTTCCAACATAAGTAGGTTATTAAATTTGACATTTTTACTTGCCAAATATTAAATGGGGAAGAGGAGAAAAATAAAATTAAGAAAAAATAATGACATTCAAACACAAGTTGTTCATTTTATGATGTTTGTGAAATACAATTATAAAAATTGTATTGATAGATTGAACCAACACCTAAATAAAACCGACACTTAAACAATGCTATGGATTCTCAAAATGTTTTGGAAGTGAAACAACAGCTACGACTGCATAATGGAAAACCTATATGTTTTAACTAAATTGAAGGTATTTTTAACATTCATTTGCTTTAAATGTGTATTTTATCGATTATTTTAACGTTTAAACGATTAATAAGAATGTTTTAATTACATTTGATTTATAACCCCCAAATTATAAATATTATGAAATCAAAACTACTTATGTTGCTTGTAGCAATTGCATTAATCACTGGTTGTTCAAAAGAGTCCGACCATGAGTTATTTCAAAAAAACAATTCAGAAGATGTATTAGGTTCTCGTTTGGATCCAGGCTCTGGCGATGGTTTTTGCACACAAGTTGACCTTATGGCCGGACAACATTACGACTCTGGAAATGTTGAGGTGGCCATTGAGGGCGAAAACCTATTAATAACCTATGTCATGGAAGGCGATTGGATATTGAACGCTACACATCTTTATGTTGGAGATTGTGCTACCAAACCTGCGAACAAACCTGGGAATCCACTTATTGGTCAATTCCCATTTGCAGCTACCCACGCTTCTGGAACAACAAGCTATACCTATAGTATTCCATTAGCTACTTTACCAAATTGCATTTGTATTGCAGCCCATGCAGAAGTAAATGGTCCTTCGGGCTCAGAAACAGCTTGGGCAGATGGACTACCTTATGGTGGTAATAGTTGGGCAATGTATTTTGAATTCTGCTTAGATCAATGCGGTTCTTAAAATAATAATCACATTCATAAACAAAAAGCCCGATTTAAAAAAGTCGGGCTTTTTCGTATTGAAAAGCTTTTTTAATAGACAATGCAATATTTGCGCTTCAGCCCTAAAAAAGTTTTACTATTTAGTATATTGCGAGAATTCTAAATTAATTATCAAATGAAATTAGTTCGCCTTCTTTTTATCTTTTTATCCGTTCCATTATTCGCACAGCAGGGCGGTATGTGGATCCCCTCCCTTTTGGAAGGAATGAATGAATCTGAAATGACCAACCTCGGTATGAAAATGACCGCCAAGGATATTTATGACGTAAACAACGCCAGCCTAAAAGATGCCGTGCCCCACTTTAACGGCGGCTGTACTTCTGAAGTTATCAGTAACCAAGGGCTTTTACTTACCAATCACCACTGTGGTTATTCGCAGATACAGAGCCATTCGTCTTTGGAAAATGACTATTTGGAAAACGGTTTTTGGGCGATGAGTTTAAAAGAGGAACTTCCAAATCCGGGGGTTACCGCCACCTTTATAGTAAAAATCGAAGACGTTACAACGGAAGTAATGAACGGCATTACCCCAGCAATGACCGAAGCTGATAAGCAGAAAAAGATTGAGGAAAACATTGCCAATGTTGCGCAGACTTCTCCCAAAGAAGCCTGGCAGGAAAATCGCGTGCGTACTTTTTACGAAGGCAACCAGTATATGCTTTTTGTCGTGGAAACCTATAAAGATGTTCGTTTGGTGGGAGCGCCGCCTTCTTCTATTGGGAAGTTTGGTAGTGACACAGACAACTGGATCTGGCCAAGACATACGGGCGACTTTTCCCTTTTCAGAATATATGCAGATAAAAATAACCGTCCAGCAGAATATTCTGAGGAAAATGTGCCTTACACCCCGAAACATTTCCTGCCAATTTCCTTGGATGGAGTTGCAGAAAATGATTTTACATTGGTCTTTGGTTTTCCGGGAACTACGGATGAATACTTGCCTTCTGTTGCAATTGAGCAAGTTATAAATACTATCAACCCAGCCCGAATCGCCATTCGCGATGCTGCTTTGGCCATCCAGGATAAGTATATGCGTGCCGATCCGCAGATAAAGATTCAATATGCTTCAAAATTTGCTCGAATTGCCAATTACTGGAAAAAGTGGAAAGGCGAAACCCTGGGTTTAACAAAGAGCAATGCCGTGGGTATCAAAAAACAACAGGAAAGTGCGCTTACTGCCGAAATAAACAAAAAAGGAAAGCAGCAGGAATACGGCAATATATTACCGAAATTTGAACAATACTACACCGAAATTGAGCCTTATGCCCTTGCCCGTGAGTATTACTTAGAAACTGTATTGCGAAATGTGGAACTGCTACGTATGGCCTACCAAACCTACCAATTGAAGCAAGTTTATGAAGACCGTGGTGCCCAATCTTTTGAGGATAGAAGAAACAATATGGTAGAGCGACTGGAAGGGCAGTACAAAGATTACAGCAAGCAAGTGGACGAAGAAGTTTTTGAGGCTTTAATTGCACTATATGCAGAAGGAGTGCCGCAAGAGTTTTTGCCTGCTTCTTTTAAAAGTATGAATGCACAGCAATTGACTGAGAATGTTTATAAAAACTCTGCTTTTGTGGATTATGCTTCCGTGAAAAAACTATTGGAAGGCGATGCCGAAACGGTTATTGCAAAGCTGAACAGCGACCCAGGTTTTCAAGTGGTAAAAGAAATGGCAGATACGTATTTTGAAAAAGTAGCTCCTAAATATGAAGAATTGGAATTGAACATTTCCGGTTTGGAGCGCGATTATATGAAAGCGCTGTTGGAGCTAAGTCCAAAAGACGCCCGTATTTTCCCTAATGCCAACAGTACACTGCGCGTCACCTACGGAAAAGTAGCTGGCTACTCTCCTGCTGATGCTATTTATTACGGACCCGTAACCCATCTTGAGGGAGTTATGCAGAAATACGTTCCGGGCGATTATGAATTTGACGTTCCGCAAAAACTGATTGATCTTTACCAGGCTAAAGATTATGGACAGTATGGTGAAAACGGGAAAATGCCCATCAACTTTATTGGTACTAATCACACTACTGGTGGAAACTCTGGAAGTCCGGCAATAGATGCCCACGGAAACCTTATAGGGCTAAACTTTGACCGTGTTTGGGAAGGCACCATGAGCGATTACTACTACGACCCTGCCTTATCGCGTAACATTATGGTTGATATTCGCTATGTACTTTTCATAGTAGATAAATACGCTGGCGCGACAAACTTGATTGATGAGTTGAAATTGGTGCATCCTAAGAAGGATAAGAAAAGCTCTAAAAAGAAGAAGTAATTTTATGTTGAGCTTGTTTAGGCGTGTCTTCGACAAGCTCAGACTGACAATAGGAATTTTAATTGACTGTTATCTAAAATGACAATTGGCGGCAGTATGTCATGCCGAGCTTGTCAAGGATGGCTTCGACAGGCTCAGACTGACACTTGGATATCTAATAAAAGTAGTTACTTCAATCCTCTAGCCTTGAGCATAGGCTCAATTTTTGGGTCGCTGCCGCGCCAGTCTTTGTACATTTTTTCAAGATTTAGGATGTTTCCCCTAGAAATAACCATATCCCTGAATCGTTGTCCATTTTCACGCGTTAAACCTCCATTGTTTTCAAACCAATTGTAGGCATCGTGATGCAACATTTCTGTCCACGAATAGGAATAATAGCCCGCGGCATATCCTCCTGCAAAAATATGGGAGAAGTAGGTAGAACGATATCTTGGTGGAACTGCGTGAACCACATCAAGTTTGGTTCTGTTTAGGGCTTCATTTTCAAAAGCGTTTACATCCTCTATCTTTTTATCAGCTGATATTATGTGCCATTGCATATCTAAATTTGAGCCAGCTAAGTTTTCCGTTAAGCTATACCCTTGATTAAAAGTACCCGAATTCTTAATTTTATCAATCAATGCCTGCGGAATCTGTTCACCCGTTTTATAGTGAAGTGCATAATTTTTTAATATTTCTGGATATAGTGCCCAATTTTCATTGAACTGCGAAGGAAACTCTACAAAATCACGAGCAACGGCAGTCCCCGAAAGCGAAGGATATTGTTGGTCTGCAAAAAAACCATGGAGCGCATGCCCAAATTCGTGAAACATGGTTTCCACCTCATCATAGGTCAATAGAGCTGGTTCGCCATTTGCCGGTTTTGGGTAGTTACAAACATTATAGATTACTGGTTTCTTGTTATAGAGTTTGGACTGGGTAACAAAATTGTCCATCCACGCGCCACCACTTTTACTTGGTCTTGCAAAAAAATCTGTATAGAAAAGACCTAATTGTTCTCCATTTTCCTCAAAAAGCTCATATACTTTTACATCTTCGTGATAGGTTGGTATATCGGTTCTGGTCTTATATGTAATGCCGTATAGTTTATTGGCTGCGTAAAAAACGCCTTTTTCCAAAACGTTATTTATTTCAAAATACGGTTTTATTTGGTTCTCGTCCAGATCGTATTTCTCTTTGCGAACCATTTCAGCATAATAGTTCCAATCCCATGGCTCTAGCGTGAAATCCTGTCCTTTTGCTTTGATCATTTTCTGGATTTCATCAGCTTCGGCTTGTGCCTTGGCAGTAGCGGCAGGAATAAGTCCGCTGAAAAATTCATTTACATTTTCCGGAGTTTTGGCCATGGTTTTTTGAAGGCTCCATTCGGCGTAGTTTTTAAAGCCTAAAAGTTTTGCTTTTTGGGCACGCACTTCCACAAGCTCTTTTATAATTCCACTTGTATCATTTGCCCCTTGATCTGCCCTGTGCCAAGCCGCTTTATACAGTTTTTCGCGACTTGCCCTATTTTCCATAGATTGCAACAATGGTTGTTGGGTAGTGTTTTGCAACGGAATGGTCCAGCCATTGCCGTCTTCGTTTTGTTTAGATTTTAAGAAATCCTCGTCAACCCCAATTAAATCTTCTTTATTGGTAAAAGTTACTGCACCGGCATTATTGGCATCTAAAAGGGTTTTACCAAACTTGGTGGTAAGCGTTGCAATTTTTTCATTGTATTCCTTTAGTTTTTCCTTCTCTTCTGAAGAGAGGTTGGCTCCGGCTATTTCAAAATCTTCATAATAATCTTCCAGTAATTTTAAGGATTCCCCATCCAGATTTAGGGATTCCTTTTTATCATATAATGTTTTAAAGCGTTGGTAAAGTTTATCGTTCAGATAAATCATATCGTTTTGTGCCGCGAATTTTGGTGCCATTTCTTCTTCCACAGCTTGCAAGGTTTCGTTAGTATTGGCAGCAGCCAAGGCATAAAATATTTGGGAAGACCTGCTCAACAGTTCACCACTTTTTTCAAGGGCCAGCACGGTGTTATCAAAAGTGGGTTGTTCTTCAGAATTTGCAATTGCTTCTACAGCTTTCTTTTGTTGTTCAATTCCTTCGAGCATTGCGGGTTTAAAATGTTCGTCCTTTATTTTTGAAAAATCCGGTGCTCCGTAAGGTAATGTACTTTCAGAAAGTAGCGGGTTTTCAGTATTGCTCATCTGTTCTTTGCTTTGGGTTGATTTTTCTTTGGAATTGTTGCAAGCCATAACTAGAAGGGCAAGCGCTAAAAAGGGAATTGCTTTTTTCATCTGTCTGTTGTATTTGTTTTTTAGGTCAGATGGAACATCCTATATGTTATTTTGTTATGTGATTAAAACTTAACACTGGATGTTTCATTTGTTGATTTTTTATTTGAAACGTAAAGATAGCTAAATAACAAGATTTGTCTTTAGAAGTTTTCTTAAATCAAAAACCCCCTCAGCAAAAGCTGAAGGGGTTCCTTTTTTTGGTTGGTTATTTGGTGATTACTCTTTAATCAAGCGTTTCACAGTGCTTGCACTGTCACCAATAATCTGTACCATGTAAACTCCAGAAGCAAGTGATGAAACATCTATCGCTTTAGTACCTTGCATTGTGCGAAGGCCTGTCTGGCTTACAAGTTTTCCGTTTATGTCATAGATCATCATTTTCTCAAGGGAAATGTTGGTCTTGTTCACAAGGTTGACCACATTGTCTGCTGGGTTAGGGTATAACGCCAAACCTTTGTCCAA
>Ga0209344_10000323_pt1 | contig 89189 bp, 71 predicted proteins | sample Cruoilmetagenom6_FD_187293 | JGI IMG/M metagenome (GOLD analysis project Ga0209344, IMG submission 187293) | Oil polluted marine microbial communities from Coal Oil Point, Santa Barbara, California, USA - Santa Barbara Oil Seep Sample 6 (SPAdes)... | ecosystem: Environmental > Aquatic > Marine... | reverse complement strand
ATCCTATAAAAAAGAAAGAAAGCAATAAAGTTTTACAGAGTTTCAACATATTTCAAAAATATAAAATAACTACAATCAATTCGTTCTTTTAACTTTAATTAAGGTTTTTTCGGAATGTTTTTCTACGTCTAATCACCTTTGGGTCAAAATGCTTCCATATTTTTTTAATTGCTTCATTGTCTTCTAATTCAGGTGTTCTGTAGCAGGTTTTTATTCCTTTTTTTGTGAAAACCTCATAATATTCGTTAAAGATAACAGCGTGAACGCCTTTGTTTTGGTAATCTGGATGAATTCCTATGAGATAGAAAATAGCTTCTTTGCTGTTTTTTTTAGCATTTAAAATATGTCTAAATCCAAAAGGAAATAATTTACCATTCGCTTTTTGTAGTGCTTTAGAAAACGCAGGCATTACAATAGCAAAACCAATTAGGTCATCATTTTTGTCGACTATGAATTTAATGTATTCTGGATTGACAAAGCTGATGAATTTCTTTTTGAAATATTCTTTTTGAATGTCTGTAATTTTTACAAACGACGAAAGTGAAGCATAACTTTCGTTAAACAAGTCAAACATCTTGTCTACATAAGGCATGACTTCTTCTGTTTTTGTAAATTTCAAAGCTGTTAAGTTGTATCGACGCTTTATGAGCTCCTGAGCTTTAGCGAAAAACTCGGGTTTTACATTTTCAAAAGGAAATACACTTTCAATATATGTTTTTTCGGCTAAATAGCCATGTGTTTCATAGTGGTTAATGTAATACGGATGATTGTACCATGTTACCATAGGAGCAGTGGTTTCAAACCCTTCAGTTACAACACCAACCTTGTCTAGGTTTGAAAATCCAACAGGACCTTCTGTGTAATCTAAATTGTTTTCAATTCCTATTTCTTCAACTTTATTAAGCAGTGCTTTCGACACTTCTAAATCATCAATAAAGTCAAACCAACCAAAACGCATTTTCTTTTGATTTTGACCTTCGACTTCTAGCCAATTAATAATTGCAGCAACACGTCCAACAATAGAGTCACCTTTATATGCAAGAAAAAAGCGAGCTTCAGCATCTTGAAAAATAGGATTTTTCTTTTTATTAAAAGTTTCTAATTCTTGGTTAATTATGGGAGGAACCCAACATTTTGAATTTTTATAGATTCCAAAAGGAAACTTTACAAATTGCTTTAAGTCTTTTTTAGAGACAATTTCTTTAACTGTAACCATACATGTTTTAGCTTAAAGCTTTCCGTTATCATCAAAATCAACATCAACTTTTTTCTTCTTTTTGCCTTTCTTATTTTTAGGTTTTCTCTTGTCTGCATCTTCTTTAGAGTTTCCATTATCAGTTTCTTTGTCTACGTGAAAATCAAGACGATATGATACTCCAAAATTCACACTAAATACTGAAGGTGTGTCTTTTGTGTTTAATGTTAAAGCAGTATCTAATTGAAAATCTTTACTCCATAAGTAAGCACCACCAAAACGAAACAAATTATCAGCATAGAAATCACTTTGAATACCTTGTGTTTCGGCAAAAATAACCCATTGAGGATTGAAAGAATGTGTTAGTGTAAGAATGTATTGAAAATCAGAATAATCAGTACCAATTCTATCTTTTATTAAATTCATAATTAATACCCAACCACCAGCAAAATTGTTTTGGGTAGCGATCATTACTTTAGGACTAAAACCCTCAATTTCTGAAGGTAAATATGGATTCTTTTTTGTGTCAAAGTTTGCACCAGCATAAACAGCAACAGCAGGAATTAAAGATTTCCATTTAAAAGATCTGTTAGCATGGTAACTATATAGGTTAGGTTTTTCTTCTTCAGCCTTTTTATAAGGGTCATATACGAGGTACTTAGCACCAACGGTAAGGTTTTTAAAGTTTGAACGTTTATCTTCATAAGCAATAAAACCTCTGTTATCAGTTTTTGTGTCGTTTTGATAAACTCCTTCGATGTTTAATTCTAGCTCTTCAAATAATAAGCCATAACGAGCAGAAAAATCAACTCCAAAACCAGAAACTTCATATTTTAAGGGTGTATGTTTTTCTTTAATGATATAAGGTCCAACTTCTAATTGAGCAACATTTGTACCTACAGAAAAAGCACTTCTAGACACTCCAGGTCTGTTAGAATTAATGACTTCGGTGTATTGAGCAAAAACAAATTGGGTAACGAAAACGAGTAGTGTTGTAAGGGTTGTTTTAATAAAATTCATAGGCTTTTGATTTAAGTCAAATATAGAGATTTTATATTTTTTTTAAGTATTTATAACTGTTTTTAAATGCTTATAATTGTATTTTTGTGTAAATATCTATTTATGTTACAAACAGCATCATTCGTGGGTTTTTTAAGAACGATTTTAATTATCCTTTTGGTATATTATGGTATAAAGATTCTATCACGTCTTTTCGCACCATACATTTTGCGTTATATGTCTAAAAAAATGCAACAAAAATTTGGAGGACAGTTTCAACAGCAACAGCAACGTCAAAATCCTATGCAAAAGGAAGGAGAGACTGTTATTGATAAAGTTCCACAACAACACAAAACTTCAGATAAAAGTGTTGGTGAATACGTAGATTACGAAGAAATTGAGTAAATTTCGACTTCATTGCTAATTTGAATCCATGCCATTATCTTTCAAAAAATTTCTTCCACACTTATTAGTCTTAATTGGTTTTGTGGTCATTTCTTTAGCCTATTTTAATCCTGTATTAAAAGGAAAACAAATAAAGCAAAGCGATATCATGCATTATATTGGTATGGCTCAACAGCAGAAAGATTTTAAGGCTCAAACAGGTCAAGAAACCTATTGGACCAATAGTGCCTTTGGAGGTATGCCAACCTATCAATTAGGAGCAAAATATCCACATAATTATATTAAAAAATTAGATTTAACACTTCGCTTTTTACCAAGACCTGCAGATTATTTATTTATCTATTTATTAGGTTTTTACGTGTTTTTAATTGTGTTAAAAGTTGAATATAAATTAGCAGCACTTGGTGCCTTGGCTTTTGGCTTTTCAACTTACCTCATTATTATACTTGGTGTTGGTCATAACAGTAAAGCGCACGCTATTGCTTATATGCCCTTAGTGCTTAGTGGAATTGTGCTTACATTCCGTAAAAAATACATTTTCGGATTCTTATTAACTACAGTTGCATTAGCTCTTGAGATTTGCGCAAACCATTTTCAAATGACCTATTATTTAATGTTATTGGTCATTGTTTTAGGAATCGCTTATCTTATTGATGCTTATAAAAAACAAATATTACCACATTTTTTTAAGGCTGTTGGTATTTTGGTTCTTGCTGTTGGACTTTCTGTAGCACTAAATGCAACGAATGTAATGGCTACGCAAGAATATGTCAAAGAAAGTACGCGTGGCAAAAGTGAATTAACAATTAATCCAGATGGTTCTCCAAGGGAAGTAACTTCTGGTTTAAGCAGAGCGTATATTACAGAATATAGTTACGGACTTCTGGAAACATTTAATTTATATATTCCTAGGTTTTTAGGAGGAGGTAGTGGAGAAGATGTAGGTAAAGATTCTCAGTCGTATAAATTTTATACAGGAATTGGTGCAAGTCCGATTGAAGCTCTTAATGAGGTGAAACACACACCTACATATTGGGGAAATCAAACCATTGTTGAAGCACCAGCTTATGTTGGAGCTGTCGTTTTGTTTTTGTTTGTTTTTGCCTTGTTTTTAGTCAAAGGTAGACTGAAATGGTGGTTAGTTGGAGGCAGTTTATTGTCTTTAATATTATCTTATGGAGATAGTGAACCTTTTGCATTCATAACAAATTTCTTTATTGATTACGTACCATTATATAATAAGTTCAGGGCAGTCAGTTCTATTCAAGTCATTCTCGAATTATGTATTCCTGTTCTGGCTATATTCGGATTATCACGTTTGTTTAATCAATATGAAAAGGATGAAGATAAACTGAAAGCTTTAAAGTTTTCTGCACTTATAGCTGGAGGATTAGCTTTGTTATTTTTAGTATTTAAAGGCGCATTCGATTTTGTAGGTGTTAATGATGGGTATTACAGACAAGCTTATGGCCAATATGGTGAAGCATTTGTTGATGCTTTGCGAGAAGATAGAAAATCATTTTTTACGCAAGATACTTTACGAACACTTATTTTAGTGTTATTGTCTGCTGGAACAATTTTTATGTTCTTAAAGAAAAAACTTTCAGAAACTTTAGTTGTAGTAGTATTTGCGGCTTTGATTTTATTCGATTTAGTTGGTGTTGATAGACGTTATGTAAATAATGACAACTTCGTTTCAGCAATTAAAGTGAATAAGCCGTACCAAGCTAATGCTGCGGATTTAGAAATTTTAAAAGATAAGGGACATTTTAGAGTTTTAGATTTATCTTCGGAAGGAAGTAGAGCTCCTGCAAGAGCTGCTTATTTTCATAACTCATTAAATGGTTATCATGCAGCTAAATTGAAACGTTTTGATGAATTATATGATTTTCATATTGTAAAAAATAACATGAATGTTCTGAATATGCTGAATACCAAATATATTATAGCCGAAGAAGAAGGTCAGGTATTTCCATATACAAATGAAGATGCTAATGGTAATGCATGGTTTGTGAGTTCATTAGAGAAATTAAATTCTGCTAATGAGGAAATACAAAAACTAGATAGTTTAAATACAAGCATTAAAGCTATAACAACATCTGAAGTATTGAGCAGCAAGCAATTTAGTGTAGATTCTACAGCTACTATTTCACTTTTAGAGCATAAACCCAATTATCTTAAATATAGATCTACAAACTCTAAAGATGGTTTTGCTGTATTTTCAGAAATGTACTACGGAAAAGGTTGGCAAGCATATTTAGATGGCAACCAAGTGCCACACCAACGTGTTAATTATGTGTTACGTGGTTTAGAACTTCCTTTAGGAAAACACACCATCGAATTTAAATTTGAACCTCAAGTCGTAAAAACGGGAAGTACTATAGCATTAGCGAGTTCTATATTTTTCGGATTATTATTGCTTGGTGGATTATACATGGAGTTTAAAAACAAAGGCAATGAAAGTGCATAAAAAAGCACTCATCATTACGTATTATTGGCCACCAGCAGGAGGTCCAGGAGTGCAACGTTGGTTGAAGTTTGTAAAATACCTTCCAGAATTTGATATTGAACCCATTGTATATTGTCCAGAAAATCCGAGTTATCCTATTACAGATGAAAGTTTAGTAAATGAGGTTTCAGATACTGTTACCATTTTAAAACAACCGATAAAAGAACCTTATCGTTTTGCAAATTTATTATCTAAAAACAGTTCTAAACAAATCAGTTCAGGCGTTATTCCGAAGCAGAAAAAGCAAACTTTCATTCAAAAGTTGATGCTTTATATTCGAGGTAATTTCTTTATTCCGGATGCTAGAAAAAACTGGATACAACCTTCCGTGTCGTTTCTTTCAGATTATATTGAAAAGCATAATATAGAAACGGTTATTACAACTGGTCCACCTCATAGTTTGCACCTTATCGGACTTCAATTAAAACAAAAATATGCTATTAAATGGTTGGCAGATTTTAGAGATCCTTGGACAACGATTGGATACCATAAACAGTTGAAATTAACAAAGTCTTCGGCAGAAAAACATAAAAATTTAGAGGCTAATGTGCTTCAATCTGCAGATCAAATTATTGTAACTAGCGAGAATACGAAAAAAGAGTTTGCTTTTAAAACGAAGCAACCAATTGCTGTAATTACCAATGGTTATGATGTGCATCATATTAAGTACCAAAAAAAGGATTTAAAATTTACAATATCTCATATAGGATCTTTATTGTCAGAACGTAATCCATTTCAATTATGGGAAGCATTAAGTGAATTGGTTAAGGAGAATTCAGCTTTTTCAGAAGCGTTTCAATTACAATTAATTGGCGTTGTTAGTGATGATATTCTGCTAACACTACAGCAATATGAACTGGCTAATCATATAAAAACGTTAGGTTATATGTCTCATGAAGATGCAATAAAAGCTCAAATGAGTTCTAGAGTTTTATTGTTAGTGGAGATTGATTCCGAAGACACCAAGGTCATTATTCCTGGGAAATTATTTGAATACATGGTTTCTGAAACACCAATACTAGCTGTTGGTCCTAAAGATTCTGATGTTGAGACTATTTTAAAATCGACGAATACAGGTCAGTATTTTTACTATGGTGAAAAGCAAGCGATAAAGTCTCAGATTTTATCGTACTTTGAAGCTTATAAAACCAATTCATTATTGGTAAATGCAATTGGGTTACAACAATATAGTAGGAAAGCATTAACGAAAGAACTTGCGGATTTACTTAAGGATTAGCTTTTAAATTTATGGGAATAGTCATTAACCAGTCGTTTAAAAACACACTAACCACGTATCTTGGTTTCGGACTTGGTGCTATTAACACGTTATTTCTCTACACAGAATTTATGAGCGACACCTATTATGGTTTAGTCGCTTATATCTTGTCTACAGCAAACATAATGATGCCACTAATGGCTTTTGGTGTTCATAATACATTGATTAAGTTTTATTCAACATTTAAATCTAAAAATTCATTAAATAGTTTTATGACCTTGATGTTGTTTATGCCTTTGGTGTTAACAATTCCGATTGGTATTATTGGCTATTTAGGATATGATACCATTGCAAGTTGGTTAACTCAAAAAAACACTATTGTTGGAAATTACCTTTGGTATATTTTTATTACAGCATTAGCAATGGCTTATTTTGAAGTCTTTTTTGCTTGGGTTAAAGTGCAAATGAAAACCGTATTTGGAAACTTTATGAAAGAGGTGTTTCATAGAGTAGGAGTGATGATTTTATTATTTGTTTTGTATTTCGACTGGATAACTGTTGAGCAATTTCTAGTAGGTTTAGTTGGTGTTTATGTATTGAGAATGTTACTTATGATGGTCAATGCGTTTTACATTCGAGTTCCTGTATTTAGATTTTATAAAATTGATAAACTAAGCTCTATTTTGAAATATTCAAGCCTAATCATTATTGCAGGTTCTATAGCAACTATGATTTTAGATATTGATAAGTTTATGCTGAATAACTATATAGACATTGAAAAAGTAGCCTATTACAGCGTTGCTACATTTATTGCTACTGTAATTGCCGTGCCACAACGTGCGATGCATCAAATTATGATGCCATTAACGGCTAAGTTTATAAATGAAAATAATAAAGAGGAACTCAGTGATTTATATGAACGAAGCTCATTAACACTGTATATAATTAGTGGTTTTATTTTCTTACTAATTGTTCTAAATATAAACCAGCTCTATAATATTATTCCTAAAGAATTCTCAGGAGGAATTAGTGTTGTTTTTCTAATAAGTATAGCCAAACTTTATGACAATCTTTTAGGGAACAATAATGCCATTTTATTTAATAGTGATTATTATAGAATGGTACTTGTATTTGGAGTTGTGTTAGCGATTAGTGCAGTGGTCCTTAATATGATTTTGATTCCTTTGTATGGGATTAATGGATCTGCTATGGCAACTTTAATAGCAGTACTAGTATACAATACAATAAAAGTAGTTTTTGTGAAAGCGAAATTTAATATGTTGCCATTCACGAAACAGACTATTAAGATTTCGATAGTACTTATACTTTGTGTTTTGGTATTTTATTTCTGGGAATTCCCATTTAATGCTTACGTAAATATTTTTTTAAAATCTTTTGTGATAGGTGTTGTATATGCGCTCTTAATTTATAAACTTAATGTTTCTAAAGATATAAACTTAATGTTTTATAAGTATTTAAGATTGAAGAAATAGTGTTTTAATAGCCTTCTATAAATGGGAACATCCCATAAGGTGCTTTGAGGCATACTCTTATGGGATGTTCCACTAACCAACCAAAATCTTAATATTTTTTTGAACTTATCTTGTTCTTTTTGTTCTTGATGTTGAACGGTTTTGTGTCGTTCTTGAACTTTGCTTATTACTAGATATACGAGTATTAGATGCTTTTGGTTTACTAACTGCCGTATTTTTTTTAACCGTTCTTGTACTTGTTCTATTATTAGACACAGTAGTATTGTTTCTGGTCACATTTTGTCTTGTATTTGTACTACTTCTTTCATTAGTTCTACCAATGCTATTTAAATTATTAGTGTTATTACTTCTTGAAGTAGTAGATAGCTTACTAGTGTTAGCACTTCTAGAATTTGTATTATTAGAAAGTGTACGATTGTTAGTTCCTCTTGTTGTATTTGATAAAACTCTATCATTAGTTCTAGTAGAGTTACTTCTAATAGTACTATTATTTCTTGTAGTAGCTTCTTGACGATATCTTGTATTTATGCTATTTCCTCTTCTGCTAGTTGTTGCTACAGTATTTCGACGACTATTTATTCTTACAGTTTGTCTGTGATTATTTCTATAAGGTCTGTAATAAGTATGTCTTACAGGAGTATAATATTGTCTGTACGGTCTTGCATATACTACGCAGTAATTTACAGGAGGAATAACATAATAATGATGCCAAGGTCTATATACATAAGCTCTGTTATAGATATTAATTAAACCAGTGAAATGTGTATACACTCTATGGCTGTTATAGTGAACGTAAAGTCCTCCAACTCGAGCTATTCTTCCAAAGGAATTATAATGAATATTTACATTTCCAATTTGAGTAACTCGTCCGTAATAATCGTAATAAATAGGCGTGTTTTCTATTTGTAGAATCGCTCCAAAATCGTCATACTGAATATAAGGATTATAGTCATAACCAGAGTTGAAACTAATCGAAACTCCTGGAGTATTTACACCTATACTAACATTTGGTCCATAATTTTGCATATAAAAATCAAACTGACCATCTGGAAAGACTGAAAATTCTATACCATTTTCAACAAAAATGAAAGAATTACCATAACCTCTAACAAAGTTGCTTGATGTGTTGTTGGTTGCTAAGACTGAAGTTGTTCCTCCGAAGAATAAAACAGTCATTAATAGAACTAATTTTTTCATAATTGTAAGATTTAATTGTTACATCTACTTCTAAACAATTAACGTGCCAAAAAAATATGTAATTGGTTATTGTGTTTATTTTCAGAATGTTGATGCTTGAACCTGCTTTTTGTAAATACAATTCACAATTATTTTATTCCATCTTGATTGCTAATTAAATCTATTGGTTGTTCAGTCAAAAAAAAAGACCTATATTTAGAATAATACAGATTATTAATGGCTGAAAAATTTGATACAATATTTAATTATGTAACTGCATTACTAGCAAAGGAATTGCCTAAATATTTAACCTATCATAATCTAAATCATACCTTATATGTCATTGATAAAGCAGAGTATATTGCTTTAAAAGAAAAAGTGCCTCAAAAGGATGTATTGTTAATTAAAATTGCAGCTTTATATCATGATGTTGGATTTATTAAAACTCGTGATGGACATGAATTAGAAAGTTGTAGAATTGCTAGAAAGCAACTAAGGTCTTTTGGATATAAAGCAGAAGACATTGAGGTTATTTGTAATACGATAATGGCAACTAAAATTCCACAAAGACCAACAAGTCATTTGGGACAAATTCTTGCTGATGCCGATTTAGAATATTTAGCAACTAACAAATTCTCTCCAATTAGTGAACTATTATATAAAGAATTAAAACATTTCAATAATGATTTGACTAGGAGTCAGTGGAATCAGATGCAAATTCATTTTATATCGAAGCACAACTATCATACGAAGTATTGTCAACGCTATAAATCTTTCCGAAAGGATAGAAATCTTCAAAAACTTAAATCCGAAATGTAAAAAATCCCAAAGGCTTGGGGAAGCACTTTGGGATTCAATAGCTACATGCTAGTAATTTAGGGATGAGCTATGATTGTTTAAACTTTTTGTTTTTCTTAGTTTTTTTTATTTCTCCATTTTTTCTGTAGTAATAATAATTGTCGTCAAAATAATCATTGTCATTAAAGCTAATGAAGTTATTTCCATCATAACCAGAGCCCAAGCTATTATTGAAATTTGAGTTGTTATGATTTACAATTCCAGCTATATGAATAATTTCTCCCCAATGATTATAATTTACTCGTAATCCGCCTACTTGTCTAAGTAATCCATTACCTCTTTGGTAGCTCATGTAAATAGATCCAGCACGTTTAATTCTTCCTTCTCTATCATAATTAATAAATACATTTCCAATTCTACGCACTTTACCATTATTATCATGAGTAATAATTACGCCTCTAGGTCTTGGAGTAGAATAATTAACCCTGTTGGTTGTTCCTAGAGCTCCATATGTTGTATTAATAGTGCTTCTACGTGTATTTGATCTGTAATAAACGTTTGATGTGTTATTTGCAATTTCAGTATTGAAATCGAAACTTCCGTCAGGAAAAATTAAAAATTCTACACCACGTTCAATAAACACAATAGGTTCTGTAAAACGATAGCGATTTGTATTAGAGTCTTCCCCATTCGAAACAGCATATCCTGCTGTTGTAGCTGTTGCAGATGTCAATCCTATTAACATTGCTGCAATAAAAAGTAATTGCTTTTTCATAATTATAGGTTTTTAGATGATATGAAGCCTTCCGATTTTCAGAATTGTTTTGGCTTGTACTATTTGTTTTGTAAGTTTCAATTGTCATGCCAAAAACATATCAATCTGATTGTTAGTGTTCTGGTGTTTTTATTTTATAGTTTCTTTTTTCTATTTTTATACAAATCAATCAGAATAATGTCTGTAGAACTTAAAAATTGCAAAAATTGCGAAAAACCTTTTGATGAAGCTTATGAGTTTTGTCCACATTGCGGACAAAAGGATAAAGATAATTTAACACTTGGTGTTTTGTTTTATAACACAATCAGTAATTACTTTTCGTTTGATGCACGTTTTTTCAAAAGCTTTATACCATTGCTTTTTAGACCTGGTTATTTAGCTTCAAAATTTATTGAGGGAAAGCGTTTGATGTATTTGCATCCTGCTCAAATGTATCTATTTGTTGCTGTGGTGTTTTTCTTTTTGTTTTCATTTGATGCTAATAAGCAAGCAGAAGAAATGGATAGAGGTTTGTCTGAGGCTTTTAGTAAAAATATAGATATAAATTCTCTTTCTGTTGAAGAGATAGAAGCAAAAAAAACAAAAGATTCTCTTACAAGAGAAGAGGCTAGACGAGAGCTTAAAAAAACTGCTTTTCTAACAGGTATGACCGAAGAGGAAATAGATTCTATGGTTTATGATAACGATTTTAATCTTAAAAAGAATAATATTAGTTTAGCAGGAACAGAAGTCGATTCCTTATTAAGAATTAATGCACCAGATGCAGAGATACTTAAGTCAATGGGATTAAAGGAAGATGATGGTGCTTTTAAAAGACGTTTATATAAACAAAGTTTAAAGTTCCTTAAATCAAAACAAGGTGGAAGTATTTTGTTGGCTTTTTATGATACTGCTCCAATAGCTATGTTTTTTATACTACCAATTTTTGCTTTGATTTTAAAAGTGTTTTATCGAAAACGAGGGCGTTATGCGCATCATTTGGTATTTAGCTTCTATTTTTTCGCCTTCTTGTTTACAGTGTTTAGTCTTATTGTAGGCGTTAATTTTATTAAAAACATACCTGATTGGATAGACCTTTTAATTGTTTTGTCTGTGTTCTTTTATTTAATAGCTGCACTTAAGCGTTTTTATCAGCAAGGTTGGTTTAAAAGTTTTTTAAAAGGTAGTTTAACCACTATAGTATTCTTTCCTTTACTTATAGTCGTTTCATGTTTTGTTTTATTCTTTTCTTTTATGTTTTATTAATAAGAATTTATAGTTTTTCCTTTAAAAATGTACCAGTAATAGAGTTTTTGTTTTTTACGATGTCTTCAGGAGTTCCTTGAGCGATTAGTTGTCCACCACGTTCACCACCTTCTGGACCTAAATCGATGATGTAATCTGCACACTTAATAAGGTCAATATTATGTTCAACAACAATAATGGAATGTCCTTTTTCAATTAGAGCCTGAAAAGACTTCAATAATTTTTTGATATCGTGAAAGTGCAAACCTGTTGTTGGTTCATCAAAAATGAATAACGCATTATCACTTTTAGAACCTTTTCCTAGGAAAGAGGCTAATTTAATTCGTTGTGCTTCACCACCAGAAAGCGTTGAAGAACTCTGACCTAATGTTACATATCCTAATCCAACATCTTGTAACGGTTGAAGTTTTCCTTGAATTTTAGTCTGATTATGTTCAGTAAAAAATAAAATGGCATCATCAATAGTTAGGTTTAAAATATCATCAATAGATTTGTTGTGGAAAGTAACTTCTAAAACTTCTTTTTTGAAACGCTTGCCATTACAGGTTTCACACGTAAGATGAACATCTGCCATAAATTGCATTTCAATAGTTACTTGACCTTCGCCTTTACAGGTTTCACAGCGTCCACCATCTACATTGAAACTAAAATGCTTTGCTTGATAGTTTCTGATTTTACTCAACTTCTGATTAGCAAATAAAGCTCTAATATCATCATAGGCTTTAATGTAGGTTACAGGATTAGAACGTGATGATCGTCCGATAGGATTTTGATCTACAAATTCAATATGTTTTATGTTACTGAAATTTCCTTTTAACTCAGTAAACTGACCAGGTTTATCTCCGAAATCGGTTAGTTTCTTTTGCAGCGCAGGAAATAATATTTTCTTTACCAATGTACTTTTCCCACTTCCAGAAACACCTGTAATAACAGTTAACATGTCTAAAGGAAACGTAACATCAATATTTTGAAGATTGTTTTCTCGCGCTCCTAAAATATCGACATGATATTTTGAGGTTCTTCGTTTTTTAGGAACTTCAATTTCTAATTGACCATTTAAATATTTTGCAGTCAAAGATTCGGAAGCTAAAATATCTTTAAAAGTTCCAGTAGCTACGACTTCTCCACCAAATGTACCAGCTTCTGGTCCAATATCAATAATTTCATCTGCAGCTTGCATAATGTCTTCATCATGTTCAACTACAATAACAGTATTACCTAAATCACGTAACGCTTTTAGGACTTTGATTAATTTTTGAGTGTCTTTTGGGTGTAATCCGATACTTGGTTCATCTAAAATATACATTGAACCTACCAAGCTACTTCCCAAAGACGTTGCTAAATTAATACGTTGACTTTCACCACCTGAGAGCGTATTCGATTTTCTATTTAAGGTTAAATAATCTAAACCAACATTAGATAAAAATGATAGCCTATTCGTTATTTCTTTTAATAAACGATCGGCAATTTTAGTATCATGATCGTTAAGTTCTAGTTGGTTAAAGAAATTGACTAATTTATCAAGAGGCATTTCAACCAAATCAGTGATCGTCGTATTAGCTATCTTGACATAATTAGCTTCAGGACGAAGTCGTTTTCCGTGGCAAACACTACATTTTGTTTTTCCTCTATAACGAGATAACATCACACGATTTTGAATCTTATAGGCTTTCGATTCTAATTCAGTAAAGAATGAATTCAAACCTTCGAAGTATTGATTTCCGTCCCAAATAAGCTGTTTTTGTTCAGCCGTTAACTCAAAAAAGGGCTTATGTATTGGAAAATCAAATTTATGTGAATTATTAACGAGTTGATCTCTGTACCAACTCATGCTTTCTCCTCTCCAAGGAAAAATGGCATTATCGTAAATAGATAAAGCAGTATTTGGTATTACTAAATCTTCATCAATACCGATAACATCTCCATAGCCTTCGCATTTAGGACAAGCTCCATAAGGATTGTTAAAACTAAACAAATGTACATTTGGTTCTAAAAAGACCAAGCCATCTAGTTCAAACTTATTATTGAATTCAACACGCTTTTTATCAGAAAGGGATTCAATTAGACAAGAGCCTTTACCTTCAAAGAAAGCCGTTTCAATAGCATCAGCTAATCGATTATAAAAATCGTCTTCGTGTTTAACAATAATACGATCCACAACGAGAAAAATGTTCTTTTTGATTTTCTTATCGACAGCTTCATCAATTCTTAAGACCTCTTCCTTGTGTTGAACTCTAGCATAGCCTTGTTGTTTTAAAACATTGAGTTTGTCTTCCATTGTTCGTCCTTCTTCTAGAATAATAGGAGAGAGGAGCAATAGTTTTTCGCGTTCATCAAATGATTTTACTAAATCTAGTACGTCTTTAGTACGATGCTTATTTACTAGATTTCCAGAAACTGGAGAATAGGTTTTACCAATTCTAGCAAACAATAGTTTTAAATAATCATAAATTTCAGTAGAGGTTCCAACTGTCGATCTTGGATTTGTAGAGTTTACTTTTTGTTCAATGGCAATAGCAGGAGCAATGCCTTTAATGAAATCAACTTTAGGTTTATTAAGTCGTCCTAAAAATTGTCTGGCATAACTTGAAAGACTTTCTACATAACGTCTTTGGCCTTCTGCATATAAGGTGTCGAATGCTAAACTAGACTTTCCTGAACCAGATAAACCAGTAATTACAACTAGTTTTTGTCTTGGTATGACAACATCAATATTTTTTAGGTTATGCAATTTTGCACCTTTAATAATGATATTTTCTTTAGGGTTAACGTCTAAAATGTTAGTATTCATAGGAGTTTGCGCAAATTAAGATGTGCAAAGATACTATAAGTATTTCACGAAATAAAATGGATTATTATGGATTAAAATGTTAAAGTTTGATGCTTTTTTTTGGAAATTCGGAATGATTGTTGTTATATTTGGGTTCATAACGTATTAAAGCAGAGAAGCCTATTACATAAGATTACTTTCTAAAATTTAACCCCAAGCTAAGATTTATTCTTTGCAGTAAAGTAATATTTATGAGACACGAACTTATCACAGACGCTGTTTTAGTTAGAAATTACATGGATGGAGACGAAAGTGCTCTATCAGTTCTAATTCACAGGCACAAACAAAGAATTTATAGTTTTATCTATTCAAAAGTATTTGATAGAGACATTACTGAAGATATTTTTCAGGATGCTTTTATTAAGGTTATTAAGAATTTAAAACTTGGTAAATACAATGAAGAAGGTAAATTTCTACCTTGGGTTATGCGTATTTCTCATAACCTTGTGATCGATCACTTTAGAAAGAACAATAGGATGCCAAAATTTGACAATTCAGGCGAGTTTAGTATTTTTTCTGTTTTAGGAGACAATGCTTTAAATGCAGAAAAACAACTTATTAAAGATCAGGTAGATTGTGACTTGCGTAGAATTATAGAAGAGCTTCCTGAAGACCAAAAAGAAGTATTGGTGATGCGAATGTACAAAGATATGAGCTTCAAGGAAATTTCAGAACGAACAGGTGTAAGTATTAATACTGCTTTGGGTAGAATGCGCTATGCACTCATTAATTTAAGAAAGGTTATAGATAAAAATAATATCATTTTAACAAATTGATACAATAAGTGAAGTTTTCTTGCGTTTATTGGAATATAAGAAACCAAAAAAACGTAAAATGGCAAAACTTTACTCTGAAAATCTTTCAAAATGTCCTAAAAAAGACGAAAATCTAAATCCAAAAGAAGAAACCATTGATTTTCTTCTAAATTATTCTAAGGCTTTAAGTGTTATACATTATAATAATTTGGAGTTTGAAGCACTTCAAAACTAAATTTAGAAAGTCCTGATTCGTTAGTCGTCAGGACTTTTTATTTTTTCTATTTCTGCTAAGACAGTAATCTAGCAGTCTTCATTTCTTTTTAGTGTAATAGTCTTTAAGAACTGAAGCTCTACCAATGGTTTTAGTGATGATGTCTTTTTCTAAATCCCAACCTCTCGCTGGAGAGTATTCTCGTCCGTACCAAATAATCTGAAGATGTAAGTCATTCCATAAATCTTTAGGAAATAAACGTTTGGCATCTTTTTCCGTTTGAACAACGTTTTTTCCATTCGTTAAATTCCATCGATACATTAATCTGTGGATATGTGTATCTACAGGAAAGGCAGGAATACCGAATGCTTGTGATAATACAACAGCTGCAGTTTTATGACCAACAGCAGGTAATTCTTCTAAGGCTTCATAAGTTTGAGGAACCTTTCCATTGTGCTTGTTTATCAAAATCTGAGATAATCCATGAATTCCTTTACTTTTCATTGGAGATAAACCAACAGGCTTGATAATCTCTCTAATCTCTTCAACCGAAAGCTTAATCATATCATACGGATTATCGGCTTTTGCAAACAAAAGAGGTGTGATTTGATTTACGCGAACATCTGTACTTTGTGCAGACATTAAAACGGCTATTAGTAAGGTGTATGGGTCTTTATGTTCTAAAGGAATTGGTATGGTTGGATACAATTCTTTTAACGTATTAATAACAAAATCTACCTTTTCTTGCTTGGTCATATATCGTATTTTTACAAAAAGTAAAGTTAACAATTATGACACAATTAAAAGTAGGAGATAATGCTCCAAATTTTTCAGCTAAAGATGAACAAGGAAATACGATTTCTTTATCAGATTATAAAGGGAAAAAATTAGTTGTTTTCTTTTATCCCAAAGCTAGTACACCAGGATGTACTGTTGAAGCATGTAATTTAAATGATAATTACGAACGTTTTCAAGCTCAAGGCTATGATATTTTAGGTGTTAGTGCAGATAGTGCAAAAAGACAATCTAATTTTAAAAATAAATATGGTTTTCAATATCCATTATTGGCAGATGAAGATAAATCGGTTATTGAGGCATTCGGCGTTTGGGGACCAAAAAAGTTTATGGGTAAAGAATATGATGGTATTCACAGAACAACATTTGTAATTGATGAAAATGGTGTTATTGAAAATGTGATTACAAAAGTTAAAACAAAAGCTCATACAGATCAGATATTAGCTAATTAGAGTTTTATGTTATCTCATTATTTTGTACACATGAGATTCAGAAACAAGTTTAGACAGATGTCATGAATAAAATAAAAAAGCCGCATCAATTTTATGCGGCTTTTTTATTTATATGAATATTAATTTAGTTACCTAAATGAATTTGTTCAGTTTCACAGCCAAAGAGGCTTTTTTCTTTTATTAGTTTGCCTACACCTTCAGGTAGCATAGATTCCCAATCGTCATTACCTTCAGCAATCATTTTTAATACAGTTCTTGAGAAAATTGTTAATGTAGTTTCATCATAATCTGTAATGTCAACTACTTTTCCGTTGTATTTAAAGAACTTATAAAGTTCCTTCATTCTCGGATGTACTTTCAGGTTTTCACTTGTAGTAATTGTGCCGTCATCATTTTGCATTGGATATAGATAGACTCTTAAATCTTTAAAGAATAATTTTCCAAAGGCTTCTAAAATACCACCACTTAAATGGCGATAATATTTCTCATCAAAAATATCAACGAGGTTATTAACTCCCATTGCTAATCCCATTCTCGCTTTAGTGTATTGTGAGAAGTATTCAACAAGTTTATAATACTCTTGGAAATTAGAAATTAAAACAGTTTGTCCAAGTGAACACAGCAATTTAGCTCTATCCATAAAATCTTGCTCATCTATTTCTCCTTCAGCTCTAAGGTTCGATAAGGTAATTTCAAAGATAACTTGTGTTTTGTCTATATCTACTTTATTTTCCTTAATAAACATGTCATAAGATTTCTTATACATATCCATGTTTACTTTGGTTACTGGTCTAAAACTACCACGTAAAGTTAAGATGTTCTTCTTGTATAAAACTTTTGCAGGTAATACATTGTTTCCATCAGGAGCAAACATTACTGCGTCTGTCATTCCATTTTTAACCAGTTGTAAACTCATTAATCGGTTGTCAACATCTTCAAAAACAGGACCAGAAAAATTGATAGTATCAATTTCAACTTGATCTTTGTCTAAGTGGTCATATAAATAACGGAGTAATTTTTTTGGCTCATTGTATTTATAAAAAGCACCATAAATAAGGTTCGTGCCTAAAACACCGAGAGTTTCTTGTTGCAGTCTCGCATCAGTTTCTTTAAAACGTAAATGCAATACAATTTCATTATAGTCTTGATTAGCATCAACTTGATATTTAATACCTACCCAACCATGTCCTTTGTATTTTTTTGCAAAATCAATTGTCGCCACTGTATTTGCATAAGTAAAAAACATTTTATTTGGATGTTCTTCTCTAGACAAACGTTCTTCAACTAAATCAATTTCATGATCTAGCATTTTACGTAAACGAGCTTCAGTAACATATCGTTTATCATCTTCAATGCCATATATTGCATCACTAAAGGCCTTGTCATAAGCAGACATTGCTTTTGCAATAGTTCCGGAAGCTCCTCCAGCTCTAAAGAACTGACGAACAGTTTCTTGTCCAGCTCCAATCTCAGCGAACGTTCCGTAGATGTTTTCGTTTAGATTAATTCGTAAACATTTTGTTTTTAACGAAGGAATCTGATCAAACTCTCTATCTCCTTTTAAGGTTATTTCCATCTTTAGTTTGGGTTTTGTCAACTTTACAAAGGTATTAAAATAGGAGGTATAACTAAAAAAAATAGTTTTATTTTTGTTTCAAATTAATAGACATTGAAAATTACATTTTTAGGCACAGGCACTTCACAAGGAATTCCAGTTATTGGAAGCGACCATCCTGTATGTTTAAGTACCAATCCTAAAGATAAACGCCTAAGAGTCTCAATCTTAGTTGAGTGGGATAATTTTGTTTATGTTGTAGATTGTGGTCCAGATTTTAGACAACAAATGTTACGAACCAATTGTAATAGAATTGATGGTGTCATTTTTACACATGAACATGCTGATCATACTGCTGGATTGGATGATATTAGACCGTTTTACTTTAGGCAAGGAGATATTCCATTTTATGCGCATAAACGTGTGTTAAACGAATTAAGAATACGCTTCGATTATATCTTTACAACCAAAGATAAATATCCTGGTGTGCCAAGTGTGATTCAGAATGAAATTAAAAATGAACCTTTTAGACTTGGTAATTTGGATGTGATTCCAATAAATGGTTACCATCATAAATTACAAGTTTTTGGTTTTCGTTTTGGTGATTTTGCCTACTTAACAGATATGAAGACAGTTGCAGACGAAGAGGTTGAGAAATTAAAAGGCGTAAAAGTTCTTGTCGTAAACGCATTACGCGAAAAAGAGCATCTTTCACATTTTAATATGGCTGAAGCATTAGCATTTATAGAAAAAGTAAAGCCTGAAACAGCTTATTTAACACATATTAGTCATTACTTAGGCTTTCATGACGACGTACAACAAAAACTACCAAAAAACGTTTTTTTGGCATACGATAACTTACAATTAGAACTTTAAGCACAGATTATGAAACAAAGATTTTTCATGTATTTATTTATTTTCACTTTATTATTAGTGATTTTTCAATTTGTAAACTCTAAAAATATTATTGAAGGCTACGATCAAAAGCTAACGAATTATATGGAGGTAAATACGCATCTAAAAGATTCAATTAGAATGATGCAAGATGATATGGTTTCTGATTTATATACGTTTAAATTTGATACCAATGAAGATGCGATGATTTATTGGGAAGAACAAGGTTTTAGGATTTCGGAGTTTGTTCCTTTTATAAAAGATGAATTAATGAGTCTAAATATTTATGACACTGAAGATCATCCTTTAGTGCCTTATGCGTCGATGACAGGTCAGAAAATGTTAATTGACCAAATACGAATGTTAAATCATAAATGGATTGTCGCCAGTTTTACTGATGGAAAATATTGGGGAGAAATGCTCTTGTCTTATGATATTGAAATAGTTGAAGATCAAAAAGAACTCAAGTTTAAAATTATAAAATCATTGTTATATCAGCCTAGATAATCTAAAAAAAAGTTAAACACGTTTCTCTAACCAGCTTCTAAATTCATAAAAATTTTGAGGTGCAACACCATGGCCAACTGGGAATTCAGAATACGTGTTTTTAATGTTAAGTGTATTTAAGAATTTTGATGCTTTTCTCGCCCAATCTACAGGAATCACTTGATCTACACTTCCGTGAGAACAATAAAAGTCTAAGTGAGTATAGTCTTTAGTTGAAAAGTCTTCCTCTAACATGTCTTCGCTTACATAACCACTTAAGGCGATAATGTTTTTTACTTTATCAGGATAGGTAAGGGCTACAGCATAACTCAAAATTGTGCCTTGACTAAAGCCTAAAAGTGTGACATTATTTTTATCTACAGGATATTCAGCACAAGCTTCATCTATGAATTTGGCAATAGTATCTCGTGATCCAATAGCTTGTTCGACATTATTCCATTTATTTTGACTGGCATCAAAATTAATAGCATACCAAGCGTTACCATAAGGCTGCATTGGATAAGGTGCTCTCACTGAAATGATAAATATTTCTTCGGGTAACTCTTGCGCAAATGAAAACAAATCGTTTTCGTCACTGCCATAACCATGACACATAATAAGTAATGGTGCATTGTCTTTTAACGACGAAGGTCTAGTAATGTGATGTAAGGATAAATTCATAGTTTATTGTCCGATTGAAGCGAATAATTTTTGAAAGAAAGGACCTAAAAGAGGAACTTCATTCATTTTTTTACCAACAGCGCCGAAAATACCATAGATGAATAAAACAATAAAGAAAATCCAAAAGGATGTAGAAACCATCCAGCTGTCAAAAGCTCCTATGGTAGATCCTAAAAGCATTTGTAATAGCCAAAGACCCAATGCTTGACGAACATGAAATGACACTAAGGGATTACGTTTTTCGCGATTCATAAAGAATGCGATTAATGTTCCTATCAATGTGATGTAAGCTACAATAGCTAGTATATCGTTATTGTTATTAGATGTGTTTTGCATGATTTGTTTTTGTTAATTTGAAAAAATCATCTTGTTATTAGCAATAATGCCATAAACGATTCCTTTTAAATCTTTGTTGTTAAACATTGAATTTTTTGATCTCGAAATTATATGGTCTTTTGAAAAGCTATAATTCTCATTTGGATTAAATAATGATAAGTCAGCTATATTACCAATAGCAATTGAAGAGGATGCAATTCCGAAGCGTTCTTTGCCTTTAGTTAGTAAATCTACAGTTTTCTTAACAGTGAACATAGAATTCAAAGCTCCAAATGCACTTTCTAAACCGATAGTCCCATATTTTGCATAGTCAAATTCAATCTTTTTGTCTTCAATGTCTATCGGATTATGATCACTCGTTACCATATCTATCGTACCATCTTTTAAACCTTCAACAAGTGTCTCAATGTCGTTTTGAGTTCTTAAAGGAGGTAAGACTTTAAAATTGGTATTGAAGCTTGTAAGTTCTGTATCTGTAAACATCAAATTATGAATCGCAACACTACACGTTACGTTTAATTTTTTCTGTTTTGCAGCTCTTATTAATTCAACTGATTTTGCAGTAGATATGGTTGGTATATGTAATTTTCCTTCAGTGTATTCTAATATAAATAAATCTCTTGCTATTTGTAATTCTTCAGCTAGAGTCGGATTGCCTTTCAGTCCAAGAGATGTACTTGTTATATTTTCATTCATAACTCCTAATCCGCTAATTTTAGATTCTTGAGGAAAAGAACAAACCAATCCATCAAAACTACTAGCATACTGTAAGGCTAGCTTCATTAAATTCGGATTGTCAATTGGATGCTGGTAATCATAAAAAGCAACTGCTCCAGCATTTTTCATATCAAACAATTCAGCCAAATCTTTTCCTTCGCTATTGCGAGTTAAAGCTCCAATAGGATAGAGGTTAGTGGCGTGTTTGTCTGCTTTCATTTTTAGAAATGAAATATCTGCATTTGAATCGATAACAGGATTTGTATTCGCATTTACAGCAACAGACGTAAATCCAGAAAGCGCAGCCGTTTTAAGTCCGTTCTCAATGGTTTCACGTTCTTCATAACCAGGTTCTCCAAAACTCACGCTACTATCAAACCAACCTTGAGAGATATGAAGGTTGTCGCGTTTAATTTCTTTGTAGTTTTTCGGATTAGAAATGCGTTTAGAAATGTTAGAAATAATACCTTTTTCGATTAAGATATCGACCGTTTCATTGTGAAAATCGCTTTTAGGGTCAACTATAGTGGCAGATTTTACAAGTGCATTCATTTCAGATATTTTAAGATGAGCATTTCAATAATTATAAAAGCTAATGCAAAAATAACAAACCATTTCCATAGCTCGTTAACATTTGTGGCACTTTTTATGTCATTTATTGTGGTTGAAATCGATTCGCTTACAGTTGCATTTTCTATGCTAGCCAAATCAAAGTAAGCGAGATTACTTTCGTTGCGATTAAAGTTGAAACTTAAGTTTTTTAAGAAGTTTTCTTTGTTTTTAACAGCAATAATACCTGAAAAATTAGGGTAATCACTAGTTTTTAAAGCGACTTTATTGGTATATGTTTGTTGTAAAGGAATCACCGAATTTTCACCATTTACCAAGGTTAAAATATCATCTTGCTGAAGCTTTGTTGCGATGTCAATGTTGTTTTCTTCTCCTAAATTGTAATAAAGGCGTGGCACTTTTAAACTTTGTTTACCTATGTTGTAAAGAACAGGAACAATTAAAGGCGAATTTTTAAAATTTGAATTATCAGTATTTAGTGGTGCAGAAAAACGATAGATGTTTTCTGACTGAGATAAAAACGAAGAGCCATCTTCATAACTTAAAATTGAAGCTCCAGAATTTGAAGCAGTCTTGTAATATGAATTGACTTTAGGATACTGAAAATTCTTGATTTGTTTATCAAAAACGTTGGTGAGTAAAGGATGTGAGAACTGTATTGTTGTGACTCTTTTTTCTTGTTTAGTAACTGGGTTTAATTTAGATAAATTGTAATTATTAAATAATTGATTATAAGAGTTTAATGTTATTTCATCTGAAGGAACTATTAATACGTGCCCTCCGTTATCTGTAAATGCTTTTAAAGCTGTAGTTAAGGCTAATGGAATCTCTTTAAGTTCATTTAAAACAATCAAGTTTTGATCGTCAAGACTATTATAATTTAAGGCATTAAAAGGTGATGAAGTATACTCAAATTCGTCGCTAGTGTAAATCTTTTTTAAGAAGGTATCATCGGCTTCATTGATAGTTAAAACCTTGATTGGTTTATGTTGATCAATATTAAAGTAAAGTTCGTTATCATACTGAAGGTTGGCATCTTCAATAGTGATTTTTCCATTAAAAACAGTGTTTGTAGGAATTGTAAAAATAGTACTTGATTCACTTTCAATATCTACAGCACTTTTGGCAATGAGTTTATCGCTATTAAATAAAGAGACTGGTAAGGTTTCTATAGGTTCACCTTGATTTTTTAGCAGAACAGTTAATTCTAAGTTTTCTACTGTAGATTTAGAAATAAACAAACTGTCTATTGCAATATTAGAAATATTAGCTGGTTTTAGCTGTACTAATTTAATATGCGTTGTGCTATCTTTTGCTATAGAAAGCAGATTGTCTTTTTGTTGAAAATCTGAAATTAGCACTAAGTTTTTTATAGAACTTTCATCTTTCGAAAAGGCATTTTTTCCTTTTAAAACAACGGCATCATAAGCTAACTGACTAGGAGAATGTTTTAGTTGAATCAAATCATTCTTAATCGCCTTAATACTTGTATTGTAGAAGTTAGCATCATTCGTAAAAACAGAAATAGGTTCATTCTCATCTACATTTTCAATAAGATCTTGAATAGCACTATTGAGTAAAGTACCATTAATGCCTTGTGCTTGCATACTGAACGAGTTATCTAGATACATAACCGTTTCACTTTTAGTATTAAAACTTTCAGAATTTGAGATGTAAGGTTGCGCAAAAGCAATAATCACACAAGCAAGTAGTAGCATTCGTGTCAATAAGGTGAGCCATTTTTTTAATTGTGAACTTTTACGTGTTTGAATGGTCAATTCTTTTAAAAACTGAACATTGGTAAACGCTACCTTTTGAAACTTTCGAAGTTGAAATAAATGAATAATTATAGGAATGATAAGCAGGAGTAAAGCGTAGAGAATTTCTGGATGTTTAAACTGCATTCCTAAGTTGTAATTATTTTGATTATGATTTAATGCTCAAATATAGAAAATGATAAGGGATTTGTAGCTTTAGCTTTTGAGAAAATTAACGTTTTAGTGTGAAATGACCAGTAAAGGTTCTTCCGTCGATAAGCGTTGCAATAAACCAATAGTCTGAAGTAGGTAATGGTTGTCCATTGAATGTACCATCCCAACCTAGACTTAAATGATTTAATTTTGTAATTAATTTTCCGTAGCGATTAAAAATTTTGACATCAATACCTTGATTATAAGTAGCATTAACACCATACACATGCCAACGTTCGTGAACGTCATCTCCATTAGGTGTAAAGAATTTTGGAAAGCCTAAAACTGAAATATTTTGGTCAATATATCCACATTCATTACGATCTCTAACATAAACCGTATGAAATCCAGGAGGAACATTAGTAAATACATTGCTTTCTTGAAAAATCACTCCAAATACATCTAAGGCATATTCGTAAACACCTTCGCCAGATACTTCAATAGCAATTGTATTATTACTTGTACCTTCTTGGATGGCAATATTTTCAATCGTAGCAATATTTGAAGGATTAACCGTTAAGGTTCTGCTTGATGAACAGCCATTTGGATCTGTAACTATAACTGTGTAAACTCCAGGTTCATTAATATCGTTAAACGATGTATTTACAGGAGTTGATACGCCATTCAGAAGCCATTCGTAATAATAGTTGCTTGGTGAATCGTTAAGCACTCCACCATATAATGTGATGGTTTCTGGGAAAAAGTTTAGGCAGTAAATAAATTGCTCATCATCTGAAAGTACTGGAGTATATAATACTTCAAGTTCAGCAGAAGCAATAGAGAAACACTGATTATTAGTTTCAACTTTTACAAAAATAGTTTGATTATCAGGAATTATATTTTGATAAATAGCAGTTAAAGCATTGGTTTCTTGAAAGGCATCGTCTTCAGTTTCGTAGAATGAAACCGTAGCTCCAACTGGAATTTGAGATTGGATAGCATCTATAATTTCATTTAAATCGAAATTGGCAAACCCATCGATACTATCGCCATCACAGGCTTCAAGTGTTGGAATATTTAAAATGTTATTAGAAATTTGAAGTTCTACTTCAGCAATTTCAAAACATCTAGCTTGGTTTTCGACGCGAGCATAAACGGTTTGAAACAGAGTAGTATTTTCATAATTATTTGCATCAACAATAGGATTTGTATCTAGGAGTGCATCATTTTCAGTTAAGAAAAAGTTGGTAATAAAAACGGAATTATTGTTATTAGTGACATTGTTTTCAATATCAAAAAGGTTGTATTGTGTAAATCCGTCTTGGTTTTGATCACATTCGATTAAAATGGAATCAAAAACTACTGGATTGTCGCTGTATTCAATAATAACTTCTCCATAAGAAATACAGCCATTAATTAATGTGACTTCAACATTATAGGTTCCAGTTTCTGTAACAGTTAAAGTGGCATTTGTTTCAGTAGTTAATTCGACATCATCTTTAAACCATTTAAAACTATTACTGTTAATTTGAGAAGCGTCGAGGATTAAAGTCTCGTCTTCACAGAGTCCATTTTGTGTTGATAACAAGCGGTTAGGACCTAAATTTGTTGACAGTTGAAAGCTTCCAGCTTCAAAAAACACAGCAGAATCATATCTGTAATTCTGTTCGTCTGCGATAACGAGTTTTACATGATACGTTTGGTTGGGAATCACATTTGCTGTAGCTGTAAGCACTTTTGTTTGTCCGTTAAAATTTATTGGCGCATTATTACTATTCCAACTTTCAAAGTAAAACTCATTTTCAGCTGCACAAGCATTTGGAATTTCAGGATGGACAGTCGTAACTTTTACAGGTGTTTGTGTATTTGGAACTAAAGCAATATTTGTATATCCTTGTTCATTTGTTGGTCGGATTAGGAATCCGAATAAGTCAGAATACTGGCACGTATTAGAGTTGCCCTCTTGATATTCTTCAGAAGCAAATAAATACCTGAAACTTATCTCAGAAGCAATGGAGGTGAAGTCAAACTCAAGTATCGTTGCATTGATGGTATTATTTTCATTGAGTGCGTTTTCTAAATCAGAATCACCATTCCATCCAGATGCGTTATCATCACTTAGCGATGTGTTTGGACCAGGAACATTAGATAAACGACCAGTACTTAATACAATACCATTTTGAAAAGGAAAAGTTGTACCAGTGGCATCAAAAAAACCATAACTTCGATCAGTATTACCAAAATCGCCTCCAACCACATTAGTTACAATGACGTTTTCAATACAATCGCTATCAATGAGAATGTCCTCAATGAGTTCTTGGGCTGTGAAAGTCTGACTATCTACTTGAATGTTTTGTCCAAGAGTAGTCAAACTTACTAGAAAACAAGTAAGTAAAAGTATGCGGTTCATTAGCAATTTTTCCGATTGCAAAGATACGGATAGTCAAAGTTTAAACTATCAAAAATATGTTAAGATGATTAAATTAATGACGTAAAGCAAAATGGCCTTTCACTTCAAATGTATTATTTCCATCTTTTACTTTTGCTAAGTACCAATAATCAGAATTTGGCATTACACTACCATTATAAGTGCCATTCCATCCAGGAGAATTAGATGTTAATGTTTTTAGGAGTTTTCCAAAGCGATCATAAATATAAATAATTGTACCTGGTAACGTTTCTACTCCAGTAATATGCCATGTATCAAAACGACCATCTCCATTTGGCGTCATAAACTTAGGTGCATCAATTATCATGATATCTTTAGTTGCAGAAGCACAACCATTTAAATCAATAACGGTAAGTGTATGAGGTCCTAAGCTCACATTTTCAAATATGTTTGATAATTGAGGTTCATAGTCATTAAAATCATTACTAAAATCATGGTCTTCTAATTGATACAAATAATTACCAATTCCACTAACAGTAACAATGACGTTATTGGGATCTGAGAAATTAATTGTTTCTGTAACGTTTATAATGGCTGATTCAGATTCTGAAACAGTAAAGACTTCTGTTGTTTCACATCCAAAAGGAGACGTAATGGTTACAGAGTAGGTGCCAATATCTGTGATTTCAATTTCAGGAGTTGTTTGATTTGTAGACCATAAATACGTGTCACCAATTTGATTGGTATTGGCATTGACAATTAACGGAAGATTTTCTAAACAAATTACTTGGCTGTCAATTTCAACCCAAGGTTTAGGATGTACAATAACTTCAAATGATGTAATATCATAGCAACCTGTTACATTGTTTTCTAAGCGAACAAAAATGGTTTCTCCATTAATTGCATCGTAAATAGTGTTTAATGCGTTTATATTATCTTCAGCAGATAACAGGTCATTGTGATAAGAAACAGAAAATGCATTAACACTTTGACCGTTTAAAACCATAGCATTTTGCGATGATAAATTAAAAGTGTACAAACCATCATAATCATCATCACATTCTTCAAGATTATTAGGTGTATTTGCAATGGGAAGTGGATTGATTATTAAATTGAACTCATGAATATGGTAGCAATGTGTTGTGGTAAATTCTATACGTGCAAAAACAGTATCACTAGTCGTTTGATATTCATAATTATCATCTAAAGCATTTATTTGGTTGATAGCATCTGTTTCTGAAGGATAAAACACAACTTGAACATTAGTTGTTTGTTCTAATAAAGAGGAATTAATATCAGAAATACTCACCATTCCGTTGCCATAATCGCACACTTCAAATTCACTTTGAGCATTTATTGCAGGAGGTAAATTAGCTTTTAAGACTAAAGGAACAAATCTAAAGCAGTTAGCTACTGTATTAAAGACTTTGATGTAAACTGTTTGCGGACTGAATAGGCTGATATAGTTTGAAGGATTAGCAATTGCATTCACATTATTTTGAAGATCATCGATAGATTCAAAATAAGTAATAGTATTATCTGGATTAACGGTGTCAAAGAGCTCTATTTCAGCTTGTGTTAAATCGAAAGCAGTTCTACCATCGTAATCTGTATCACAACTTGCTATTTGAGATGGCACATTAGGATGTGGATTTGTTATCAAATTAAATTGGGTTAAACTATGGCATCCTGATAAGTTATTTTCAATACGTGCGAAAATGATTTCTCCATCTTGTCCAGTATAATTATATGTTATAGGATTGTTTCCTAAATTAGCTTCATCTTCAGAATTAAAATAGGTTACAGTAAATTCGTTTGTGTTTTGAGAACCTATAACAGAATTGTTTACCAAGAATAGGTTGAAATTTTCAATACCATCATTTGATTCGTCATCACAAGCCTGTAAATCTGGCGGTTGATTGGCAATTGGTAGTGGGTTAACAATTAGTTGAAAAGGATAAATATAGAAACAGCCTGTGCTTATAAACTCTACTCGAACAAATATGTTATCACTAAAAGTGGAGTAGGTATAATTGGTGTTTAAAGTATTAGAATTACTTTGAGCATCAGTAAGAGATTCATAATAACTAAAAAGCACATCAGTATCATCATCTACAATAACGTTATTAATTTCACTTAAATCAAAGCTGCTGGTAGCATTAAAACAAATATTATAGTCTTCAAATTCATTAATAATAGGAGGTAGGTTAACTGATAAATTTATAGGCTGAATACTATAACAATTTGAGAGCGTATTAGTCACTTTAATATAAACCGTTTGAGGGTTAGAAATATTAGTGTAGTTTTCTGGAGATAGAATCATTCCAGAATTATTTTCTGCATTATCTAGAGTTTCATGATAACTAATATTAATATTATCAATTCTAACATCTAGTACAGTTGTTTCAACTTGTGTCAAATCAAATGAAATCAAGCCATCGTAATTGTCATCACAATCAATTAAATCTGGAGCAGAATTTATTTCAGGAACTTGAACTATGTTTACAATAAATTCAGCTATTGCTGGACAAAGAATTTCATTTTCAATCCTTGCGTAAAGATGTTGAGGATTAACTATATTGGTGTAGTCTAGAGGCAATTCATTTAAATCTAAATCGGCATCATTAAAACTTAAATGGAAAGATATATTTAGATTTTCACTAATGCCATTACTAATTTCTTCGATTTTTTGCGTCAAATTTAAAGACTCAAATCCATCATTAGATGGATCATCACAAATTGAAATATCTATAGGCTGATTATAAGTTACAAATTGAACGACTTCTATTTCTATATCTGAAATCCCGAAGCAGTTAATATCTGTTAAATTTTCAACTCGTATATAAATAGTTTGCGGATTTGAAAGGTTTTGGTAAGGAAGACTCTTATCAATAATATTAGTTCTGTCAATGGCATCCTGAGCAGTTTCAAAGTAAAGTACTTCTTTACCTATTTGTCCATTTAAAATGTCATCATCTTTTAAATTAAAGTAGAAATCATTGATTTCATTTCCATCACTTTCGCATGTAATAAATGTAGATTGCGGAAGAAATACAGGTAAAGTATTTATAATAACTTCAAAATTAACAATGCTATGACACGTTGTGATTAAGCTTTCTACTCGCACATAAATGGTTTGCGTTTGCGTGTTGTAACTATTTGGAGTAGTGATGCTATTAGAACCATTATTAGCATCTGAGTAGTTTAAATGGAATGTAAACGTTAAATCTGTTAAGTTAGATGCGATTTCTGGAATACGACTTTCTAAATTTACAATTGAGAATCCATCTTGATCGTCATCACAAATAATAATATCAGTAGGTTGAAAAACAATAGGAGGATCAATAACTAAAATTTCTAAAGGTGAAATATCGTAACAAGTGGTTTGAGTATTTGTAACTCTTGTGTAAATCAATATAGGGTTTACAGTATTAACGAAACTTTGTGGTAATACATTTTCATTATCTATAGCATCTTGTTCTGTTAAATAGTATTTAACATTTGGAAAATCAATTCCATCACTAACATAATCATCAAAAGTGGATAAAAGAATAGATGTTGAGCCATCAAAATCGGTATCACAATAGTCTACAGTATTTAGATTTTGAATTTCAATCGCAGGATGAATGACAAGATCAATAGTGTTAAATTGAACACAAGAATCTAGCGTTGCAGTTATGTAAATTGTAGTAATAATAGAAGTTGCTGTATATGGAACATCCTTATCCAATTCACTGCTATTAGTTAACTGATCATTTTCAGTTTCATAAAAAGCAATCTCGAAGCCTTCATAATCATCTATTATAAATAATTCTATTTGGTTTAGATCAAAATCAGCTATTTCATCGTTTGAAGCATCATCGCAGATGCCAAAATTAGTCGTGTTGAAGCCAGAATCAACAATATTGGTGTGGAGTTCAATAGGCATAATTGAAGCGCAACCTGTACTATTATTTATGACTCTTATATAAACTATTTGAAAGTTAGGCGTTGTATTTTGAAAAGCTGTAGGGTCTGGAATTGGATTAGTTCCTTCTTGAGCGTCTGTTGATGTTTCATGAAAAGTATAAGAAACTCCAGTAATTCCTTGAAGAATATCATCTACAACCGAAGTAATATCAAAAATTTCAAAGCCATCATTATCATTTTCGCAAGCTGTAATCCATTGAACTTCTGAATTAATTACAGGTTTTTCAAGAACTGAGATATTAATTGAAGTAACATCGAAGCATCCTGTGTTATTATTTTGTACTCTAATGAATAGCGTTTCTATTGGGTTTGTATTAACATAGGGGATTCCAACAGGACTTAAACCTATTTCAGCATCAATTTGAGACGTGTAATAAGAAACAACAAGGTCTGGATTTCCAGCTATTATTTCAGAACCAGTTTCAACAAGATCAATTAAAGTTATACCATCAGCAATATCATCATCACAAATATTTAAGTCTGAGGGCAGATTGTAAATTGGTGACTCATTAACAATTAAGTCAAAGGATGTAAATCCTAAACAACCAGTATTTGTTTCTTCAACTCTAGCATATATAGTTTGTGGATTCGTTGTGTTTTGCCATGGTATAGTAATCGCAGCAGTTTCGTTTAAAGCATCTGTATTTGTTAAGTGGTAGCTGATATTATAGTTGCCAATAGGAATTGTATTTAAAATCTCACTATCTTTTGTTGTTAAGTCAAAAATTTCTTTACCATCATTAGATGGATCATCACACAGAATAAAGTTAGTGAGGACGTTTATATCTTGCTCAGAGCCTAAGTTTACAACTATTTCATCTTCTATAATACATGAACTACTATTCACTTGAAGACTCACTTCAACACTATAGGTTCCAGAAACTGTAACTTGGTATAATGGAGTTGTAACACCAGGAATGAGTTGTCCATCTCTAAACCATTGATATGTTGCAAGACTATTAAGAACATCTCCATTAAGAACTAGAGATTGTGCACAGGTATTTATGTCTGGTCCTAAATCTACTGAAGAAAGCGTACTTGTACTCTGAATGAAAACTGCTGAGTCATAATTTTGATCAGTTTGATCTGCAATTATAAGTTTTATTCGATATAATTCGTTGGGATGAATGTCTGCTGTAGCAGTTAAAACTTTAGTTCTTCCGTTATAATTTGTATCTCCAATATTATAACCTTCAAAAAAACTTTCATTTTCAGCAGGACAAAATCCGACGATTTCATCATGAATAGTGTTTGTATTTACAGGGATGGTCGTTCCAGGAATTAGAGCAATATTATAAAAAGGTTCAGAAGTTCCAACACGTTTAATTAGGAAGGCGAACCCATCAGAGTATTGACATGGAAAATTTGTATTATATTCTTCTGAAGCTAAAATATAGTCGAAGGATATTTGGTTAGTAGTAGAAAGAAAATCAAATTCAATAGAAGTTGCATTTAAAGTTCCTGAAAGACCTAAAACATTTTCTAAATCAGGATCTGAAAGCCAATTACTAGAGCCTTCATTTAAAGTATTTGTGATTAAACCATTACCTGCTGATTGTATATTTCCAGTAGATAATACAATTCCACTTTCAAAGGGAAAATTTGAATTAGCTTTATTAAAAGCACCAAAACTAGTAATTCCGCTAGATTGACCATTTACAGAAGAAGAAATATTAGAGATATCTACACAGCCTTGACCTAGGTTAGCCTGTATTAAGGCATCTAGGCTTGAGCTATTTGTTGAAATTTGTTGCGCCATGACTATGTGCATTGAACATAAAAGTAGTCCAATGCACAAGCGCTTTAATATCTTCATTAGTTATAACAATTAGTTATAATAAGTAGATAAGTTAATTCTATAGATTTTTTGGGCAGTACAATCTAGAACTTGTGAATGTAAAAAAAATTAATGTTTATTAAGGGTTAATAGTGCTTAAAGTTTATTTTTTTAGTTAAAATGCAATTTACTTTTTTAATGTCTTAATGCAAAATGACCTTTAACATCAAAAGCAATACTACCTTTTCTTACTTTGGCTAAAAACCAATAGTCACTAGAAGGCATTAAGTTTCCATTATATCTACCATTCCAACCATCTGATGATGAGGTTAGTTGCGTTAAAAGTTTACCATAGCGATCATAAATGTAAATGATTGTACCTGGTAAAGTTTCGACACCTGTAATATGCCATGTGTCAAAATAACCATCACCATTTGGTGTCATAAATTTTGGAGCATCAATAACAACAATTTCTTTAGTAACTTCTGCACAGCCATTTAAATCGATTATTGTTATAAGGTGGTAACCAATGCTTACATTTTGGAATACATTTGATAGTTGCGGATCTTCATCATCTAATTGGTAGGAGTAATTACCAATTCCACTAACAGTTACAGTTATGTTATTTGGATCTGAAAAATCTACGGTTTCTGTTATTTCTATTGTTGCTGTTTCAGATTCTGAAACATTAAAAACTCTTGTTGTTTCGCAACCAAAAGGAGATACAACGGTTACAGAATATGTGCCAATTTGAGTGATTTCAATTTCTGGAGTTGTTTCATTTGTAGACCAAAGGTAGGTGTCTCCGGCTTGATTTGTATTTGCGCTTACAAGTAATGGTAGATTATCTAAACAAATTACTTGATCTTCAATTTCAACCACAGGTTTTGGATTTACTGTAGTTGTAAATTGCGTAAGTGTATAACATCCAGAGCTATTATTCTCAACACGAACATAAATGATTTGTCCATCAAATGCATCATAAAGCGTAGGTAAAGCTTCTTCACCTTCTTCTGCAAGTAAATTATCATCGTAGTAACTTACACTGTAGTTAGCTGGGTTTTGTCCATTTAATACAGTCGCATTTTGTTGACTTAAATCAAATTCGTAAAAGCCATCATAATCATCATCACAACTAATCAAATCATTTGGTTGATTAGCAATAGGTGCAGGATTAACAAGAAGGCTAAATCCATGAATATAAAAACAATGTGTTGTAGAAAACTCTACACGTGCAAATATAATATCGCTATTAGTTTGGTATGCATAATCTGAGTTTAATGCATTAGTTTGATCTTCTGCATCTTGTTGTGATGGATAATACGTAACCAATACATTGGTAGTTTGCTCTAATAACGTTGAATTTATTTCGGTTAAATTTGCAGTACCTGTAGTGTTATCACAAACTTCATAGCTAGAAATTTCATTAATAGCAGGAGGTAAATTCACAATAAGTTCTAAGGGGATTGATACATAGCAATCTGAAATAGTATTAGTTACACGAACATGAACTGTTTGTATTCTTGTTAGGTTTGTATAGTTTTCAGGATCAGGAATACTATTAACTTGTAAATGTGAATCTTCTAAAGTTTCGTGATATGTAATTTCAATATTGTCTTGTCTTACATCTAGAATATCAAATTCAGAAAGAGTTAAATCAAAATTAATGATTCCATCATAATCAGCATCACATTCTATTATAGGTTGTGGAAGATTGACGTCAGGAGCAGCAATCACATTAAGAACAAAAGACGTGTAGGATTCACATATAGTTCCATTACTAATTCTTACATAAATCTGTTGTGGATTTACTGTATTGTTAAAAGTTAAAGGTAATGGATTTGCATTGTTTTCAGCGTCTATTTGTGATGCGTGAAAGCTTACTTCTTCAATTTCGTTTATGCCTTGAGTTATTTCAGTAAGTTGCACATTAAAATCGAATTCAACACTTCCATCGTTTGTAATGTCATCACAAATAAAAATATCTGATGGTTCATTAAATAATGGGTTTGTACCAACTTCTATAGGAAAAGAAGAGGTGCTATAACAGCTTGTGTCTGTTGTGTTTTCAACTCTAATGTATATGGTTTGTGGATTTGATACATTCACATAAACATCATCCTTGTCAATTGGATTTGTGTTGTTTTCAGCATCTAAAGCAGTTTCATAATAAAACACTTCTTTTCCTGTTTGACCATTTAAAACATCTGCATCTTGAGTTGAAAATACAAATTCTCCAATTCCGTCATCACCAACTTCACAAAATTTGTATAGACTAATAGGGTTAATTATTGGTAATGTATTAACGATTATCTCAAAACTTTCTATTGAATAACAACCTGTATTAAAGTTTTCAACTCTAACAAAAATAGTTTCAGTATTTGCAGGATAAGATGAAGCATTAAAAATGCTATTCGTGTCATCTTCAGCATCAGCTAGACTATTGTGGAATGTTATTGTTCTATTAATTGTATTAGGTACTAATTCAGGAATTTTAGAGTTTAAATTAATAATAGAAATTCCATCTTGATCTGCATCACAAATAATAATATCATTAGCAGTATTAGTTTCTGGAGCTGCTAATACTTGTATTTGAAAAGAATTTATATCAGCACAACCTGTTTGTGAAAACGAGACTCTTGAGTATATTGTTTGTGGGTTAGAAGTGTTTGTGTACGGACTTTGTAAAGCGTTACTATTGTTATTAGCATCCTCTTCAGTCGCAAAATATCTTACAGTATAGTCGGTTTGATTGTTTGTTATTTGATCATTAAACTGACTTAGGTCTATAGATGTAAAACCGTCTTGACCTGTTCCACAAACGCTTACAGTTCCAATAGAATCAAATTCTTGTATTGGGTTAATAAGTAGTTCAAAATTGTCATTTTCCTGACAGGTTGGACTTGTTAGTGTAATATATAGTGTTTGAGGGTTTTCAGTAGGTTCAAACGCAACTAAAGGATCAATAGGATTGATTTGGTTGTCTCTATCATTTTCAGATAAATAAAAATCTATAAGTATTGTAATATCTAATACATCCTCTAAATCACCAAGTATTGATTGAGTAATGTTCATTAAGTCAAATGTTTCGCCTCCATCATTATTAATATCACAAATACTAAAATCTCTAATATTGGTTGCTGAAAGTAAGAGGTTAGTATGCAGTTGTATTGGTGCAATACTACCACATCCAGTTACTTGATTTTCAACTCTAATGAATATTATTTGTTCATCACTTATTGTATTCTGATAATTGGTTTCATTTGCAATTGGATTAATTCCTAAATCAGCATCTTCTTGAGATTCGTGAAAAGTAACATTAACACCAGTAGTTCCTTGTAAAATATCATTAGTAACAGAAGTTAAATCAAAAAACGCAAATCCGTCATGATCACTATCACAAGCATCAAGATATTGAGGTTCAGAACTAATTGAAGGGTTGTCTAATACTTCGATATCTAAAGTTACGCTACTACTTGAGCAACCAGTATTGATATCTGTTACATTAACAAATAAAGTTTCAGTAGTATTGATGTTTACATATGGTAAAGGCACTGCGTTAATTCCATTATCAGCATCATTTTGAGTTAGGTGATAAGTTACTAGCAAGTCTAAATTACCATTAGTAATTTCAAGGTCTTTTTGTGATAAATCTATTGTAGTAACACCATCTGAAGTAGAGTCATCACATACAACTAGTGTAGTAGGTTGTACAATAGTAGGTTTTGTATTTACAATTAAATCAAAGCTTTGATAAGCGAGACATCCATTAATAATGTCTTCAATTTTTACAAATATAGTCTGTGGATTTGTTGTGTTTTGAATTGGTGCAGTAATTGGATTAAATCCACTTAAAGCATCATTTACTGTGTAATAGTAACTTATGTTATAACTCGACGATGGAACAGAGGCTAAAGCTTCTGAATCTTTAGTAGATAAATCAAATGTTTCGATACCATTAGCACTAATGTCATCACAAAGCTGATAATCTGAAATAGCATCGGCAGATTGAGTTGAACTTAATACAACATTAACTGTGTCTTCAATAGCACACATAGAGTTTGCTAAAGGTATTTCGATATAAACTGTATAATCTCCAGATTGAGAAACATTTAATGTTGGTTGATTTTCGCCAGGAATTACTGCGCCATTAAATAACCAAGAATATGTAGCTTGTGGATTTTCAATATTACCATCTAAAGTAACATTACTAGCACAAGTTAAAATATCATTACCAAGATTTACATTGGCATTAAAACTATTCCCTTCTATAAAAACAGCCGAATCATAGTTTTTATCAGTTTGATCTGCAATAACAATTTTAATATGGTATTGTACATTTGGTTGTATGTCTGCAGTTGCAGTCATTACAGCAGTTCGACCGTTATAGTTTGTGTCTCCTACATTGTATCCTTCAAAATACTCATCATTTGAAGCTGAACAAAATCCTATAATATCGTCATGTATTGTATTTGTGTTTACAGGTATGTTTGTGCCAGGTATTGTAGCGATATTTTGATAAGGATCATTTGTTCCTGCTTCCTTAATAAGAAATGCAAATCCATCAGAGTATTCACAAGGAAAGTTTCCAAAGTATTCTTCGGAAGCTAAGATGTAGTTAAACTGAATTTGATTAGAAACAGATATAAAGTCGAATTCTATAGAAGTCGCATTTAATGTTCCAGATATTCCTAGAGCAGTTTCTAAATCTGAATCTGTCAGCCAATCTGTTCCTCCTTCATTTAAGACCTCATTATTTTGAGTGTTACCTCCAGAAATTGGATTTCCAGTAGATAACATGATACCATTTTGAAAAGGAAAGTTAGATCCAGCGCGTTCAAAATAGGCAAAGCTGTTAAATCCATTAACGGATCCATTCACTTCAGAGCTGATGTTAGAGGTTCCTACACAACCTTGAACCAAATTGTTCTCAATTAGTTGTTGTTCTGTAAAAGAATTGTCGATTGTTATTTGTTGACCATAAGATAATGAGCCAAGAAATAGGCAGCATACTACTGCGAGGGATTGTTTTAAAATATTCATTATTAAGCGGTTAAGTTCGTGGTGGTTAATCACGAGGTTTGGGACTTTGGGCTAATTTGTAAATTTTAATTGTCGAAATATAGAACTGAATTAGATGAAACGCAAATTTTTACGACGAAATGCACAAAACATTAACATTTGTGTTTTTTTTTAAACGAATCCTGAAGCTTTTTTATAAGTATTTTTAGTAATTTACATAAACCCATCCTGCTGTAGGTTCATAATTTGAATCATTGAAATTGATTACATAGAAGTAAGTGCCCACAGGAACAATTTTACCATGATTGTTTAAGCCTCTGTTAATGAGTCCAAACCAAGGTGTATCATTATTACCTTCAAAAATAAGTGTGCCGTATCTATTAAATATTTTCAGCTCATGCTTTTCAAATATGTTATAGAAGCCTTGAATATTAAACCAATCATTAGTATTGTCTCCATTAGGTGAGAAACCTTGAGGTATGTGTGGAGGACAGTTTTCAACTAAAATATCAAAAGCATATATGTCGTAGCACGTTGAATTTTCTACTCTAACATAAATAGTCTGAGGACTACTTGTGTTAGTGTAGTTGTCTGGAATAAGAATTTTATTGGTATTTAATTCTAAATCTGAAAGACTCGTAAAGAAACTAGTAGTTGTGGTTGTATTAATATTATTTGAATTTAAAATTTCAACAAGATTGAATAGTGCAGAATTAAAACCTTCATCACATGATATTGAATTTGGTAATATTACTAAAGGAGAAATAATTAATAGGTCTAGTTGTATTTCATAACTATTATTAAGTTCATTGGTTTCAGTAACAGAACCATTACCAGTACCATCATCATCAACAGTTAGTGATAAGGTAAACGAATCACTAATGTTTTCAGGTATTATTAATGAAGTAGTGCCAATTTCGAAGTCATTTATTTGTAGTTCATTTTGTGTATTTGCTTGTCCAATTAACACACCATCTGCATAAAAGGCTATAGATGTATTTGCAGGTAATGGATCTGTGCTATTGGTATTAAAAACAGTGTATTCTATGTCTATGTTTCGTTCACCACAATATAAATCGTAATCATTAAGCGTAATTGTTGCATCAGGAAGTTGACTGTTAAGTACTGTAATAATATTGTTAATCATTACAAAATCTTGACCAGAGGTAAGTTCAATAGTTGCTGAAGAATCTCCTATATTAATATTATCTTGAATATCGTAAACATCAATGTCCATATTATATAGATTTGATGCTCCAGTAAAGCTATTCGTTCCATTAAAAGCATTATTGGTTGGATTTAAAGGCGGATTTCCAATTAAGTTTCCATTTATTGTTAATTGCTCATTTATTGCTAATGCCGAATCACCTTCCCAAGCTATAAAACCAATTTTTGCACCTTCAGAATCTAAAACATTCAAATTATCTAATGTTATTGAGATAGTAATAGGTACACTTTGCAAACCATCATATACATTTAATTGATTTAAAGGAAGACTACTATCTTCATAAATCACTGTAATTGCCCAACCACCAAAGTTCGTTCCGTTTGAACAATATGCTCCTATAATTTCAGTAAGATCTAACTCAGAAATTGTATAGGTAATGCTGCCTTGATTCTGGACGATTGTTGTAATATCAGCAAAAGCAGAAAAGAAAACTTTAGCATTGTACGTGGTATTAAAGCTTCGATCTGCTGAAACAGGAATTCCATTAATTTCAACATCTAAGTCTCCAGGTCCAGATCCTGCCCAATACAAATAGGCAGCTACAATATTTTGGTTTGCATTTAAAGAAAGATCAGCAGAAGAAGACGTTAATATGTCACATGTAATTAAGGCTTCATTTTCAATGAGATTAAGTGTGTTTCCAATAGCTGTGTAGTCATACCTGCCATTAAATTGCTGAAATAATTCAATGTCTTGACTAAAGGATAGATATGATGAGGCGAAAATGAAAATAAAAATTACAAATTTGCTTAAGCTCATTATATTTTGTTTTGATATGTCAAGTTGTACCTCATAGTTTTTAGCGTACTAAGGCAAAGTGGCTTTTAAAAATCCTACCATCTTGAAGGGTTACAGCAAACCAATAATCACTTGCTGGCATATTGAATCCATTATAAGTGCCATCCCATCCAGGACCAAGTGGATCTAATTCAGCAAGAAGTTTACCAAAACGATCAAAAATTAATATTTGTGTATTGGGTTGAAATTGTTCTGAAAGACCTTTTACTTGCCAAAATGGATTGTATCTATCACCATTTGGTGTGAAAAATTTTGGAAATCCAATAACAGAAACGAGTTCTTCAGAAATACCACAATCATTTTCTATATCGCGAACATAAACCGTATGAAACCCAAAATCGACGTTCGTAAAAATATTACTTTCTTGATATGGACCATTAATGTCATCTAAAGCATAATCATAAATACCTTCACCTGAAACAAAAACAGATATGATATTATTTGAGGTAGCATCTGTTATTTGAATATCAGTAATTGTAGCAATATCTGAAGGTAAAACCGTAACGGTTCGGTCTTTAAAACAACCATCAGTATTGGTAACACGAACGGAGTAGGTTCCTGGTGCATTGATTTCAATTTCAAACGTATCTTCACCTGTTGACCAATCATAATAGTAATTATTCGGAATGTCATCAATGAGTCCACTAGTTAACGTGATGGTCTGCGGAAAGTCATTCAAGCAATACAATACTTCTTCTTGGGTAACAATATTTGGCAGTTCAAAAACGGTTAATTCTATAGTGCTAATTCCGAAACATGCGTTTGCATTTTCAACACGAGCATAAATAGTTTGAGTATAGGGAATGGTATTGGTGAAGTTTGTATTTAATGGATTACTTTCGAGAAGTGCATCTTCGTAAGTTTCATAATAGGTGAGATCTAGACCAGCTGGCAAACCAAATAGAATAGCATTTTCAGTTTCAGTAAGGTTGAAATTAGTAAAGCCGTCTTCAATACCATCATTGTCACAAGCTTCTAAAAAAACATCATTAGAAGCGGTTGAACTTGCTCGAAGTGTGATTTCGGCTATATTAGTACAGCCAGAAATCGTATCAGTAACTAGAGCATAGATGATATGAGGATTAAAATAATTATCAAATGCTTCAGGATTAATCTCATTTTCGTTATTTTCTAAATCGTCTAGAGATTTATAAAAGTTGATGGTTCTATTTGATGCATTATTTGTGATGTCGCCAAAAACTTGGTTCAAATTGAAAGTTGTAAACCCTTCAGGAATACCATCTTCATCACACTGTAAAATAGAGGTGTCAATAGCTTCTGGAGCATCATTAATTGTTAAGATAAAAGAATCTGTTGAATAGCAATCTGTATTAGTGTTATTTTCAATACGAACAAATATTTCTTCAGTATATGCAACTGTATTGGTATAAGAATCTGGTAGAGCATTTGTATTGTCATCTGCATCTAACTGTGTTGGATGATACGTGATTTTGTATGAATTTTCATCTTGAGCAATTAAGATATCAGAGTTAAAATCGGAAAGCGTTAACGTTACGAAACCATCCATGGTATTCGCAGTGAAATCTGTATCACAGAGCGTGATGTCTTCCAATATTGCAATAACGGGTGTTATAAATACATCTAAAGCAAATGTAGTTATAGCATAGCAATTAGGATTATCATTATTATCTACTCTGGCATATATAGTTTGAGGGTTTTCAGTGTTATTAAAGTCTCCAATAATTTCATTTTCATTAGTATCTACATCTTCTTGATTTCTAAAATACCGAACAGTATAGTCATCAGGATTTTGTGTGTCTAATATTTGAGCATCTTGTATTGTTAAATCAAAGGATGAAAATCCAAATTCATCACAAGCAATAAGGCTGTTTGGTTGCGTTGCAGTAGGTATGTCAAAAAGACTTACAACAGCTTCACCTTCTATAGGACATTCTCCATTATTTTGTTCTATAAATACCTCGTAAAAACCAGGTGTATCAACAACTAATTCAAATGTAGAGTCTGGTAAAGGTAATCCGTCTTTGGTCCATGAATAATCTGCTCCAGGAATATTTTCAGCTAACAACGTGTAACTGTCACCTAAACATAGTTTTAGTTCAGTTGTACTAATGCCATTCTGAATGATATCAATTTGAGAATTAAATAAAGATTGAATAAAAGGAGGTAAGCCAAGACGACCTCTATTTTGAAAATTACCATTAACATCTAACAAAACACCAGTCTCATTATAGCCTGCAGCTGAACCATCTGCTTCTGGATTTGGAATTACACCTATATGGCGTCCTGAAGTTGCAGAATTAAAGAGGTTAAATTGTGCTCTGTAAATTCTTTTATCAATACCAAGTTGTAAAGCTCCAGCGCTTAATGTTGTAGAACTATGAATAACTTGTTGAGATGAAGGTATGTTTGTCGCTTCTAAATTCCATTGTAAAATAGTACTAGCGCCATTTCCAGCAGGACCAGCATCAATAGACGCATAAATCTTTTTGTTTTCTGCCGAAAATTCAACACCATACGGACTATCATTATTTTCAGGGCCATATAATTCTATGGAATTAGAAACGATTCCTGTGTCATTATCAAAGTCAAATAAATAAACACCTCCTGGCGCATTTCCTCCTGGTGACGTAGCAAAACCTAAATGAGCAACAGCAATTTTACTGCCATCTGGAGAAGCTTTTATATATCCTAATGAGTTTCTGCGATAACCTTGTACAGGAACGGTTGGTCCAACTGTAGAAATTACAGGATTAGAGTCAACACCATTAGTGTCAATTTTAAACGCATAAAATCGGTCTACAAAATGAGTAATAACCCAAAATGATGAACAGTCATCTGCTTTTACAGCAGTTATTTTTTCAGAACATTTAAATGCAATTTCATTTTGATCAGTTGGATCGTAGGTAACTAGAGGTATGTTTTTCTCTACAGGATCAACATCACCTAGACCTCCATTTAAGGTAATATCAACTAAAGAATAGTTTAAGCCATTGTTAAATCCATCATCCTGAACAGGTACACTTCCTCCACTATCATAATTACCAGTAAATTGATTAGGATACACGCTAGCATTATTATGATGAGGTTCATCAACTGTAAAAATATAATATTGAGTAAGATCTTGTGGTTTTGGAACAATTAAGCCTGAAGATGTACTTGAAGGGTCTCCTAATAGACCTGTTCCTCCAAAATAATCGCCATTAGGCATAATTTGATGATTTTGATTCCAAACCGTTTGACCATCAGTATAAAATAATAAATTTCCAGTAGCATCTGAAATAGAAGTACAGCCTTCAAGGGTGTTTATTTGACCATCAGTAACAGCAGTAACAATGCCTGTTCCAGCGTCAAATCGTAAACCTGCATTTTGACCAAAATACCAATAAGATGCTTCTTGTTGTGCATAGGAAAACACATTGCATAGTAGAATCAATAAAGATAGATAGGCTTTCTTTTTCATGTAATATTAGCAATTAACTTAATGTTATATAACTATAACAATCAAAGGTATAGAAATCCTCCTTTTTTTTTGAAAAATTAAAGCTAGAATACTAACTTTTACGAAAGAACAACTAAATCACTAAAGATATTACAAATCTCTCTTTTTTAATAATCTGTACGATAAAAAGATGAAAAGTGCAGTCCAACCTAAAACAATAACAATTTCGTACCAATGCACTGCGAAGTCGTACAAGAATTCTTGTCCGTTAGGTGCTTTTGAAATCGCGATTCTTTGAAAAGGCTGATCAATAAGTTTGTACATAGATTTTAGAGGAAAAAAGTTCTGAATTTTTTCGGCGATATCTAGATTAGATTGCCACGTAATTAATCCGAAAATAATCCATTCCAAAATATAGAGTACAAATAGAAATGCAAGTGCAAAAGCTGAACGTTTGACTAACATTCCTAAAAATAAACATAAGCTGAAAAAACCAACTAATTTTACGAAATAAGCTAATAAAAATTCAGTTTCTCTAAAAATTAAACTGACTTCGTTAATACTTGAATAGTAGAGGCCAATACACAAACAAATAATAAATATAATTAAGGTTGCTATGGCAGAAAAGAACACAATAGTGTAAAACTTAGAAAGGATAAACTCCTTTTTACTGAGTCCATCAATAAGGTTCTGTTTTATCGTTTTATTACTGTATTCATTACCAATCATACTTACCACGACTATGGCAAAAAAGAATTTAAACTGTGAGGCAAAAAATGTTGTAATATGCCATACAATTGGAAAATTAAAAAGTCCATAATGACCCAATTCTAAAGTGAAAAATCCAAAAAAGTCAATTCGTAATGATGATAATATAATTACAAAAAATGGGAGAACAAATGAAATAAATATCAAAACTTTACTCGCTCTATTGAGTAATAATTTTTGTAATTCTAGTTGTAAAAGTCTTAACATGATGGGTTGGTTTTATACTGAATATATTCAGTTGCAATTGATTGATGATTAGTTATTATCTGTAAGTTGTAAGAATTGTTCTTCTAAACTTTCTTTACGTTTTACTAAGTGAGATAACACGATGCCTTTTTCGAACATAAGTTTATTGAAAGTAGGTGCATCCATCGGTTCATTTAAAAAAGCTGTAATCAGATGATTTTCTACTTTTATGGTTCCAAATGCTGAATTATTTTCAAGTAGTTGAATCAATTCATCATGCTTTTCAGCTTTCAATTCAAAAAAGCCATGGCTGGAAATCATTTCGTCAACACGACCAGAATATAATTTTTCTCCTTTACGTAAAACCACAACATGTGAACATACTTTTTCAACTTCGTCTAATAGGTGAGAGGCTAAAAGAATAGTTGTGCCTTTACTCGCAATCTCTTTTATAATAGCTCTAATTTGATGAATTCCTTGAGGATCAAGTCCGTTTGTTGGCTCATCAAGAATTAAAATTTCTGGATCGTTAAGCAATGCAGATGCAATAGCTAAACGTTGTTTCATACCTAAAGAATAGGTTTTGAATTTGTGATCTTTTCTGTCTAATAAGCCAACAACTTCTAATTTTTCAGCTATTTTACTTTTATCAACGCCTTTTATTTTGCAAACTAGTTTTAAATTTTGCTCAGCAGTCATGTATGGATAAAAGTTTGGGCGTTCAATTATAGCACCAACCTTTTTTAAGGCATCATGAGTAGAGATTGTACCATCAAACCAATGAAAGCTTCCTTCTGATTTATTCACAACATTTAAAGCAATGCCTAAAGTTGTAGATTTCCCACTTCCGTTTGGACCTAAAATACCATAGACATTTCCTTTATTTATGGTAAAAGATAAGTTTTTTACAGCAGTGAGATAGCCAAATTTTTTGGTAAGATTGGTAATGGTTAGTATCGGTTCCAAATTTGATTGATTTTTCTGCAGAAATACATCAGCAGTGGTTGATTATTAAATTCGACGAACAAAACAAGATATTGTTACAAACTAAATTATAAAAATGGTATTTTAGGCTTAGATTTTTAGTTATGGACGATTTAAAAATTTCAAAAAAGAAACCTTCTTACCCAATTAATGATAAGTTACATCATTATTTACAGGAATATAACAGAAACATTAGATTGCCAATTTTTTATGAAGATTTATTAAGATTTCAAGGCTCTATTGTTGTGTATGATAAGAATGATGAAGATACTTTATGGATTCGTGTATACTATAATGAATTTGAACGTGCCGAAATTGATTTGAGCTTAAAACGTGTGTATTCTAATTTGATTTCTGATGGAAATGAAACCATTTTTAAGTTCTTAAATATTGATGCAATTGACTTTTGTACGTTTGGAAATTCAAAGCCATTTCGAGTGAAAGTTCGTAATGTATTAAACGATAATTACACATATTTCTATGTAAAAAAAGCAGATGCTTCTAGAGTATATGGTTTAGAATTAGAACATATGTTATCGCCTTATAATCTAAATTTTTTGGTTTATAAAAATACACTTATAGAGGAACATATTGCCGGAATACCAGGAGATGAGTTTATAAAAACAATGCTTCCTGAATGTAATGCTTCAGAAAAATCACAAATAGCTAAAGAGTTTGTGAAATTTAATGAACGATGTATGATACGCCTTTTAGGAGATATGCGATCATATAATTACGTTATTGTTCCAACTCATGATTTTGATCATGTCGTCTTTAAAATTCGAGCTATAGATTTTGATCAACAGAGTTATGAAGGAAAACTAAAAATATATCGACCTCAATTCTTTAAGGAAAACTTTGAAATGGTAGAATTGGTTAAGGATAAAATACAAAAGGAATCTATAGATCAGTATAAAATTGAAGAGCGTTCAATTGTTGCACGTCGAATGATTAGTTACCATGATAGAATTGAAGAGCTGTTAGCTTGTATGCAAGCGGATACGATTTCTATTCCTAAATATATTGATATGCTTAAAGAAGAAATATACCAATATACTTTAGATATGGAATTTAGAAAAAGCAAAAATATGGGAGAGGTATTAAAAAATGCACTCTATTTTGTAAAACGAAATTATGAAGGGATTAATACTCAAAACTTCTCTTAATTTATCTAAAAAACTAGCTTAATTCCAGTTCTCGTCAAAATCTAAATTACTATAATCATCAATGTCTAAATCGTCATCGAATTCGTCATCAAAATCATCAAAACTTTCAGCTTCAAACATTTTTTCAGGAGCAGTTTCAGGTATTTGTCCATGAACAAACATCAGGTTTGGATAATCTGCACCTTCAGCTTCTTCAACGATTTCAGCAAGTTCCACTAAAAACGTCCACATGCTTAAAAAATCGTAAACATAAATCAATTTGGTTTGCGTCTGATCAACTACTGTGTTTAGAACGGTTTCATTCATCAAACGTACAGATGAATTGCCTTCGCTTACATCAAACATTGAAATTTCTTCACCTTGATCCCATTCATCATTACTAATGTAAAAAGATGCCATTTCTAAGCCATCAAATCCAAAGGATTGCGTGATTGCATTATGTAAATCTTCAAGTGAATCTGTTTCACGAATTTCTATATCGCGAAACACATCATCTTCAGTATCGTTGTCAAGTATAGCTCTAAATCTGTAAATCATATTGCAAAAGTAAATTATTTACTGAAACGATGCAAAGTAAATGTCATTGCTGTTAGTAATAAAAAAGCACCAACTTGATGCGCTACACCTAACCATAAAGGAACAGCATAGATAATTGTTAAAACACCCAATAGAAATTGGAAGAAAACTAAAACAAAAAGGCTATCGACAGCTTTATTTTGAAATTTTGTAAGTGTCATTCTCTTAGCTTGATACCAGATTATTAAAATGAAAATAACGACGATATAAGCGACAGTTCTATGTATAAATTGAATTCCGCTTGGGTTTTCAATAAGGTTTTTATAAAATGGTTCGAATATATAAACGGTTTCGTGCATAAATTTGCCTTCATTCATAAATGGCCAATGGTTATGAAGTAAACCAGCTTTTAATCCTGCAACAAAAGCACCATAAATAATTTGAAAAATCAGCACGAGATAACCTACAATTATTAGGTTTCTAAATTTTTTGTTGATTGTTTTTTTCTCAGGAAATATCAAATCTAAAGCAACCCATAATGTTGCAGCAAACGTTAAAAAGGCAGTGGTTAAATGTGCTGCTAATCTAAAATGACTAACATCTGGCATATCTACCAAGCCACTTTTAACCATGTACCAACCAAGAAAGCCTTGAAATCCACCAAGCATTAACAATACAATACACTTTTTGATTGTTTTTTTTGTGAGTTGTTTGGTCGCTAAAAAATATAGAAACGGAATAATAAATACCAATCCAATTAATCTACCTATGACTCTATGTAGCCATTCCCAGAAATAGATGCTTTTAAAATCGTCAATGGTAAAGTGTGAATGTAGTTTTTGAAATTCTGGATATTGCTGATATAATTCAAAGGCTTCCTGCCATTCAGCTTCTCCAATAGGTGGTATTGTGCCTGTTATTAATTTGTAATTAGAAATGGATAAACCAGAATCTGTTAATCTAGTAATGCCTCCAACAATTACCATGATAAAAATTAAGATACAGCCTGTAAATAGCCAATAAATAACTTTTTTGTTGTCCTTTTTCATTTTCTATTCTTTATCAGTCTTTGACTTAGGGTTTTATTTTTTTTAAAATATGTCGCGCTCTAGCTTTAAATCCAGAACTCTGCATTTGGTAATCTTTTTCTAGAATTAACACTAATTCAGGATGAATCCAATCAATATCTTTTCCAAGTAAAAATAAGGCATTCATAGCGTAAGCTTTAGGCGCAATTTTTTCGTCATTAATCATCCAATCAAAACACGATTCAACAATTTTTTCGATATGTTCCGAATTTAAAGCCGTTTTAATAGCATTGTCTGTTTTAGAATAATACGCCAAAACTAAATACTCACAAACCTTTGCTACAGGTCGTACTGCAGAATCTAAGTGTACCTTATGAATATTCTCTGTAAATCGATCTAAATACGGAATTATAGCATCTAATTTTTCGTTACACATAAATTCAAATACCCAAGCAGCACGACAGGATATTTTATCGTTCACTGTGAATAAAATAGTTAATAATTCAGGGATAAGTTCAGGTTGCGAGATGACTAAATTGGCATAATAGAGACGTTTTTCTCGCGAATGGTTGACGTAATTTAATTCGTTATAAAGTTGCGCTGTTGTCAATCCTTTTTTTTAATTTTAAGCATTACAAAAATAACCAAAATGAAACTGATAAAAAAGATACTTATTGCTTTACTTGTTGTACTTATAATCGCGCAATTTTTCGGACCAGAAAAGAATGAAGGTGATTATGCCTCTATAGAACCATTTTTAACAGAAACCAAACCTTCTTCTGAGGTGGAAGGTCTCTTAAAAGAAAGCTGTTTTGATTGTCATAGTAGTGTGACACGTTATCCTTGGTATAATAATATAACTCCTGTGAATTATTGGTTGGCAGATCATGTTGATCATGGAAAAGGACATTTTGATGTGTCTAAATGGAATACATATAATACTAAAAAGAAAGACCACAAACTCGACGAGTTGATAGAAATGGTTGAAGCTAAAGAAATGCCATTAAATTCTTATACTTGGACACATACTGAAGCTAAATTAACAGATGCTCAGATCAAATCAATTATTGATTGGGCAAAAGGCGTTAGAGCAACCTATGCTGTAGAGCTTTCTAACAACTAGTTTTACTTGCACATTTAAGTGAAAAAAAAACTTCTCATCATTGGTTTTGTTTGGCCAGAACCTAATAGTTCTGCTGCTGGAAGTAGAATGATGCAGCTAATTTCCTGTTTTAAATCTGAAGACTATAATATAACGTTTGCATCAGCTTGTGCCAAAACAGACAATGCTTTTGATTTAATTACTTTAGGAATAGAGCAAGTTCACATAGCGTTGAATCATTCTAGTTTTGACGAATTTATAGTAGAACTCCAACCTGACGTTGTGCTATTTGATCGTTTTATGACCGAAGAACAATATGGTTGGCGAGTTGCAGAGCACTGTCCAAATGCATTACGTTTACTAGATACCGAAGATTTACATTGTTTAAGAAAAGGAAGACAGCAGGCCTTTAAAAATCAGAAAACCTTCGATAATTCATATCTTTTTAATGATGTTGCTAAACGTGAAATAGCAAGTATTTACAGATGTGATTTGAGTTTAATTATTTCTGAAGCTGAATTAGAGGTGCTAACTCAGGTTTTTAAAGTTGATATGTCACTTCTGTATTATCTACCGTTTTTATTAGAGCCAATTTTAGATGAAACAATTAGTAAACTTCCTAAGTTTACTCAACGGGAACATTTTGTAACCATTGGTAATTTTTTGCATCCACCAAACTACCAATCTGTTTTATATTTAAAGACTCAGATTTGGCCATTAATCAGACAACAACTTCCAAAAGCCGAATTACATATTTATGGTGCATATGCTTCGCAGAAAGTGATTCAACTTCATAACGAAAAAGAAGGTTTTTTTATTAAAGGCTACGCTGAAAATGTCTCTGAAGTAATGCAAAAAGCAAAAGTGTGTTTAGCACCTTTACAATTTGGTGCAGGTTTAAAAGGAAAGTTGATTGATGCGATGCAAAACGGAACACCTTCAATAATGACTTCTATTGCTGCTGAAGGCATGTTTGGAAACCTTGAAGCTAACGGATTTATTACTGATGATGACACCGAATTTGTAAATTCAGCGGTTGCTTTACATTCAAATGAATTAATCTGGAAAGAGATGCGAAACCATGGATTTAAAGTTATTAATTCACGTTTTCAAAGTTTAAATTTTCAAACAGATTTCCTTCAAATAGTAAACGATGTCATGTCAATTCTTAAAGCACATCGACAAGAAAATTTTATCGGACAAATGCTTCAGCATCATAATATGCATAGCACCAAGTTCATGAGTAAATGGATCGAGGAGAAGAATAAATAAAAAACACAATAACACTATTGTGTTTTCATAAAAGTAACATCATGCTGAATTTGTTTTACTTCGTTGCATCTTCGATTTCAGGATATTTCTATTTGCTTAATGTGACCCTGAAACAAGTTCAGGGTGACAAACTATTTATTTCAGATTACAGAAAACATGACATAAAATGATGACATATTAACAAACTTTCGATGATTTGATATAATCTTAAAATCAATAAAACCATGAAAGTTATTTTTAAATTAGTCTTAATTCTTTTCGTATTTAGTTTCTGTGCTTGCTCATCTGATGATGATAGTAATGGAGATACTAGTACTAGTCTAGAAGGTGTTTGGACTTTATCATCTTTAAAAGTCGAAAGCTCATTTGATTTCAACAATGATGGTACTGCAAGTCGCAATCTTTTTGAAGAAACTCCTTGTTATAACGATGATTTCATAAATTTTAGATCTGATGGAACTGTGAATATTGTTACTGCTTTAACCGTAATTTCAATTGAAATTACGAGTCCTACAGAGTATGGACATGTGTACCAATGTTTAGATGGCTTAGATCAAGAAACAACTTGGACACGTGATGGCAACACAATAACCGTCGAAAATGGAAGTACTGATTTTGTTGGTGTTATTTCAGGGAACAAATTAACTGTATTTGTAGAAGATTTATTTGAAATGGAAATGTATGATGGTACAAATTATTCTTATCCAGAAGAAGACGTTACTTTAGTCTATACGAAGCAATAACTAGAAATATATTTAACAACCTTCCTTTAAAAAAGGAAGGTTGTTATTCGTTTATAATGTCGAACTCGTAGTTTTAATATCCTCAATTTCTAATCCTAAAAACAACAGTTTATGAAATGTAGGAAGTTGTGCTTCAGTTTCAGTTGTTGTCCAATCTGTCCAAGAGGCTTCTAAACCATCAATAGGTAAAATGTCAACCCATAATTGAAAGCTTTTAGGTTTTCCGTGGTCATCTAAATGCCATAAATACGAATCTCCAGGAGTCGAACCTCCAGAATTATAGGTGACTAAAAGGGCTTCTTTTTTGTTGTCTGTGCTTACAATGCTACGTTCGACACCATTATCAAATACCTTGTATGGTGCAACCAACCAAAACGTATCATTATTGAAATAACGCTCTGCTTTTTGAATGTAATCAGGTGCATCAGTTTGGTTGTATTCTAAATCGTTAATAAAGACCTTTGAGTTATCAGGATTGACCAGATTTAGATTTACTTTTATATTTTTCCAATAGACTTCACAAGTGTTTTCAGATTTATTCCATTTAAAATGATGACGCTTTTTGAAGGTGAATTCTATATAATCGGTTGCTTTATAAGCTTCATGATTTAACGCATTAAGCATTTTTGTTGCTAGAATATCTGCAGCTTTTCCTTGTGTTCCAGTTGGTAATTCTTCATTGTATTTAAAATACATAAACCCGAAAAGTAGTAATGTAGGTAAGGTGAAGAAAATGATAATTCCACCAATAATTTTTAAAACACGTTTTACATTCATGAGATAATTTGTCTTTTATTATTTAAGCTAGAAGTTGTTAGTTATTAAAGGAGCTGCCAAGTGTTTTTATTAATTTCATAGCAAATACATGTTTTATATTTTGGATAGGCTTTTAATTTAGGATGGTTAAATACTCCAACTTTTTTCATTCCAATTTTCTTCATGACGTGCTCAGATTTGGTGTTTTTTTCTGTGAAGACTGAAATTATTTTTTCTAAATTTAAGTCTTTAAAAGCGAATTTAAGGCATCTTTTTGCACCTTCAGTGGCATAGCCATTTCCCCAAGCACTTTTTTTTAATCGCCAACCAATATCTGTTGCAGGTGTAAATTCTGATTTATAATCTTGGTATGCTAAACCTATAAACCCAATTAATTCACCAGTGCCTAAAATTTCGGTGGCGAAGTAATTATAATTATGTTTTATATAATGTTTTTGCAATCGGTCAATAAAGTTTGATGTTTCACTTATAGTTAATGGCTTTGGAAAATATTCCATAACATCTAAATCGGCATTTATTTTTGCAAATTCAGTTACGTCATTAGTACTCCAATTACGAAAACCGAGTCTTTCAGATTTAAAAATATAGTTTGGTTTCAATTTAGATGTGTTTTTGATTATGAAATAATATAGTTAAGTTATTCTTGAAAATCATCATCATTTAGTGATCGTAATAGTTGTTATAAATTTTTATAGAAAGCACTATGATTTAGTTCTAAAACCCAATAGCAGAATCGTCACCTCTATAATCAGCTCCTCCTTCAAGTTTACCATTATCTAAAACTAAAATCGCTTCAACTCTAGCTGTGATTGGAGCAGAGGCTTCATTAATGTCATAACCTTTGGCTTCTAATTGTTGCTTTAGTTCTTCAGAAAATAAATCGACTTCCATGCGAATATGATCTGGCAGCCATTGGTGATGTAAACGTGGTGCATCAACAGCTTCTTGCATGGTCATGTCAAACTCTACAACATTTAAAATAGTTTGTAAAACGGAAGTAATTATCGTCGAACCTCCAGGAGTTCCTAAAACCATAAACAATTCACCATCTTTTTCAACAATAGTTGGTGTCATGGCACTTAGCATGCGTTTTTCTGGAGTAATACTATTCGCTTCACCACCAATTAATCCGTAGATATTAGGTTCGCCAGGCTTGCTACTAAAATCGTCCATTTCGTTATTTAAAAAGAAACCGAGTTCATCGACATACAATTTTGAACCATAACCACTGTTTAAAGTCGTGGTCACTGAAACTGCATTTCCAAACGAATCCACAATAGAGTAGTGGGTTGTTTCTTCGCTTTCATAGCCTAGGATATCACCATGCGACATGGCTTCTGAAAGTGTTGGTTTGTCAAACGAAAAGTCTTCCATACGTTTTTTTAAATATACATCACTTAATAGTTTTTCCGTCGGAATGTCAACAAAATCAGGATCGCCTAAAAAGTAACTTCTATCAGCATAGGCACGACGTTCGGCTTCAACCATTACTTGAATGCTTTTTATAGAATTATGACCATAAGATTTTAAATTGAAAGGTTCCATCATTTTCATGATTTGAGCCAAACACAATCCACCACTTGAAGGCGGAGACATTGAAATTACATTTAAATTTTTATACTTAAACTCTACTGGATCACGCCATTTTGCCTCATATTGCTCTAAATCCTCAAGTGTCATAATTGTTCCCTTTTCATTTAAAAAGGCAATAAGTTTCTTGGCTGTTTCTCCTTTGTAAAATTCATCTTTTCCATTAAGAACAATTCGTTTAAGTGTTTCAGCAAGTTGATTGTTTTTAATGGTGTCCTTTGTTTTGATGTTTTTGGTAAAGAGAATGTCTTTTCCATTAACGGCTCTTATGATACTATCATAATGTTCTAGTTTATCATATTGTTTTTCCGTAACAGCATAACCATTTTGAGCGAGTTCAATAACAGGTTGTAAAATATCTTTTATGGGAAGTGTACCAAATTTTTCATGAGCAGCAAAAATGCCAGCAATAGTTCCAGGTACACCAACCGAATGTACACCAACAGTACTCATGTCTTTAATTACATTGCCATCTTCATCTAAGTACATGGTTTTATGAGCAGCCAAAGGAGCTTTTTCTCTGTAATCTAATGCGCCAGTTTCGCCATCTGCTAATCTGTAAACCATAAATCCGCCACCTCCTAAATTTCCTGCATAAGGATACACGACTGCCAATGCCATTTCTGTAGCGAACATTGCATCGAATGCATTTCCTCCTTTTTGTAAGATATCACTTCCTATTTGCGAGGCTTCTTTTCTAGCGGTTACGACCATTGCATTTTCGGTAATGAGTCCTCTTTTTTTTGAAACTTGTGATTGTTCTTTTTTACAAGCTGAAAGAAGTAATAGTATAATTAATAGAGCTAGGTATCTTCTCATAAATTATAAACTTTTATGAGTTCTATGCGTTTTTTGTTTGAAGTTTCTATAAGCTCTTCAAAAAACCGAGTAAATTCATCTTCAAATTCGGTGTAAAATTCTTTCAATTCTTTAGTCGCTAAGTTCATTCCAGACTTGTTTTCTGTGCGTTTATTCATGCCATCTAAAACACGTTGAATACCGTCAATTTCAGCATAACTCAATAACCAATTGTCTGCAATCATAAAAGGTAATAGCTTCTGAAAACGTTCTGGTAAAATGTCGAAGTGTTCTTTTAAGCACTCATAAAAATCAGTAACATATTTATCTAAAGGAACATCTGAATATTTATGCCAATTTTTGGCTAAAAAGTGATCGTATAAAATATCGACAATAACACCACTATAATGACTATAATTCTTGTGCAAACGTTTGGTGCTTTGCCTTACAATAGGATGCGCATCAGTAAATGTATCTATATAGCGATGCAGTTTTACACCAACCTGAAATTCAGGAAAGAGTAACTTATACTTGTTTCCTCTAATGGCATCTGCAACAAAGTTGCCAATGGTAATCATCTCGTTGTCACCTGAAAGGTAAATATGGGCTAAAAAATTCATAGGTGTAATTTACGAATTGTGAGTTAAGATTTACGGTTTTGAAATAGTATATTTGTTGAAAATATTAACAAGATATGACACTTATAAAATCAATTTCAGGAATTAGAGGAACCATTGGAGGTAATGTAGGCGATAATTTAACACCTATTGATGCTGTAAAATTTGCATCTGCTTATGGTACTTGGATCAAACAACAACGAGACAAAGACAATTATAGAGTAGTGGTTGGTCGTGATGCTAGAATTTCTGGAGAAATGATTCAGAGTTTAGTGATGAATACTTTAGTTGGTTTAGGAATTCATGTTATTGATTTAGGTTTATCGACAACACCAACGGTTGAAGTTGCTGTACCTATGGAGCATGCAGATGGAGGAATTATACTAACAGCGAGTCACAATCCGAAACAATGGAATGCTTTAAAGTTATTAGATGCTAAAGGTGAATTTTTGAATGGTGAAGAAGGCGCTAAAATTTTAAAAATAGCTGAAGGAACAGATATGACCTTTGCAGATGTTGATAGCTTAGGAAAAATAACAGTCAATGATGCATATATAGATATACATATTGATGAAGTTTTAGATATGGATTTGGTAAACGTTGATGCCATTAAAAATGCTAATTTTAAAGTTGTTGTTGATGGCGTAAATTCTACAGGAGGCATTGCAATTCCTTTGTTGTTGGAACGTTTAGACGTGAATTGTGTGAAGTTATTTTGTGAGCCTAATGGACATTTTCCTCATAATCCAGAACCACTTAAAGAACATTTAACCGACTTATCAAAAGCGGTTGTAAAAGAACATGCCGATTTTGGTATAGTTGTAGATCCAGATGTAGATCGTCTGGCATTTATGGATGAAAAAGGAGAGATGTTTGGTGAAGAATATACCTTGGTTGCTTGTGCAGATTATGTATTGAGTAAAACAAAAGGAAATACAGTAAGTAATATGAGTTCTACAAGAGCTTTAAGAGATATTACTGAAAAGCATGGAGGAACTTACGAAGCAAGTGCTGTTGGTGAAGTGAATGTAGTCTCACTTATGAAAAAGAATAATGCTGTTATAGGAGGCGAAGGTAATGGAGGTGTTATTTATCCAGAGTTACATTATGGTCGTGATGCCTTGGTTGGTGTGGCTTTGTTTTTAAGTTTATTGGCTGAAAAGAAAATGAATGTGAGCGATTTAAGAGCATCGTATCCTAATTACTTTATGAGTAAGAAGAAAATTCAATTGACACCAGGATTAGATGTTGATGGTATTTTAAGTACTATGGAATCTAATTATGCTCATGAAAATTTAACAACAATAGATGGTGTTAAAATCGATTTTGCAGATTCTTGGGTACATTTAAGAAAAAGTAATACAGAGCCAATTATTCGTATTTATACAGAAGCACCTTCTCAAGTAGAAGCAGATGCACTTGCAGACAGAATTATTTCTGAAATTAAAGCAATCGCAAATATTTAGTATCTTTAAAAGAAACTAAATTATTGTCATAATCGTCACTCTGAACTTGTTTCAGGGTCTCATAAAAAGATTAAATAATGAGATTCTGAAAATAAAAATTCAACGGAGTTAAATGAATTCAGAATGACGCTTAAAAAGAATAAACACACATTAAATTAATAATTATTATAATTTTATGATTTCAACGAAAGTTTCAACATCTAAGCCATCAGAACTTGAATTGCATTTTAGTAAGTTCAGAGAACATATTATTGGTATAGATCAAGAATTTGAATCACCTTTCGGAACAAAAAAAATCATTTATACAGATTGGACTGCTTCAGGTCGTTTATATAGACCAATTGAAGAAAAGATATGTAATGAGTTCGGACCTTTTGTGGCCAATACACATACTGAAACAACAGTATCTGGTACTGCAATGACAAAAGCGTATCACGAAGCAAAGCATATCATTAAAAAGCATGTGAATTCTAATGAAGATGATGTGTTAATCGTTTCAGGTAATGGAATGACAGGTGTGGTGAATAAGTTTCAGCGTATTCTCGGACTTAAAGTTCCTGAGAATCTTAGAAAATTCACAGATATTCCTGAAGAGATTCGTCCAGTAGTTTTTATTTCTCATATGGAACATCATTCTAATCAAACATCTTGGTTAGAAACGATTGCTAAGGTTGAAGTAATTCCACCAGATGATGAAGGATTATTATGCTTAAAAAATCTTGAAGCTCTCCTTGAAGAGTATAAAGATTATACTTTAAAAATAGCTTCAATAGTTGGAGGTTCTAATGTTACAGGCATTCAAACTCCACATCATAAAGTTGCTGAATTGATGCATAAACATGGAGGTGTTTGCTTTGTGGATTTTGCATGTTCTGCACCTTATGTTGAGATTGATATGCATCCTGAAAATGAAGATCAGGCTTTAGATGCTATTTTCTTTTCGCCTCATAAATTTTTGGGTGGTCCAGGAACTTCGGGTGTTTTAGTTTTTAATAAAAAGTTGTATCACAATATGATTCCAGATTGTCCTGGAGGAGGTACTGTAAGTTGGACCAATCCTTGGGGAGAACACAAGTATATTGATAATATTGAAGACAGAGAAGATGGCGGAACACCAGGATTTCTTCAAACAATTAAAACAGCACTTGCTGTAAAGTTGAAAGAAGATATGGGGATTGAACAGATTCTTGAGCGTGAACATGAACTTACAGATACTATTTTTAGAGAATTATCTGATGTAGAAAATATCAATATTTTAGCAGGTCAACATCAGGATCGTCTAGGAGTGATTTCATTTTATATTGATGATTTACATTTTAATTTGGGAGTGAAATTATTAAATGATCGCTTCGGAATTCAAACACGAGGTGGTTGTAGTTGTGCAGGAACGTATGGACATTACCTATTACATGTAGATCAAAAAACAAGTCATGAACTTACTAATGAAATTTCAATAGGAGACTTAGTAAGAAAACCAGGATGGATTCGGATGTCTATTCACCCTACAACCACAAATGAAGAAATGAATTTTGTTTGTGAAGGTATTAAATCGTTAGCCAAACATCATAAAGAATGGGCAAAAGATTATGAATATATTGGCTCAAATAATGAATTTGTTCATCATGCAGTTATAAATGATCTCTCTCAAGATACTAAAGTGAAATCTTGGTTTAATTTATAGGGTTATTGAAACTTTTTTGGAACATTATTTCGGTGTTTCCAGCGTTTATGTGTCCATAAATAATATTCAGGAGCTTCATAAATACAATTTTCAACAAGTTTTAAAAACAAATCTGTAATTTCGTAATCTTTATATTCGTTTGGTGTAGTCGTAATGGTTTCAAACGTAGTTTCGTAATAACCTCTTTTTATTTTTTTTACGCTAAAAAACACAACTGCCATATCTAATTTTTTGGCTAACATTTCAGCTCCAGTATGAACAGGAACTTTTATATTCATAAATTCATTCCAATGAAATGCTTTTTGAAGCTTTGGTGATTGATCAGACACAAATCCGTTAATTGTTAATTCACCTTTTTGTTTCGCTTTAATAAGTGTTGGTATCGTTTCTTTTGTGGTAATCAAATAGCTATTATATTTAGCTCTAATTCTTTTTACAAGCCTGTCAAAGTATTTGTTTGTAAGGCGTTTGTAAACTGCGTATCCTTTAGATTTGATATACGTTTGCAGAATGAAAATCCATTCCCAACTGCCATAATGAGCACACATAAGAACAATACTTTTATTCGCATTTTCGATGTTACGAATCTCTTCAATATTTGTAAAAACAAAACGCTTTTTCATTTCTTCTTTAGAAATACTTAGTGATTTAATCGACTCAACGACCATATCACTTAAGTGGTGAAAGAATTTCTTAGAGATGCTTTTGATTTCTTGTTCAGATTTATCTGGAAATACTAGTTGTAGGTTTTCTTTGACTACTTTTTTTCGATATCCGACGATGTAATATAATATAAAGAATAAGCCATCAGAAACTGCATATAAAAGTCTGAATGGTAAAATTGAAACTAACCATAAAATGGGATAAATTAAAATGTAAACTAGAAATTGCATTTATTAATCTTAGATTTGCAGAAGCAAATATATGTATAATTTAATGTTTATAGTGTATGGGTAGCTTAAGTTTAGTGACCATTGTGATAATTGCAGCCAACGTGTTAATTTCTTATAAAGGATTTAATGATTATGGCTTTTTTGAACGCTACAAATTTAATGTTGGTAGTGTGAGACGTGGAGAACAATTTAGAATGTTTAGTTCTGGATTTTTACATGCAGATACTTCACATTTATTTATGAATATGCTGACGTTATATTTCTTTGCCGATGGCGTTATTTTTTCTGTTGGAGAGTTTAATTTTGTAGTAATTTATATTATAAGTTTGATTTTAGGGAGTTTACTTTCTTTGTATTTCCATCAAAATGAATACCAATATAGCGCAATAGGAGCAAGTGGAGCAGTGACTGGGATTTTATACGCAGCAATTCTATTAGATCCAAGTATGAGTCTTTATATGTTTTTTATTCCGATTCCAATTCCTGCATATATTTTTGGAATAGGTTATTTATTATATTCTATTTATGGAATGAAAAACAGAGTAGGAAACATAGGTCATGATGCTCATTTTGGTGGCGCAATTGGAGGTTTAGTAGTTACTTTAATTTTGGTGCCTTCACTTTTTAAAACAGATTTACTAATGATTGGCTTACTAACCATTCCAATCATCATTTTGTTTATAATGCATAAAATGGGGAAGATTTAAAATGAATTAGAAGTTATTCTAGCAATTCTTTTATTTTAGTATCAAGAGAATTTCCGGTCAGGTTTTTTGCAACAATAACACCTTTGCTATCTAGTAATAATGTTGCAGGAAGTGATCTTACATTATAAGCTTTAGATATGGTATCGTTAAAGTAATTAAGATTTGAAATTTGATTCCAAATAAGTTGATCTTCTTTAATAGCTTTTTTCCAATCAGATTTTGGATGTTTTTGATTTGTATTTCCATCTAATGAAATACCAATCATTTCTAAACCATTATCATGATACTTTTCATATAGTTTTACTAATCTTATATTTTCTCTTCTGGAAGCTTTATACCACGAAGACCAGAAATGAATAAGTGTTGCTTTCCCTTTGACATTATTTAATTCAATGAGTTTTCCGTTTGGATTAGGTGCTGAAAAATTAGGTGCTACTTTTCCAATGTGTGTAGCAGATATAATACTGTATTGTTTTCTAATTTCAGGTATGCTCTTAGCAACACGTCTTCCTAAGTTTGATTTTTTTAAATCATCATTTAGAGCCTCAAATGATTCAATAATTAGACCTTTATCAGAGGTGTTTCTTCTAATCATTGTTCTTAATAACACCAATCCATAAGGATTATTGGTATTTTCTTTAATAAACTCATGAGGCAATCGCAAAATAACGTCCTTTAAATCACTAATTTTATCAGACATGCCAGAAAGATCCTCTTTATTAATGATCATTTTTCTGTAACGTTCACTCGTGTTATTTAAAGAATCATTAAGTTTTTTTAATTGTGTATTGAAATTATAAATAGAATTGTTGATTGTATTACCTTCAATTTTAGATTGTCTAATATCGTCTTTGTTAAGTTCTATACTTAAGTTAGCATTATCAATAATAAAAGGAAATGAACGATCTATACTATTCACTTCTAAATACCAAGCTTCAATGTTTTCAGTTTTGCCTTTAAAGACAAATCTTTCATTCATAATAATGGCTGTATCTTGATCTTCTAATACCCCTTTTTGATTAGTCGATTTTAAATAGACTCTTAAACCATTAAAAAATCCAGGAGCTATTCCAGTAATGGCATAACCATCTTGTTTTACAGGAATGGGTTCTGTTTTAGCTTCTTTTTTACAAGAAAAAGCAAACAAACAAATGAATATAAGGTATAGATACGTTTTCATTATATTAGTTAAGGTATTCTGCTACTTTTTTCTCAAGGGCTTCTCCTCTTAGATTTTTAGCAATAATTTTGCCATCTTCATCTAATAAAAATGTAGCAGGTATAGAACGAATATTATACGCTTTTGCAATAGGATCGTTAAAATAGTTTAGATTAGACACATGACTCCATGTTAATTTGTCGTCTTCAATGGCTTTTATCCATGATGCTTTTGGATCTCTTTGGTTTCTACTTCCATCAAGAGAAACACTAACAATTTCTAGACCTTTTTTATGATATTTCTGATACACTTTAACAACGTTCGGGTTTTCTCTTCTACATGGCTTACACCAAGAAGCCCAAAAATCAATAAGTGTAAGTTTTCCTTTAACATCATTGAGCGCTAAAGTTTTGCCATCTGGTGTTGGACCACTAAAAGAAGGAGCAATTCGTCCTATTTCAGTAGCACCAATAGCAGCTATTTCTAGCTTTTTCATCTCAATTTCTTTTTTAAGGTTATTTGCGGCATCAGAATTTTTTTGCGCTTCACTTAAACTATTTAGAGTAGATTCAATTTTAGAGAAATCAGCATTTTTAGATTTAGCCAGATTTTGCAGTTGTATAATAGCAAATGGATTGTCTTTATTTTTGCTAATAAATTCATAAGGAAATTCTCTTACTTTTGAAGATATGTTCTTTATTTCAGTTTGAAGATTACTTACATTTGTAGTATTCCCTTTTTGTTGAACTGATCGTAATTTACTTCGGATTTCTTGTTGTTTGGTACCTAATTGATTCATTTGTTCATTATATGAATTTAATGCAGAATTAGCAGGTGAGCCTTCAATTTTTGAAGCTTTCATATTATCTTTATTAACAGTAACTTTAATTTCTGCATTTTCAATAATAAGAGGAATTGCTCCTTTAACGCTATTTATAGTTAAATTAATCATTTTTGCTTGATCAATTTTACCTTCAAAAACGAATTTTTCATCCATTACAATTGCTGTATCCATAGCAACTTTTCTTCCTTTATCATTAGTTGTTTCTAAATAAGCTCTAATTCCGTTATAAACTCCAGGAGCAGTTCCAGAAATATAATAACCATCTCTTTTGACGGTTTGGTTATTTTCAGTTTTACAAGATGATACAAGTAAACACAAGACTAGAATAGAAATAATATGTTTCATGATAATAAATTTTTTTACTACTACAAATATAACAAGTCAATTGAAAATAAAAACTTAAAGAACTTTTATAAAATCCTTTATAAAGTTAAAATTGCAATACTTTTGTAAAAAAACTTATTAAATGACTCATCAAGATACAATTGTAGCCTTAGCTACAGCAGCTGGAAGTGGTGCTATTGCTGTGATTAGACTTTCAGGAAATGATACTGTTTCAATTGTTGATTCTCATTTTAAATCGGTTGTAAATAATAAGTCACTTCTCAATCAAAAAACTCACACCATTCATTTGGGGCATATTGTTGATAAAGGAAGAGTTATAGATGAAGTTCTCGTTTCTGTCTTTAAAAACCCGAATTCTTATACAGGTGAAGATGTTATAGAGATCTCTTGTCATGGTTCTAATTATATTCAACAGGAAATTATACAATTGTTTTTACGTGAAGGTTGTCGTATGGCGAATGCAGGCGAGTTTACACTACGTGCCTTTTTAAATGGTAAGTTAGATTTATCACAAGCTGAAGCTGTAGCAGATTTGATTGCTAGTGATAATGAAGCGTCGCATCAAATTGCAATGCAACAAATGCGTGGTGGTTTTTCTTCGGAAATTGCTAAGCTAAGAGAAGAACTGCTCAATTTTGCATCGTTAATTGAGCTTGAATTGGATTTTGCAGAAGAAGATGTGGAGTTTGCAGATCGTACTCAGTTTAAAGCATTAGTAGATCGAATCACGTTTGTATTAAAGCGATTGATTGATTCATTTGCTGTTGGAAATGTTATTAAAAACGGAATTCCTGTGGCTATTGTAGGCGAACCTAATGTTGGGAAATCAACTTTATTGAACGCTTTATTGAATGAAGAACGTGCTATAGTTTCTGAAATTGCGGGAACCACTAGAGATACTATTGAAGATGAAATTTCAATAGGAGGAATAGGCTTTCGTTTTATTGATACTGCAGGAATTAGGGATACGGAAGATGTCGTAGAAACGATTGGAATCAAAAAAACTTTTGAAAAAATAGATCAAGCTCAGGTTGTTATTTATTTGTTTGATGCTGATGATTTTAAAGAACAAAGTTCGGTTTTAAAGGTTGAACTAGAGAAGATTAAAAATAAATATCCGCAAAAACCACTATTAGTCATTGCGAATAAGATAGATAAAGTTGATGATATTTTAATTTCAAAAATACAATCTGAAATTCCAGAAATAAAGTTGTTGTCTGCTAAGACTGGCTTTGGCGTAGAGCAATTGACCAATTCACTTCTAGATTTGATTAATACAGGATCTCTTAGAAATAATGAAACCATCGTGACGAACTCACGTCATTATGATGCGTTATTGAAAGCTTTTGAAGAGATACAGAACGTGAAAGGCGGACTTGAAACAGGAATTTCAGGTGATTTATTGGCGATAGATATTCGTCAAGCCTTATATCATTTTGGAGAGATCACAGGAGAAATCACTAATGATGACCTGTTGGGTAATATTTTTGCTAACTTCTGTATTGGGAAGTAATTAAGCTTCTTTTGGTTGGTTTTTGAGTGTTTTTCAGCGGTTTACATATTCTTTTTTGTTGCCTGATTTCTCTTTTTTAACTATATTTGTTTCATATATGTTGCCCATTATACGGATTTGTTGCCCAAATCTGTTGACAAAAATAAAGGCGAAATGATGCACCATATTGCCCCACGTTGCACCATAACGCTACATAAAGCACCATTTATGAGCAGTAATTTATACATCCCGAAAACTTGTAAGCATTGCGGTAATGCTTTTACAGCACGTACAACAGTAACTAAATACTGTGGTAATTCTTGCGCTAAAAAAGCCTATAAGGCCAGAAATCGTAAAGAAAAGATTCAATCAACTCTTAATGCTGATATGAAGCAAAAGAATGAAGTGGTTGAGGTTCAAAATCCAAATGCTGTAAACAATAAAGATTTTTTAAGCGTTACAGAGGCTTCTCAATTAATTGGTGTTAGTAGATGGACCATTCAAAGAATGATTCAACAAGGACGTTTAAAAGCTGTTCCTTTCGGAAGAAAACGTATTGTAGCCAGATGGCAAATAGAAAACCTTTTTAATTAGCATCCTATGAAAGTAACATTAAGACAACGCAAGAAGAATGACAAAATAAGTTTGTATTTAGATTACTATCATAAAGGCAAACGTAAAACCGAATATTTGCGTTTATACCTTACACCTAACCCTAAAACTAAAACCGAAAGAGAGGTTAACAAGAAAACCAAACAATTAGCGGAAACTATTTGCGCTCAACGACAGATTGAAATTCAAAACGGTATTTATGGATTCCAAGATATTGAGAAATTAAAAGGAAGTTTTATTACTTATGTAACAGCATTAGCAGAGAAAAAGAATACAAGCTCTGGTAACTATGGTAATTGGAACAGTATGTTAAAACATCTAAAAACTTTTTGTCCAACAGACGTAAGTTTTCAAGATATTGATAAGGATTTTGTAGAACGGTTTAAAGAGTATTTAGATAAGGATGCTATGGCAAGAGCAGGTAAAAAATTATCTCAAAACTCTAAATATTCTTATTATGGTAAATTTAATGCAGCATTAAAACAAGCTGTTAAAGATGGTATTTTAAGAATAAACCCAGCAAATGGTGTTGAGTATTTTAAACAAGGTGAACCTCAACGAGAGTTTTTAACTTTGGATGAATTACAAATAGCAGTTAACACAGAATGTGAATTACCACTTTTAAAAAGTGCTTTTATATTTTCTGCGCTTACCGGTTTACGTTGGTCAGATATTGAAAAACTAATTTGGTCAGAAATTCAACATTCTAAAGAAATGGGATATTATATTCGTTTCAGACAAAAGAAAACCAAAGGAGTTGAAACTTTACCTATTTCAGACCAGGCAGCAGGATTTTTAGGAGATAAAGGTAAACCCGAAGAAAAAGTTTTTCAAGGTTTACATTATAGTGCTTGGTCAAATTTAAAGCTACAACAATGGATGCTTAAAGCGGGAATAACAAAAAATATTACTTTCCATTGTGCGCGTCATACCTATGCAACTTTACAATTAACTTTAGGAACAGATATTTATACTGTTTCCAAGTTATTAGGTCATAAGGAATTGAGAACTACGCAGATTTATGCAAAAGTTATTGATGATAAAAAGAAAGAAGCTGCTAATAAAATTAAATTGGATTTATAATGGCTAAAGACCTATTTATTGACTTACTGTATGTGGAAAAGGTTACTGACGAGAAAAGAACCGACAACCAATTTAAAGAGCTTTTAAATGGCTTTAAAAAAGAATATCCTATTACCACGCCTAATTATGAAATCGACTTTAAAAAAGCATATTCAAACAAGCGTAAATATTACTTTAAACTAATTGAAAACGATTATATCAAAAAGTTTAATGCCATTAATGATACCCTTGAAGCAAATTCAACACCTGGTCATTTGTCTTTCCTCTATGACAAAGAATTTAACCGAATTACAAATTATTTAACCCAGATTAGCAATTACATTTCTGAAAATGATCTTGATGAAGGTTTATATTTAAAGCCTACTAATAATGACAAATCAGATGAAGCTTATATAATTTCATTTTTAAAAGCAAATGCAATGATGCTTTTTATGGAGCTTCAAGAACGATTTTCAGATTTAAGTGATACAGAAATTTATACTATCGAAGAACTACACGAAGTATTTTTTAACGAAGAACCACCTCAAGAGTTAGTTGTAAAAGTTTATAGTGGTGCAGAAATAAAGTCAGTTAGAAAACCTAAAAAACAGAGTTCTATATTTAAAGCTATACAAGGCGATATTAGAGAGGAAAACTGCGAAGTATTATCATATAACGAGTTAATAGACAAAACCAAACAAAGAGAGTTTTCTAAATTAGAAGTGACCTTAAATGAGAAAGGTATTATAGATGATAACTATTATTTTATTAAAAAGCGAGGTAATAAAAAGCTACTTGCAGCTTTTATGGTAAAATTAACAGAAGCTAATTACTTTGCAGAACGTTTATTTTCTGAAAGTAAACCACCCAAGAAAATAGTGCCTAAACATATTTATAAATTCTTTGCACATAGATATGGTTCAAAGAGTGATGCTAATAAAGAGTACCGAAATTTTTTAGGTTCAGAAAAAAGAGCATATCAAAAATTGGTTGATAATACCTATTGGTTAGACCAAATCAAATAAATCTTCATTTTTATAAAGTGGTATTTTCTCTACTTAATACCAAATAAATAATACCAAAAATAATCTAACCTGTTGTTTTTCAATGGTTTAGAAATACCATTTTTTCTCTTTTCTGTTATACCAAACACCTTTTTTCATATTTGCTATATCCTTGACAATCAAGGGTGACTTTTGCGCAGAAGTCCATTTTTAAATTAAAATTATAAAAAGATGGACGTTAAAATTATAGAACGTTTAGAAAGCATCGAAAAGTTGTTATTAGAACAACAAACGTTGCAAAAGCAAGTATTGAACTTCAATGAAACTTGCAGGTATTTAGAACTATCACAATCGCACTTGTATAAACTTACAAGTACGGGAGCCATTCCACATTATAAACCGAATGGAAAAAAAATCTATTTCCAACGTTTGGAGTTAGACCAATGGTTACTGCGTAACCGTATGGATTCCCAAGAGGAAATCGAACAGCAAGCTGCCGATTACCTAATCAAAAAAGGAAAGGTAAAGTTATGACTGAAATAATCGATTTACTCTTGGCACTCTCACAAGAGATTAAGGACATAAAAGCACGTATCGAATTAATAAGAGCAACGAGAGCAGAATGCTTAAAAGATACGTGGATTGACAATCAGGACGTAATGCAAACGCTACATATTAGCCAACGCACATTACAAACGTTCCGTACAAATGGTACGATTCCATATAGCAAGGTACAAGGTAAATTTTATTACAAGGTATCAGATATAGAGGAGCTATTACAGAGCAATTATTATAACCCAAATTTCAAATGCGATGGAAATAAGTAAAGAAAACATCTTGAAGAAAACGCATTACGGGTTAAATATCTATGCGTATGTATTAAGGCAATATTATCCCAAATCAACAGTCCTTTCTTTAAAAGGAAGGGACTGCGGGATAACCCGTAACCCATTTAACGGAGGTAAATCAACATTACAAATTAATGTTGTAGATAATAAGGCAATCCATTTTGATACAGAACTAACCGATTTTAAAGGTGATGTATTCGATTTTGCATCCTATCATTTTAAACTTGTAGATGAAGAAGAATTGTTGCTGAAAATCAACTCTGAACTACATCTAAATACTGAAGTAAAAAAAGAAAATGAATTATCCTGGTTAGATGAACCCGATGATACTTGGTATGCTTACAGCAGTTTTTATAAAGCACCAATTAGAAATGTTTTTCCAACTGAAAAAGTAAGGTTATATCAAATATTTGAGCGTATTACAAGCGATAAGTATAAAAGTATCACAGAACAATTTAGAGCGATTAAAGACCCTAAAGAAGCACGGATATTTAAAGCAAATCAATTTGATTATGTAACATTTTCAGGCGTGTTTTCTAAACGAAATGATGATAGTTTAATTGAACATTCATCATTATTAACAATCGATTTTGACCATTTAGAAAATCTTGAAGAACTAAAACGACAATTATTAAACGATGAATATTTCGAAACCGAATTGTTGTTTACATCACCCTCTGGAGAAGGCTTAAAATGGGTAATTAGAATCGATTTATCTAAAGTGCCACACAACGAATATTTTATTGCGGTGGCCAATTACATTAAGCAAACATATAACATTGAGGTAGACCAATCAGGTAAAGACATTTCCAGAGCGTGTTTTTTATCCCACGATCCATTGGCATACTTACATAAAAGACATCAAAAGTTATGACAAAAATATTTAACCCAAAAGATTGGTTAGCTGTTCCAGAGCAACAAAAGAAAACTAAAAAACCAATCAACAACAACCCAACAACGGTTGTTGCAAATGATATGGAATCCTATATCAGTTCATTAGAACAATCAGGTATAGACATTACAGATACGTATGATAAATGGCGTGATATTGGATTTGCGATTTCAGAAGAATATGGAGAAGCTGGACGTGATTACTACCATAGAATAAGTAAAAATTATTCTGGTTACGACCATAAAGAATGTGACGAACAGTATAATAAATGCTTACAAGCTAAAGGACACGGTATAAGCATAGCAACATTATACCATCATTTACATCAAGTTGGTATTAAACCGCAACAGCAACAACAAGTTGTTGAGGTGTTACAACAGTCAGAAGAAGTAAAACAACCATTGCCAACAATACCAACAACAGTTTACAATAATATTCCAACATTTTTGCAACAAGTAATACAACCTTCAAGCAGTAATGAAGAACGTGATATTTTGTTGTTGGGAGCATTAACAGCATTTAGTGCCTGTTTTCCAAAATTATTTGGTGTGTACGACCAAAGTAAAGTATTTAGCAATTTGTATTTATATGTTACTGCACCAGCTTCAGCAGGAAAAGGAAGATTAAACCAAATTAAAAATTTGGTAAATCCTGTTCACAAACAACAACGTGAACAGTCCAAAATCCTAAAACAACAACATCAAGTTGAAATGGCAACATATAATATGAATAAGGGAAAAAGTGAAACAATGGAAAAACCAAATAAACCACCTGAAAGAATGTTGTTTATCCCTGCTAATAATAGTGTAACAGGTGTTTATCAATTAATATCTGACAATGAAGGTAGAGGGTTAATTTTTGAAACCGAAGGAGATACTTTGGCTCAAGCCTTTAAAAGTGATTATGGTAATTATTCAGATGGTTTTCGTAAAGCATTCCATCACGAAACCATTAGTTATTATCGAAGAACGGATAGAGAATATGTAGATATTGAAAGACCTTGCTTATCAACAGTCCTATCAGGTACACCAAAGCAAATTCAAGCATTGGTTCCAAGTGCTGAAAATGGGTTGTTTAGTCGTTTTATGTTTTATTATATGAATATCAAACCGACTTGGAAAAACGTTTTTCAAACAGGCGCAGCAAATGGTTTAGATGAATACTACGACCAATTAGGAAAAGATTTTTTTGAGCTATATAAAACCTTAAAAAACAATCCAGCTATTGAAGTAAGGCTAACAACAGAGCAACAACAAAAATTCAATGTATTTTTTGAAAAGTTACAAACCAAATATCTCAATCTACAGCCAGATGATTATATAGCAACCGTAAGACGATTAGGTTTAGTTTCATTTAGAATTATGATGTTATTTTCTGTGTTTCGTATTATGGAAGATGGAGATGTAAACCAAGTGAGGTATTGTGAGGATATAGATTTTGAAAACACATTAGCAATAATTAGCGTGTTAGTAAAGCACAGTAGTAAGGTTTTTAATGATTTGCCTATTGAACAAAAGCAAGTTAAACGAGCCAATCGAAAAGAACGTTTTTTAGAAGAATTACCTTATCAATTTTCAAGACAAGATTACCTAAATATTGCCGACAAAAACAAAATACCTCACAAAACTGCTGAAGGCTATATTACCAAATTTGTTGGTGCTGGATTAATACATCGAGAAGCACAAAACAATTATACAAATCCTGCAAAAGCACAATAAGGTTATTGAGGATTTTAAGGAAACAAGGGTTTACAGCTTTACTGCATATCCTCATATCCTTAACTTCCTCACTTTCTGTTTATAACTGTTAATATCTTTTTCTTTCTTCTTACTTTCTATTTCTTAAATTAGACAGATAATGACAAGTCAAAATATTCCTAAAATGACATTTGGAGAATACATCAGAGAAATACGAGAAGAAAAGCAATTATTATTAAGAGAGGTTGCATCTGAAATGAATTTAGATACTGCACTTTTAAGTAAAATTGAACGTGGTACTCGTATTGCTCGAAAAGAGCAAGTAGAAGCATTAGCCAAAGCATTAAAACAAAATAAAAGCGAATTTCTACAGTTTTGGATGGCAGATAAAATTGTCTTTATGTTAAAAGACGAAAAAAACAGTACGGAAATCCTCAAAAAAGTAGAAGAAAATATTAATAGATTGAGCAAGAAAAGTAGAAACTAAAAAAGTAGACTATGAATCAGGAACTATATTTCAACATCTTAACGTTTGATATACCAAACAATCCTATAACATTTTACATTAGTAAAGAAAAAATAGGTTATGCACAGGAAATTTATAAGAATAAATTCCCATCCAATATTGAAGATTTGTTTCCTGGTATCAAAGAAGAAAACCCTGATTTTATATACACTTCATTTATTTATAAAAAAGAAGAGTATCTACCGTTAACCTTGAATCTCAAAGAGCAACCAACAGAACTGCTTAAACATTATTTTAACTGGAGAATCAAAAAACACTTTAAGAAGAAAAATAAGGTAGTAAAAACCAATTTTGTAAACGACATTCAAGTATGGGTTAAAGACGCTACATTTAAAAATCCAACATTTGCAAAGTATGATAAGTTTACCTTAAAACTACAATTTGAGGAAGTTAGTGATTTTGGGGAATTGGTAATTGCATATGATGGTACAACTAAGATTTTAAAGACCCCAGTTTCAGAGTTAGTAAAAGGAGACATATCTACAACCATACTTACAGGTGTAATTCATAATAGAAACTATTTTAAATTTCATAAGTTACCTGACGATATAACCGACTTCTCAAAAACCTATGCAGTTTTAAATAATGATATTAGAAATGCTTTAGGTTACGAAGTAGATAAAAAGGAAAAGGGTAATAAATACAAAGGCTATAAAGCTAAAATTGATGATTTTATAAAGCGGTATATAGTTCAAGATGATTTTAAGGAAATCATACCTGTCAATTGTAAATACTATTTGCCTGTCGAGAAAAAACGTATTGGTGAAGTGTCACAAGAATGTAATGATTTGGTTTTTAATGGTGGCGCAGTTGGTCAAAAACCAAAATACGATTTCAAACAATTAAAACCCTTTAAACCCTGTACACAAATACATAAGAACATACATCTTTTCTTTATTGTGCATAAAGATTATATGAATGAGGCACAAGTACTTCAAGGCTACCTTCAAAATGGTTTTAAATGGTATAAAGGCTTACAAGAATATGCTGGTGTATTATATCACGTAGAAAAAGGGTTTAGTATTGTATTTGATAATATGGAAGATTCATTATCACAAATAACTCAAGGTATAAAAGACTTAAAACTAAAACCCGATGTAACTTATGTAGCTATTTATTTAAGCCCATTTTCAAAATACGAACAAGATTTATCTAAAAAACAAGTGTATTATAAAGTTAAAGAACAACTGTTATTAAGACGAATTGTTTCACAGGTAATTGATGTAAATAAGTTCAAATTAAAGGATAGGGAATACAAAGCAAACCCTAATAGAAATAATGGCTATCTATATGACTTAACAAACATTTCTTTAGCGATGTTAGCTAAATTAGAAGGCATCCCTTGGCAATTAAATATAACGCCGAAAAAAGAGTTAGTTATTGGTGTAGGTGCGTTTAAAAATGTGGAGGAAAATATACGCTATGTTGCAAGTGCATTTAGTTTTCAAAGTAATGGGAAATTCAATGAATTTCAATATTTCAGTAAATCAGACACTAAAAAATTAGCAGGAGCAATAAGTGATGCTATTTGGCAGTATGTTACAGTTGAACAAAACCCAGATAAAGTAGTTATTCATTTTTATAAAGAAATGAGTAATGAAGAAATAGAGCCTGTACTTGAAATGATGAATACCCTTAAATTAGAATGCCCTTTGTATATCATCAATATCAATAAAACAAAGTCAGAGGATATTATAGCTTTCGATAGAAATTGGTATGGTAATTTAATGCCAAAAAGTGGTACGTATATCAATATTAGTAAATCAGAACATAAATATTTATTATTCAATAATTCAAGATATGATGATAGTAAAGTATATCCATCAACAGAAGGTTACCCATTTCCTGTGAAATTAAGAATTACAAGTCCAACACCGGAAGCATTAAATGATAGCAAAGTGATTAAAAAACTGATAGAACAAGTATATCAATTTAGTAGATTGTATTGGAAATCATTAAGACAACAAAATGTACCTATAACTATAAAATACCCTGAAATGGTGGCAGAAATAGCACCTCGTTTTAATAGCAAGGAAATACCACCATTCGGTCAAGAAACATTATGGTTTTTATAAATGTTAATGTATAATTATTAGAATTATCAAAATAAGAATTTGATTAATCTTAAAAAGGGATAAAAACAATATTATGATAGATAATAAATCAATAGCAGTCCTTCCTTTCATCAATATGAGTAATAATATTGAAAACGAATATTTCTGTGATGGATTAACAGAAGAAATTATTAACGCCCTTGCTAAAATAGAAGCGCTTTCTGTTACTTCTCGAACATCTTCTTTCTATTTTAAAAATAAAAAAGTCACCTCTAAAGAAATACGAGAAAAGCTAAATGTGGCAATATTTATTGAAGGGAGTGTAAGAGTATCAAAAAACAAAATGCGCATAACTGTACAAATGATTGATACGCTTGATGATTATCACTTTTGGTCTGAAACTTTTGATAGAAATCCAGAGCATATTTTTGAAATACAAGATGAAATAAGCCTGTTTATTGCTGAAAAGTTACGTGAGCACATAGGTCACCTCGAAATACAAGATAAACTAGTAGCACCTATAGATGTACCTGTGCCTATTTATAGAGAATACCTGAAAGGGAGGTATTATATTATGAAGTTAGATTATAAAAATTCTATAAAGGGTATCAACATTTTAAAAAAAGTCATACAAAAAGCACCTAACTTTGCAAGTCCCTATCTAGATATTAACCTTGCCTACATGAATATGGGAACCATGGGGTTGTTACCTTCCTATGAGGCCTACCAAGAAGCACAACCTTATTTATCAAAAGCAATAGCGTTAGACCCAAATTCATCAAGATCGCAACTGAATTTAGCGTGGATAGCTTGTTGGCAAAATTGGGATTTAGAAAAAGCGTATATGCATGCAAATAAGGCGCTAGAGTTAAAACAAGCAGACGATATTTATCTGACCATTTCTAACTTTTTAACAGTAGAAGGTAAATTAGATGCAGCTCAAAATTATCTTGACAAAGCTTTACAATTAGATCCTTATGCAGCGATCAACCATCATTATAAAGGTTTCTTGTGCTATTTAAAAGAAGAATATGAAGCTGCGATTCCTTATTTACAAAAAGCATTAGAATTAGACCCAAAATTACCCTTTCCTCCAATTTATATTGGTATGAGCTTATTAATGTCAGGCAAGCCAAATGAAGCTTTAACATATTTCAATTCACTAAAAGGGGTTTCTGTAAAAGATCTTAGCAAATTAGGTGGGGTGACCATGTGTTATGCCATCCTAAAGGAAACAGAAAAGTGCAATGCTGGATTACAAGAATTAGAGTCTTATTTAACAACTGCACTTGTAGATAAGGCCTTTACGTTTTTGATATTGGTAAATGCCTTGTTGGGTAATGATGAAAAGGTAATCGATTTTATAGAACAAGCATACAACAAGCGCTTGCCATTAATATTATTATTGAATCCATCACCAATTCTCAAGCGAATTAAAAACAAGCCACGTTACAGGAAAATCATGCTAAAAGCAATTCCTGATAATCTAAATTACAAACAGAAAAAAAAGTACAAACAGGCTTTACTGGATGCTGATGAAATTAAAAAGTACAGTAACGAACTGGAGCAGATTATGATGGACTACAAACTGTACTTAAATCCAGATTTATCCCTAAAAGATTTAGCGTCTTATTTAGAATTGCCAACTAATTATGTTTCTCAACTATTAAACCAAGGCTTCAATAAAAACTTCTCTGAATATGTAAATACCTTTAGAGTTAACGAATTTAAAGAACGGGTACTTTTAGAAGAAAATAAAGGCTTAACCATAATGGCTGTAGCTTACGATAGTGGATTTAATTCTAAAACAGTATTCAATACCTTTTTCAAAAAAATGGAAGGTGTAACACCAAATACTTACCTAAAAAATAATAGTTAGTTCTGATTTTATAATTGGAACTTTTCATTTATAGTTTACAATTAATTTTGCTTAAACTTATTGGTCGAATAATTTTTCGACAAGAAAAAAACAACCTAAAATGAAAACGATTTCAACATTTATAATTGTATTTATACTATCCATAGTAAGCTTATATTCTCAAGATATATCTGGTGATTGGAGCGGAAAAGCTAAAAGAGGTGATAAGGAAATCACATTTGTATTTAATATCAAAAAAGAAGGGACTACGTATTCATCTGTAATGAACGTACCTACCTTTAGAATTTCTGGTTTGAAACCAGCATTAACAAGCTTTACAAACGGAAAGTTAACCATTGATGGTTCAAATTTGGGGATGTCCTATATAGCAAGCTTTAATGCTGAATTGCAACAATTTGAAGGTTCTTACAAAGAAGGTGGTATAGAAATGGCCCTAAATTTAAAAAAAGGAGCTGTAAAAATAGCGGACCAACGCAGACCTCAAGAACCCGTAAAACCCTATCCTTATTATGAAGAAGAGGTTGTATTCCCAAATAAGGAAGCCAATATAACCTTAGCTGGTACGTTAACTTTACCGAGTAAAAGCGGTACATTTCCAGTGGCTATCTTAATTAGTGGCAGTGGTCCACAGGACAGAGATGAAACCTTTATGGGACACAAGCCCTTTTTAGTATTGGCAGATCACCTAACCAAACAAGGCATTGGTGTATTGCGCTTTGATGATCGTGGTCAAGGAGCATCTACAGGCGATTTTGGTCGTGCCACAACAGAAGATTTTTCTAAAGACGTATTAAGCGCCATTGCTTATTTAAAAACCAGAAAAGAAGTAGATAAAAACAATATTGGTTTAATAGGACATAGCGAAGGTGGAATTATTGCACCATTGGCTGCAAATAACACAAACGATGTTGCTTTTATCGTGTTATTAGCTTCTACTGGAATTTCTGGAGCAGAATTATCTGTTATGCAGTCTAAAACCTTACGTCAGTTTCCAGTGAAAGATGAGAAAGCATACGAGGAAAATGCAAGAAAAGCCATCGCTATTGTTACTTCTAGTAAAAGTGAACAAGAAATTAAAACAGAATTAACAGCACATTACAATGCGTTTATAAGACCCATTTTAAAAGATTTAAACGTACCTGAAAAAAATATCAATGCGTTTATAGATAATCAAGTAAACACAAGCATAAAACCTTGGTCGCGTTATTTTTTACAGTACAACCCAGCTGATGAAATTGAAAAGTTGCAAATTCCTGTGTTGTCTTTAAATGGAAGTAAAGACACACAAGTGAATGCCAAAATAAATCAAAATGGTATACGTCAAGCTTTGATTAAAGGTGGTAACAAAGATTATAAAATCATAGAATTAGAAAACTTAAACCACTTTTTTCAAGAGTGTGAAACTGGAAAGATGGATGAATATCGAAAAATTGAACAGACATTTTCACCAATAGCCTTAAAAGAAATTTCGAGTTGGGTTTTGGAGTATATAAATTAAGTCGTTCCGATTCTTAAAGTAGAACCTCTGCTATCTCACTTAGACTTAGTTTTGTCTTATACTTATGAATTTAAATGTTTTAAAATGAAAATATACATTAAATTATGTTTAGCGTTACTACTATTTAACGCATGTAAAGGTCAGATAAATTCTGACGCAACGAGTCAACCCACCTTATCTGATTACCAAGAAGGTGAAAAATGGGTATGGAAGTATAAAGGGGTAACCACAAAAGGTGAGGTAAGGTCTCAAGGAACAGACACACGAAAAATACTAGATGTTAACGGTGAGTTACATATAACTATTAGTAAAGACACGATTCCTGTATCAGACATTGTAAAACCAGAAACAAGTGAAACGCCAAAATACGATTGGCCACTTAAAGTAGGTAAAAAATGGGTTTATGAAGAAAACTGGACAAGTCAGGATGGTACCACAGGAAAACAGCAAATGAACGCTGAAGTGTTATTCTATAAAGAAGAAACAGTAGAAGCTGGTACTTTTATGGCGTATACGATTCACTACAATGGTAACATCACAAATTCTAGGGGATATAATGCAGTTGTAGATGAGGTTTGGCTATACGCACCTGAAGTTAAAAATTTTATTAAGCTAACTCAAAAGCAGGACGATTTTGTATATAACGAAGAGCTAATTGAGTATTCTGATAAGTCATTAAAAAGTAAAGTTCAATTAGAAAAACAGATTATTGGAAAAGTGAAGTTTTTGGAGGAGCCTGAAAACTTTAGCACTATAGCAAATAAAATGGTCGACTATAAAATACCAGCGCTCTCGCTTGCAGTTATTAATGATGGTAAAATAGAATGGGCAGACACTTATCAAAATCCAGGTTTCTCAGAGCAAAACTTGAACAGCTCTAGTATTTTTCAAGCAGCATCTTTATCTAAACCAGTAACTTTTTTTGCTGCCTTACGAATGCATACCGCTGGAGAAATAGATTTAGATGAAAATATTGAAAACTACGTAGAAAGTTACCAATTACCACAAGGCAAACAAACTTCTGAAAACCCGGTGACATTTCGAAATATTTTTGCGCATACTTCTGGTATTACTTCAGGCGGTTATCAAGGCTACGCTAAAGACCTACCCATACCATCTGATATAGATGTTTTAAAAGGTAATGAAGGTGTTAATTCGCCAAAAATAGAAGTAATCTCAACGCCTAATGAGATTTTAGCCTATTCAGGTGGTGGCTATACTTTAGCAGAGGTAGCACTTCAGGGTATTTTTAATGAAGAGTTTTCTACTATCATGAACCAATGGGTACTTGAACCCATTGGAATGAAAAACTCTCAATTCACACAACCATTGCAGCCATCAGATTCAAGTAAAGTAGCAAAAGGATATACATCAAACGGAGTTGTTTTAGATGGAGGCTGGAGAAATCACCCAGAACAGGCAGCAGCAGGACTTTGGAGTAATGCTACTGATTTGGCGAAATTTTTAATTGAAATTTACAAAGGTTATCAAGGCAAAAGTACTGTTTTTTCAAAGTCAGAAATTCAATCGATACTCAATCAAGAACGTGACGGACACATTTATGGTTTAATCGTAGATAGGTCAGAAAATGGTTTTGCAATTACCCATTATGGAGGTAATGCTGGGTACAGAACAGGTATGACCATAGACCTTAATACAGGAAAAGGATTGGTATACTTAATTAATTCAGACAATGGTGGTGCTTTAGGTAATGAATTATTATTATCAGCTTCACAATTGTATAATTGGAATCACTTTAAACGTACATCTGTTGAACGAAATCAATTAGATACAACCTTATTAAAACAACTTACAGGGAAATATAAATGGAATAATCAGGTTGATCTTTCTGTAAGTTTTAATGAGAATACAAACCAACTTTCATTGCAATTTCCGAACGGTGACACCTACAACCTCATTCCAGTGAAAGGTGAAGAAATAAGTTTTGTTAATCCCAACACTGGAGTATCTGTACAATTTTTAAAATCAAGTGAGTTTAATTCATTTATGCTATATGGACAAACGGCAGTTAAACTCAAATAAACTTATGATATATCTAAGAGGTATTTCTGATTAGAATGCATAGTTGTTAATTATGAAAAATAAGTTTATATATTTTTTAAAAGTTGTGATTGCAATAATTCTATTAGCAATTATCACAATTACTGGCGCATATTTGTGGCCAACTTCCACATTGCACCCACCAGAATCTTTCAAAAAAACAATCATTAATAATGTAAATATTATTGATGTTGAAACAGGTAACATTGCTTACAATCAATATGTTTTAATTGAAAAATCTAGAATTTCAAAAATTGATTCCACTAAAATCAACGTTTCCGATGATGCCGTAATAATCGATGGTGCTGGAAAATATGTAATACCTGGTTTGTGGGATATGCACACCCATTCCAATCAGCATTCAGAATGGTTGCATCATCCACTCTATATTGCGAATGGGATTACTAGCGTAAGAGATATGTCTGGTCAATTAAATAAAAAAGACAGTTATTGGGTGGGTAGTAAAGAACGTTTACAATGGAACAAAGATGTTGAAAATAATAGCAGAGTTTCACCAAAATATGTATTGCAGAGCAGTTACCAAATGGATGGCGAAAAAGCCATTCCTGAAGATGAACCAAGCTTTTTCAAACTGCAAAATCCATCACAGGTAGATTCATTACTACATTTTTATAAAAATGAAAAGGTAGATTTTATAAAAGTGTATCAGCAATTGCCAAAAGACACTTACAAAGCATTGGCTGAAAAGGCACCAGAATATGGGTTGCATTTGGCAGGTCATAAACCTATGTTTTTAAGCTTAGAAGAAGCAATCAATTTAGGGCAAAAAAGTTTTGAACATGGGCGCATATTCATGTATGAGTGTTTTCCTGAGGCAGATAGCTTAAAGAATCCAAACCATTGGAAAACTTATTTTTCTAAATCAAAAGCAAAAATTGTACAACAATTCGATTCGGTCCAAGCAAAAGGTTTAATGCAATTGATGCATCAAAAAAACACGTATTGGACACCAACCTTACAAACTTTAAAATTTGAAGCCAGTGCACATAAAAATGAGTTTACTGACAATGAAAATCTAAACTATATAACCAACGTAAGAAAACGATTATGGTGGAAATACGATACAGACCATAACAAGGAGAAAAATCTCGAAAGTGAAGGTATTAGTGTAAGCGAGCAATTTTATGAAGCTTCAAAAAAACAAGTAGCAATGGCCAATAAATTGGGTGTACCCATCATGGCAGGAACAGATGTTACAGATTCTTATGTGTTTGCGGGTTTTAGCTTACATGACGAATTATACGAATTAACAAGAAGTGGATTGTCTAACCTTGAAGCACTGCAAAGTGCAACCATTGTACCTGCAAAGTTTTCAAATCAAATTAATGATTATGGAACGATTGAAATAGGCAAAAAAGCAGACTTGATTTTACTGGATAAAAATCCTTTAGAAAATATTCAAAACTCAAAAAGCATTGATGCTGTATTCTTAAATGGCGTGTATTATAATAAAGAAAAGCTCAAAGAATTAAAACAGTTTTCAGAAACAGCAGCTGGCAGTTTTCATATGAATGTGAAGGCATTTTTTAGCTTACTAAACAGCCCTTTAATACGCGTGCAGTTTGCAGATTAAAGGATTTTGTTCTGATTCTCAAAGTAGAACTTTTTTATTCCGAAGTCTCCTTAGTTTTATCAAAAATCAAAAAATAATGAAAAAAATGAAAACTAAAAAAAGTAGAAAGGGCGTAAAACTGGGTATAGGAATTATACTAGGAACTATTGTAGGTTATCTAACATCAAATATGCAATTGTGGTTTGTGTTAGGCATTGCTATTGGTGCCGCTTTGGAATATGGTACTCAAAAAAAATCATAACAGAAAACTTACACAATTCTTTATAGAAAATAAGTACAACATGGTAAACGTAAAAGATCAAATTAAAAAATTACAATCCTATTATTCACCAAAAATAATAGCTGAAGTCAATAATGAATATTTAAAAATGAAAAAATCAATCGTAGTTTTAGTTACATTAATCCTCAGTTTTAGTGGATTTAGTCAAGAGAATTTTAACTTTAAATTAGAAGATAAAATCAACGAAGTATTTGAAAGTTATGCGCACTATAATCGTTTTATAGGAAATGTATTAATTAGTAAAAACAACAAAATTATTTATACGAAAAGCTTTGGGTATTCAGATATTGAAAACAACAGAAAGAATTCTAAAAAATCGATTTTTAGTATTGCTTCTGTAACCAAACCATTAACAGCAGTAGGGATAATGAAGTTGGTAGAAGAAGGTAAGCTTTCATTGGAAACGCCTATTAGTACTTTTTATCCAAATTTTATTCCAGAGTATTCAAAAAACATCACAATTCGTCATTTACTTAATCATAGCTCAGGAATGCAAGCAAATATTGGAAGGATAGACGATCAAGGTAATGGTTTAATGCCTGGAGAAAATGCAATTACTATAGATGAACTTTTGAAAAAATTTAGTGATACAAAATTAAAATTTGGACCAGGAGAAGGGTATGAATACAACAACTTCGGTTATACACTTTTAGCTCATATAATTGAAAAAGTAAGTGGTAAATCTTATGCTGATTATATGGAAGAAACCCTATTTGAACCAGCCAACATGAATAATACTGCTGTAAACACCTACAAAAAACAAAGATATAAAGCTTATTCACATACAGGTTTGGGTATGAAATCATTTAAAAAATTAAATTACCCTATTCATACATCTTGGATTAAAGGTGCTGGAAATATTAATGCTACAGCCAAAGATTTGTACAATTTTATGACAGCTTTAGAAAATGGAACTCTATTGAATCCTTCTTCTGTAGATAAAATATATAGCAATACACAGCCTACTGGATATAATGATACGAAATACGGATTTGGGTGGAGAATTGAAAACAAAGGAGGAGAAAAATGGATTAATCATACAGGTTTACTTCCTGGAACAGCTTCTATTATAGGCTTTTTACCAGAGAAAGATATTAAAATAATTATCCTATCAAATGCAACTACAACAGACCTTATTTCTGAAAGTACTTTTCAAGGAAAAAATCAATTTGTTGATGGAGCTATAATCGATAATCTAATCAAAGTTATACAAAACAAAACCCCAGAATTACTGCCTATAGCTGTTAAATCTAAAAGCAAAAAAGTAAAAAACTCTAATAAAACCTTTGCTTTAGATAATGATCATTCATTAATGATTACTAAAGAAGATGACACCTATACTCTAAAAACTATGGGAGAAGAATCTTGGTCTATTTTCACGTATCAATTTTCTAGAAATGGGGCAGATAATACTAAAGCTAGTGAAGCCGCTTTATTTTTTGCAAATGCCATGAGTACTCAAAATTTTGAAGGTCTTGCCAAGTATGGAAATGATGAGATGAAAGGGTTTTTAGGTTCTGATCAAGGTATAAACCAGTTAAAAGGGATGTGGGATTACTTTATCAAACAAGCTGGTACTTTTAAATCGTATAACATATATAAAGTTGTTGGAGAAAAGAATAAAAATGTACACGTAAGATTTCATTTTGAAAAAGAAGATGTTGGTTTTGTTTTAGGAATTAACGCAGCAAATAAAATACAAGGAATGTTTATGGATGATACTATTAAAACAAGTGCCATTACATCTGTAAAACTAATTCCTATTAATAAAAATGAATTCTTTATCAATGGACATCAAAATGAAGGTATGCAAGATTTGAAAATAAAGGTATCTGAAAAAGGTATGATCCTAATAGATGGAAACTCGGAGTTCAAAGCTGAGATTTTAAAATACTAACAGAGCATATGATAATGAAAAATTATGCAGTTTTGTTTTCATTGCTAGTATTTATAATTTTCTTAAGTTCTTGCAATACCGAGAAATTGAATACAATAGAAGATGGTTATGGAGATTCAGATATTTACATCAGTTTTAAACAAAAAGATGGCAGCTGAAGTAATGCAGTTAATTTGGGTGATTAAATTAACACTAACGCATGGGAAGCTTCTGCTAGTTTCACGCCAGATGGTAAATACCTTTTCTTTACAAGAAATGTAGGATCAGACGATTTTGAAAATGTAGATATTTTTTGGGCAGATGCAAAAATAGTCTTAGATCTCAAAACGAAATAGGGATTAGAAAAGCTTGTTCCAATTTCCAAATGCGAACTTTTAAGGTTCAAACCTGTAGCAACTTTGTAACCATCAATTCATAAATCAAAAACAATCAAAAGCAATCAAAAAACGAAATGATTACCAATGAATATTAATAAATTTATCTTACTACTTACGGTCGTATCACTAAATACTGTTTTTGCTCAAAACAACGTATCTCATAACAGCATCCCGAATTCAAAAATGAACAACTTAGAATTGTCCAAGATTCAGATAATTCCAATTACCGATACAAAGACAGAAAGACATTATGAACTTTATATAAAGCTTCCCGAAGGATATTCGGAAAATAGTGAAATTGATTATCCTGTACTATATTTTACTGATGCAATGTGGCATATCGAAATATTATCTGGCTCAACTGAATATCTAATGGAAAACTTGATTTTAGTTGGAATTTCTTGGCAGAAGGATGAAAGACCTGAAATTAGTAGGTATAGAGACTATACTATTCTGAAGTCGATGAATCCGAAATATCAAAGTGGAGATGCACATAATCATCTGACTTTTATTCAAAATGATATTATTAAATATGTCGAAGATAATTATAGAACAGATACTGATAATCGAACCTATTTCGGATATTCACTTGGTGGTACTTTTGGGGCATATATTTTGTTAACACAACCGCAAACCTTCAAAAATTACATTATCGGAAGTCCAGAGACATTATTAGACAATTCTTTTATATTTAATAACAATTCCATTTTGACTCAAAAATCAAGAGATTTAAAGGCAAATGTGTTTATATCAAACGGAGAGTTAGAAAAGAAAGAATTGATTGCGCATGCACAAGGACTTGTTTCAACGGTAAAAAAATTAAATGACAAAGGATTATTATTAGAGTATGTAACTATCGAATCGGCTGACCACGGAAAAGCTTTCCCAATGACTGCTATAAAAAGCATGTATTGGCTTACAGAGATATTAAAACGATAATGAATAAAACTAAAATTACGTTTGCTAAAAATGGCTATAAGTAATTGCTTGTTCTTGGGGGCTTCTGATAATCCTCGCAGATTTTCAGTTTGGTGTATACTTACAAAGTCAACCACTAACCCATTCAATTACTCTTAGCCGAGACCGGTATGTTCAGTATTAACTAAAAATAAAATATGAAAATAACACAATTCTTAGTACTCTTTTTCATAGTATTAGCTATGAATGCTTGTAAGAATAAAGAGCATAAATCAAAAGTTGATAAGGAAGCAAGTTTAGAAGAAATTTATCTCGGTCAAAAACCACCAGGTATAGAACCTGTGTTATTTGCGCCAGAGATTATCAAAACAGATTATAGAGAAGCTGCAATAGCTATTTCGCCCGATTTAAAAACCTTTTATTTCCGAAGAAGAGGAGGTGAATATGAAAATAATGCTTTAGTTGTTGTTGAGCTCAAAGAGGATAAGTGGGTTGAATCTCTTTTAGCTCCAAAATCAGGTGAGCCATTCATTGCACCAAATGGTAACACCATGCATTTAGGAAGAAACTACAGAACAAAAGATTCCTTAGGCTGGTCTGCCATAAAACCGCTTGGTGCTCCTTTTGATAAATTTCCGATTATGCGTCTAACTTCAGCATCAAATGGAACCTATTACTTTGATGAAGCAAGTAAAGATGGTCCATTACGTTATTCGCGTTTAGTTGATGGGAAATATGAAGAACCAAAAACATTAAATATTGACGTTGGTATGTGGAATGCACATCCATTTATTGCGCCAGATGAGTCTTACATCATATGGGACGATCAGAGAGAAAGTGGATATGGTGATTCCGACTTGTACATTTCCTTTCGTCAACAAGATAATTCTTGGGGACCTGCAATTAATTTAGGTGATAAGATAAATACAGAATTTGAAGATGCTTACGGAAGCATATCACCAGATGGAAAGTACTTTTTCTTTCATAGATCCTATGGAGGAGACAAAGCAGATGTTTTTTGGGTAGATGCTGAAGCTATTATAAATCTAAAGCATAAACAGTAATTATTATAATATTAAAATGAAAAAAAAACATCATATCATTCTAATCGTCGGAATACTTTTCTTACAATCTTGCAATACAAAAAAAAGGCAAATTCCAAATAATCATATACCAACCATTAAAACTCCATATTTAGGACAGAAACCACCAAGTTTAAGGCCAATACCATTTGCTCCAGGTCTTGTGTCTACAGAAATTTATGAATACGATGGTGCATTTTCCAAAGACATGAAAGCGTTTTATTTTATTAGAAGAGGAGAAGAACATAAAACATCAGCTTTTTACGAATACAAATACAACGAAATTAATGGGGAATGGATAAAATCAGAAATAGCATCTCCATGGATTGGGCGACCTGTGATATCTCCAGACGGTAAAACCATGCATTTAGGTGACCGTTATCTAGAAAAAACGGAATCTGGATGGTCCGAATTACAAAAACTAGCACCTCCTACCGTAAGTAATGATTCTATGTATATTATGCGTCTTTCATCATCTGCAAATGGCACGTATTATTTTGATACCTATAAAGAGAATGATTCAACGTTTCCAATTCGCTATTCACGGTTGATAGACGGAAAGCGTGAAGAGCCTATAGCTTTGCCCAAAGCAATTAACACAGGAACTTTTTTAAGTCATCCTTTTATAGCCCCAGATGAATCGTATTTATTATTTGATGCTAAAAGAGAAGAAGGTTTTGGGGATTCTGATATTTATATAAGTTTTAAACAAAAAGACGGTACTTGGGGTCCTGCAATTAATTTGGGCGACAAAATAAACACTAGTGCTTGGGAAGCTTCAGCGAGTATAACACCTGATGGCAAATACCTATTCTTTAGTAGAAATGTAGGGTCTGACGATTTTGAAAATGTAGATATTTTTTGGGCAGATGCAAAAATAGTCTTAGATCTCAAAACGAAATAGGGATTAGAAAAGCTTGTTCCAATTTCCAAATGCGAACTTTTAAGGTTCAAACATGTAGCAACTTTGTAACCATCAATTCATAAATCAAAAACAATCAAGAGCAATCAAAAAACGAACAATCATGAAATCAATTAAAATGAAAACAATCAAAAAACAAATGGTATTAAAAATGGCTTGTGTAGCCTTTGCATTAGTGTCTAGTATGACATATGCACAAAACACAAATTCTGAAACCACAACCCAAAGAAAAGGATTCATATTCGAATTTGTAGTCGGTGGAGGCCTTATCAGTATAGAAGATAGCGCAGGTATACAAACTTTCGACGAATCTCAAGGAACCTTTGTCTTTCCGGATTTAAAGTTTGGTCATATGCTAAATGAAAGGCTAGCTATTACAGTCTCTATGCCAGGAAACATATATGAATTTCAGGATAATGACAGAAATTTTGGAGGATTTATTCCATCTGTACAATATTGGGTAAAGGATCGCTGGTGGATTCATGGTGGAATAGGTCTAGCTATAGATTCGCCGGCACTATACGATATAAAAGACGATGTAAATGACGATTGGAACTTTGGTTGCGCTGTTATGGCAAGTACAGGTTACGAAATTTACAAAAAGAAAAACTTTGCGCTTAATGTCCAGTCTAAACTAGTTCTTGGTCGAGCGTCTTTAGATGGAGATGCGCATAGAGATGCAGTACTCTTTAATGTAGGACTAGGTTTTAACTGGTTGTAAGGTTCAATTTTCAAGTTTATTGAAATCTAAAATTATCATGAAAAAAATAGTAATCACCTTGATTTTGTGCGGACTAACATTCATCGCAAAATCGCAAAATGCAAGTGTAGAAAAATCAACATTCGGAATACAAACCGGAGTTTTAGGCATCTGGGCATATAATGAAGTAAAACTATCAAATACCATTGCATTGAGAACAGAGCTTGGTTTTGATTTTGGTATTTGGGAAAGTACTTTTTATGATGATTATGATTCTCCATTTCTACTAACACCTGTAATAGTTCTTGAACCAAGGTTCTATTACAACCTCAATAAACGCTCAGAGAATTCAAAAAGAATCGATGGGAATAGTGGAAATTTTATTGCTTTAAAAACGGGTTATCATCCGGATTGGTTTGTCTTATTCAATACTGACGATGCTCCTGTAATCAGTGATTTTTCTATCATTCCCACTTGGGGAATTAGACGACACATCGGCGAGCATTTTAATTTTGAAGCAGGTCTTGGCGCTGGATTTAGTTACACATTTGCTGAACGCGCTGGGTATTCAGAAGATAAAATGGAAATGGAATTAAATATGCACTTGCGAATAGGATATAGATTTTAGCACAAACAAAAACGATTCTCTGGACCTTTAAAAAAATGGCGTACGGTGATATGATTATTTAGGATGTAATGATGAATAATAATATAGAAAAATACGGTTTTATAACTGAAATGATACCAAAAAATAATCCTGGATTATTTTTTAGGAGAGCGATAGCATTGTTGATCACATTTTATACAAGCTATCTTTTCTTTCATTTTGTTGTACTAAATATCCTTATAATAAATAACATCTTAATAATAATTGCTAGTATCTGGGCTGGTCACCTTGTTTTGAATATTGCTACGCTATACATTTTGAAAAACAGGACTTTTGGTGATTTTATTGTTAGAATAAAATATTGTGGTTTTAGGCGAAATATAAAACAAACAAAACAGATTGCAATACGTTCAATTTTTTCAACAACACTGTTTTATAGCATTATATTCTGTAATTATTTGGCAGGATGGTCAATTGGTGCAATAATAGCAAGTTTAGCATTTGCAATAGGACTTAACTACTATAAACTCAAACAGAGCAAGTTATCAATTATTGACCGGATTACAGGATCGCTTGCACTTAAATATTAACGGATGCTAGAAGAAACCTTTACCTATATGAATACAAAAACATTACAAAAGCTTGGTGGATTCTGTTCTATTTCACTTGGATTAATCTATATCATAGCGTTTATAGTTTTTGGTGGAATATTAGAGTATCCAAAAGCAGACGCAACGGAAATTGAAAGATTAAACTTCTTGTCTGACAACTATTTAACTCTATCAACAATCAACTTGATTAGTTATGTCTTATTTGGAATTTTACTTGCTGTAGTAGTTGTTTCAATACACCAAAAAATAAAAGATTATGTGCCCAATTTTTCGATACTTGCCTCTGCTTTTGGAATCATCTGGGTTGGCTTAGTGATAGGCAGTGGGATGATTGCAAATATTGGGCTTAATTCCGTAATTGAAATTGGAATTGAGGAGCCACAAAAGGCAATAGCAGTCTGGACAAGTGTTGGTATTGTTTCAGAAGGACTTGGCGGAGGCAACGAAATTGTTGGAGGAGTCTGGGTCTTACTTTTAAGTATAGCAGCTTTTAAATATTCGTTTTTCTCAAAACCATTAAACTATTTAGGTCTCCTCGTTGCGCTTGCAGGCATACTAACTATTTTTCCTTTCGACGTATTCAAAGAAATTTTTGGAATTAGTCAGATTGTTTGGTTTATATGGATTGGAATATCAATGATTCGTAAGCCATATAAATCCTTTACTCACAAAGAATCAACGTAATAAACGATCAAAAAATGATAAATAAGAGTTTTGAAAAGGCAAAAGAACAAAGCAAATTGTTGGAATATGATTTGTCTCAGAATCCTAATAAATACCGAGTATTAACTGGAGATAGACCTACAGGTAATCTGCATCTTGGTCACTATTTTGGTTCGATTACAAACCGATTAAAATTACAAAATTCAGGTATTGAGACTTATGTTTTAATTGCTGATTATCAAGTTTTAACGGATAGAGATGTTTTTAATGAAATTTCAAAATTCACCTACGAATTAACTTTGGATTATTTAGCTTGTGGTTTAGACCCTGAAAATCATAAAACACATATTTTTCCTCATAGCCAGATTCCTGAATTAAACCAATTAACTATTCCGTTTCTGACATTGGTATCCAGTTCAGAATTAAACAAAAATCCAACTGTTAAGGAAGAAATTAAAGCTTCAGGAATGAATACTATTAATGCAGGAATGTTTATCTATCCCGTTCACCAAGCTGCTGACATTTTGTTTTGTAAAAGTAATGTGGTTCCTGTTGGAAAAGACCAATTACCTCATATTGAATTAACCCGTAAAATTGCAAAACGCTTTAATACGAAATTCAATAGCAATATTTTTCCAGAACCAGTTGCACTTTTTACGAAAACACCTACTATTCTAGGGTTAGACGGTATTCAAAAAATGAGTAAAAGTCGTAACAATTCAATTAGGATTAAGGCGACAGCTGACGAAACAGTTAAACTGATAAAATCTGCCAGGACTGATTCAAACCGCCACATATTCTATGACCCCGAAAACAGACCAGAAGTTTCCAACTTACTTAAGTTAGCTTCCTTATGTTCAGATGAAAATCCAACAGCTATTGCAAATATTATTGGCGACCAAGGATCAGGAAAACTTAAACAAATAACAGCTGAAGCTATAAACACATATTTTGAGCCCATTAGAGAGAAAAGAAAAGAACTTGAAGAAGATAGGGATTATGTGAGGAATATTTTGATGCAAGGAATAACAAAAGCAAGAGAATCAGCTAAAGAAACATTATTAGAAGTTACTGAAGCTATGAATATGAAAATATAATAGCACCATAAAAAAAACTACTCATCATGATAAAATCCATTGAAAATAAAAAACAAACTTGGATAACAATATTCTTATTTCTGGGCCTTGTAATTGCTCTTACTTCACCTTTTCATTATGCAATAGTCAATTTATATCCATCAAGAATTTATGTTGGCGCTATTATGTGGTGTCCTGCAATAGCTGCATTTATTACCTTAAAAATAAGAGGACGTAAAATTTCATCACTAAACTGGAATTGGGGAAATTGGAGATATATTCGATGGTCTTATGTCATTCCTGCCTTTTATGGTGTAATCACTTATTTATTAATCTGGACTTTTGGATTCGGAACCCTAGCAAATGAAGATGCCATAACTGAATGGGGAAAAGAACTAGGCCTATTTGGTATTGGAACTTTAAATCCAACGTCAATAGCCATCATAGCCATTATTTTATTAGGCACTGTTGAAGTAATAAGAGCGGCTGCAACAACCCTAGGTGAAGAAATTGGATGGCGAGGATTTTTCATCTATGAATTGAGAAAGGTCCTTTCATTTACCGGAGTAGCCATTTTTAGTGGATTGGTCTGGTCTTTTTGGCACTGGCCATTGTTGGTATATTATAGTAATAATGTATTATTAGAATTCACAACCTTTACTATCGTCATTATTTCCATGTCATTTATCATGGCGTACTACACGTTTAAATCCAAAAGTCTATGGCCAGCAGTCATTTTTCATGCAGTAAGCAACGTGTATATTCAAAAAATCATGCCTTCTCTAACAATAAAAGTTGAAGGAAGTGAACATTGGCTTGGTGAAAACGGAATTATGTTTGCCATAGTAACATTTGTTTTTGGATTATACTTTTGGAGAAAAGCAGTAAAACAGAACTTATAGTCCACACTAATTTTCTATTTAATGGGTTCCAATTTCCAAATACGAACCTTTAAAGCTCAAATAGTTACCAACTTTGAGGTAAACAATAGCAATAATGAAAGCAATAGAATGTATAAAGTATGGCGATGCAGAAAACTTGGTGTTATGTAATGTTGAAAAACCAACACCAAAAGATCATGAAGTACTTATAAAAATACGTGCTACTTCAGTAACTACAAGTGACGTTCTTATTCGTAGAATGGATGAACCTCTGATCCCCAGATTTATACTGCAACTCATATTTGGTTTTGGACGCCCAAGAAATCCTGTGTTGGGGATGGTAACATCAGGAATTGTAGAGCATAAAGGTAAAGATGTGACATTGTTTGAAGTTGGGGATGAGGTTTTTGGGTATGGTTCAATCTCGCCAACCAAACGCCGTTTTGGTTCTTATGCAGAATATATTTGCTTACCAGAAGATTGGAATATTGCACTAAAACCTGTGAATCTTAGTTTTGAGGAAGCTGCAGCGATCCCTTATGGTGGTTTGCTTGCTTCTCATTTATTGAAAAAGACTAGCATAAACAAGAATGACAAAGTTTTAATTTATGGAGCCTCAGGAAGTATAGGCACCATGGCGATACAATTGGCGAAGCATATGGGTGCTCATGTTACTAGTGTATGCAGTAGTCGAAATTTCGAAT
>Ga0209344_10000322_pt1 | contig 89274 bp, 70 predicted proteins | sample Cruoilmetagenom6_FD_187293 | JGI IMG/M metagenome (GOLD analysis project Ga0209344, IMG submission 187293) | Oil polluted marine microbial communities from Coal Oil Point, Santa Barbara, California, USA - Santa Barbara Oil Seep Sample 6 (SPAdes)... | ecosystem: Environmental > Aquatic > Marine... | reverse complement strand
TGGGCATTTTAATATTCTACAGTAACAACTAGCTTAAATCTCGCTGGACAAAAAAATCAGGGGGTTAGTTGGAAACTAGGGCTTGTGAGAACCTAAAATTCAAATGTTTAGTTGGACGTCCAACAATAATGTTAGAGGATTCAATAGGCACTTTCCTTATGTCCGATACCCTTTAGTATTGGACATAGTGTCATATCACTTATATAATGGCTTATTTAACTTATCTGTGAAATCTATGGCTATTCCATACCCAACGCCTTTGTATCCGGTCTATGCTGAATTACGTGACATGTCATTGTCTGATTACCCACAACTAGAATCGTATTTGTCAGACTTGGATGATTGGCAGCGTTCACATTGGCAATGGGGAAAACAGTTTCTTGCGTACATTGGACGAAATAAATCTGAGCATACATACATTAGATTCAGAAATGAAATTGAACGGTTTTTGTTGTGGTCATTTTTAATTAAACAAGCACCCATAGATTCATACAAAAAATCTGATGTGTTGGATTATGCAGATTTTTGTTGGCGGCCTCCGGTGCGTTGGATTGAAACTTCTAATAATGATCGATTCAATTTTAACAGTGGCTTTTTTATATCTAACAAACAATGGTGTCCATTTAAGTTACAGGCACCCAAAAGTCATAAAATCAAGGACATAGATAAAAAGACTTACAGACCATCGCAACAAACACTGATTTCGACATTCACTGCTGTGATATCGTTCTATAACTACCTTATGGGTGAAGAATTGTGTTTAGGTAATCCGGCACAAATAGCTAAAAAGGACTGTAAACATTTCATCACTGAATCACAAGTAAAAGAACCTAAGCGATTAACCGAACAACAATGGCAATTTGTACTAGATACCGCGGTTAATATGGCCAATGAAAATCCAGTTTATGAGCGCAATTTATTCATCATTGCATCACTTAAAGTGTTGTTTTTAAGAATATCTGAGTTGTCTGAACGTGATGCTTGGTCGCCAGAAATGGGGCATTTTTGGCAAGATTCAGCCAGAAATTGGTGGATGCGGGTCTATGGCAAGGGACGAAAAATCAGGGATGTGACCGTGCCGTCAGATTTTTTAAACTTTTTAAAACGTTACAGAATTTCAAGGAACCTCCCTGCTTTGCCAATCAGCGATGAAAAGTCAGTGATGATTGAGAAAATTCGCGGCCAAGGCGGTATGACGTCTCGTCATTTAAGGCGGTTGGTTCAGGATACTTTTGATCATGCTTATCAGCAAATGAGTCAGTCTGTAGGCGCAGGTGAAGCCAGGAAACTCAAAGAAGCCACTACGCATTGGCTTAGACATACTGGCGCGAGCATGGAAATTGAACGTGGCCGTGCTTTGAAAGATTTGTCTGAAGATTTAGGTCATGCCAGCATGGCAACAACCGATACGGTGTATGTACAGACTGAGAATAAGAAACGGGCTGAAAGTGGTAAATCAAGAAAAGTGAATCGTGACTAATGACCTGTGTAGAAACTGAATGTTATAGCTTAATCAATGAGTCGTTCAGAAGAAAAGGGTGCTGCCCTCCTCTTCTAAACTATTAATAATTACATTAAATCATATATCTAAATAACTGATTTATATGATTATTAAATCAGAATATGAGGGTATTCAGACTTTTGGTTTTGAAAGGAAAGTATGGACATGTTTTTAATAACACCTCCATCAAGGTTGATGGCACGTCGGATGGTTTCCCCACCTTACCAATTTGCATATCCGCCCAAAACCCTCAGTAAATGAACTATCAACGTAGCAGCAATGGACCGTGATGCACTTTTCCCACAAATAGATGGGTCAGAAATCAGATACTTCTACATCTAAAGTGTTAAAACCAAACTCTTGTTTTAATTGATGTTTTACCGGCACATTCATTGCTGAATCTATACCAAATGGTAGTTTTATGTGCAGGCCTGAGGGCACTTGAAAAACGGCGACTGAGACGCTGTGAATGGTCTAAACGGTACTCCAATACAGTCATTCAATGCATTTGGTGATATTACCAAGGTCAATCCAATTGGCGTTATTTGTCAGTTTCTTTTTCTTTGGTTTTTTTAACGTCAGCTTTTCTCACGTACACCAATTCAACAGATTGATCTTCACCTTGGGTGGTTTCGAGGTTAAGGAATTGATTAATTTTGTACTTGATCATCCAGAAGCCCAAGCGATTAAACAAGCCTTGGTTGTAGGATATGTACAGTTTGTCATTCACTTTTTTACCGGCTTCAACCACTGTGTCTGCGGCCACTGCAGATTCATGTAAAGTCAGTACATCTATGCCAAATTGATTTTGAATTTGGTTGAATATTGGACTGCTTTGATTCAATCCCATTACAATGGCAGCTTGTTTCAATTGTTCAGCACTTAAGTTGCCTGAGTTATCCATCCCACGACCTGACATAATGTATGAAAGCTTTTCTAGATCAGATAAATTGGGCTCTGAATAAAGGTTTGATTGTAAGTTATTAACAGTACCACCTAATTCAACGCCAGCAACTACATCACCAGATATGGATTGCCTACTGGCTTTGACATTAAGCCTTGGATTATCAAGTGGTCCGGTAAATGTCATTTCGCCTTGATTGATACTGAGTTTTTGTCCATAAATTTCATAACTTCCGTCAGATAAACGTAAAATACCTTTTGCTGCCAATGGTTGACCTACGGCTTGTGTCAATTGTAATGAACCACTTAAGTCTGCGACCAAGCCTATAACATCAAGCTCCACCGGATCTTTAATCTTGGCCAGTATGTTCATATTAATTGGGTATTTAACTGAATCAGTAGATGTGGTGGTGTGTACCTCTAAATCCCCCGAATTACTGACTGTCGATGCAGGTAGTTGTTTAACGGTTACATGTCCCGAATCGATGATTAGCTCGCCTTTGATGTCGGTTAATTTTTGATTGGCTAAGACAGTGAGCTTGGGGGAGATGTTGAATTTTGCTTCTGGTAAGTTTAATAACATAAAGTTATCACCAGTTACCTCACCAACATACTGCCATTGATTATCACCTAATAAGCTCAGTTCACCCGCTGAAGCAATTTCTCCCTGGTTAATTTCTGCTGAATTTTTACCTGAAAAAATGATGTTGTAGATAGGTTGCTTAAGCCCTTCTGTGACCACGGAAAGAGCGAGGTTTTCAATCACTGTTCCTAAGCGAGTCAAAACCAAATATCCATCTGGCTGCGTTAAATTAAATTGGATGTTTGGTTTTAATAAGGCACCGTTGATCGTGCCATCTATGGATATTTTTCCTTTCAATTCTTTGATTTCTTCAGACAAATTTTGTAGCAGTGCTGAATCCTGAAACACACCTTCAATACTGGAGTTAATTTGCCAGCCTATCTGAACAGAATTTTCAATGTTCGCTTGTACATTTAAATAACTGCTGTCAGCAATTTGTGTAACCATCATTACGTCTATGTTCTGTTGGGTGGTTTTGGCATTGATTTCAAATTTATCAATGGCCGTCTGATAAATGATTGCTTGCTCATTACTGATTATCAGCTCACCGGCTTCAAGCGACAAATTGGCTTCGACTTTCAGCTCATCGGCTTGATATAAAAACATGGCATCACCTTTTACCCTGCCTTTAAGCTCTATATTTTCAGGTAAAAATGCTTGTAAGGGAATCAAGCTGAAGGCATTCACAGATAAATTACCTTGGTAATTGTTATCGGTCTTAATGTCATTAAGTTCAATGCACAAAGTCCCTGCTTCAACGCCCTGCCAACACCCTGCCCCGATTCTGATATGATCTGCAACTGCTATCGATATAGGTGCTTGTAATTGTATTTTCTTATCTGTTTCAACAATCAGTTCGTGGCTAACGACTTGTCCCTGCCACAGTGGTTTTTTACCAGTAGCCTGAATATCTAGTTGACCATCCAATTTAAGTAAACTGCTTATTTCACTGTTATTAATACTGATTTCTACTTCATGTTGATTCAGCCAACCACTTTGTCGAACATTGATTTCATCAAATACTTGGCTGCCAAATGAAATATATTCAGCGGTTATTTCTGTCGTTAAACTGTCATTCCACTTCCCATGACTGGTTAAATTTAATGTCGCTATTTGATAATCAGCATAGGTCAATTTTTGCGCTTTCAGAGCCGCTTTAATTTGCGGATTGAGGTGTGAGCCAGACAAGGCAACCGTGCCCTCGACGTGACCGGCTAGTTGTGAATCTATAAGACTTAAATCAACCCAATTAAGTGCCGCGTTAAGACTGACATTTTGTTCATTAACCTGTCCATTCAGCACGACATAGTTGTCAGCCAAATCAATGCGAAGTTGTTCAGCAGAAAAAGTATTGCTTGCATAATTTGCTGAACCACTCAGTTTAAAGGGCTGTCCCTTAAGTTGTCCCTGCAGTGCATTGTTTTTGGTTTTAATGATCATGCCCTGCTCGGTCATGGCTAACTTTAAGTTAACTTGGCCATTGATTAGACCTGGCCACTCTTGTAACAACTGTTGCGGATTGAAATCATCTATAGTTAACTGACTGCTGAGTTCAAATTGTTTATTCCAATTCATCTCAGCTTGTAAATCGATGACCCCTTCTGGGGTGATGATTTGTGCTTGTTTCGTTGTTAAGCTTTGGGTGTTACCTGAGATGTTCAGTTTAATTTGTCCGGCAGGCAAATCCATAGCTTTCAGTTGATAGGGCTTGAATTGAGATTCTAGAGAAACATGGTATTTATCAATCGATCCATCAACAACGGCTTGCAGCTGGGTAAATTCCAGTGGTTGTTGTTGCAGCACTAACTGACTGTCTTGTGCAGATAATTGAAAATTAAACGCGGGGCTGTTTAACCATTCAAATACTTCACCTGCTAACACAAAATGTCCTTGTATAACATCACTCTTTAAATTCAAATCTTGTTGTAGCTTAATGCTGTTAAGGTCACCTTGTATTGGCCCAATGGCTTGAATAGATTGACCGTCAGAGTCAATTTGCCATGCTGTCTGCAATGCATAAGACAAATCAGAACCGTAATCGACTGAACCAGATAAGACCGCTTCGTATTCAGTTGACTTTACTTTAATTGTTTTGATCTCGGCAGATTGCGCCTGCAGTAAGGCTTTCAATTCAATCTGTTCGATTTTCATTGGTAACGCTTCGGCAGTGTTTTCTACCAGGGTTAATTGATTGAGGAGCAAGCTTTGAACATCTATACTCAGTGGTAATTTAACCCCAGCAAAGGCTTCTTTTTTAACCGATGTTTCAGCAGTGCTTTTGGTGATAACGGTTACCTCATCAATCAATACATCAGCCAATTCAAGATGACGATTCAACCACGACCACGAAGATGAATATTTAATATTATTAATTTTGATTTCAATAGCTTGGTCTTGGTAATTAAGGTTATTTATAACCAGTCCTTTAGACAGGTTTCCGTTGATACTGTCATAACTCAGATTGATGTCAGCGAATTCAATGCCTTGTTCAATTGCGAACCGACTGCCTGACTCTGTATGTATCACAACAAAAAAAAGTGAGACAAGTAAACAGACCATCAGCAGCAACAGATACAGCAGGTATTTAAAAGTTCTTTTTACCCAAGTCGCCGCATTCATAAATCTGGACCTATGGTTACATGTAGCCTAAAGTCAGTCTGGTCTTGATTGAGTGGAACGCCAATATCCACCCGGATCGGGCCAATCGGTGAAAACCATCTGATCCCTGCGCCTACACTGTACTTAAAGTCAAATTTACTGGAGAATGCATCACCAAAATCGGTAAATGCCGCCACTGCCCATTGTGGTGCAAACTGATGTTCAAATTCAATGCTCGCCACGGCCACATGTTTACCACCAGCTAAATCTCCAGCGGCGTTAAACGGAGAGATACTTTCATAATCAAAGCCCCTGATGCTTTGGTCGCCCCCAGCGAAAAACCGATAGGTGGTTGGTAACTGATCAAAATCACTACTGGCAGTTGCCCCAAATTGGGCTCGGTACAACATTCGATTGGTGCCTCCAAAAGAATGAATAAACTTACCAGAAACGGTTAATTGTGCAAAAGAAGCATCAGACATAAGCTCTTCTGCTGCGCCTTTAAGTTCAGCTTGAAATTTATAACCTCGAGAAGGTCGCGCGATTTTATCGGCATCCGTCAGTGACCAGCTGATACCTGGAACCACCAATAAGGAATTGCCACGTTCAACTCCGGTATCAAAGGTTTCATGAACTAAATCAATAAAGTTGATGTTTTGCCATTTGTTGTTACGGATTCGAGTCTGACTGAATCCGAGTTTTGAAGTTTGGCTGTCAATATAATCAGTTTGCTCATCTTTATAGCCCAGCTGTATGTTGAACCATTTTGCAGCGGGTTTTATCTCAGAAGGTACCTTATAAGCCGCGGCAAACTCATTGTTTAGTTCTGACAAATTGAGTTGGCTGTTGAATTGATGGCCGCGGTTATTAACTCGATGATTGTTGTATTTAAATGATGATTTAGCGCCATTATCGGTAGAAAAACCTAATCCAACTGAATAATCGTATTTTGCCGCTGGGGTTAATGTTATATCAATGGGAACCGCACCATTTTCTTTGGCCGATTCATTGATGTCAAATAACACCTGATTAAAATATCCATATGAATTGAGTTGTTGTTTTATTTGATATAACTGGCTTTGTGTTATTTGTTGGCCGGTTTTTATATTGACCATCTTTTCAATCAAAGTTTGGGATAAAAAAGGCGGGTCAACTTGAATGTTTACTGCACTGACTGAATACCTCGGGCCAGGATTGAATTTCAAACTGATGTCAGCCAAGTTTGTTTCCGGGTAAACGTCAATACGCTGCACTGTAAAAACAGCATCTAAATAAAATTTTTCATTGGCTAAATCAAGCAATTGACTTTTTAATCGTTCATACTCTATTTGATTAAGCGCCTGACCTGAACCTAGTCCATGGCCGTTGATCAATGCATTGAGGTCTGTGTCAGTGGAATCAATCAATTCAATATCAGACTGTTGAATCAACACCAAGGGACCTGGGCTTATCTTTAGATTGACAGTTTCACAATTTACTTGCTTAGGTACTTCTACCGTGATTTGCGCATTGAAATAGCCAAATGGTTGGGCAGCCGTTTGTACCACTGACAACAGGTCTTTATGTTGTCTGCTGATTTTTGAGGTGATGGCTTGGCAATCGTAGGTTTTCGATTCAAGAAAGGCCAATACATTGGCCTTAATTCGCTCGTCAGCCACTTCTACTTTGAAATTAATGGCATGACCGAGTATCGGCAGCATAAGCCAAAAGAAAAAGCACACAGCACTTAGTTTGTTGTTGGTTGTGTTCATTCAGTGGCTAAAACCAACGGCTTTTTTTGAACCATATCAATAACACAATAGTTAAGCTCACACTGAAGAAGATGATATACCAAAATGCCTGGTTATTTTCCAATCCTGGCATCCCTCCAACGTTCATTCCAAACAGACCAGAAAGGAATGTCAGTGGTAAGAATATCATCGAAATGATGGCCAACAAATACAATCGGCTGTTTTGTTGATGACTGATATTAGCCATAAAATGCTCTTGTAACATCAAAGCCCGCTCACGCATCAGGTCTAAATTTTCGATCAATTGCATGAATTTGTCGGCATACACAAAGACTTGTTCGTAAAAACTTTCACTGAATAAATTTGATTTGTAACGGTATAATTTATCGATGGCTTCTTTTTGCGGTAATAAATAACGACGTATGTTAGCAATTTGTCGCCTTAATTGATTCATTTGTGGGTTAAATTCAGTTAATTTACTGTCATCAATTTGATCTTCTGCCTTGTCAATTTTTAAATCCATGTCATCGACAAAATCATCGGTTAATTTTGCCAAATTTTCAATCAAAGTCAGTAACAACTGCTCGGCATTTTTGGGGCCATGATTTTGTTCAAATTCTGACCGGATATTACGCACGGATTGACTGCCATGGTTTGAACTGGTGATAATGGTTTGTTTATTCATCCACAATCGGATTGAAATCATGTCTTCAGGGTTTTCGGTGTCATTGAAGTTGATTCCACGTAAACACAACAACAATTCATTCTCATTAATTTGTGCCCTGGGACGGGTTTCACTGTTCAATAAGGTCATGCGCGCTTGATCAGATAACTCAGGTTTGTGTTTAATCCAATTTCTAGCCGTTTTATCGGTGTACTTCAGATGGTGCCAAACCACTGGCTGTTTATTGTCAGGATCTACAGTTTCACTCGCCCCACCCTTTCCATTCAGATAAAACGTGGCTATTTTAGATAAATTCATCAGGATTGCTCGGTCTTAATAATTTGTTGTAATTGACTGGGATCGCTAAAGCTAACATGCACATCTCTTTGTGGATAGGCGACCACAATGTTGTGCTTTTTGAAGGCTTGTTCAATTGAACTTCGAACATCACTGCGCACTAATCTGGGTTCTCTACCCGACTTAACAGAAATCCAAAAGAAGGCATCAAAAACCAATGCACTGTCACCGAAATCTTCAAACACAACAACATGCTTAGGGTCTTCTTGAATTAAGGGGTGTTCTTCGAGAATAAGATTTAATTGAGCCTTAACTAATTCGACATCAGAACCATAAGCCACACCAACACGAACTGTGGTTCGAATATATGGATCATACAACGTCCAGTTAATTAGTTTTGATTCTAATACTTGACTGTTAGGCACAATAATTTGAGCCCCATCATTGCGCCTGATTTGAGTTGAACGATTACCAATTTCAATAATGACGCCTAAAAACTCATCCATTTCAATCACATCACCCATCCTGATGGGTTTTTCAGACATCAGTATCCATCCACTGAGAAAGTTTTCAATGATGGTTTTGGCACCAAAGCCAAAACCGATGGCGACAGCCCCTGAGATAAAGGCAAAAGTGGCTAATGGAATACCCAAATAAGTCAACACTGACAGGATAACTAATATGACCATCGAAAAAAATATAACCCGTTGAATGATGGCTTTGCTGTCTAAGCTGATGCGGGTTTTATTGAGTAGCTTTCTGACAATTATATAGGACAGCAATCGACTACCAAACCATGAAATAATCACAAACAGTAAGGAATAGACGATTTGTAACCAAGTAATGACTTGTTTTCCACCGAGGGTAAATGCCGTATTATTAAGAAAATCTAACATGAATTAATTATAGGTTAAACCGGGTGAAATAATAGTTAATAATGATTGAATTTATAGTCGCAGAACAAAATGAACTGCCCCTTTGGGAAAGTTAAAAACAGGCAGTTAATTATGCCTGTCTAACAGACAAAGAGTCATTTTATCTGAGTGCAGTCAATACAGCATAGCCTACAATTAGCTGTGCTGTATTTTATAGCAATGGTGAATTTTTGAACTTGAATAGTCTGGATCAAAACTCATCTTTGTGATATCAGTTACATTATATTTTTCTTTAATATCAATATCTAGCATGAACTTTCTAAAGTTATTTGAAAAATACAAAACACCCTCAGGGGCTAATAATTTCATACAAGCTTCAATCAAATGGGCATGGTCTTTTTGAACTTCCCAGTCTTCTTCTCTGGAATGAGAATTAGAAAACGTGGGTGGATCAGCAATAATGACATCAAACACAGCCTTTGAACGTTCCAAATAAGTCATTACATCGGCACGAATAAATTCATGCTTGGGATTTCTTAATCCGTTCAAGGCGAAATTTTCTTCAGCCCATTTTTGATAGGTTTTTGAGGTGTCAACACTGACCACCGATGTGGCACCACCTTTGGCTGCAGCCACTGAAATTGAACCGGTGTAGCTGAATAAATTCAAAACATTTTTTTGACTCGCTGTTTGTTGAACTTCATTTCGCAACCAGCGATGATCGAGGAATAAACCTGTGTCTAAATACTGCTCTAAATCAACCAAATACCGACGGCCTTGTTCATTGATTACGAAGCGGTCTTCTTCATCGTTGAATTTATCGTATTGATCTTTGTCTTTTTGTATTTGGCGGGTTTTAAGGTGTATCTTTTCCAACTTAGGTTGAATCACTGATTGCACGGCCAGCATAACTTGATTCAAATGAGCCAGTGCTTTTTTAGCTTCAATGGTCTTAGGTGCCTTGTATTCTTGTATATGCACATGGTTTTGATAGCAATCAATAGCCACAGCATATTCAGGCAAATCAGCATCATACAGCCTATAAGCTTCTACGCCTTCTTTTTCCAGCCAATGATTCAAGCTGTTTTGATTTTTCTTTAAGCGATTAGCCAGCATCTGTGCTGAAGCAGGTAAGGCAAATAACTGCCCTTCTGGCACATTGAGTTGACTGTCTTTGTTGACGTCAAACAGGCGCAGTTGAATCGGAATATTACCATTCAACAGTGCATAGGACCCAGTTCCACGAAAACCCAACAACCAACCTTTGGCTTCATCAGGTGTTAATACGGCAGCTTTGGCATCAACCACTTTGGTTTTTAACCAATCCTTGAGTTGAATCCAACTGGATAAATAGTTCTTTTGAAGTCGCACACCATAAGGCGGGTTACAGACAATCACATTGTTACGCGGTGGTATTCTGAACTTATCCAAGGTTTGGTACTGAAAACTGATGCGCTTGCTGTGAGGGATATTTTCTAAATTGGTATTGGCTTGTGAAATGGAATCTTTGTGATGGTCTACGCCAATCATTTGACCTTTGAAATTTGCCATTCCATCAGCTGCACGTGCCTCGGCATCGAGCATCATTTGAGTCCATTTATGACTGTCAAAATGAATCCAAGAGAACAATGCATGACTCTTTAAATTTAGGTTTGGGGCCATGTCACATGCCATCATCCAACCTTCAGTTAACAAGGTGCCAGAGCCGCACATGGGGTCAATTAAATTGTGATTATTTTTCGCCGCTTCAGGCCATCCAGCTCGAATTAAAACGGCCGCTGCCAAATTTTCCTTCAATGGGGCCAAGGTGTTGGTTCCGCGGTACCCCCTTTGATGTAGACTGTGACCTGTAATGTCTTGATAAATATCGACTTGTTTAAACTTTAAACGCATGTAAACACTTAAATGACCATCCGATTTAACCACTTTGGGCCGGATGCCAAATTCATCATTTAACTGGTCACAAATGGCGTCTTTAGTGACTTGTGATGAAAAATGAGTGTTCTTTAATTCTTTGTTGGTCCCATTGAACTTAATTGACACCGTTCTTGGAATTTCCTGACATTGTTTGGCCCAGTCTATCGCCATTGCCGCATTGTATAAGTCTTTCTTATTGGCACAGATTACTGAATTTAATTTAATGTATATGCGATTAGCCAATCTTGACCACATCACAGCATGTAGCATCACATCTGGAGTAGCGGTTAAGTGAACACCTGCCAACCCCTCAGAGACTTCGGATGCTCCAAAAGACAACAATTCATCCCGAAGCAAAAGTTCTAAGTGTTTTGGGCAGGAAACAAAAGCATTTAATTCACTCATCTTAATCCTGGTTTATATGGACTTGAATGATTTCAGCCATATCAGCGGTCTTTTTTCGGGCCGCATTTAATGACCTTGCAGTCGCCAAACAAACACCCAATCGACGTTTGCCATTAATTTCTGGTTTACCAAACAAACGAACTTGAGTACCACGCTGAGTTAAGGCTTGATCAACTTGACTGAATGTCGGGTGGCAGCCGGTTCCATTGCCAAGTATGACATGGGATGCTGACGGGCCATTTTGTTCTATGGTAGGAATCGGTAAGCCGAGAATGGCTCGAACATGCAATGCAAACTGACTTAAATCTTGGGAAATCATGGTTACCATGCCAGTGTCATGAGGCCTGGGTGACACTTCAGAAAATATAACCTCATCACCATGAACAAACAATTCAACACCAAACAGGCCGAAACCACCTAATGCATCTGTGACTTTTTTAGCAATTTCCTTGGCTTTTGCCATGGATACATCAGTCATGGGTTGTGGTTGCCAAGACTCTTGGTAGTCGCCCTCTTCCTGTCTATGACCTATAGGTTCACAAAACGAAGTACCGTCTTTGTGTCTGATGGTTAACAAAGTGATTTCATAATCAAACTTAACAAAACCTTCAACAATAACACGACCTTTACCTGTGCGACCGCCACTTTGTGAATATTCCCACGCCGATTCAATCTCACTTTCATCCTGTATAGTGGTTTGACCTTTACCTGATGAACTCATCACCGGTTTTACCACACAAGGAATGCCTACTTGATTAACGGCTTTTACAAATGATGCATAGTCATCAACAAAAGCATAAGAACTGGTTAAGACCTCTAATTCTTCAGCGGCCAGTACCCTGATTCCTTCTCGATCCATGGTTAAATGTGCTGCATTGGCGGTTGGGACCACTCTAAAGCCATCCTTCTCAAGCGCTAATAACTCTTTGGTAGCAATCGCTTCAATTTCTGGCACGATTAAATCGGGCTTACATGATTCAATCACTTTTCTTAATGCGCATCCATCAGTCATATCAACCACAACTGACTCATCAGCCACTTGCATGGCCGGGGCATTGGCGTATCTGTCAGCTGCTACAACATGGATTCCTAGCCGTTGGGCTTCTATAACAACTTCTTTACCAAGCTCTCCAGAGCCCAGTAATATCATCTTGATCGGTTCAGTTCGTTCAGGGCAAAACAATTGGTCCATTTTAATTTTATGCATGTAGATTAATCGATTCCGCATTATATCATCAATGCAGTTCAGTAAAGATAATGAAGTTGATTAAAGTCGGTGAATAACTATGGCTGTTCAAGGTTAAAATATGAGGTTGTAAAAGTTGATAACTTTGAGTGTGCAAACTGGAATTAACTTTGGTATCAAGTTATCATGTTGTTTTTTAATTTTATGCGTTGAGAATTGTATGAAAAAATATCTACTTTTAATTGTTTTATCTGTTACCTCGGCTCAAATCTGGGCTCAAAACACATTGATTAAAATACAAACAACAGAAGGTGACATATACCTTCAGTTGGCTGATGATAAAGCACCTGTCACAGTCAAAAACTTCCTCAGTTATGTCAATGAGGGTTTTTATAGCGACACCATCTTTCACCGAGTCATTAGTACATTTATGATTCAAGGTGGCGGATTCACTAAAGATTTAGAACGAAAGCCCACTAAACCCCCCATTAAAAACGAAGCCAACAATGGTTTGAAAAATTTACGTGGCACCATAGCAATGGCTAGATTACCTGATCCAGATTCAGCCACCGCTCAGTTTTTCATCAATGTTCAAGACAATGCATCGTTAAATCATACTGGTGAACAAAATAGCAATACCTGGGGATATGCCGTATTTGGTAAAGTGGTAAAAGGTATGGATGTGGTCGATGAAATCAGGTTTGCACCCACCGCTGGCAAACTGCCCTTCAGAAAAGATGTGCCCACAAAAGACATTATTATCCAGTCTATTGAAGTGGTTGATAAAATACCAACCAGCGATTCTGTTGAATAATGACGACGTTATTTATTTCTGATTTACACCTATGTGACCAACAACCCCACATAACTAAATCATTTTTAAACTTCAGTCAAACCAAAGCCCGACATGCGCGGGCTTTGTATATTCTGGGCGATTTTTTCGAATATTGGTTGGGTGATGACGCTTTAGACCGCACTGCAGAAGTCGTACAACGGGAACTGAAACAATTAAAAGCATCAGGCACTGCTATATATTTCATGGCAGGTAATCGTGATTTTTTATTGGGTCAACAGTTTGCGGACTCATCTGGCATGACGCTGATTGAAGAGCCTCATGTGATTGAACTTTTGAACACCAAAGTGTTGCTGGTTCATGGTGATGCGGAATGTACGGATGATTTGCCTTACCAAAAAGTAAGGAATATGTTCAGAAACCCTGATTGGCAAAAGGCGTTTTTATGTCAGTCTATTGAAAAAAGAATTGAATTTGCTCAAAACGCCAGAAAACAAAGCCAACAACACACGCAAAACACCGAAACAGCAATTATGGATGTCAATCAATCTGCGATTGATTCGTTATTTGAAAAACATCAGCTTGCAACCATAATTCATGGTCACACGCATCGGCCAGCTGTTCATCAAAACGGTCAATATAAACGCATTGTATTGGGTGATTGGCACCATCAAACCAGTTATTTATCTGTTGATAAAGCGGGTTTTCAATTGTTTTGCCAATAAACAATCAATAGCCAACTGTAAGCTTTGATTTCTTGAAACAATCCCTCTGTAAGAATTCATCCTGCCCACAGGTGATTGGGTTTAATCGCATTTCGTGATAAAATCCCGCCCATATAAATTAATTAGAGATTGAGAATGACCGTATTTAATCAATTACTTCAATTGAGAAGTGCAAAAGGCAATGTAATTACCAAAGGTTTGAGTGATGAGAATGTAAAAAAATTCATTGCTTCTGACAACAGTTTGGTTGAAGCCATTAATTTAGCGACTAAAGAATTTGAAAGTGTCAAATCACAATATCCAAATTTAATCGATATGGATGAGCAAGATCAGTTGGAGTATATCCATGCTGACTATATCAACTTTTATGCCGCTGATGCCGTCAATCCATATGTGGCCCTGGCTGGCAAAGGTGCTTGGGTAATCACCTTAAAAGGTGCAGTACTTCATGACAATGGTGGTTATGGTATGTTGGGTGCGGGTCATGCCGCTGACCACGTTCTAGCAACCATGGCTAAGCCTCACGTTATGGCTAATATCATGACGCCGAGTTACTACCAAAGAAGGTTGTCAGATTTACTAAAAAAAGAAATTGGTGTGGGTCGAGAAACCTGTCCTTTTACTAAATTTATTTGTATGAACTCAGGTTCGGAAGCGGTCACTGTGGCTTCACGTATTTCTGATGTTAACGCCAAAAAACAAACTGGGATGGGTGGTGAAAATTATGGCAAGACCATAAAAATCATGGCTTTGGAAGGTGCCTTTCATGGCCGAACTGACCGCCCTGCTCAATACTCAGATTCTTCATTAAAATCTTACAAGAAAAACCTTGCTTCATTTCAAGGCCGTAATAACTTAATCACGGTACCAATCAATGATGTTGAAGCATTGAAACAAGCTTTTGATGATGCGGCAAACAACAATGAATTCATTGAATCATTTTTCATGGAGCCAGTCATGGGTGAAGGTAACCCAGGTATGGCAATCACACCTGAATTTTATGCCACAGCCAGAGAGTTGACTGAACAAAATGGCACTTTATTCTTGGTTGACTCAATTCAGGCCGGGTTACGAGCACAAGGTTGTTTGTCAATTTGTGACTACCCTGGTTTCGAAAAATTACCAGCACCTGATATGGAGACATATTCTAAAGCCATGAATGCTGGACATTATCCTATGTCAGTTTTGGCTTTGAATGAAAAAGCAGCGAACTTATATGTAGTTGGTATTTACGGCAACACCATGACGGCCAATCCAAAAGCCCTCGATGTGGCTTATACCGTATTAACTCATTTAACCGATGCAACTAAAAACAACATTCGCCAAATGGGTCAATTATTCGTCAGCAAATTCAAAGCCTTGCAAGAAAAACTGGATGGTGAAATTACCAATGTACAAGGTACTGGCCTGTTGTTTTCTTGTGAGTTAGATCCTGAATTCAAAGCCTATGGTAAAGACAGCATAGAGGAATTCCTGCGTTTTAATGGCATGGGAGTGATTCATGGTGGTGAAAATTCATTGCGCTTTACACCTCACTTCAACATCACAGAAGCAGAAGTTGACTTGATTGTTGAAAGTGTTGAGCATGCATTGAAATTCGGCCCAAGAGCCAATTCACTTGAAAAAGCAAGCTGAAAATAATTAATCATATATAGACCCAAAGCCACTGCTCTGAAGCAGTGGCTTTTTTAAGGAGTTTTTAATGCAAACGCACTCAATAAAAAGTTTACTCAATGATACTGTTGGAACTGGCACCCAGGTAGAAATCAAAGGCTGGATACGAACCACTCGTGATTCAAAAGGTGGATTCTCTTTCTTGGTGGTTCATGATGGCTCATGTTTTGATGGCATCCAAGTTGTTGCCAATAATGAATTGGATAACTATGCTGACATTTTAAAACTATTCACTGGATGTTCAGTCATTGTGCAGGGTGATTTAGTGGAATCAGGTGGCAAAGGTCAGAAATTTGAAATTCATGCCAACAGTGTTGAAGTGGTTGGTTGGGTTGAGAACCCTGACACTTATCCGGTGCAGCCGAAAAGGCATACCATGGAGTTTTTACGAGAGGTCGCTCACCTAAGACCCCGAACCAATACCTTCAGCGCCATGCTTCGAGTTCGCAACACAATGGCTCAAGCTGTACACCAATACTTTAATCAAAATGGTTATTTTTGGTTACACACGCCTATCATCACAGCCAGTGACTGTGAAGGCGCTGGCGACTTGTTTAGGGTTTCTACTTTAGACATGATGAACTTACCTAAAACCGACAAAGGTGAGATTGACTACTCTCAAGATTTTTTTGGCAAAGAGTCTTATTTAACAGTTTCCGGCCAATTGAATGCCGAGACTTATGCTTGTGCATTGAGTAAAGTCTACACCTTTGGCCCCACATTTCGAGCAGAAAATTCACACACTCAAAGACATTTAGCTGAGTTCTGGATGATCGAACCTGAAGTGGCATTTGCTGATTTAAATGACGTGGCTCAATTGAGTGAAGATTTTCTGAAGTTCTTAGTCAAACAAGTTCTTGAAAACAACATGGACGACATGAAGTTCTTTAATGGATTCGTCGACAAAACAGCCATTCAAAGACTTGAAACACTCAGTAACGACAGTTTTGAACGAGTCGATTATGCCGATGCATTAGAAATCTTAAAGGCATCTGGTCAAAAATTTGACTACCCCGTTGAATGGGGCTTGGATTTACAAACTGAACATGAGCGCTTTTTAACTGAAAAACATTTCAAAAAGCCCATCGTTGTTATGAATTACCCAGAAGAAATCAAACCATTCTATATGCGGATGAATGATGATGGTAAAACTGTTGCTGCGATGGATGTATTGGTTCCTGGAATCGGCGAAATCATGGGTGGCGCACAACGTGAAGAACGTCTGGACTATTTATTAAATAGAATGGCACAACATGGCTTGGATGAAAATGAATATAAATGGTATACAGATTTAAGAAGATATGGAACTGTACCGCACGCCGGGTTTGGTGCTGGATTTGAAAGACTGGTCAGCTATGTGACCGGTTTATCTAATGTCAGAGATGTTATTCCATTCCCCAGAACACCTGGATCGGCAAAGTTTTAAACCGACTTAATTAAATACTTATTCGGGGCGACAATATGTCGCCCTTTTTTATGACTCAAAGCATTGTAATTTGTGGTTTGTGGTGTGGGAATTTTCCAGTTGTTTTCACCAACAAAACTAAGATTTGACATGCCCAATAAGAACAACAAACCATTTAAATCAGCACTGGTTTTTTGAGCAGCCAATGAATCGATTTAATCACGGCTTATTTTCGGATCTTAGGTTTATTACTCTAGTTACTCTGCCTATAATAACCGTTTTACTCAACCTGACCCTACCATGCAAACTGTTGAAACTTTCTTTGAAAATTTGTGGCAACAATACACCGATATCAACCCACAAGCCCATGCCATTCATGCATTGCTGCAAGCTCGCGGTGAATCTGTGGTCAATGACCATGTGGCCTTGCGTACATTCAATACAGAAAAACTAGGTATTAACCGTTTATCAAAAATTTTCGAAGACATGGGGTATGAAAATCGAGGCAGTTATGATTTTACTGCCAAGCAGCTCAATGCTTATCATTTTGAACACAAAGAGAATCCCAACCACCCTAAAATATTTATCAGTGAATTAATCACTGAATCTTTTTCTGATGAACTGCAAGCCATCGTTAAAAGGATTGATGATCAGGTAGATGCAGCCGACGTATTCGAACCTGATTTTCTATATACGGGAAGGCCATGGGATTTAACTTTTGATGAATATATACGCTTGTTGCAAGAAAGTGAATACGCCGCTTGGACAGCCGCTTTTGGGTATAGAGCCAATCATTTTACAGTTTCTATCAACCACCTCATTACTTTTTTTGATATCCAAACTTTGAACCAATTTATATTGGAACATAACTTTGCAATGAATGAATCTGGTGGACTGATCAAAGGCACACCTGAACAGTTGTTAGAACAATCATCAACCATGGCTCCAATGGTTAATCTAGAGTTTACTGACGTTAACCATTTGATTCCCAGTTGTTTCTATGAATTTGCTAAACGCTACCCCATGGAATCAGGCCAGTTATACCAAGGATTTATCGCCGCATCTGCTGACAAAATATTTGAAAGTACTAACAGCATGTAAACAATGAGGCTGTTGATTCAATCACATAAGGGCTGGAATTTCACAGCCCTTTTTATTTTGCAATATAGTCACTTCCTACCTTTAAACAATCAATTACCCTGATTTGCCATCAACTCGCGGCTGTATCCAAATGGGCAAATACCTGATAACAAACAAACCATAAGCAATTATCCATAAGCCACCTGACAGTAAAATTATATTTGGATAACTTATCAAATTCATCAACGGTAATGCCACTCGAGTTACTGTAGAAAGCACCAACAAAACAAAGCAATACCAGAGCACCTTAGGAGGTTGATGTAAATTTCTACCGGTATGACCATAACTGACTCTGGCCATCATTCCCATGGTTACTATTGCCAAACACCCCACCGTAAATACATGTAAAGCCATAAAGTGAAGCCACGGTAAAACCGCCATGGCTGCTACAAAGGCAAAACCCAAAACCATAAAGGCATAGCCCACATGCAGCACCCAAACCAAGGGCTTTTGCCAAATTTGTGCGTTATACCATCCATGGAGCCTCATTCCATGCATCAAAGCATTGATTGTTGCGATCAAAAATAACAACCATTGTAAGTGAGCAAAGAATACCCAAATGATAGCAAATATGACCAAAGCGAATGGTAAAGCACGTTCTAAGTTTGGATAAATTTTGCTTTGATAGCGTTGTTCAACTCCATTTTGACTGAACATGGCAAACACCCGACCTGACATAACGGTTATCAACAATAAAATCAGCATCAATGACAACAACAGAATTCGTGATGCCCACAATGGTGACCCATTAATAACGGCCCAATGAAAGATGGCATTTAGTAAAGACATCAATACAATAATGACTATCATCATATAGTTTCTTTTATTGGCTACTTTAATCAATGGCTGTGCCACAAAATATATCAGCATCAAAGGAAACAACATATCAATTAAGGCAATAAACAATGTTGGTATGTGAGGCACAAAGACCATCACCCGACCAAGCATCCATGCGAACATTAATAACTTTAACTGTCGACCTTGAACCGTTTGAATCCCTGTCCAATTTTTAATCGCGGTTAATAAAAACCCAGCAATGACCATTAAGGTGTATCCAAAAATCATTTCATGGGCGTGCCAATAATTAATGCCATAATAAACCATACCTGGTATATGCATCCCTTGTTGAATCATCAACCAGACAACCATTAGTATGATAGCAAACAGGTTGGCCAATAAAAAACAGGGTCGAAAACTCAGTTGCCACAGTGCAACACCCGGCTTATTTTGATTTAAGTTATTAAGTGGAATGTTCATCGCTGTAGTGTAAATACAATACGAATCATTATCATTGACTCAGGTCAAGTTAAGCCCATCTAGAATGTGAAATCAGTAACTAATGGTTTTAATCACAATGAACAACATAACACAAAGCTTAGAACTACAGGACAAAGGTGCTTACATACAATGCAAGCACCTGTGCCGGCTATAAATTAATCTTGTTGCTCTAACTTAGCCCAAGAATCACGCATGGTGACCACTTGATTAAATACGGGCTTGGTGGTCTCATGGGTTTTATCGCGTTTAAAATAAGCATTGCGCTCAAATTGATAAACCACATCAGCTTCTTGATCGGCAATACCAGGCTCTAGCAAGGCATTGGGTAACACTTTCAAAGATTCTGGGTTCACTGCATCTAAAAAGTTATCCAATGATGCGGGATTAGGGTGATTAAACAAACGATCATACAAACGGACTTCAATAGGTTCCGCATGTGCTGCTGAAATCCAATGGATGGTGCCTTTAACCTTCCGGCCATCTTCAGTGCCGCCACGACTCTCAGGGTCATAACTACAGCGCAATTCAATGACTTTTCCGTCTTGATCTTTGATTGCTTCGTTACAGGTGATGTAGTAAGCATGACGTAACCTAACTTCCCTACCCTCGGTTAAACGGAAAAACTTTCGATTGGCATTTTCTTTATAATCATCTTGTTCTACATAAATAACGCGACTGAAAGGGATTTCACGACTGCCATAGCTCTCATCTTGTGGGTGGTTTGCACCAACCAACATTTCAACTTGATCTTCAGGATAATTCTCAATCACTACTTTTAAAGGATTAAGCACGCCCATCACACGCGGTGCTGATTTGTTGAGGTTATGTCTAATCACATCTTCCAAAATGGTCATAGAAATAACCGACTCTTTCTTGCTGACCCCAACAGTTTTAACGAATTCTCTGATAGCTGCTGGAGGATAACCCCGTCTTCTTAGTCCAGAAATGGTAGACATTCTCGGATCATTCCAACCATCAACCACACCCTCCTCTACCAATTTACTTAATCTTCGTTTTGATGTGATTGTGTAAGAAACATTCAACCTTGAAAATTCAATTTGTTGTGGGTGACATGGGATATCAATATGATCAATCACCCAATCATAAAGCGGTCTATGGTCTTCGAATTCTAAGGTGCACAATGAATGTGTAATGCCTTCTATCGCATCAGAAATACAATGAGTAAAATCATACATGGGATAAATGCACCAAGTATCGCCTGTATTGATGTGGTGCATTCGTTTGATTCGATAAATAACTGGGTCGCGCATATTGATGTTACCAGATTGCATATCAATTTTTGCTCGCAAAACCTTGCTGCCATCAGCAAATTCACCATTTTTCATTGCACGAAATAAAGACAAATTCTCATCCACACTTCGATCTCTGAATGGACTATCAACACCAGGACGATTAAAATCGCCACGATGTTCTCTTATTTCTTCAGGTGTTTGATCATCCACATAAGCCAAACCTTTACCAATTAACTGTTCAGCGTAATCATACAATTGGTCGAAGTAATCTGAGGCATGGAATTTATTGGTTTTCCAGTCAAAGCCGAGCCATTGAATGTCTTTCTGTATTGACTCAGCATACTCCTTACTTTCTTTTTCTGGATTGGTGTCATCAAACCGCAGGTGACAAACCCCTTGATAATCTTCAGCAACACCAAAATTCAAACAAATTGATTTGGCATGTCCAATATGCAAATAACCATTAGGTTCAGGCGGAAAGCGAGTCACAATGTGGCTGTGTTTTTTATTTTTTAAATCTTCATCAATGATATGGGTGATAAAGTTTTCTGTTACATTTTTTTCTGTCATTAAAATTTCAGATCTTAGGAAACTAGTAAGGGTTGTATTTTGACAGTAAAGCCAACAAAAATCGACCCTGAATTAAGGATATAATGACATTAAAAGCGGCAATAGGTTAAAATTGATAGACAATAAAAATAATGGGGGGAACCTATGAAAATTAAAACCACTGTCTATTTGTTGTCATTGTTGATGGCAAATTCACTTTCAGCCGCTGAACTGCTTGAACCTCAAGTCAAAAAAGCGGTGAAATTCGACTTGTCATTGCCTATGCACATGATGACTCCAAAAGCCATTGTTTTAGAAGGGTTAAGAGGCGGATCAATCATCGACCCTGGCTCTGTAAGCAATGACAACGATGCACCTTTTTATACCGATCCTGTCTTACAAAATACCCTGGGACAATTACCGGGCCCAATTAAACAGACTGATTTTTTTGCATTGAGTAATATTTCAGGTGTATCACCTCCTGACCCTACCGGTGATGTAGGCCCTAATCATTATGTGGCAATGACCAACTTATCATTTGCTGTATTAAGTAAATCAGGCACCCTTTTATATGGGCCGGCTGGTAACAACACAGTGTGGTCAGGATTTGGAGGTGCGTGTGAGAATGAAAACTCTGGTGATCCCATTGTTTTATATGATCAAATTTCAGACCGTTGGTTGTTATCACAATTCACTTCGGCCGGACCTGAATATTATAATTGTGTAGCCATCTCACAGACACCTGATCCAACTGGCGCCTATTATCGATGGGCCATCCTCAATAACAATGGCCCGGCCAATGGCAACCAAAACTTATTCCCAGACTACCCCAAATATGGTGTCTGGGGCGATGCCTTTTATATATCTACTCGTGATTTTGATAATAATGGTTCCGGTGCATTCGTTGGTGTGGGTGCTTATGCACTAAAACGCGAGGATTTAATTGCAGGCAACCCTTCACCTGATATTATTTATTTTTATGTACCCAGAGGAAATACGCCTTGGCAAGTGGGTGATGGTTTGTTACCAGCTGACATTGATGGATTTACCTTACCTCCAAACGGCTCTCCTCAATATTTTGTGGGTACTATGGATGATTCTGCCAGCTACGGTTCAGATATTGACGCTTTATCATTTTGGGAATTCCATGCTGACTTTAATAACCCTGCCAACTCCACATTTATCAGAACAGCACTGATACCAATGTCAGATTATGACACTCAGTTTCCATGTGTTTCAGGCAGAAATTGTATTCCACAAGCAGGTACCACTAATGGTATTGATATTCAATCGTACCGACAACGTCCCTTACATCGATTGGCTTATAGAAATTTTGGCACCCATGAATCTTTGGTGACCAATCAATCGGTTGAATCATCGGACAGCATGGCTGGTATCAGATGGTGGGAAATTCGAGATTTAAATAATGCTCCCTCACTGTATCAAGAAGGAACATTTGGGCCAGGTGAAACCGATGGTATACATCGTTGGATGGGTTCAATAGCCCAGGATCGTGATGGCAATATAGGCTTGGCATACAGTGCCTCAAGTGGAAATATGAATCCAGCCATTAGATTTACCGGACGGCTTGTCTCTGAACCATTGGGAGTGATGAGTGGTACCGAAGGAACCATCATTCAAGGCACTGGTAGTCAAACAAACTCGCAACGCTGGGGTGACTATACATCCACCAACATTGACCCAATTGATGACTGTACTTTTTGGCATGTTAATCAATACAATGATATCAATGGCGGTGATTGGCAGATTCGAGTGGGTTCATTTAAGTTTGATGAATGCGGCGATCCAGGATTTTATTTAAATACACCGAATAGCACACAAGCCATTTGTGTGGCAGACGATGCTTTTTACGATTTAAATATTGAGCCACTGGGTGGTTTTAATTCACCCATTACGTTAACAACAAGTGGTTTACCCGCACCTGCCACCAGTCAATATACCGCCAACCCTATTCCATCCCTCCCTGGAAGCACAACATTGACTGTTTCTAATACAAGCAGCTTGTCAGCAGGTGATTACAATATCAATATTCTTGGCATAGGCGCAGGCGTTGACAATCAGTCTATTGACTTGACATTGAAGGTATATGAAACAATTCCTGGTCTTGTTGTATTAAACGCACCTGCCAATAATGCAGTTAATGTTGACCTACAACCCAGCTTAAATTGGAGCAACTCAAATGCCCTTAATTATGTGGTAGAAGTGGCATCAGATAGTAACTTTAATCATATCGTTTTCACCGATCAAGTGACGGGTAATACGGTAGCACCTATCACCAGCTTAAAATCCAGCACAAACTATTTCTGGCGGGTTAAATCAGTCAATAGCTGTGGTGAAAGCCTATATTCTTCGGTTTATACATTCACTACAAAATCAGGGCCTGGCGACTGTCCACTCATTAGCTCGAACACAATAACTGCCTATTCAAATGAGTTTGAAGGTTCTGTCACCGATTGGAGCTCAAGCAGCTTAAATGGCAACAATAGTTGGAGCATTTCCTCCGCACAATCAATCTCCGGAAACAACTCTTTTTATGCAGAAGACATCAGTACAACGAGTGACACAGTACTGATTTCACCTCAAATTTCATTGCCTATGATGACTGGTCAGTTTCAACAAGATTTAACGCTTCAATTCTGGAACAGACAAACATTAGAAAGTAATGGGTCTGCTTGTTGGGATGGAGGGCTGTTAGAAATTTCTACTGACAATGGCATTAACTTCAGCCAGATAAGCAATGACAAATTATTATCTGACCCCTACGATGGTACCTATTCAGGCGGCTTGCTAAGTGGTATTGAAGCTTGGTGTGGCGACCCACAAAACTGGCTGAATTCAGTGGTTGATTTAACTGACTGGGCTGGTCAAGATGTGGTGTTTAGATTCAGAATAACAACCGACGGAACAGTGGGACGTGAAGGTTGGTATATTGACAACTTCAAAGTCCAATCATGTGAATACATAGACTTAATATTTGAGGATGGGTTCGAGCCTATTCAGCCCTAATCAATTAGCGATGTGATTCAATGTTTAAAAGGAGTGAGTTAATCACTCCTTTTTTATATGCTAAATAATTTCTTGTCTTCAAGTCGCATGGCTGTCAACTGACCGCCCCAAACTTTACCACTGTCCAAACAAGTGACATGGTTGTCCTGATACAACCCTAAAGCTGACCAATGACCAAAAACAATGTGTTTTTCTATATGATTGATGGCTTCAAATTGAAACCATGGTCGTAATGATTTGTTACTGCTGATTTTTTTATTTTCAGAAAAATTAAGCGTACCATCAGTTTTGACAAAACGCATACGTGTACTGGCATTAACAAAAAACCGATGAGCCGACAGACCGGTTAAATTATCACTCCATTTGTTGGGTTTATTACCATACATGGATGCAAAGAATGCGACTGTATTATTGACCATTTCCTTGTGTGTTATTGCTGCCAATGTTTTGTATTGATTTAAATGCCACAATGGGTAAATGCCAGCATGGTTAATAAAAAAATCGTTGGACTCTATATAAAAAGGCCGATGTAACAACCAATCAATCAATAAAGTAACATCACTGGCAGTAAATACCGTGTTGAACTCCTTATTGCTACCTATTTTTTTATCACTGAAATATTTACTCAACAAACTCAAGTCATGATTGCCCAAAACTGTATCACAACAATGCTGGTGTGCATAAACCCAACGCAAAACATCCAGCGATCTGCCACCACGATTAACCAAATCACCACAAAAAATCAAACGATCGGTTTTAGGGTTAAAGTTTATCAGTTGGGCCAGTTGAATCAATGGATCAAAACAACCTTGAACATCTCCAATGACATAAGTAGACATCTCAGTTAAACACCATATTGTTGGCGGTAGTTTGCCACCTTGGTTAAATTGTCATCGTCGCCTTTTAAATATTCAAACAAGGCGGTTAAATCTGCAATACTGATTGTTGCTAAATGGTATGACTGAGCTAATTCCTGCATCGCTGACAATTCACCGTCGCCCTTTTCTTGTCGATCTAAAGCCACAGCAATCCCAACCACTTCAGCGTCCTGCTGATTTATAATTTTAATGGATTCACGAACTGATGTACCGGCTGAAACCACATCATCAACAATCAGTACTTTACCTTGAACAGGCGCTCCAATTAAAACACCGCCTTCGCCATGTGATTTTTTCTCTTTGCGGTTGAAAGCCACAGGTATATTTTCATTGTATAAACGATACCACGCAATTGATATGGCTGTAGCCAATGGAATGCCTTTATAGGCTGGGCCGTACAACATATCAAAATCCACGCCGGATGATCGGATGGTTTTTGCATAGTATTCACCTAACATTGACAAAGAGTGGCCATCATCAAATAAACCTGCATTAAAAAAATACGGGCTAACTCTTCCTGACTTAAGAGTGAATTCACCAAATCTTAAAACGTTTTTCTTGATTGCCAGAGCTAAAAATTCATGTGCAATATTCATATCAATATCTATTTTGATCAAGGTTGTTATCTTCGGAGAACTGCTGTCATTTTTCAAGTGTTATAATTTGTGGTTTTTGAAAATCGACCCTTAATAATGAAAATAATAACCCTCAATGCCAACGGTATTCGAGCTGCCCAAAGAAAAGGCATGTTTGAATGGTTCAGCAAACAAGATGCAGATGTTTTGTGTATTCAAGAAACCAAAGCACAATTAGATCAACTAGACCCCAAACTATTTATCCCTCAAGGTTATCACTTTTATCAAGCTGATGCGGTTAAAAAGGGATACTCAGGAGTTTCTGTTTACACCAAACACCAACCTGAAGCCGTGCAGTATGGAATTGGTTGGGATTTATTTGATAACGAAGGTCGGTGGCTACAAGTTGATTTAGGCCATTTAATTGTGGTCTCCTTATATTTACCATCGGGATCAGCGAAAGAAGAGCGCCAAGATTTTAAATATGTTTGCATGGATCGATTGGAAACAGTCTTACAAGACCTGAAAGCCACCGGAAAACCATTTGTGGTTTGTGGCGATTGGAACATTGCACATAAAAAAATAGACATTAAAAATTGGCGAGGCAACCAAAAAAACTCAGGTTTTTTACCTGAAGAACGTGAATGGATGAGTAAATTATTTGACCAATATAATTTGGTTGATGCATTCAGAGAAGTGGAACCTGGTGAAGAACAGTATTCATGGTGGTCAAACCGAGGACAAGCCTGGGCCAATAACACCGGATGGCGGATAGACTACCATGTGGCCTCACCTTGTTTAAAAGACAAAGCCAAATCAGCGACTATTTATAAAGAGGAAAGATTTTCAGATCATGCGCCAGTTATTATTGAGTACGACTTAAACTAAGTTGTTGCATCGCCCAAAAATAAGGTTAAAAAAATCATTGCGGAAATCATCTCAGTTAGCATAATTAATCACATGGTAAATAAAATAATTGAAACACTCATAAGTGCAAAAATGAAGCAGTTTAAAAACAAAGCAATGTCTTTTATCACAAAAGATTCGATAGGTTTTAGCCATGGAATATGAATGGATTGTCACATCACTGAATAACTTTTTATGGATCGGCATAACCTTTGTATTGGGTTTGTTCGCCAAACAAATAGGCCTGCCTCCCATGGTTGGATTCTTGGCAGCAGGTTTTGTACTCAGTACACAAAACATTGTTGACAGAGAACTGCTCAGCAGAATGGCTGACTTAGGCATTACTTTGCTGTTATTTACCATTGGCTTGAAAATTAACGTTAAAAACTTGGTTAGGCCCCAAGTTTGGGCTGTCAGCAGCATTCATGCGATTATCACAGTGGCTTTCTTTGGCTTAGTGATATATGCCCTCGCCTTGCTGAGTACCCCATTGTTTGAAGGATTAACCATTGAAAATGCACTGTTAATTGGTTTCGCCTTGAGCTTTTCAAGCACTGTTTTTGTGATAAAAGCAATGGAAAGCAAAGGTGAAATGGATTCATTTCATGGGCGCATTGCAATTGGTGTTTTGATCATACAAGACATCTTTGCAGTTGTATTTTTAGCCGTCTCAGCCAATAAAGTTCCTTCGATTTGGTCATTGGGTTTGTTGTTATTCATTCCCATGCGTCACCTTCTGTTTTGGTTGATTGAACGTGTGGGTCACGGTGAACTACTGATCGTTTATGGCTTTTTATTGGCCATTGGTGGTGCTGAAATATTTGAACTGGTTGGGGTCAAAGGTGATTTAGGTGCATTAATATTAGGCATGATGTTTGCCACCCATTTCAAGGCTGAAGAGTTGGTAAAAACCATGCTTGGCTTCAAAGATTTATTCCTTTTAGGCTTTTTTCTTTCGATTGGCCTGAACGGCCAACCCACTCTAGGCGTCATATTAACAGCGTTGTTAATTACTCCTTTTGTGATGTTTAAGGGCGCACTGTTTTTTGCCTTATTCGTAAAATTCAAATTACGTGCGAGAACATCTTTGTTATCGACCATCAGCTTGAGTAATTACAGTGAATTTGGCTTAATTGTGATTGCCATTTGTGTGGCTAATGGTTGGGTTGAAAGCCAATGGCTGACCATCATGGCCCTATCAATCGCTTTCTCTTTTGTGTTTTCAGCGTTGGTAAACAAACAAGCCAATAATTTATATACGCAGAACCGAAGTTTTTGGAAAAAATTTCAAACCAAACAACGTTTACCCAATGATAAAATTTTAGACATTGGAAGCGCTCAAGTTGCTGTGATTGGTATGGGCTCTGTAGGTACGGGCGCTTATGATCAATTGATTAAAAAGTATGACAATCATGTCGTCGGAGTTGATATTTATCCCGATACTGTCTTGGATCAACAGAAACAAGGGCGACATGTGTTATTGGGTGATCCAACTGATGCGGACTTTTGGGATCGGGTCAACCAATCTCATCAGTTGAAATTAGTGTTGTTGACCTTGCCTCAATTCAGTTCATCGATGGCGGTTATTGAACAATTACATGAATCAAAATTCAATGGCAAAATCGCTGCCACAGCTAAATTTGCCGATGAAATTGAACAATTGAATGCCGCAGGAGTAGATACTGTTTTTAATATGTACACTGAAGCAGGTGCTGGTTTTGCAGCCCATGTTGTCAATCATACGGATTGAAAATACTTTACTTATACTTTATTGTTTGGATCGCTCAAGTCTTCAATTTGAGAGCTGTCATCCCAAGCGGAGTCATTGCCTAGATTGTATTGTTTTATGTGCTGATCGTTGTTTAATACTTGCGCCAAATCAGCTAATTTTTGCTGCACCTTAAGCACATGTCCTTTTTTATCATCTTGTAAATATGACTCGGCCAGGTGCTTAACCAACTCTTCATCGGCATGCTGATATCTTAATTTAGCTCGTTTGGCTTGGTATGCCCTCATCCCTAAATGCTTCATAACATCCTCTCCCATGGATGCAGAGGACTCGAAAGTTTCTCGGTAAATATTTTTCACTCCCATATGATGTAATTGGAAAGCCACGGTTCGATCCCTGGCTCTGACGAATAAAGTCAGGTTAGGATGGTGTTTCATTAAATACCCAGTTAATTCCAACACTTTATCAGTGTCATTCATTGCGATAACAAAACCGCTGGCGGAATCAATCCCAGCCGCATCTAACAAATCCATTCTGGTGGCATCACCAAAAAACACTTTCCACCCATAGGTTCTTAACGTGTCAATCATATTGGGATCATTGTCTAATGCCGTTACGCTGAATTGATTGTATTGTAACAACCGACCAACAATTTGACCAAAACGTCCAACACCAGCAATGATTATTTTGTTTTCTTCATTAATTTCATCAGCTTCCCTTTGGACTTTATCTGAAGTCATCATATTCTTCAGTAGCACTTTTTCATAAAACAAAAATAACAAGGGTGTGATCGCCATAGACAGTGCCACCACGATGCGTAAGGTATCCGCTATGGCTGTATCCATAACATTTTGACTCACTGCCAAGGTCAACAAAACAAATGCAAATTCACCACCTTGCGCCAAGGCAAGGAAAAACAAGGCATGCTCTATTTTTTTTAGTTTGAGTACCTTGCCAACTAAAAACAAAACCATGGCCTTTAAAAATATCAATCCTATGGTTAACAGGAGAATCAGTCCAAATTGTTCACCAAATAGGCTGAAATTAAAGGCCGCACCAACCGTCATAAAGAAAATACCCAATAACAAACCTTTAAACGGATCAATATCGGCTTCGAGTTCATGTCGGTACTCACTTTCACTAAGCAACACACCCGCAATAAAAACACCTAAGGCAGGTGACAAACCAATTAATGACATCAACGCCGCAATACTGGTGACCAGGCCTAAGGCAGCGGTGGTAAATATTTCCTTTTGTCGTGCACGCGCAATATAGTCAAACAACGGGTTGATTAAATATCTGGATAAAATATAAACCAATACGATGGCCAACATCACTGCAATGGGCTCCACCCATATGGGTAAATGCGAAGTGATATCAATCCCATGTGCGCCCTCAACATGACTGGCTGAACCGCTGACGGCTAATAAAGGAATGATGGCGATGATTGGAATGACTGCAATGTCCTGAAACAACAAGGCGGCAAATGAAGCTTTACCACCGACTGTATTTTGCCAGCCTTTTTCATTTAAAGTTGACATAATGATGGCTGTCGATGACAACGCCAAAGTCAAGCCAATGGCTAAACCTATTTGCCAACTTAACTCAAATATGACCACAGCTATAGCCATAATTAAAACTGCGGTTAAGCTTACCTGTAATCCGCCTGCACTTAAAATAGTCGATTTCATCCGCCACAGGTGACTGGGTTGTATTTCAAGACCAATCACAAATAACATCAACACCACACCAAATTCAGAAGCATGATTTAATTGTTCTAATAAATGACTGGTTTCAATCCCCAACATAGGAGCTACAAAAGTCAATATAAGACCTACGATGGCACCAGCAATCAAGTAGCCTAGCACTGAACCTAAATTTAATCGCTTGGCCAATGGCACTAAAAACACTGCCATACCTAAAAACAAACTTGAGATGATAAAGGCTTCAGTCATTATGACAGGCCGATAAATCACAGCGTTCATTCATGGTTGAATATTTTTCACAGTCCAATGGATCAATGCGATCATTAACTAAGTCATCCATCAATGTTTTGAATTTAATCACTTGTTGTTCCAGATAATTAGTGGTTAAATTTTTATCAAAATTTCCCGCTTTAATTTTCAATCCACTGTATGTAATAAAAGGCGGTAGGTACTTCATTTTGCACAATTTAGCGGTCAATTCGAACGGCTTAAGTAAATCCCGTACACTCTGTTCACCACGATAATTGGATTGATCCCCACCTGAGGTGATTGACGACATAAAAATTTTATGTTTTAGCACATTCGCTTCTGCACCATGGGCAAAACCATGCTCAAGAACCAAATCAATCCATTCCTTAAGTAATGCGGGGCAGGAATACCAATACATAGGATGTTGGAATATAACAACATCATGAGCTTCAAGCAAAGCTTGTTCATAAGCCACATCAATCATGAAGTCTGGGTAAACTTCATACAAATCATGAATGGTAACGTACTTATTACCAGATAAACTCGACAACAAAGATTTATTGACTACAGATGTTTGATAAACCGGGTGGGCAAAAAGAATCAGCACTTTTTTCATGGCTGATTCTTGTTGTCAGTACAATTAGTTTTCAAATGCTTATTCTGTATCTTTATTAACGTCTTTATACCGTGCCTTGGCTGATAACAACGCATCTCGTAGCTGAGCTTCGGTTTTTTGTAATTCAACCACTGCACCTTCACGTTTGACCTTACCTTCCTCGGCAATTCTTAAACTGTCATCAATGGTTTCAATTAATTTTTGATTGGCTAACTTAACCACTTCAATGTCAAAGACACCCCGTTCCATCTGTTCGCGAACTTTGCGGTTAGCAATTTTTAAATTTTCAGCATTAGACGCTAACATATCATTGGTTAAATCAGTGGCATCCTTAATCGTATCTGCAGCCTGTTCTGAACGCCAAATAGTAACTGTTTGTGCCAGTTGTTGACGCCATAATGGAACTGTATTAGCGATTGTAGAATTGATTTTATTAATCAAACCTTTGTCATTTTCTTGAACCAATCTTATACTCGGCAAACTTTGAAGCGTCACTTGTCTGGTTAAACGTAAGTCATGTACACGACGTTCTAAATCGGCCGTAGACGATCGAATGTCACGTAATTTTTGTGCCAATAACATGTCATCGCTGCCTTCTGCTTCTTTTTCCATCGCTGGAATCACTTCACGGTGTAGCTGGTTGATTTTTTCTTCTCCAGCCTTGATGTAATCTTCCAGGGTATGGAAATACTCTAAATTTGCAACATACAGGCGATCAAGACTGGTAATATCCTTTAACAATGTGGTTTTGTGAGCTTCAAGTTTATTGGTAATTTTGTCGATTTGTTTACGGACTTCTTCATATTTTTGCAAAAACTTAACCAACGGTTTAGCGCGGCCAAATAATCGAGCAAAAAAACCTGGTTTTTTATTGGGATCTAAATCATCGATATCAAAACCACGAATGGTTGCCACCATTTCATTCAATGCTTCACCTGAACGGCCTAAATCTTTGTTTTTAACGCCTTCCAGCATTTTATCTGAAATCTCTGTGACCTTCTCTTGGGCTTTGCTACCAAAAAAGATCACTGAATTGGCATCAGAGATATCAATTTCATTCATCAATGCATCAATTCGTTGCTTTTCTTCTTCGTCAACATCCTTATACTCGACCATTTCGTTCATCACGCCTGGTACGATTTCACCTTCAATGGTTCCCGTCTTTATTTCTGTTGCTGTTTTTGTTTCTTGTTCGCTCATCATATTTACCTATTAATTAATACCTTGTTTTTCCATTAAAGTATTTAATACTTCAATATCCACATCTAAATCAAACACTTGATTCTGTAATAACTTTTGACTTTGTTCGTTAAATACTTGATCTATGTTCTGTAATACTTGTTTAAAATTTTGTTCCAGTTTCGCATCTTCAACCAAAGTATGTGTGTCAGCATAACGCTTAATAACACTTTCTGTGGCACCCAAGTATGAATGCAAGAAACGCCTCGCTTGTGGAATTTTTTCTGGGTGATTAACCAGAGTATTGACCACATCCCTGCTGGTTTTTACAATCTTGTTGAGATAATCAGACAGTTCCCTATTGGCAATGTGTTTAGTCGATTGTTCAATATTGACAATTGATTGTTCACTTAACGCCAAAATTTCTTTCGAATCTTGATCTTTTACAGCACCGAATGAAGCAGAAGCCACTTCGTCTAATCCATACCATAATACAGAACCAATAGCTGCACCTAAACCATAGGCAATTGATTCAAACAAGCCAAAGCCTCCAACAAACAAAGAACCAACAACTGAGCAGGCGCCCAAAGTCAGTGAGGCCAACATCATTAATGGAAAGGGTTTACTGATGACAAATTTTCTTTGTCTGTAGTGGTATTTATTTCGAAGCCCTTTGCTCATCCAAGTCGCCGATAGCAAAGTGCCAAAAAAGACACCACCACTGACCAAAAACGGCAACAAATGACCTTGTATCAATTGAGAAAATGCGGCCATCAAAAACAAAACTGAAAACAGATACAATAACCAAGCTGTTGATTGGAATTTCACAATTGATTTTTGTGCCTTTTCACGATATTTAACAGGCATTAAAACATCCTCACAGCAACATAAGCCAATGAAATGGCCATTAACCCAAAGCCGGCTAATTTTCTGATAAATTCAAGCATATATACAGATCTCTTCTATTTTAGTATTTTAAAATGTAGTAATTGGTCATGGTTAGAAAAATCCAATTCTCCAAAGGCTATCTGACCTTCACCATGCAGAACCATAGATTCTCTGTGAATTCGTATGGGTTCGCTGCCATCTTGTTGAATCCATGTACCATTGGTACTTTCATCGTTGTATTTAAAATGACCGCCACCGTACTGTATGTCGCCATGAAAGCGTGAAGCCATTAACATCGCCACCTGAATATCACAATCATCGCCTCGACCAATGGTTTTAGTCGGTGATTGATCGGTCATTATGAGCTTCCGTTCATTCAATTCAATTTGTAATTGTGATTTTGTAACGGGCGCTTTGATGTCCAGTGCCGAAGTGACTCGGGTGACTTGACTGGTGTCTTGCTGCCACAAGATTTCAATAATTTCAACAGGCATTAGTTTCCCTTTAACCTTGGCTTTACCTAAAGACCTGTGAGTAAGAAATGGCGGTAATATACAGGCTTTGTAAGTGATTGAATTGGTGATAACCTGGCCTTTCTTTGCATAAGCCGTCATTCTGGCTGCAACATTAACCGCATCACCAAACACATCACCCTCCTCTTCAATAACATCGCCAAAGTGAAAACCCACTCGAATCGCTATTGGATGATTACCCAACACAAAATTACCACTGACGCTGTTCTGCATTTCTATTGCCGCCAATAAAGCATGATTGGCTTTTGGAAAGACACACATGATTTCATCACCAATGGTTTTAACCAATTCCCCTTGATGCTTTTCTGCTTCAGCCAATAAGACATCTAACACTGAAGCTATAGCACTACGTGCCGCTTCATCACCATGTTTTTCAAACAAAGCTGTACTGTCAGCAATGTCAGCAAATAAGATACAAAGTTCAGTCAATTCATTCCTCAGATTCAATTAGAGTTTTCAATATTACTTTTTCATTTGGCAAAACTAATTTAGCCGCATCGGCCAAAGGTGTAAAAGTATCAGCTCCAGTTATTAATTTCAAATAACCAAAGTTCAAATCTTGTTCTGCCAAAACACTGATGACCCCCTCGCCTACACAAGCAGCACGACGGCCCTCGTCTACAATGATTATTCTATCAAATTTTTCGGCATGTTTCTTTATTGCTTTTTCATTCAACGGTTGTAACCAACGTAAATCCATCACTTTTACTCTACTTGAATGACTTTTCTCGAATTCTTTAACCGCCCTCAGACTCATCAATACACCATTACCGTAGGTTATAATGAGTATGTCTTTTGCCTTAGCCTGATAGATGCGCGGCTCACCCAACGGAGCGTACATTCCAGGTTTCGGATAAGGTTGATTCCATAAGCCATCACCCTCTTTAAACAAGTCCTTTTGCATATATAGCGCAATCGGTTCAATAAACAAAGACACTCTTTTGTTAACTTTAGACAATGCAACCAAAGTTCTCATCATGTTAACCGCATCATCAGGACGCGAAGGACAAGCCACAATAACACCAGGAATATCCCTGATAGCAGCTATAGAATTGTCATTATGAAAATGACCACCAAAACCTTTTTGATAGCCTAATCCAGCAATTCTAACAACCATAGGGTTACTGAACTGCCCATTTGAAAAGAATTGTAAACTCGCTGCTTCACCACGAATTTGATCACATGCATTGTGGAAATAAGCCAAATATTGAATTTCTGGAATGGGCAGCAGTCCTAATGTGGCATAGCCTTGAGCCAATCCCAAAATAGTCTGTTCATCCAGCAGTGTATTAAAAATTCGTTTGGCCCCAAATTTTTTATACAACTGTTTAGTAATGGTATAAACGCCGCCTTTTTGTGCCACATCTTCTCCAAAAATAACCGTTTCAGGGTATTTAAGCATCAAATCTTGTAAGCCACGGTTGATTTGTACGGCCATGTGTTTTGGAGCGGTGTTTTCTGGCAAGCTTTTTTCACTTCCAAACGAATTGACTCTTTGTTCACTGTTAATGGTTCTGGCGGCTTCATGGTGAACTTGTTCAATATCCAACGGGGCCAACGGAGCCATCACAGCTTTAAGGCTGGTGATTTTTTTGTCACCATGGGCCAAATTGGCTTTGGTCATACATTCATCATGAATGCGATGATACAGCTCAAGAACCTGTTCCCCTGTCAATATGTCATGATTAATAATTGAAGCCGCTGATTGCAACAAAGGATCTTGTGATTCACAGAATTCTAAATCATTAATCTTTCGATAATCAACCTCAAAATCAGTACCTGCATGTCCCATCAAACGAGTTGTTTTCATGTGTAAAAATACGGGTTTTCGTTCTTGGCGACAATAATCAACAGCTCTTTTTACTTGTTGATAACCGGTTTCCAAATCCAATCCATCGGCATAAAAATATTGTAAGCCAGGTCGGAATTTAAAATTTTCACTGATCCAATTTTCAGGGGTTTTAACCGATATCCCAATTCCATTGTCCTCACACACAAACAATATGGGCGCTTTTAAACCTTGAAACGAAGACCAGCTGGCGGCATTAAAAGCGCCTTGTGCGGTAGAATGGTTTGAACTGGCGTCACCAAAATTGCACAAGACTATCGAATCATCAGGAATAGGCAAATCACCAGTGGTACGCTGAGCCAACTCAACCCCCAGCGCACAACCCAGTGCTTTAGGTAAGTGACTTGCAATGGTGCTGGTTTGAGGTATCACCCACAATGGTTTTGAACCCCATACTTTGTGCCTGCCTCCAGAAGCTGGGTCATTTTCACTGGCAGCAAATGATAAACAGGTGTCCCAAATCGGATCAATTCCAGATACTTTTCTTGATCGCTCCATCATCAAACCACCACTTCGGTAGTGCAAAAATGCTGGGTCAGTATGTCTGAGTAATTCACCCAGCATCACATTGCCTTCATGACCTGAGGATCCAATGGTATAAAACACTTTGTTTTCAAGCTTTAAAATTCGAGCCATCAAATCCAATTGTCTTGATCGAATTTGAGATTCAAACAATGCCAATAATTTCGATGCTGTTAGCCCATTAATGGCCAAATCTTGTTTCGGCTCAATCGCACGATAATTGTTAACAAAATCAATAAAGTTCTGATTAACAACCTCGGCACGATTGATGACTTTGCTTTGTGGATTGCTCATAATTAAAAAGCGTTTTTACCAGTTAGCTCACGCCCAACAACCAATTGATGAATGGTCTCGGTACCTTCATAAGTGATAACACTTTCAAGGTTCAACATGTGCCTGATCGCAACGTGTTCTGTGGTTATACCAGCACCGCCTAACATGTCACGACATTCTCGGGCAATATCAATCGCCATTCTGACGTTGTTCCATTTTGCCATCGAAATTTGAGTTGGTTGCAATTGGTCGGCATCTTTGAGTTGACCCAAACGCAAAGCCAATAATTGAGCCGTTGTTATGCGCCGGGACATGTCTGCCAATTTTTGTTGGATAATTTGATTACAATTCAGGGAACGATCAAACAATATTCGCTCTTCTGTATAATCTAAAACTTCTTGCAAACATGCTTGGGCCGAACCAATCGGTCCCCAAGATATTCCATATCGAGCATTTGACAAACAACTTAACGGCCCTTTTAAGCCTTTTACTTTGGGTAAGCGATTGGCATCAGGAACTCTAACGTCATCGAAGAAAAGCGCAGAAGTGACTGATGCCCTTAATGACATTTTTCGCTTGATAAGCTCAGTGTCAAAACCAGGCATGTCTTTTTCTACAATAAACCCTTGGATACCCTCATCCGTTTGTGCCCAGACAATAGCGATATTGGCTATAGAACCATTGGTAATCCACATTTTTGAACCATTAATGATCCAATCATCACCCTCTCTTTTGGCATGGGTTTTCATTGACGCCGGATCTGAACCGGCATGCGCTTCAGTCAAACCAAAACAACCAATCACTTCACCTTTTGACATTGGAGATAACCAGCGATCCTTTTGTTCATCACTACCAAAAGCGTAAATGGGAAACATACATAATGAACTCTGAACAGAAGCAAAACTTCGCAAACCGCTGTCACCACGTTCTAATTCTTGGCAAATCAAACCATAAGATGTGTAATTTAAACCAGCACAATCATAACCCTGGATGGTGCTGCCGAATAAACCTAAATCTGCCATTTCCGGGATCAAGTCCATAGGAAACTCATGGTTATCAAATGCAGTCCCTATAATCGGTAAAATTCGTTCATCGACCCAACGGCCAATGGAGTCTTGAACCATCAGTTCTTCTTCAGAAAGTAATGACTTGATGTTAAAAATATCTAATTTGTCGAGTTTTGACGACATGGGTGCCCTCGTTTGGTTTTGGAGCGTTTTGAATCCTTATGATTGAATGAACCCAAGGCCTCACACTCATTATAAATATTCTTACACGGTTAATCAGTCTGTTTGAGTGATTAATTGATAATGCAAGATACCTCAATAAACCAATATTTTACTCGACAGCATGATTAAGAGATAGAGCTCACCAACAATTTAAAACAAGCGTTTAAATTGTTGGTGAAAGGTGACGTGGTATGTGGTTTTCTTTGATTTATTGTTGAGTGGTTGAATCCGTGCCTTGTGTATACATCAAATATTTTTCCAACTCACTGTCATATTTTACTTCGGTGGTCTTAATTTCTTCTGTTTTATCAACAATGAATTCTTTTTGGTTTTCAATTTGCATCTTTGTTTGTTCAATTTGATTCAGGAACGTATCAGACACCACTTCACCACTTCTTTCTTTATCAGCAGCACGCTTTAACAAATCATTAAGATTTCTATTTTGGATGACCAAATTTTCTTCTGCCATTTGAATATTTCGTTTTAATGCACTCACCCGTTCAGACTTTAATCGAGTGATCTGTTCTGCACTTGAATAAGATTTAATCAACGCATTGCGTTCTTTTTCTATGCGTTCAGCTTCTTGTTTCTTTTGTTCCAGTAAATCCTGCTGAATTTTTAACTCTTTCGCTTTGACCTCTCGCTCCTCGTCTGTCAATGCACGAGCCACTTTTTCTTTAACCACGCCGTGCTCAGACAATTCTTGGTGGGCATTTTTAATTTGATCTGGAGGCATTTTATCGCTGTAGTGTACTTTGCCATCTTCATCAACCCATTTATAAAGTTTTGCTTGTCCGCTGAATGTAAGTGCCAGCATTAAAAGTGTCGTTATTTTTATTGTGTTTTTCATCTTCTCAACCTATTGAAAATATTACCATAAGTGCTGAAAACACCAGCCAAACCACCAACATACGTTTTAATACTTTATACGTAGTTAATTCTATAATAAGTGCCTGGTTTTCATCATTTTCTTCTATTTCACATTGCTCCACAGCAAAGTCCATAGATTTATACATAAACTGACTGTTTAAACTCTTCAGAGTTTCAATCGTTAAATATTGTTTACAATGTTTCCATATTCGATCAAAATCACTGGCCAAAGCAAGTGAGACTGTCATCAAAACAATAACTGGATATTCAATGATCCGCATCAAATCTGTTAACTTGGCTTTAACTGTACTGTCTTTTTCAGTGTGTGATAAATGACACAGAAATCGATAGATTAACGCACCATATACATTCAAAACCACATACCAAAAAAACACCCCAAACCAACGGTGCAAAGCCGCATCCGTAATTTTACCAACCCGAATTTCAGGCGTTACATCATCAGCCATATCATCCTGTTGTTGGGGACTGCTTTGTTTGATCATAGACAAGACAGTTTGAGGGCCTAAACAATAGTATAAGAGGCCAACATGAATCAATAAATAACCCACTGAGTTGTCAGAAAAATCAAAAAACTGAGCCATCAAAACAGCTACAACAAAGACCGGAACAGCAACCACCATGGCCAGTTGAGCATAAGGGTTTTCAAACCATTGTTTCAGCCAGATCCTACACTCATTCAACCAATTGAATGCATTCATAAACAAGGGTTTCGGTAAATATTGAAACAAACCGAAAGCCAATATAATTGCCAAAAGTTTCATCGTATAACAACCATTATTTGCGACTAAAAATGGCCATGGATTCAACATGGGATGTATGTGGAAACATATCCATAACCCCTGCTTTTTCCAAAGTAAAACCCAGCTCATTAACCAACCTGTCGGTATCACGAGCCAGGCTGGCAGGGTGACAAGACACGTAAATCAAGGTTTTTGCTGCTGTTTCTGCAATCAAAGGCAATATTTCCCACGCACCACTTCTTGGCGGGTCAATCAGAACTTTGGTATAAGGCCGATTAAACCACTCGCTCTTACTGTGATCTTGGGTTAAATCAGCTTCGTAAAAATGTACTTGATCAAGTGCATTGATCTGCGCGTTGTGTTTTGCCCGTTCAACCAATTGACTGTCACCTTCAACACCAACCACTTCAGCCGCCTTTTGTGCCATAGGTAAAGTAAAATTACCTAAGCCACAAAATAAATCCAATATAACATCATCAGTTTGTATGTCCATTGCATCCAATGCTTGAGCAATCATCTTCTCATTCATCTTTCTGTTGACTTGAATAAAATCATTCGGCAAAAACTCATATTTTAAATTAAAGGACTTTAATTCGAAGCCTAAAGGTTCCTTATAATTTTCTAAGGGCTTGATCGTTTTCGGGCCTTTTGATTGTAAAAAAACCTGTAAATCATGTTGGTGGGAAAAATCCAACATCAACTGTAAGTCTTCATTTGAAAATGGCTTCATGTGCCTAACAATAATAGAAATATTCGGTTCACCCATCGAACACTCCACTTGTGGAATAAAAGCTTTGACAGTCATCGCAGCAAACAAATCTGCCAACGGTTGAAGCAAATCTGCCAATGGTTTTTCTAAAACATGGCAGTTATTCATGTCTGCCACAAATCGACCATTCTTTTCTCTAAAGCCAACCAGAACTTTTTCTTTGGCTGCCACCCATTTAACGCTCAAACGTGCGCGGCGTCGGTAGTTCCAATGTGAATCTGTTAATGGCGCGATCCACTCTTTAGGTTCCACATGAGACATCTTATGAAAATTATTCTTTAATGTGTTGAATTTAAAGCTAATTTGCTTTTCTTCTTGCAAATGCATCATGGAACAACCATTGCACACAGTATAAAACTCACACTTAGGCTCCACTCGATCTGGTGATGGATTTTGTATTTCAGTGGCCAATGCTTCGTTAAAACTTCTGGTTTTTCTGTTTAGCTTAGCCATCACAGTTTCACCAGGTAAAGCATTTTGCACAAAAACCACTTTTTCATTCCACTTGGCCACACCTCTACCATCGTGACTTAAATCTTCAATCACCAACTCAACAGGCTCTTGTGGCAACTGATTCCTTGATCTTCTTCCCATAATATTTAATCTCTATTTTACGACCCATTGATTGGCTTGGTTTTGATAAAACCATCCAGCTTGGGCTTGTTGAAGCCATTGTTTAACAAATGCTTGTCTGATTTGTTCTTCCCATTCAGGGTGGTTATTGGCAATTGCCATTTCTCTATACAAAGCAGTCCTGTCTCTATTTTCATCCGCTACAATCTTTTTAACTAACTGACGATCTTTAAGTCCAAGTTGTCCAGCATCAACAATTTCAACAAAGCCATCGTTGGTAAAACCAACCACTTTGTTATTCAGGTGCGTTTTTAACGAGTCATTAAATCGCGCTTTCATTTTTTCAGTTAAGCTGCTTATTGCTGGTGAGGTTAAAGTAATATCTGCTTGGGCATGGGCCACAGGAATGATCCAGTTAAGCGGATTCAAACTGCTGACAAGTTGCCTGGAAACTGGTTTTTTGATTGATGACTGGTCATCCTTATTTATAGTTTCATCAGTACTGAGCACATCTTTTACGATTTTTTCTGCGGCTGACTCAACTTCAGCAGCTGGAAAATATACATTAATGGTCACACAAGCTGCTATAAATAAAAATGAAAATAACAGAATTGATTTAATTTTTAAGCTCATGATTTATTCCCTTGGTTAAATTAAGGCTAATTATACAATGTGCAGATAAATGTAGTCTGAATCAATTGTTATAATTTGCATTCAATAATCGATCTATAAACTCTTCCCAATTAATGGTTCTTACAAAGCCGACAATGTTGATTTTAGGTATACCACCACCTTCAACAATAACAAATTGGTTGTTTTGATTTTTCAGCCCACCAATTTCACACACTGAATTATGTAATTTACAGCTGAGTTTTATTTTTTTATAACTAAAATCATCAAAAAAACGTAAAAATGTTTTTGAGATGGCCCCTTTTATCCCACCCAATGATGAAATATTTTCAATCGCTCTTTGACTGATGGTTTGTTTAACCCCTTTGGTTTTAACCGTATAGACTTGGGCATCTAAACGGTCTGTTTTCCAGTTGGTGATTCTCAATTGATTGACCACGCCAGACAAACGACCGGTAATTTGTCCAAAACCAAATGCTTCAGTTAACAGTGATAAATTAAATTGGTTAAACGAAACATCTGCAGCAATCACTGGCGCCACACCAAACAAACGTTCTAATGATAAATTTTCAATCAGCATATTGCCTTCGAAAACTGATAACTCCAGAGCCCCCATAAATTCAATCACATGTCCCCGCTTGACCATGCCAGGAATTTCACCACTGATGGTACCCGCCATTTCGGGCCAACCCATTTTCTGAGTGATTTGTTTCAATGATATAGGTAAGACTGCTGCATTTAATCGCATATCAACAAAAGGAGAAAACAAAGATTCAACAGCCAACTCTTTCAGTTGAATGGACCCATCAAACACAGAAAAATCATGCGCACCCAATAAGTTGAATTGATCATTCGAAAAGTTAAATAATAAATCAGCTTCATTGATAGGCATGCCTGCAAACACCAACGATTCCCAATTAATTTTTGAATTTTCGGCTTGACCATCCTTATACCAATTTATAGAACCATCTAAAGCATCTACTTGAAGTTTTCTGGCATCATTTAATACATAAAAATCATTAAAATCAACCCGCCACAAATCAAATGGCAACAATTTGGAATCTATATCTAATGAAAAACCACCCGACATTTCAGTTTTACCAAAGCCATAAATACCAAGGACACTGCTCAAAATGTTTTGGTTAAAATGGTGACTATCTAGAACATTAATACTTATATGAGGTAATGACCAATTGAATAATTTATCAATCATAACAGTTGAATTAAGAGACAATGATTGGTGGTTTATTGCTGCCAGATCAACCCTATATTGCAACCCATCCTGACTACTTATGGACACCTTTAAATCGATTGGATAATGGGCAAAGTTCACATACAATTGATCAAACAACATTTCGCCAGTCTTTAGCTTGATTTCAAAAGAAAAAAGTTGTTCATCCAAATTGAAATCCAATTCTAGCTCACCTGACAAATCAGCAACGATGATGTCATCAGAGTATTCATAATTAACCTGGCTGAATTCAATCGGGCTTGTTGATTTAAGGGTTAGGTTTTGAAAACTGGTTTCTAGCACTCCATTCAGCTGACCTGCGATGGACTTCATTGTGTTCTCAGTATTTTCGGTCAAATGCTGTAACTGCAAATCATTGAATTTTATGCTGCCTGAATCTTGCTTGCTATTTAGTGAAAACACTAATTGCGAATTAGTGGACATCAATTCTATGGCCCACTCATCACTAGATGCATTGAAATTAGAGTCAATTAAAACGTCATAATTTTGATTGTTAACAATAAATTCAGCCAACGCATTCTGACATTGATGCTGAGGATAAATACCCAGCGAATGCGGGCAGGTGTAATTTACATCACTTAAAACATATTCGCCAAATGAAAACTGATCCACTTTAAGGTTTACTCCAGATTCGGCTGTACTGACTTCAAGACCTGCGATTTTCCATGGTTCAGCTGCGCTCGATGACGATGACAAACCCAATATCAGCACCATAATCACAAGCATTGGTTTCAAACAAAGAGCTTGCAATATTGAGAGAGTGACATTATTCTTTATCTTCAAGGACACAGTAATTACATTATGGATAAACTACACATTCTAGTGGTAGATGACAACCACATCAATCGACTTTTTTTTCAATCTTCATTGAAAAAACTCAACTGTGCAGTAACAACTGCAATCAATGGCATTGAAGCCATCACAAAATGTAAAACAAATAGTTACGACTTAATCTTAATGGACATCAGAATGGATGGTATGAATGGCATTGAATCAGCCGCCCAAATCAAACAACTGAAACCCTATTTAACCACTCCAATCATTGCCATTTCAGCTGAAACATTCAATACCGACATGCACAAGGACTTTTGTGACAGCTTACTTAAACCTGTAAAGCAAGAAGTTTTGGCGCAAACTATTGAACTTTACACTACAAAACCTGATTTATTTAATCATAAACAGGCATTAAAAATTTCACACCATGATGAACGAATTGTTCTTCATTTAAGAAAACTATTTATTGAACAGCTTGATCAAGTAAGAAATGAATTGCTGGCACAATATTCAAGTTGTGATTTTGTGACCTTAAATGAATCATTACATCAGTTACTGGGCTCAGCAAAAATATGCGCAGCTGATCAAATGGTCAAGGAAATTTTAGCGTTTAAAAATGACAGAACAGCCGTTAGATTCAATAGATTATTGAATACGATTGAAGCAATACAGAACCAGTCAACTTAACTCGTCAGTCTAATTAAGTACCCACTTTACCTTTGACCTGTTCTTTCAAATCTTTCCCAGGTTTAAAGTGAGGCGCATACTTAGCTCCCAGAGGTACAGGCTCACCGGTCTTAGGGTTGCGACCCATACGAGGGTTTCTTTGACGCAAGGTAAAACTACCGAAGCCACGAATTTCGATTCGATTGCCATTGGCTATCGTAGAACTCATGTGGTTAATGATTTCACGAACAGACAAACTAATATCTGATTTAGATAGTTCACTGCCTTCAAATTGAGAAGCCAATAAATTGATGAGTTCAGAGCGTGTAATAGAATCTTTCATTGTCTTTAATTATAGCGAAACAAACCAAAATAGAAAGTGAATTATTTCAGAAAATAAAAAAGGAATCGATTTAACTAAAAATCGATTCCTTTCAATAACTTAAATCAAACGTTTAATCGTCTAATTGTTCTTTCAGCAAATCACCTAAGCTGGTAGTACCTGAGCTGCCTTTTTTGTATTCATTCAATACATCATTCAACTCATCACTCTCTTTCGCTTTGATAGAAAGAACCATCATTTTCTTACGACGATCCATTGAAACGAATTTAGCTTCAACTTCATCACCGACTGAAAGTACAGCGCTGACATCTTCAGTGCGTTCTTTAGCTACGTCAAAAGCCTTAATGACACCATTAACACCTTCTTCTAACTCAACAACAGCTTCTTTTTCGTCAACTTCAATGACTTTACCAGTAACCAAAGAGCCTTTAGGGTTGTTAGCAACAAATGAACCAAATGGATCTTGTGCTAATTGTTTAATACCCAAAGATACACGCTCTCTTTCTGCATCGATAACCAATACAGTGGCTTTAACTAAATCACCTTTCTTGAAGTTACGGATAGCAGTTTCACCAGGCTCATTCCAAGAAATGTCTGACAAGTGAACCAAACCATCAATACCGCCTTCTAAGCCGATGAAGATACCGAAATCAGTAATTGATTTAATCTTACCTTCAATCAAGTCGCCTTTCTGAGCACTGTCAGAGAAGATAACCCAAGGATTAGGTTTACATTGTTTCATGCCTAAAGAGATGCGACGTTTGTTTTCTTCAATTTCTAAGATACAAACTTCAACTTCATCACCAGGTTGAACCACTTTAGCTGGGTTGATGTTTTTGTTAGTCCAATCAATCTCAGAAACGTGAACCAAACCTTCAATACCGTCTTCAATTTCAACGAAACAACCGTAATCTGTGATATTAGTCACATTACCGAAGTGACGTGAACCAACAGGATGACGACGAGACAAGTCTTTCCATGGATCTTCGCCTAATTGTTTCAGACCAAGAGAAACACGTTGTTGCTCTTTGTCAAATTTCAATACGCGAACTTCAAGTTCTTGACCGATTTCAACCACTTCAGATGGATGATTAACGCGTTTCCAAGACATGTCAGTGATGTGTAACAAACCATCAATACCACCCAAATCTAAGAAAGCGCCGTAATCTGTTAAGTTCTTAACGATACCTTTAACAATAACGCCATCTTCTAATGAATCAAGTAATTTATCACGATCTTCAGAGTAATCAGATTCAACAACAGCACGACGTGAAACCACGACGTTATTACGTTTTTGATCTAATTTAATGACTTTGAATTCCAGATCTTTACCTTCAAGGTAACCAGGATCACGTACAGGTCTTACATCAACCAAAGAACCAGGCAAGAAGGCTCTGATGTCTTTCAATTCTACAGTGAAACCACCGCGAACTTTAGATGTAATTTGACCAATAACGATTTGATCGGTATCCATAGCGATTTGTAATTGATCCCAAACCAGCATGCGCTTGGCTTTTTCACGAGACAATACGGTTTCGCCGAAACCATTTTCATATTTTTCCAGCGCCACTTCAACAACATCGCCGATTTCGACTTCGTTACCAAATTCTTCTAGTGGTATAACACCCTCAGATTTAAGGCCTGCATCAACAACAGCAAAGCCGTTTTCAATGTCGACTACTTTACCTTTTACAATGGAACCTGGGATTATGTTCTTACTGGATAGCTCGGATTCGAGCATTGCTTCAAAATTATCACTCATTTATTTGTTTCCGATAAACAAAAGATCTGTTTATCTAAGTTTTCTGTATCAGTTTGCATGATACTCGTTAATAAAACAGTTAGCCTGGAATCAATCCAGTTAAACTTTCACATTCTGCTCAACCAAATTCATGATTTGAGCCAAAACTTGTTTAATACTTAAATCACTGGTATCAATGACATGAGCATCTGCTGCCGGCACCAACGGTGCCACTTTTCGAGTTGAATCTCGATAGTCTCGAGCTTCAATGTCCTCTAAAAGCGCGCGGATTTTAACATCAACCCCTTTTTGTTTCAATTGTTTATGCCTTCTTTTCGCCCTTTCTTCGGCATTTGCTGTTAAAAATACTTTTAATGGCGCTGATTTAAAAACCACTGTACCCATATCACGGCCGTCTGCCACCAACCCAGGTGATTTTAAAAAAGCCTTTTGACGTTCAAACAAGGCTTGTCTTACGGCTGGGATGGGCGCAATCCTAGAAGCCATTTCGCCACATTCTTCACTACGCAATTGTTCATTCACCACATCACCATCTAAAATAATATGCGTACTTTTGTCATCGGCCATCAAAAAAGCCAGGTTTAAATTTATGGCAGTTTCAATCAATAAGGCTTCATCATTGACATCTATAGACGCCTTCATCACTTTAAGCGCCAATGCCCGATATATTGATCCCGAATCCAACAAATGCCAACCAAGAAGATCGGCCACCAATGCACAAGTGGTGCCCTTCCCAACTCCGGATGGCCCATCAATGGTTATGACTGGAACTGGTTGTTTTACTTGAATACCCAAGGACTTAACCAAATCAAAAAACTCTGGAAATGAAGTGCCAATATTGTGACAACCCTTAACCGCAATTTCTTTACCTTGACTCAGTGTTCCCGCCAATAAAAAACTCATGGCACACCGGTGATCACCATGACCATCCACCAAACCACTTTGTAACTGACCACCACGAATGGACGCACCATCAGGCAATTCATGACAATCGATACCCAGCAACTGCAAACCATCAACCATCACTTTAATTCGATCACTTTCTTTGTGTCTCAGCTCTTCAGCGCCAGTGAGTATGGTTGTACCATCTGCCAATGCGGCCGCAATAAATAAAACAGGGAATTCATCGATGGCACTTGGAATCAACTCATGTGGAACCTCAATACCTTTTAATTCAGATGATTGTACCCTTAGATCAGCCACCTGTTCACCCGCCTGATCTTTTGTATTGGACAAGGTCAATCGACCACCCATGGCTTGTAATATTTTAATCACTCCTTCACGAGTTGGATTGATACTGACATTGTTAATCACAAAATCAGCATTGGGGTGACACAGACCTAAAACCATAAAAAACGCGGCTGAAGAAATATCAGCAGGTACTTCAATCTCCTGGCCAGTTAAAACAGGTTGCCCATCAATACTGACTTTTAAGCCATCCACATTGACCTGACAACCGAAACCTTCAAGCATCGTCTCGGTGTGGTCCCTGGATTTATTTGGCTCAACCACTGTTGTCACTCCATTGGCGTATAAACCAGCAATCAACACAGCTGATTTCACCTGTGCACTGGCGATTGGGCTGTTGTAGGTGATTGGCTTTATGGTTTGATGACCCGAGAACTTAAGCGGTGCTTTGAAATCATTTGAATCAATAGATGCACCCATTTCAGTTAATGGGTTAATCACCCGGCCCATAGGTCGGCCAGATAAAGACTCATCACCCACTAAGGTGCTGTCAAATTTTTGCGCAGCCAACAAACCCGCTAACAAGCGCATGGCAGTACCTGCATTGCCACAATCCAGGTTATGCAACGGTGCTTTTAAACCATAGAGCCCAACACCATGTACGATGATTTCATGCTTTGAATCCTCTATGTTTACCCCCAATGCTTGCATGACTTTTAAAGTGGCCAAACAATCTTCGGATCTTAAAAACCCTTTAATATGAGTTGTACCTGTGGCAATTGAACCAAAAATAATTGAACGGTGTGAAATGGATTTGTCACCAGGCACAGTAAACTGTCCAGATAACTGTTCAACCGCACTTAAACTAAACACATCCAGGGAATCAATTTTAGCCACAGACTTGTTCCAATACAGCAGTCATGCGTTGCATTTCTGACTCCGAACCAATGGTGATGCGTAAACAATTGGGCATACCATAATTAGCAACAGGTCTGGTAATCACGCCAAGTTCCAGCATTTGTTGATAAATTGGCATGGCATCTTGTGCAAAATCCACCAATAAGAAATTACCTTTTGAAGGCACATAACGCAGGCCTAATTTTTTACATGAGGCCTCTAACTTTTTCATGCCCTTGGTATTAACTTCCATTGACTTAGCTAAGAATGCATCATCATTTATAGCTGCTGTCGCAGCAGCTAAAGCCAATGAATTTACATTAAAAGGCTGTCTGATGCGATTTAACACATTGGCAATATCAGGGTTGCTCAAGCAATACCCGACTCGAAAACCAGCTAAACCATAGGCTTTTGAGAAGGTTCGTGTCACCACTAAATTATCAAATTCAGTCAACCATTTACTGCCATCAACGCGTTCATCAACTGGTGAATATTCTAAGTAGGCCTCATCCAGAACAACAATCACATCTTCTGGAACACTTTTAATGAATTCATACAATTCATCCTTAGCCAAGAATGAACCGGTCGGGTTGTTTGGATTAGCAATAAAGATCATCCTGGTTTGGCTGTTAATGGCCGCTTTCATGGCGGGTAAATCACAACCCAATGGCATCTCAGCTTCCCAAGGCGTGGCATCGATCATTTGATGCTGCGCACCCACCGCTTGAATCGCTATTGGATAAACCGCAAAACTATATTGTGAGTAAATGGCATTGTGTTCGGGATTTAAGAAAGCTTCAGCTAACAACACCAATACATCATTTGAGCCATTACCCAACGTGATACAAGACATATCAACGCCATGCTTTTTAGCCAACACTTTTTTCAGCTCAAAACCATTGCCATCAGGATATAAAGCCAGCTCAGCCAGCTCACTTTTTATGGCTTCCATAGCCAAAGGACTGGGGCCTAATGGATTTTCATTTGACGCCAATTTAATTATGTTTTCTATACCCAATTCTCGTTCCAGTTCAGAAATAGGTTTTCCTGGAATGTAAGGATTCAGTTTTTGAACGCCAGGTACGGCCATTTTTTTAAAATCAGTCATGCGATGAAGTGCCAAAGTCAGAAGCCGATATTTTGCCCATTTAGGGCCTATAAAGCAAGCAAGCTTGGACTATATAGTCAACTATCTTTTCTATTTAAAGCATAATCACATTTTTATAACATCGATAGAATCCTTGACTGAAGTCAAGGTGATTTATGATTGCTTGGATACAATAGACGGCACTTAAATTGATTAAAACTTACGGCGATCATGACACATTCAAACGTTACATTTGACATCGACTTAATTAAAAAATACAACCTTTCTGGACCTCGGTATACCTCTTATCCAACGGCTGTGGTTTTTAATGATGACTACAGAGAGACACAACACAAGAAGAATCTAAGGACTTATTTTGATCAATCCAAGAATAAACCATTGTCCCTGTATTTTCACATTCCATTTTGTGACACCTTATGTTTTTTCTGCGCTTGTAATAAAATTGCCACGAAAAAACGTGACAAGGCTGATATCTATTTAGATTATTTAGAAAAAGAAATCATGATGCAATCTGCACTGATACCTACAGATCGCGTAGTAGAACAAATGCATTTCGGTGGTGGCACCCCCACATTTTTAACCCATCCACAATTAAAACGATTGATGGCGATGATTGAAAAACATTTTACACTGTTACATGATGACAGCAGAGATTACTCGATTGAAATTGATCCCAGGGAAGCCGCCCCAGAAACCATTCAATTATTAGCTGATTTGGGCTTCAATCGATTTTCTATGGGGGTTCAAGATGTACAAGAAAAAGTACAAATAGCTGTCAACAGGATTCAACCCATTGAATTAACCGCACAAGCCATAGCTATGTGCCGAAAAAATGGAGCCAAATCGATCAATGTGGATTTGATTTATGGTTTGCCACACCAAACGTACGAATCATTTAAAGACACACTGGCCCAGGTCGTCGGTTTATCCCCAGACCGTCTTTCTGTATTTAACTACGCTCACCTACCCCATTTATTTAAACCCCAAAAAAGAATTTTAGAAGCGGATTTACCCTCTCCAGATGAAAAGTTAAAAATACTACAAATGACCATCCAAGATTTAACTGATGCGGGATATGTTTATATAGGTATGGATCATTTTGCCAAACCAGATGATGAATTAGCCATAGCACAAAATAATGGCAGCCTGCAAAGGAACTTTCAAGGCTACACCACCCATGCAGAATGCGATTTACTAGCCATGGGTGTCAGCTCCATCAGCTTAATTAACAATTGTTTCAGTCAAAACAATAAAAACCTAGAAGCCTATTACCAACAAATTGAATTGGGCCAAATTCCAATCATGAAAGGTTACCAACTGAATCAAGATGACAGCATTCGCAAACAAGTGATTCAAGACTTATCTTGTCATTTCAAAATGAACACGCAAAGCATTGCACAAAAGTTTGGGATTGATTTTTCCGAGTATTTTGCTGATGAAATCAAACAGCTGAAGCATTTCGAAAAAGACGGATTGATACTAAGCAATGACACAGGTTTAATCGTTACCAATAAAGGCCGCTTACTGATCAGGAATATTTGCATGGTATTTGATGCCCATTTACGACAACAAACTCAACAAAAGTTTTCAAAGGTTATTTGAAACAAATCACAGGCCCCTTATGCAAAAACAAGACAACTAAACTCATTTAAGCCAATTAAGGATTCGGCAAATCACCGGGTCCTTTCTGTGGCAACATTGAACTGCCCATCAAAAACTTGTCTATTTGATAAGCCAATTCTCGCCCTTCTGAAATTGCCCAAACAATCAAGGATTGTCCCCTGCGACAATCGCCCGCGGCAAAAACACCCTCTTTATTAACTTTAAAATCTATACCATTAGCAACATAATTATCTTTTTCAGACAGTTGCAAATTCAAAGCTTTGGCCAAATAAGGTAATGAACCAGTAAAACCTAGAGCCAATAGAGCCATATCGCATGGCCATTGCTGCTCAGTCCCTGGCTTTTCAAGCAGTTGCAAATCTTCAGTCCACTCAACTTCAACTGTTTTAATCGCCACCAATTGACCTTGCTTATTTCCGACAAAAGCTTTGGTGAGAATATTCCATGATTGATGCACACCTTCTTGGTGTGATGAACTGATTCTTAACCGCATAGGCCAATATGGCCAAGGTTGTGCTGGTGATCTTGAAACAGGTGGTTTGGGCATGATTTCAAAATTTAATACCGATTCAGCACCTTGTCTTATGGCAGTACCAATACAATCAGACCCAGTATCACCACCACCAATAACCACCACATGCTTACCTTCGGCTGATCGCTCTGCACATAATTCAGTGTGTTGTGCCACCACATGATTATTATGGGTCAAATAATCCATAGCTTGGATTACACCTGAAAATTGATTGCCTTCGATTGGCAACTCTCTGCGTTGATTGGCACCCACACAAATTGCCACGGCATCAAACTGTTGTTTCAGTGATGACTCCTTAAGATCAATACCCACATCACAATCGAATTTAAAGTGCACCCCAGAATCAATCATCATCTCTAAACGCCGATCAATAATCGATTTTTCCAACTTAAAATCAGGAATACCAAAACGCAACAAGCCACCTGCTTGCCGGTCTTTTTCAAAGACAGTAACCTCGTGACCTGCTCGATTAAGCTGTTCTGCAGCTGCCAGACCAGCCGGCCCTGAACCAATAACAGCGACTTTTTTACCACTTCGGCACTTGATTTCATCAGGCTCTAACCAGTTATTTGCAAACGCTTGTTCTGCAATATTCTTCTCAATGTTTTCAATGGTGACTGGATCACTGTTGATATTCAACACACATGCTTCTTCACAAGGGGCTGGGCATAAGCGGCCGGTAAACTCAGGAAAATTATTGGTTTGATGTAGAATTTGACTGGCTTTTTGCCATTGTCCCTTGTATACCGCATCATTAAAATCAGGAATTAAATTTCCCAAAGGACAACCACTGTGACAAAAAGGCACACCACAATTCATACATCGAGCACCTTGTTCCTCCAATTCACGCTGCTCCAAAGGAATCGTAAACTCCTTAAAAGTTTTAATCCTTTTTTTGACGTCTAGACAACCTTCTGAAATTCTGTCAAACTCGATAAAACCCGTCACTTTACCCATCACACCACCTCTTTCAATTGTTGATCAGCCTCTATCTTCAATAAGGCTTGACGGTATTCTTCAGGAACAACTTGTACAAAATTGTTAATTTGCTGGGCCCAGTCCTTTAAAATATAATGAGCTATAGGGCTTTGGGTATAGTTCCAATGAGTGTGTATCATTCGTTTTAATCGCTCAGACTGCTGCTCTTCCACTGCCGATAAGTTCAATTCTTCGGCTGATGCGCATTGAGTTTGTAACTTACACTCTGGATCGTAAACAAAAGCCATGCCACCAGACATACCGGCAGCAAAATTTCGACCAATGGCTCCCAAAATAACCACCTCACCACCAGTCATATATTCACAGCCATGATCACCAATGCCTTCTACAACGGCTTTGGCTCCTGAGTTTCTGACTGCAAACCGTTCTCCAGCAATCCCATTGATATAGACTTCCCCAGATGTTGCTCCATACAAAGTCACATTACCTGTAATGATGTTTTCATGAGGAATGATGTCTGCAGCATCAGGTACTTTAATAATAACTTTAGCACCACAGAGCCCTTTACCTAAGTAATCATTTGTCGTTCCGTCAACTTTCAAAGTGACGCCTTGAGTTGTAAATGCCGCAAAACTTTGGCCTGCCGATCCATTAAATTCAAGTCTTAAAGTATCTGTTGGCAAGCCCTGAGAGCCATGTATTTTAGAAATCTCATTACTTAGAATCGCGCCAACCGCACGGTCTGTATTTTTTATTTCAAATTGAAGTACAGTTTTTTCTTTTCTGAACAAGGCCATATGGGCCTGTTCTATGATTTTAAAATCAATGGACTGTTCAAGGTTATGAACTTGTTGTTGAGTACAATGGCGTTTGTTCAACTTGGATACTTTAGGCTGAAACAATATCGGTGATAGATCTAAACCCAATTTTTGGCCTTGTGTTGATAAATGATGACGATCTAATTTTTGAACCTGACCAATCATTTCATCCAAAGTTCTAAAGCCCAATGAGGCCATAATCTCACGTAATTCCTCTGCAACAAAATACATGAAATTAACCACGTGTTCCGGCTTTCCATTGAATTTTTTTCGTAACTCAGGATTTTGAGTGGCAATACCAACTGGACATGTATTTAAGTGACAAGCTCGCATCATGACACAACCTGAAGCCACCAATGGAGCCGTTGCAAAACCAAACTCCTCTGCCCCGAGTAATGCCGCAATTGCCACATCCCTGCCTGTTTTGAGTTGACCATCACATTCTAACCGTACACGGCTTCTTAAATCATTTGCCAACAAAGTCTGTTGGGCCTCAGCTAATCCCAATTCCCAGGGCAAGCCCGCATGTTTCAATGAAGTCAGGGGTGAAGCCCCTGTTCCACCATCAAACCCAGAAATCAAGATAACATCTGCCTTAGCCTTGGCCACACCTGCAGCAACAGTCCCAACCCCAACTTGTGAAACCAATTTAACGTTAATTCTGGCTGACCTGTTGGCTGATTTCAGGTCATATATCAACTGGGACAAGTCTTCAATTGAATAGATGTCATGATGTGGTGGCGGTGAAATCAATCCCACATAAGGCGTTGAATTTCTGGTGGCAGCAATTTCATAATTTACTTTTGCGCCAGGTAATTGCCCACCTTCACCTGGCTTGGCACCTTGAGCCATTTTGATTTGAATTTCAGAAGCATGGGTTAAATAATTGGAAGTGACTCCAAAACGTCCTGATGCCACTTGTTTGATGGCTGAGTTTTTCCAATCACCACTGGCATTATGAAAATAGCGATCCTCATTCTCTCCACCCTCACCTGAATTACTTTTACCACCAATTCGATTCATCGCTATGGCTAAATTTTCGTGGGCTTCTTGAGAAATCGAACCATATGACATGGCACCGGTTTTAAATCGAGTCACAATGTCTGTCCAAGGTTCCACTTCTGACAATGGAATGGGATCTAAATCAGTAAAATCCAACATACCCCTAATCGTCATCAAATCTATACTTTGATCGTTAATCAATTTGGCATATTGTCGATATTTTTCTGGATCACTGCTCCTGACCGCACTTTGTAATCGAGCGATTGAAGCTGGATTAAATTGATGCTTTTCCCCAAGTCTTCGCCAGCGATAGTCACCACCTGGTTCTAAAACCTTGTCATGATAACCACTGCCTCTATGAAATGTCTTGTGATGATTCAGACTGATGACACTTTCAATTTCATACAAACCGATACCTTCAACTCGGGTGGGCGTTCCTGGAAAATACTTGTTAATAGTTTCAGAATCTATGCCTAAACATTCAAAAATCTGTGAACCTCGATATGAATTTAAAGTTGAAATACCAATCTTATTCATCACCTTAAGAATGCCTTTGCCCACCGCCACATTATAATTTTCAATGGCTTGTTGGTAATCAATACCTGACAATTCTTGTTCTTGTATTAATTCTGCAATGATGTCATTAACGATGTATGGATTGATGGCGCTGGCACCATACGCAAATAGCATTGCAAAGTGATGAACTTCTCTCGGTTCAGCAGATTCAATAATTACGCTGCATTGTGACCGTTTGTTCAGTTGATGTAGACCATTATTTAGGTATGAACAAGCCAACAAAGCAGGTATAGGTGCCCATTGTTGACTGGTGTTTCGATCTGATAATATGATGATGTTGAAACCATCATCAATGGCCTTAGAAGCCTCATCTATGAGCGCATCTAATGACCTTTCAAGACCATTAACCCCTGTGTCAACCGCATATAAAATAGGGACTGTTTTAACCTTAAGTCCTTTGACATTAATATTTTTAATTTTATGCAAGTCTCGTTTAGAAATCACCGGGTTGGCAATCTTTAATTTTCGACAGTGCATGGGGGTTCGAATAAATATATTTTGATCCGCACCCAAGGTTAAACTGATATCGGTAATCAGCTCTTCACGAATGCCATCTAAAGGTGGGTTAGTCACTTGTGCAAATAATTGAGTAAAATAGTTATACAGCAATTGTGGCCGATTAGATAAAACAGCTACTGGCGTATCTGACCCCATTGAGCCGATGGGCTCTTTGGCCTTTTGTGACATAGGATGAATGATGAGTTCAATGTCTTCTTGGGTATATTTAAACAACTGTTTACGCATAGACAACGATAATTCCGAATCTGAAACGTTAACTTCGGAATATGGAATATCTACAAGATGAATCATGTTTTGATCTAGCCATTGTTGATATGGTTTTTTGTTGGTGATTCTTTCTTTAATTTCTTCATCATGAATAATCCGTCCTTCTCCCATATGAACCAAGAACATTTTTCCTGGCTCTAAGCGACCATGATAGGCAATGTTATTTTGTTCAACATCAACAACCCCGGTTTCAGATGACATAATGACATAACCATCTTTAGTTACCGTATAACGAGAGGGTCGTAAACCATTTCTATCAAGCACAGCGCCAATGTAATTACCATCAGTAAATGGAATCGATGCGGGTCCATCCCACGGTTCCATAAGACAAGCGTTGTATTCATAAAAAGCTTTCTTATTTGGATCCATTAGTTGATTTTTTTCCCAGGCCTCAGGAATCAACATCATCATAACTTCTGGTAACGATCGTCCCGTCATCAACAACATTTCAACCACCATATCCAAACTGGCTGAATCAGACTTATTGGGTAATACAATGGGCAGTATGTCTTTGAGTTGATCTGAAAAATAATCACTTTTCATCAACTCTTCCCGAGACAACATCCGCCTAATATTACCTTTAACCGTATTGATTTCTCCATTGTGACAGATGTACCTAAATGGTTGCGCCAAATCCCAGGTTGGAAATGTATTGGTGGAAAACCGCTGGTGAACCAATGCCAAACGTGTGACCACTTGAGGGTCCAGTAAATCCTGATAAAAAAGTTTGATATCAGTGGGTAATAACAAGCCTTTATATATCAAAGTTTTGGGGCATAAGCTTGGCACATAAAAATAAGCCAATTCTGACAATTTTGATTGAATCACTTTATGTTCGGTTATTTTTCTGGCAGCGTACAATTTTAGTTTAAACTCATCTGCATCAAGCTCGCTTTGGTACCCAACAAACAGTTGTTTGATGAAAGGTTGATTCAGCGCCGCCATTTCACCGACAACTGATCGATCAACTGGCACATCTCGCCAACCTATAATACTCAGTCCTTGGGCTATTAATTGCTGCTCAAAAAGCTGGATGCAATGCTGTCTTTGATTGAGTTTTGGCGGTAAAAAAACATTACTGACTGCATATTGCCCAGCCGGTGGCAAGGTAAAATCACATTGTTCGTCAAAGTAATCATGCGGAATATCTATCAAAATGCCAGCACCATCACCCGTTTTACCATCTGCACTAACTGCACCACGGTGCTCAAGCTTTTCCAGTATCTCTAGGGCTTTGTGAATGATGTCATGAGATTTTTCACCTTTGAGACTACAAATAAAGCCAGCACCGCAGGCATCATGTTCAAATTCAGATCTATACAAACCTGACTGACTGATTTCGCTGTCAATTTGATGTTTCATCATCCACTCCTGTTAGGTTTTTATTATTTGGAGTTGAAGTAAATCAACACAAGTTAATCCACATTCAATCTAATTAAACTAACACAATCCATTAGAGCAAAGACTCTAATTCCAACTTAATAGGTATTGTTTATCTCGCTGTGGTTGTTAGGATGAATTTATATCCGTTGCGTGACCGTAGGTAAATCAGGGTCTATACGAACTTCGCCTTGTTGTTTGTACTTTGCAGTTGCCGCATCTAACTTGGCTTTTTCTTCCAGTAATGCAATGTGCATTTTGCGGTACATTTTCAGCGAATAAAAACTGAATGGACTAAAAAATAATTTAATAATCACTGGCATTAACTCAATCGCAATAAAGAAAATCTTGAGCATATAACTGAATATCAAGGCCGCTTCTCCAAGCTCTGGATCTGCATGAATTTTGTTTAACGCTAAATACCTAACCAACATACCCGTTTTTTGTTCATAAAATAAACCATCATTACTTAATTTAGTTTTATAAGCTGCCAGTTTATTTTGTTTGTCATCAATTTGTGACGTTAATAACAACTGTTGTTTTTGTAGCGTTGTATTTAATTGACTCAACCGTTCATCGTTGATGGTAAGGCTTGTTGATTTATCACTTAAGGTATTACTTTTCAACTGATAATCATTCAAGGTATCAGTGGCAGACAAAATCGAGTCTTCAATACCAAGTAATCGCAGTTTAGTGTCTTCAATTTCTGCTTCAATAATTGGAATTAATTCAGCCAATTGGGTATAAGTTTTAACAGCACGTTCATACTTCGGCCCTTCTGTCGCTGGCCTGCCATCTTGTCCAGTGCGCTCTAATATAGATTCATTAAACCAATATTGATAATCAGACCGGGTTTGATTCAAACGTTGGTTCAAAGAACCGATGGTATTGATGGTATTTTTTTGTTCTTTTTGAAGCTCTTCTAAAGTCACTTGGTAATTATCAATGCTGTTCGCTATGGTGTCCTCATCATAAGATTCATCGGTATTTTTAATTTGCTCTTGGGCTGTTCTTAAATTCAATACCTGTTGTTGAATTTGAGCAATTTCTACTTCGGTGGCATTGACTGTAGTATCAAGTTCCTCTTCATAGGCAGCCATGCGAGAAAAATATTCTTGATTATTAACGACCACGTCTTTTTGTATTTGTTCATCAATTGCATTTGATTGCAGACTGATTTCAGCTAATGTGGCTAAGCCAATGGCAATGATTAAAGAGTAAATTAGTCGCGGAATTAACCCCAGTAATTGCCTCATCGGCAAACCACGTTTAAAAGGATTTCTTAAGGCCCAGTCAGAGCCGACAATGGCTTGATCCAAAAAAAACAGGGTCAATGCAAAAACAAAACCCACGGTATAGGCCGCAAGTGGATTTAAGAATATTGAAACACCATAGGTAAATAACAGAAATGTAAACGCAAAAGTGACTAATTGTCTGAAAACCATGGCATATGCCAGCATACGATCGTATCGACCACTTTCTGCTAAAACATCAGAATCAGTGAGTGACAGAAACGCACAAAGCTTAAACCAAAGGGACTCTTTGACTGCAGGTGGGTGACTCATATTTAGACCTCTTAATATCATTGAAGCCTGGTTTAGACTTCACAAATTATCCGTTTGCCATGGATTTAGGCGCTTATCAGTCTGATAGAACGCTGTATTTGTGACTATAGATTCTGAAATAAGTTCATTTATATAAAAATGTAATTTAAGACACTTCGTTAATCTGAATTAAAATTCATCTAACGTGTCTACTGTTAAGTCTTAACAATCAATTTGAATCAGAAAACAAATCAACCATCAAAGCTTGAAGCATATCAACTTCTTTTTGTTTACCCTGATCTTGTAAGACTGTCAGTAAATGCTCATATGATTCAACATCTCGTGTATTGTTTTCAATCGCCATCCTTAAATACTTTTCAGCCTTAGATAAATTACCTTTTTTGTAATATATCCAGCCAACAGAATCAAGTACAGCTTTATCATCTGGCTTAATGGAATAAGCCCTCATAATATATTCATAAGCTTGCTCGAGATTCATACCACGATCAGCCCATGTATAACCCAAAGCATTAAGTGCGTCTGCATTTTCAGGATTTTGTTCAATCAAGCCCAACAAATCTTTTTCCAACTCTGCGATATTATCCAATCTTTCATATAACATGGCTCGGGTATAAATCAATTCAGAATTGTTGTTAAACATACTCAATGCACGATTAACAACAACCAAAGCATCATCAAACTTACCTTGTTTCCGAAGAATCTCAATTTCAAATTGATAGGCTGGAATGGCTTCCTCTTCCGGACCATTTTGCACTTGCTTGAATACAATGATTGATCGATCACTGTCTCCTTGTTCCATAAGAACTCGGCCTATTAACAGCTTAGCTTCGCTTAGATCATCTCCAGAATTAACCTTTTGCAGCAATGATAAACTGGTTTCATAATCTTCTAACCAATATGCCAATTCTCCTATTTGTAAATACTCACCTGAGTCCAACTGCTTATCTGCTACCAAGGCTTTTAACAGTTGATATTTTTCATAAACTGCATCATCTTGACCTTGTTGAAATAACAATATAATTTGTCGGAATAATAACTTGGGTTCTGATTGATTGTTCGACAACAACTCAATGGCTTCATCATCCCTATCTAAAAAACTTAGTAAAGTGGCATACTGATCAAGATAATCCGAATTGGTTTTGTTCTTTTTAATCAACCAAATATAATCACTTTCAGCCAATTGTTCATTTTGTTCTAACAAATACAGCCGTGCACGCCAATATACATACGACTCTTTTTTATGTTTTTTAATCGCCTTATTGATTAATTCCAAGGCACCATCACTTTCTTTAAATTGCGTCATAACACGACTGAAGCCATAAAGTTGATCGGCTTCCTTCTGAACAAACTGATGTGTCAAAGCACGATCTACCAGAGGCAAGGCAATATCAGCAGGCATCGAAACCAGAGCCATTCTGATGTATTCCCAGCGCTCATTGTCTTCGCCTGCCATTGCCATCATTTCAGTGATTTGTTGAGTGGCATCGCCATAGTTTTTTTGTTGCAAAGTGTATAGTGTGCTTTGCTGCGATTGAGTCCAAGCCAAAGCATCTTTCTCAACTTGCTCAGTGGTTTTGATTGATTGTTTTTCACACCCCATTAGAACAAGGACTAGAAATATAGGTAGGCTGAAGTAATAGTTTTTCATGGTCATGTTTTATTGGTTCATTTGAGTCAAAAGTTCTGCTTGGGCTTCTTGAATTAATGGTTCAATCACCAAAGCCAAATCTCCATCTATGATTTCATTCAATTTATAGATTGTCAAGTTGATCCTATGATCACTGATTCGACCTTGGGGGTAGTTATAAGTTCGTATTCTTTGTGATCGATCACCACTTCCCACTTGCAACTTCCTTTCTTCAGATTGCTTGGCTTTAATTTTAGCCTGCTCAGCATCCAGTATTTTGGCTGAAAGTAACGACATTGCTTTGGCCTTATTTTTATGCTGTGACCGTTCATCTTGACACTCAACAACTGTATTAGTCGGTATATGAGTGATTCTGACGGCCGAATCTGTTGTATTTACATGCTGCCCACCAGCACCAGATGATCTAAAAGTATCTACTCTCAAATCTGCTGGATTTATATCTATCGCTTCAACCCCAGCGACTTCAGGAAGGACCGCAACAGTACAAGCAGAAGTATGCACCCTACCCTGAGATTCTGTATCAGGCACCCGTTGAACCCGATGGGTTCCTGACTCAAATTTAAATTTAGAATATGCCCCCTCACCCTCAACCAAAGCAATCACTTCTTTAAAACCGCCATGATCTCCTTCGTTAACGCTAACAATACTGATACGCCAATGCTGTTTTTCTGCATATCGACTGTACATTCTAAATAAATCACCCGCAAAAATAGCCGCTTCATCCCCACCAGTCCCCGCTCTAATTTCTAGATATATGTTTTTACTGTCATTGGGGTCTTTCGGTAACAATAGAATCTTAAGCTCTTCATCTAAGTCGTTTAATACGCTTTCAGCTTCTAACAAACTTTCTTTAGCCAGATCCATCATTTCTGGATCTGCCATCATTTCACGAGCTTCTTCCGCTTCTGACTGGGCAAGAACGTAAGCTCGATAATTTAAAACCAACGGTTCAATTTGTGCATATTCTTTTGAGTAATTTCTGAATTTATTTTGATCTGACATGACATCTGGATCAGATAACATCAAAGCTATTTCTTCATATCGATCCTGTGCATGTTCTAGCTTTGCTTCAATTTCAGGCGTCATTATTCATATCCAATTCAAATAGTTGTGCAATTAACTTAATGTGCTCTATATTTCCAGACTCAATGACTTTTTTTATCCCAAGCATTTGATGATGAGATAATTTTTTACTGACTTGATGGGCAATCAAATTTAATTTATTGACTTGTTCATCGGGTAAATCTTGAGTCAAATGTTTAGCCACAACTTCATCTTTTATATTTTGCACTTTCAATCTAAATTGCTTGAGAAGTTCATGATGACGTTTTGTTTGCAACCATTGTCCTAACAATTCAGCTTCGGCATCAATGATTCTGGTGGCTTCATCAATGGTACTTTCCCTGCGTTGCATATTTTTTGTGATAACAGCTTGTAAATCATCGACAGTGTACAGAAATATGTCATCAAGGTTTTTAATCGATGCTTCTATGTCTCTAGGAACCGACAGATCAATCATTACGATGGGTTTAAACTTTCTGATTTGCAGCGCTTTTTCAGCAGTTTTATACGAAATTATGGGCACCGGGCTGGCCGTTGCGGTAAACACCAAATCAAATTCATGTAATTGGCTTGGTATATGTTCAAAGGCCAATGTTTTAGAATTGAAATGTTTTGCTAATTTATTTGCATGAGCTAGGGTCCTATTACTGACAGTCATATTTCCAGCATGATGATTAATCAGGTACCTAATTAACAATTCAGCCGTCTCTCCTGCCCCAATAATCAATACTTTCTGTTGATCTAAGGAACCAAATATCTGACGCCCTAATTGCACCGCACAATGAGCCACAGAAACTGGGTTTCTACCAATCTCAGTATCTGAACGAACCATTTTGGCAGTTTTAAATGCCATTTGAAATAATTTACTTATCTCACTGTTTACTTTACTTTTTTGCGCTTCATCAAATGCCCTTTTTACTTGACCTTGAATTTGGGTTTCTCCAACAACCAAAGAATCCACACCAGCTGCAACTGAAAACAAATGGGCAGCACAATCATGTCCTGACTTCATATACACAAATTCTTCGGTATAATCAAAATCAAAAATATCATGAAAATCTTGTTTTAATACATCAATAGAAGGCGTAGATAAATAGTATTCAGTTCGATTGCATGTACTCAGAACCACTGTAGAATCGATGCTTGGATGTTGTAACAACTGTTCATTGTGTTGTTGGTATTCAGATTCAGCCACAGTAAACCTTTCTCTGATTTTAATATCAGCAGTCTTGTGATTTATTCCGAGTAAACATATGGCCATGAATTTTTATGACTTGTCAGGTTGTAGAAACCTATTTAGCTAAAGTTGTACACCTAATTTTTTGACTAAATTCACTATTTTATCATGCAACTCTTGCGGCGATGAGGCCAATAATGTTGAGTGACCAATTTTTCTTCCAGGTCGAGGTTCCTTACCATATAAATGCCAAAATAATTTAGGCTCAGTTATACTAAGTACGCCATCAGGAAAAGCACCAATCCAATTAAGCATGGCGGCCATACCCTCCATTTCGGTGGACCCCAAAGGTAGATTTAATCCGGCCCTCAAATGATTTTCAAATTGTGAAGTGTACGCGCCTTCAATTGTCCAGTGACCAGAATTATGCACCCTTGGTGCCATTTCATTGACAAAAATATGTTCATCTGTTTGAAAAAACTCTATCACTAATACGCCAATATAGTTTAACGCCACAGCCAATTGTTTGGCGTGTTCAATGGTTAGGTTATCAAGTGGGCTGGTCTTAGCTGGAACGATGGTTGTAGTAAGAATGCCATCCTTGTGTTTGTTTTCACATAAAGGCCATGTTTTGATATCACCTAAACCATTACGTGAGACGATGACTGAAACCTCACGCTTAAAATCAACGCGCTTCTCCAAGATTAAATCTTGGGTAAACAAATCATCAGGTAATTGATTGATACAGTCAGCTGATGTTATTCTAAACTGACCCTTGCCATCATAACCCATTCTTCTGGTTTTCAAGATGGCATCATAATTGAACTTTTTAGCCGCAAATTTTAATTCTGAACGGCTATTGATTGTTTCAAACTCAGCAGTGGGCACACCTATTGAATGACAAAATTCTTTTTCCAACAAACGATCTTGTGCTATTTCCAAAACTTCAGGACTTGGAAAAACAGGTTTTTTCTTTTGCACAAATCGCAGTGTTTCAACCGGAACATTTTCGAAATCCAAAGTGACTATATCCACTTTCTGACAAAATTCTTCTAACGCCAACTCATTGTGGTATTCAGCGACCATCAACTCGCCCAATTGACCGGCACATGAACTTGGGTTGGGGTCAAAAAACACAAATTCAAAACCCAAAGGATAACCAGACATAGCCAACATACGAGCCAATTGTCCACCGCCCAATATGCCAATTTTAGGATTCATTATTTCTTTTCCGGATTCGGATTGTTGATGACGTGATCACTTTGTTGTTTTCTAAAAGCAATCAAAAATTTAGCAACAGTAGGATCATTCAAGCCGAGGATAGAAGCTGCTGATAAAGCTGCATTCTTTGCTCCAGCCACACCAATACTCATGGTTAAAACCGGAATTCCTGCTGGCATTTGAACAATTGACAACAAGGAATCCATCCCACTTAACGTTTTAGATTGGATAGGTACGCCAATCACCGGCAATTCAGTTTTAGCAGCAACCATACCAGGTAAATGAGCGGCTCCACCTGCAGCAGCAATGATAACTTTAAGTTGCCGTTTGACTGCAGTTTCGGCATAAGAAAACATTTTATCAGGTGTTCTATGGGCTGAAACGACTTCCTGCTCATATAAGACGCCTAAATCATCAAGCAATTGTGCACAATGCTGCATGGTTTCCCAGTCAGACTGGGAACCCATAATGAGACCAACTTGTACGTTCTTATCACTCATTTTATAAAGATTTTGTGACTATAATGCAATATTGAAACAATACTGGAACGACTATAAGTAGACCCAATTGAGCCAAGGCATTTATGCTTAGAACGGTCTTAACGTCAAATCCCACATCAATGGCTTGATCAGTTTCTGATTCTTCAAAATACATCACCTTAATAATTCTTAAGTAATAGAAAGCACCTATTACAGCAAATATCAAAGCCACAACAGCCAACCATATATAACCTTGATCAATCACTGCTTTCAATACATACAATTTAGAGAAAAAGCCGATTAATGGTGGGAAACCTGCCATAGATGCAACCAACAGTAACATTAAAAATGCATACCAACCATTTCTCTGATTTAAACCTTTAAAGTCCTTAATGTCATCGGCCTCAAAACCTTTAGATGATAACAATACAATCATACCAAAACCACCAATAGCCATAATGGTATAGATGATAATATAAAACATTGATGCTGCCACACCTTGCTCACCACCTACCAGACCCAGTAACATAAAACCAATATGTGAAATGGTTGAATAAGCAAAAAGTCGCTTAAGGTTGGTTTGTTGTAATGCAAATAGATTACCAACAATAATCGACATAATCGCCAATGTTGCCAACATTGACTGCCAATGGATGACCAACACATCTAAACTCTGTCCAAGTATCCTAACTGCCAATGCAAAGGCTGCAATTTTAGGTGCTGATGCAATAAACAATGTAGTCGCTGTAGGAGCGCCTTCATAAACATCAGGTACCCACATATGAAATGGAGCCGCACCCAATTTAAATCCAATGCCTACAATAACAAAAATTAGACCTAAGACCAGAAACATGTCATTGTTTTGACTCGCGATGGCTTGTGAAATTTGATCAAGTTGTAAAGTACCCACTGCACCGTATATCAAGGACATGCCATACAACAGCATTCCAGAAGCCAGCGCGCCCAAAATAAAGTATTTCATCGCTGCTTCATTACTTTTTACATTATTTCGATTATAGGCAACCAAGGCATATGAACTCAAAGCCAGTAACTCAAGTCCTAAATATAAGGAAATAAAGTTATAACCTGAAATCATTACCATGATTCCTAAAGTTGCGAATAACAACAAGGCAAAATACTCTCCTTGTAAATTATTTTGCTGTCTTAGGTATTGCTTGGCATAGAAAAACACACCAATCATCAATAAGTACACGACCATTTTTAACATGTCACCGAAACCATCTCTGATGAAAGTTTCGTTGAACAATAATTCACTGGTAAATTGTGCGCCAGCAACATGATCTTTTAAGGTAAGTATAGCGGCAAAGACCATGGTAATTACCGATAAAAACACGATAAAACCACCTTTGTTACGCTCCGTAAACAAACCAGCAATTAACACGACACATGCCATGCTAAGTACCAATATTTCAGGTAAAGCAGGAACTAATTCAGACCAATTAAACATTTATATCACCTTACTCACAGATACGTATTCAATGACTTGTCGAACAGAAGCGCTCATCACTTCAATCAACGGCTCAGGCCAAACGCCTAATAATAAAATCATAATGGCTAAAGAAGCCAATATGAAAAACTCTCTTGGTGTTACATCTTTTAATGAAGCAACTGAATCATTGGTAATTGATCCAAAAACAACCCGCTTCACCATCCACAATGAATAGGCCGCACCAATTATTAATGTACTGGCTGCCAAAAATGCAATCCAAAAATCAGCCTGAAAACTAGCCAAAATTATCATAAACTCACCCACAAACCCTGAAGTGCCAGGCAGCCCTGAATTGGACATCGCAAAAAACACAAAGAAAGCACCAAACCAAGGCATGGTATTTACAATTCCACCATAATCTTTAATCATTCTAGAATGTAAGCGGTCATACAACACGCCTACACATAGGAACATTGCAGCGGAAATGAAACCATGTGAAATCATTTGAACCATGGCACCTTCGATTGCCATTTGGCTGCTGTTGCTGCCATTTTTTATCAACATGAACACCAAGAACAATCCGAGTGTTACGAATCCCATGTGTGATATAGATGAATAAGCAATCAATTTTTTCATGTCCTTTTGGACCATGGCTACTAATCCGATATAAACCACAGCGATTAATGACAAGGTAATTAATAACCATGTAAATTCTGAACTGGCATCGGGTGTAATGGGCAATGAAAACCTTAAAAAACCATAACCACCTATCTTCAACATAATAGCTGCCAACACCACTGAACCACCGGTAGGCGCTTCAACGTGGGCATCAGGCAACCAAGTGTGAACAGGAAACATGGGTATTTTCACAGCAAAAGCAGCTAAAAACGCAAAAAATAAATAACTTTGCTCCTGCAAAGTAAGAGGTTGCATAGCCAAATCAGTTAAATTCCAACTGCCTGCTTTGTTGTACAAGTAGATCAAACCGATCAACATAAATACTGAACCTAAGAAGGTATACAAAAAGAATTTAATGGTTGCATAAACTCGGTTTGGTCCACCCCAGATACCGATAATTACAAACATAGGTATCAACATGGCTTCGAAAAAGATATAGAACAACATGGCATCTTGAGCCGTAAATACCCCTATCATCATGCCTTCTAAGATAAGAAATGCAGCCATGTATTGATGGATGTTTGTTTTGATTACACGCCACGCTGATAACACAATCAACACAGTAATAAATGTAGTCAGAATAACCAGAGGTAAAGCAATTCCATCAATTCCCAAGTGATAATAAATATCAAATGAATCAATCCAAAGTACTTTTTCAACAAATTGTAGCTGTGCCGTAGATGAATCAAACTGACTCCACAGCGGTAAACTAATAACCAAGGTGAGGATAGTGATCAACAATGCAAGCACTTTGACCAATCCCTGTCTACCTTCCCCAAATGGCAATAAAGCCACACCACCTAGAATTGGCAGCCAAATAAGAACACTTAATATCGAACCTTCAAACATAAAATTACTGCCTATTTAAATACGTAAAGACCAATGAATACGATAACACTGACCACCATAACCAATGCATAATGATAAACATAACCAGACTGAATTGACCTGATGAATTTTGAAACTGCATTAACTGCTTTGGCACTGCCGTTAACTAAAATGCCATCAATTAATTTTGAATCTGACCACTTCCAAAGGGCCTCACCCAATTTAATACTTCCACCAGCAATGAACTTTTGATTAAACGCATCAAAGCCATATTTGTTTTCTAAAATCCTATTGATAGGAGCCAATCGTTTCTTAATGGTCCTAGCCAGTGAAATGTTTCTGGTGTAAATATAAGTAGCTATGCCGAATCCAGCCATTGCCAACCAAAATGGCAGCGTCTGTAAACCATGTAAAACAAAACCACCAGCACCATGAAAATTATTACCTAATTCACCCACCACATCATTCACTCTATTGACATGAATGGCATCATCCATAAACCCTCCAAATAACAAGGGTTCAATCGTCAACCAGCCAATAGCGACTGATGGAATGGCCAGCAAAATCAAAGGCAGTGTTACCACCCAAGTAGATTCTTTTAAATGATCCTTGGTATGATTATCCATGCGTTCTTTTCCATGGAAAGTTAAATACAACAGCCTGAAGCTGTATAAAGCAGTGACAAACACACCCAAAAGAACAGCAACATAAGCCACGCCGGATCCCCATCGATCTGACATATGAGTTGCTTCAATGATGACATCTTTTGAGAAAAAGCCGGAAAATCCAGGAAAACCAGTTAATGCCAGAGTTCCAATCCATCCTGTAATAAATGTAATTGGCATGTATTTTCTTAACCCACCCATTTCTTTCATGTCTTGTTTATGATGCATGGCTATGATGACCGAACCAGCGCCTAAAAATAACAAGGCTTTAAAAAATGCATGTGTCATTAAGTGAAAGATAGCCGCAGAATAAGCAGAAACACCTAAGGCCACTGTCATATAACCCAGTTGTGACAAAGTCGAATATGCAATGACCCGTTTAATGTCATTTTGAACGATACCGATTAAACCCATAAAGAAAGCTGTAAAAGCACCAATTAGCATCACAAAACTTAAAGCCGTATCGGACATCTCAAACAACGGAGACATTCGAGTCACCATAAAGATACCGGCGGTCACCATAGTTGCCGCATGGATCAAAGCAGAAATGGGTGTTGGACCTTCCATTGAATCAGGCAACCAAACATGTAAAGGAGCTTGTGCTGATTTACCCATGGCACCAATAAACAAACAGATACAAATAACAGTCATCATTGACCATTCATTGCCACCAATAATACTGATGGTTTCATTCGCCATTTGAGGTGCTAAATTAAAGACCTCAACATAATCAAGCGTGCCAAATGTCATCAAAACACCAGCAATACCAAGTAGAAATCCAAAATCGCCAACACGATTAACTAAGAAGGCTTTCATATTGGCAAAGATGGCAGATTCTTTTTTATACCAAAAACCGATCAATAAATAGGAGACCAATCCAACTGCTTCCCAGCCGAAAAACAATTGCATAAAATTATTGGCCATAACCAACATCAACATGGCAAAGGTAAATAATGAAATGTAACTGAAAAATCGCTGATAACCTGGGTCTTCACTCATATAACCAATGGTGTATATGTGTACCATTAATGAAACGAATGTAACCACACTCATCATGATTGCCGTTAATGAATCCACCATAAATCCAACATGCATGGATAAATCACCAGTAACCATCCAAGTATAAAGGTTTTCATTGAAAGCTACGGCTTCACCGTTCACAAACTGTAATAAAACCTTAACCGACAGAAAGCAGGATAATCCCACAGCTGCAATGGTAATGGTGTGAGCGCCAATTCTACCGATTTGACGACCAAATAATCCTGCGATGGCTGCAGCCAATAGTGGTGCAAAAGCAGTAACCATTAAAGTGGTTTTCATATCCATCTTTATCCTTCCAACTCGTTGATTTCTTGAACTTCAAGCGTTTTCTTATTACGGAACAACACCACCAGAATAGCTAAGCCAATGGCCGCTTCAGCCGCTGCTACAGTCAATATGAAAAATACAAAAACTTGACCTTGAACATCACCCAAATATTTTGAAAAGGCAACTAAATTTGTATTAACGGCCAGGAGCATCAATTCAATGGACATTAACACCACCAACACATTTCGTCTGTTGACAAAAATACCCGCCATACTGATGACAAATAGAATGGCTGAAACTATTAAATAACCTTGTAAACTCATGACTCCTCTCCATGACCTTGGCCTTTTTCGGCTTTCATAGCAACTACCCTCAAACGTTCTGCAGGGTTGATATTGATTTGTTTGGCGGCATCAATTTGTTTATTCCCCTCTCGCTTACGCATGGTTAACATAATGGCTGCAACAATTGCTACCAAAAGAATAACAGCAGCTATTTCAAAAGGATAAACATAGTGTGTAAATAACTCCAAACCCACTTCGGCTACATTGCTGTAATCAGCACCTTGCCTGATTAATTCATCAGTCGGAATCTGCCCACTTAACTTATAAGCAAATAACATCATTAATTCAACCAACATCGCAGCAGCAATTAACAAAGCGGCTTTGGTATAAGATTGTTTTAATTGTGAAGCTTTTGCTTGTTTTACATCCAACATCATGACCACAAACAAAAACAAGACCATTACAGCACCAACATACACCAGTACCAGCGTTATGGCTAAAAATTCAGCTTCAATCAACATCCACAAAACGGCTGTATTGAAAAAGCACAGAACCAAGAATAAAGCTGAATAAATGGTGTTTTTAACCGATACCACAGCCATGGCGGACCCCACTGTAAAAGTGGCGAATACATAAAACATTAATTGTTGAAATAACTCAGGACTTATCATCATCTATACTTCGCATCTTGTTGTTTGGTATCAGCGATTTGTTCTTCATACATATCACCAATAGCCAGTAATTGTTCTTTGGTCATGACATTTTTGCCTTTAGACTCAAAATGATATTCATGTATATCAGTTTCTACAATTGAATCAACTGGACATGATTCTTCGCAAAAACCACAGTAAATACATTTAAATAAATCAATCTCGTATTTAGTTGTTCTTCTTGAACCATCTTCTCTTACATCAGAATCAATGGTGATGGCCGCAGCAGGACATACCGCTTCACATAATTTACAAGCAATACAACGCTCCTCACCATTAGGGTAACGTCTCAGTGCGTGTAAACCTCTGAACCGCGGTGACTTCGGAGTTTTTTCTTCAGGATACCGTACAGTAAATTTTCTTTTGAAAAAATACTTTTGAGTCAGCAACAAACCCTTCCGAATCTCATTCAGTGTTAAACTTTTTAAATACCTTATAATTTTAGTCATCATATATCCCTAAGAATCAGTTCCACCATGGGCCCACGTTATAGACTTTCCAAACCGCAACAACCATAATCCAAACAATGGTAATTGGAATAAACACTTTCCAACCTAATCGCATGATTTGATCATATCGATAGCGAGGCAATGAAGCACGGAACCAAAAATACGCGTACATAAATATACAGGTTTTAGCTAAAAACCAAACAATACTCGGTTGGGCAATCCAGCTATCTCCTGAGAAAGGAGAAAACCAACCACCCAAAAACATAATTGCAGTCAACGCTGAAATGATGATCATATTGGCATATTCAGCTAAAAAGAAAATTGCAAAAGCAGCCCCTGAATATTCAACATGAAAACCAGCCACAATTTCAGACTCGCCTTCAGCAACATCAAAAGGTGCACGATTGGTTTCGGCCACTCCTGAAATATAATAAATAATAAACAATGGAAATAAAGGCCACAAATACCAATGAACAATACCCCCTTCTTGAGCCCTAACAATATCAGATAAGTTAAGTGATCCGGCAGCAACCAACACTCCAACTAAAGCAAAACCCATCGCAATTTCATATGACACGATTTGTGCCGCTGATCTGAGTGCGCCTAATAATGCGTACTTTGAATTAGAAGCCCATCCTGCAATAATGACTCCATAGACACCAAGTGAGGTCATCGCTAAAACATAAACCAAACCAGCATTAATGTCAGCCAGAACCAGACCATCCTCAAATGGTACCACTGCCCAAGCAGCAAATGCGGTTGCTAAAGTAATGATTGGCGCTATTAAAAACAAGAATTTATTCGCATTCTTGGGAAAAATAATTTCTTTGGTCAATAATTTCAACACATCGGCAAATGGTTGTAACAAACCCCAAGGCCCTACTCGGTTGGGCCCCATGCGCACATGCATAAATGCGATCACTTTACGTTCAAAATAAGTGGCGTAAGCAACACACAATATAAGCGGTACAATAATGGCAAGAATTTTAATTAAAGTCCAAACCACCATCCAAATTTGATCCCAAATCATGACTGTACTCCAATAATACTGACATTGAGTTCAGAAGCATTCAGATTAAGTGTCGAAGTTCGCCCCATATTTACCATAGCAGTCCCTTCAGCAACGGCTGATGTAACTGCTAAGGTCAATTCTGCGTACCGACCCTCTTGTTCTACTGTCACCAAGTCACCTTCATTAAACCCAATTGATATCAAATCTTTGGGGTTAACATAAACTGAATCTGAAGTAGCCAATGGACTACTTTGTAACGGTTCAGACCTTCTAGTAAGTGGATCTGAATCATAAATTCCATTATTAGCAAATAATGCCAAACCTTTAACCTCAACATCATCAATTTGACAATCTTGATTGATCACAGACTGTTGTGACTGAAGTTTTTCAGTTTTAGCCATCACATCATTGATGTCTTCATAGTCAAAACCTTCTTGACCCAATAAATTACCCAAAACTCTTAACACGCGCCAACCTGGCTTGGTATCACCTGGAGCCTTCTGTGCAACCATTGATACTTGTCGGTTGCCATAATTGCTGACCACACTTCCTGTCATTTCTGGTAACAAAGCGATAGGAAACACCAAATCGACTCTTGACAATAAAGACTCATCACAATATGAATTAAAAGCCACAGAGAAGTCACTGTTAGATAAGGCGTTTTTTATCGACGCTTGATCAGAAAAATCTTGAAGTTCAGCTTGGTAAATGATGTTTAAACTGTGTGATTTTTGCTTAATATCACCAGTTGCATGTAATCCTGCCAAATAAGCTCCTGAAGCATTCGCACCAGCAACTAACTCATTGATTTGTCCATTGGTTGCTTGTGCCAACCAAGCAGTCAATGCTTTGATCATATTGGCTTGTGGGTGAGACTGAGAAACTTGTCCCACTATAAATAAGGCATTAACACCGTCTTTTAACAATTGCTTGGCCAAATGATTGATGTCTTCATCAGTTTTTTGTGCTTTAACCCAATCACCCAATTGACCGGATGGAAATTGTTGTTTAATTTCTGCAACAGATTTAGCCAATGAACCCAATTGTTTTACCCAATTGACTTGATTGCCAACAAAATCATGTAATAAATCATAATTAGGTTGATAAGCTTGTGGCCCAAATGATGAAATTTCAGCACCATTCAGCCACGCTTGACGGACTTTATGGTTAAGTATAGGTTGTTCATGGCGCACATTTCCACCGACAATAACGATCTTGGTTTGTTTAGCCACCTGTGACAATTTCACATCAACTCGAGGCAAACGATCATGTTCTGAGAAATCAGTGATATCGATTCTGTGTTCACAATCGTGACTGCCTAAATTATTAAACAATTGTTTCAACAAAAAGTATTCTTCAGTAGAGGAATAGTTCGAAGTAAACAAAGCAATCTCATCACCATCAAACTTTTTAAATTGTTGAACCAAAGTCGCTAAAGCATCTTCCCAAGACAGTTCATTCCATTGACCATTTTCTTTAATCATCGGATGCAACAATCGGTCTTTGTCATTCTTTAAACCATGAATGGCGTAACGATCTCTATCAGAAATCCATGCTTCATTGACATCATCATTGTCTTGTGGAACAGTTCTTAAAATATCACCGTTTCTGGTGTGATAATAAAGATTAGAACCAATGCCATCGTGCATCGAAATTGCCGAAGTGGCCATCAATTCCCAAGCACGTGCTTTGTACCTGAAAGGTTTATTAGTTAAAGCACCAACCGGACATAAATCAATGATATTACCAGATAATTCAGAACCAACTGAATTACCTACTGCTGTACTGATGTTGGTTTTATCCCCACGACCTATGCCACCTAATTCATCTGTTCCAGCAACTTCATTTAAGAACCTAACGCAACGTGTACATAAAATACAACGAGTCATGTCAGTGGAAATAAGTGAACCTAAGTTTTCATCTTTGACAACGCGTTTGGAATCAACATAGCGCGAAACATCTCGACCATACCCCATCGAAACATCTTGTAATTCACATTCACCACCTTGGTCACAAATTGGACAGTCTAAGGGGTGGTTAATCAACAAGAACTCCATCACATTGCGCTGCGCATCTGTGGCTCTTTTTGATTGTGTATAAACTTTCATACCATCCATCACAGGAGTGGCACAAGCTGGCATGGGCTTTGGCGCTTTTTCCACATCAACCATGCACATCCTGCAATTGGCAGCAATCGAGAGTTTCTTATGATAACAAAAACGAGGTATTTTTATTCCCTCTCGGTCAGCCGCTTCAATAATCATACTGCCTTTTTCAGCTTGAACAGTCCGCCCATCAATTTCGATTGATACGGTATTATCAGCTATATTATTGGTGCTATCGGTCATGAAGTTAACCTCTCATTCTTTGATTTTTTGTGTTCAACAAAGTATTCAAACTCATCCCAGTAATATTTTAAAATACCTTGGACTGGCCATGCGGCAGCTTCACCAAAAGCACATATAGTATGTCCTTCAATTTGACCTGCTGCTTGTTTTAACATTTCTATGTCCTTGGTTTCACCCTTGCCCTCTAGAATACGGGTTAAGACACGATACATCCAACCTGTACCTTCCCGACATGGCGTGCATTGTCCACAAGACTCCATGTAGTAAAAACGGGATAATCGTTGACAAACTTCAACCATACAAGTACCTTCAGACATCACGATCACAGCACCAGAGCCTAATCCAGAACCAGCTTGACCAATGGCATCAAAGTCCATAGTTATTCCCATCATCACTTCTGCTGGCAATACCTTCATCGATGAACCACCAGGAATGACCGCTTTTAACTTCTTACCATCAAGTACACCGCCAGCCATTTCTAATAAATCGCTGAATGGAGTACCTAAAGGTATTTCATAATTCCCTGGCTTATTAACATGTCCGGAAACAGAAAATATTTTAACCCCGCCATTGTTGGGCTTACCTAATTCTAAAAACCACTCCGCGCCATTTCGCATAATCGCTGGGACAGAGGCAAATGATTCAGTGTTGTTGATTGTGGTGGGCTTACCATATATTCCAAAATTAGCCGGAAATGGTGGTTTGAATCTTGGCTGTCCTTTTTTACCTTCTAAGGATTCCATCAATGCCGTTTCTTCACCACAAATATAGGCGCCAGCACCGTGTACACCATATAAATTAAAATCCACACCAGAATCTAAGATGTTCTTACCTAAAAGCCCCGCATCGTAAGCTTCCTTTAACGCCGCTTCAAAATTTTCAAAAGGCTCATGATGAAACTCACCTCGCAAATAATTGTAGCCAACTGTTGCCCCCATGGCATATCCACCAATAGCCATGCCTTCAATCACAGCATGGGGGTTGTAGCGCAAGATATCACGGTCATGGCATGTTCCGGGCTCAGACTCATCTGAATTACACAAAACATATTTTTGTCCAGGTGCATCTTTAGGCATGAAACTCCATTTCAAACCGGTTGGAAACCCAGCACCACCACGACCTCTAAGTGCCGAGGCTTTGACTGTGTCGATGATTTCATTTTTATCTGTTTTTTCAGATAAAATCTTTTTCCAAGCCTGATAACCGCCCTTCTCTAAATAATTTTTTAAAGAATGGTCTTTATCTGGATTCAAACAAACATTAAGAGCACCCATTATGACAAGCCTCCAATCAGTTGATCAATTTTTTCTTCAGTTAAGTTTTCATGATAATGACCATTAATAATCATCATCGGGGCACCAGTACAGGCAGCCACACATTCTTCTTCTTTAACCAAGGTTACTTGACCATCAGCAGTGGTTTCTCCAAGCTTAATGCCTAATTTAGCTTCAGCATATTTAACCACCTTATCTGCACCTCGCAACATACAAGATATATTGGTACAAATAGCGATCTTATTTTTTCCGACTGGTTGAGTAAAAAACATCGAATAAAAATTAGCGGCTTCATAAACCCAAATAGCTGGAATTTCTAAATATTCAGCCACAGCTTGCATAATTTCTTGACTTAACCACCCTTCATTTTGATCTTGTGCAGCATGCAAAGCTCCAATCAAGGCTGACCGCCTTTGATCAATTGGATACTTAGCCAACCAATGATCAATATGAGCTCTGGTGGCGTCTGTTAACAAATTCATGGCTAATGCTTTGTCTTTTGATTGTGGATTGACTTGATACATTATCTATCGATCTCCCCGAATACAATGTCCATAGTTCCGATAACTGCAACCACATCTGCCAACATGTGACCTTTAACCATGTCATTCATGGCTGAAAGGTGGGCAAATCCAGGTGCTCGAATTTTCATTCTGAATGGCTTGTTAGAGTCATCTGAAACCATAAATACCCCAAATTCACCTTTGGGTGCTTCTACAGCTGCATAAACTTCACCAGCTGGAACGGTATAACCTTCTGTAAACAATTTAAAGTGATGAATCATTGATTCCATATCTTCCTTCATCATTTCACGGTCAGGTGGAGCGATTTTATATTCATCGACCATCACTGGACCTGGGTTATTTTTCAGCCACTGTACACATTGTTTAATGATTCGGGTTGACTGAGTCATTTCTTCCATGCGAACTAAATAACGATCATAACAGTCGCCATTGACACCTACAGGCACATCAAAATCGACTTTGTCATAAGCGGCATATGTTTGCTTTTTACGTAAATCCCATGCGATTCCACTGCCTCGTAACATAGGACCTGTGAACCCCCATGCTTTGGCTTCTTCTGGTGAAACCACTCCAATACCAACTGTACGTTGTTTCCAAATACGATTGTCTTGTAGCAATGTTCTGTATTCGCCAATCTTGTTAGGAAAATCATCTGCAAATGCATCAATAAAATCAAGCAATGATCCATTACGCCATTCGTTGGCATAGGCCAAATTTTTACCTTTGGTCCATTTACTCTCAGCATATTGAGGCATGTGATCAGGCAGGTCTCTATAAACACCGCCGGGACGATAATAAGTGGCATGCATCCTGGCACCTGAAACAGCTTCATACATATCCATACAATGCTCTCTTTCACGAAAAGCATACAAGAATAAAGCCATGGCGCCTAAATCTAATCCATGTGTACCTATCCACATTAAATGATTTCTTACTCGAGTGATCTCATCAAACATAGTACGTATATACTGTGCTCGAATAGGTGCCTCGATACCTAATAACTGCTCAATGGCTCTTACATAGGCATGTTCGTTACACATCATTGAAACATAATCTAATCGATCCATATAACCAATGGATTGATTGAATGGTTTCGATTCAGCTAATTTTTCAGTTCCACGATGTAGCAAGCCAACATGCGGATCGGCATGTTCAACCACTTCACCATCTAATTCTAAAATTAAACGCAATACACCATGCGCTGCAGGGTGTTGTGGTCCAAAATTCATTGTGTAATTTTTAATTTCAGACATTATGAATTCTCCTGCTCGTTCATGCTTTCAACATAACGAGAGTCTCGTCTTATAGTTTTAGGCACCAAAACTCTAGGTTCAATTGAAACGGGTTGATAAACCACCCTTCCTTTTTCTTCATCATAAATGACTTCCACATTTCCAATCAGCGGAAAATCTTTTCTGAATGGATGACCAATGAATCCATAATCAGTCAAAATTCTTCTTAAATCAGGATGGCCTTTAAAAATAATACCGAACAAATCAAAAGCTTCCCTTTCAAACCAGTTAACCCCAGGCCAAATATCGACCAATGATGGGACCATTAACATGCCCTCATCTGGAGCAAAGCATTTTATGGTCAGCCTTCGGTTAAATTTAAGTGACAACAACTGAGCCACCACTGCGAATCTATTTGGTATGGTTTCTTCACGACGTTCGCTCCATGAAAACCTTCCTGGACCTTTGGCATTAACTCCTCGGCTAAATCCAGTTGAAGAGACACCATCTGTTTGCCACTCAGCCTCGCCATAAGTCAAATAATCCACGCCACAGACATCTATACATTGTTCAAACTGAAAAGCCTCATCATCCCTGAGTGTTTTTGAAACTTCTAGCCAAGATTCAAGTGGAATCAAACAAACAACACCATGCTTTGTTTCCGTCAGTTCAATTTTGATGTCAGTAAACTTTTCTGACAAATCTTTAGTTAATTTATATTTAAAATTACTCATGATGTTCTTGAAATGGTATTGGTTCGTTTGATTTTCTTCTGCAATTGCAAAATACCATAAATCAAAGCTTCAGCTGTAGGAGGACACCCCGGAACATATATATCGACTGGCACGACTCGATCACAACCTCTGACAACGGCATAGGAATAATGATAGTAACCACCACCATTGGCACAAGATCCCATTGAAATAACATACTTAGGTTCAGGCATTTGGTCATAGACTTTACGCAAGGCAGGCGCCATTTTATTGACCAAAGTTCCGGCCACAATCATCACATCAGATTGTCTGGGAGAAGGTCTGAAAATCACACCAAATCGATCCAAATCATAACGCGAGGCACCGGCTTGCATCATTTCAACAGCACAACAAGCCAAACCAAATGTCATTGGCCACAATGAACCCGTTCTGGCACCATTCAAAAGTGCATCAACAGTGGTTGTAACAAAGCCTTTGTTTTCAAAACCTTGATCAACAACGGGTTGTATGATGTTATCTACTATTCCCATTCCAACGCTCCTTTTTTCCACTCATAGATAAACCCAATGACCAACAAGAACAAAAATATGAACATCGAAACCAAGCCGAATGGACCTAATTCGTCAAGCACTACTGACCAAGGGAATAGAAATGCAATTTCTAAATCGAATATGATGAACAGAATTGCCACCAAATAGAATCGAACATCAAACTTCATGTGAGCATCATCAAATGCTTCAAATCCACACTCATAAGCAGATATTTTTTCATCTGTTGTTTTACGGGTTCCAAACAACAAACCCAAGGACATTAATGCAATACCCAAACCCGTAGATATTGCTAAAAACATTAAAATTGGAAAGTATGGAGCTATCATTCAGCCATCCCCTGTTTCAATTTAAAAATTGGTGCCGAAGGCCGGACTTGAACCGGCACGACCGTTGGCCACTACCCCCTCAAGATAGCGTGTCTACCAATTCCACCACTTCGGCACATAAAATCACACAATTACTATTAATTGTGCATTAACCACTGGCCCAATCTAATTGAACCTAAAAATATCAGTTATTTTCACCATCTGAATCTGTTGATTCATCAATCTTTTGTTCAACAGCATCAACCGCATCAGTTGCCTCAGCCTTTACAGCATCAACTGCATCAGCTTTCACTGCATCAACCGATTCAGTCACAGCATCTGTGGCTTTATCAGCAGTTTGCTCAACAGCATCTAAAACATCATTCATACCAGCATCTACTGGCTCAACATCACCAGTAGGAACCAAAGAAGGCTCTTGTTCATCATCCAAAGAACCAAACACGCCTAAATCCTGTTCTGCCGCATCACCCGTTGATGAATAAGAATTGCGAGCATCTATCGCTATCAACATCGTGATAATAAAAAACAGTGTCGCTAATATCGCAGTCGCTTTGGTCAAAAACGACCCCGATCCTTTGGCACCAAACACAGTACCTGAAGCACCGCCGCCGCCACCACCAAATGCAGAACCTGCCGTAGCACCTGGGCCACGTTGAATTAAAATAAAACCGATCAAAGCCATGGCCACCAATACCTGGGCAATGTTTAAAAAGTTAATTGTCATTTATTAATCTCCTTGTGACAGCTTGTCAGCTTGTTGACAAATTGCCATAAAATCTTGAGCTGTTAATGAAGCACCTCCAATCAGGCCTCCATCAACATCGGGCATCGAAAAAAGCTCGTATGCATTAGAACCTTTACAACTCCCTCCATAGAGGATGCGTATGCGGCGCGCTATTGTATCATCATTTAATGCCAATTGAGAACGGATAAATTGATGAACTTCTTGTGCTTGTTCCGCAGTGGCCGTTTCACCGGTTCCAATGGCCCAAACAGGCTCATACGCAATCACACCGTTAGCCAGTTTTTCTATACCCACCAACTGAAGAACTGCATCAATTTGCTCCCAAACCACATCAAAAGTACGCTGAGACTGTCTATCAACCAATGATTCACCGACACATAATACCGGGGTCAAATTGTACTTTAAAGCCTGGGCAAATTTTTGCGCCACTTCATCACTGCTTTCGTTGTTTCTAACACGACGTTCAGAATGGCCAACCAAAACCATATCACAACCTAAGTCTTGCAACATTTCAGCACTGACTTCACCAGTCAAAGCCCCATTGTCATACTCACTTAAGTTCTGCGCACCACATAACACCGAATCAGGCTTTTTATTAATCACCTCATACAAATGTATGTAAACAGGAAACACCGCCACGTCATAAGTGGGTTTTTTGGGAAGCGACTGATTCAATGCATCCATCATCTCTCTGACAAACGCCAAAGAGCCATGCATTTTCCAGTTGCCAGCAATTAACAATTTACGCTTCATCGCTACCTTCAGCTTCATTGTTATCCAAATTCACCTCGTTGTTATCAATCACTTCACCATCGACAAACTCTGAATCACCATCAATATCATCATGCTCATCCAAATTAACAACTTTAGCAATACTCACTAGTTTTTCTTTTTTAGCCAAACGAATCAATGTCACACCCTGGGTATTTCTTCCTACGGTAGAAATACCATCAACAGCTGTGCGAACCAAAGTGCCACCATTAGAAATCAGCATAATCTGATCTTCCGGCAACACCTGACAAGCACCAACAACAGCACCGTTTCTGTCACTGGTTTGAATGGCGATTACACCCTGACCTGCCCTTCTGATTCTTGAAAACTCTTCAAGCTTAGTTTGCTTACCAAAGCCATTTTCAGTACAAACCAGCACATTACCTTCCTCAGCGACAAACATTGAAACCACCTTATGGTCATCTTTCAGGGTAATACCACGCACTCCTCTGGCAGTTCGACCCATTGAACGAACATCATTTTCGTCAAATCTTATACACTTACCAGAACTTGAGAACAAGAACACATCTTGATTACCCGTAGTCAATTCAACATTAACCAAATGATCACCATCCAACAAACCCAAACCAATGATGCCATTGGCACGAGGTCGTGAGAAATTCGACAATGGGGTCTTCTTAACCACACCTTTGGCAGTCGCAAAGAAAACAAACTTATCTTCATCGTAATCTCTGACAGGCAAGATAGCGGTGATTTTCTCATTTTTATCCAATGGTAATAAGTTCACCAATGGTTTGCCTCTGGCTGTACGAGAAGCCATTGGCAACTCATAAACCTTCAGCCAATAAACTTGACCTTGATTACTGAAACACAGCAAAGTGTCATGGGTATTAGCAATCCACAACCGCTCAATAAAATCTTCATTTTTCATTGCGGTAGCCGACTTACCCTTACCACCACGCGTTTGCGCTCGGTACACATCAACCTGTTGCATTTTGGCATAACCCTCATGCGATAATGTAACCACCACATCTTCTTCAATAATCAAATCTTCCATGGTTAAATGAAGCTGTCTGTCCATAATAACAGTGCGGCGTTCATCACCATAATTTTCTTTAATTTCAATCAATTCATCTTGAACCACTTGTAACAATCGATCGGGATTAGTCAAAATTTCCAAATACTCTTTGATATGACCGATAATTTCTTTAAATTCATCGGTGATTTTACTTTGCTCCAGCCCAGTGAGTCGATGTAACTGCAAATCCAATATGGCTTTGGCTTGTATAGGCGATAACTGATATCCATTTTCAAAGAAACCATACTGGTCCTCAAGGTCTTCAGGGCGACACAAGTGAGCATCATTATCTAACAAAGCATTGATTAAGGAGGAATTCCATTTTTTAGCCAACAACTTCTCTCTGGCCTCAGTTGGGTTTTTAGATTGTTTAATCAGTTCAATAACTTCTTCGATGTTTGCCAATGCAACAGCCAGACCTTCCAAAACGTGAGCACGGTCCCTGGCCTTTTTCAATTCAAAAATAGTTCGCCTAACAACAACTTCACGTCTGTGTTTAATGAATTCATTTAAGATTTCCATCAAACCCAATGTTTTGGGTTGGCCGTTAATCAAAGCGACCATATTAATTCCGAATACTGTTTGCAACTGAGTCAATTTATACAATTGATTCAACAACACCTCGGCGACTTCACCACGACGCAACTCAAACACGATGCGCATACCGTCTTTGTCAGACTCGTCCCTTAAAGCAGTGATGCCTTCGATTTTTTTCATCTTAACCAACTCAGCTACTTTTTCAATCAAGCGAGCTTTGTTTACTTGGTAAGGCAGTTCAGTGACAACAATGGTCTGTTTTCCAGACGCATCATCAATCTCAATTTCCGACCTGGCACGCATATAAACCTTGCCACGACCTGTGTCATAGGCATCTCTAATACCTTCAGCACCATTGATAAATGCCGCAGTCGGAAAATCCGGACCAGGCATATGAACCATAATATCATCAAGGGTGGCTTCTGGATTTCGAGTCATTTCAATGGTGGCATTAATGACTTCAGTCAAATTATGTGGCGGTATATTGGTCGCCATACCAACAGCAATTCCAGATGAACCATTGACTAACAGGGCAGGAACCCGTGTAGGCATCACTTCTGGCTCAGTATCGGTTTCATCGTAATTGGGCACAAAATCGACAGTATCCTTATCAAGATCAGCCATCATTTCATGCGAAATTTTAGCCATCCTGACTTCGGTATAACGCATGGCGGCCGGCGAATCTCCATCGACAGAACCAAAGTTACCCTGACCATCCACCAACATATAACGCATTGAGAATGGCTGCGCCATCCTAACAATGGTATCGTAAACAGCAGTATCACCGTGAGGATGGTATTTACCAATCACGTCACCGACGACACGGGCAGATTTCTTATGGGCTTTGTTCCAACTCACACCCAATACATTCATGGCATACAACACACGTCTATGTACCGGCTTAAGACCGTCCCTTACGTCTGGCAATGCCCTGCCAACAATCACACTCATCGAATAATCGAGGTATGATTTTTGCATTTCATCCTCGATATTTATCTTAATGATATCGCTTGAATTTTCCGCCATAAATCAAATTTACTGTCAGATTAATAAGGAACGAAATTGTAACACAAAACCAATGCAGAAAGCGCAACAAAATCACGAAAAAGCGATTTCAAAGCCCTACATCAAGAAATAAAACAAAAGACATGTAATTATAGCTAGAGAAGCCTTAAAGAGCTTAGAAGCTGCTAAATTAAGAGAATCATCAAATTAACTACAAAGCTACTTTTTACCTTCTTCAATTCTTTGGTAATAACTTTCCGCAAATTGATTGATTGAATCGGTCTCAATGGCCTCACGTATTTTTTGCATGAAATCTTGATAAAAATACAGATTATGAATCGTATTTAAACGAGAACCCAGCATTTCACCACACTTGTCTAAATGTCGCAGATAAGATTTGGAAAAATTTTGACAGGTATAACAACCACAATCCTTATCCAAAGGAGTGGTATCCAGTTGATGCTTGGCATTCCTGATTTTAATCACACCATCCCAGGTAAACAAATAACCATTACGCGCATTGCGGGTTGGCATCACACAATCAAACATATCAACGCCTAACATCACAGCCTCCAATATGTCCTCAGGTTTACCCACACCCATCAAGTAACGTGGTTTATCTGTTGGTAACAAGGGCGTGGTGGTTTTCAGCACTTGCTCACGTAAATCCTTGGGTTCACCTACTGACAAGCCACCAATGGCAAATCCATGAAAATCGATATCCGCCAAGCCTTGGGCTGAAATTTGACGCAAATCATCATACATACCACCTTGAACAATACCAAACAATGCATTGGGGTTATCTGCAAAAGCATCTTTGCTGCGTTGAGCCCAGCGCAAAGAAAGCTCCATTGAAACCTTAGCCTCTTCATGTGTGGCTGGGTAAGGCGTACATTCATCAAAAATCATCACAATGTCCGAGCCCAGTTTTCTTTGCACTTCCATCGACTCTTCCGGCCCCATAAAAACCGTTGAACCATCAACAGGAGAAGCAAAAGTAACGCCCTCTTCCGTTATCTTGCGGCGTTTGGCCAACGAGAATACTTGAAATCCACCTGAATCGGTCAATATAGGCTTATCCCAAGCCATAAAATCATGTAAATCACCATGTGCTTCGATCACATCTGTACCTGGCCTTAACATCAAATGAAAGGTGTTGCCCAAAACAATTTCAGCACCAATACCTTTGATCTCTTCTGGAGACATGGCTTTAACAGTACCATACGTACCTACCGGCATAAAACAGGGGGTTTGCACTGTACCACGATCGAATGTCAATGCACCTCTTCTGGCCATGCCATCACGTTTTTTCAATTCAAATTTCAAAACTGATTCTCTATGTTCTTTTGACAGCCGGCCATTATAACGGCGTTGTCTGATTTTCGGTTAAAAATTCATAAAAACCCTCACAAGCTTGTTCCAACAAATCCAACACCAATTCAAAACCATCCCCCTCTCCATAGTAAGGGTCCGGAACTTCTTGATAGGAAGATTCTTTTGAAAAGGTCATTATTGACACCACTTTATCTTGTGATTTGGCTGGGAACATTTTGCGCAAATCAGCACGATTGTCTTCATCCATGACCACCAACCAGTCAAATTTATCATAATCACCAGACACCACTTGACGAGCCCTTAAGTGACTCATTTGCACGCCCCGTTTTAGAGCCGCCTTCATCGAGCGCTTGTCAGGTTTTGAACCCGAATGATAAGAAAGTGTACCCGCTGAATCAATCAAGAAAGCCCCGGCCTCCCCTTTGAACTTAACCAACTGAGCAAACACAGCTTCAGCTGTCGGCGATCGACAAATATTGCCCATACAAACAAACAAAATCTTTTTTATACTCATAAATACACCACACAGTTCATTTTATATTATGATAATCCAACTTATAGGATTTCATCAAATAGCACATTATGCCAAAAATTAAAGATTTTAAATACCGCAACAGTTTACCCCGCCCCAACCAACAACAAATCACCGATTACATCACCACCAATGGAATTAAACTAAAAAAAAATGCCAAACAAATTGGTGCACTGCAACAGGCGTTAAAAGCCGAAGGGAAAAAAGGTGTTTTAATTGTATTTCAAGCTTTAGATGCGGCTGGCAAAGACAGTACCATTCGCAACGTATTCAAGTATTGTGACCCTGCTGGACTTAATGTAGCCTCTTTCAAAGCCCCAAACAAACTTGAGGCAGCTCATGATTTCATGTGGCGTTGTTACCAAAAATTTCCAGCCAAAGGTCAGCTGACCATTTTCAACCGCAGCTATTATGAAGAAACACTGGTGGTAAAAGTTCACCCCGAATTCCTTAAAAGTCAAGGCATTGACCAAGTACCTGACAAAACATTTTGGCAACAAAGGTATGATTTTATCAATCAAGTTGAGGCACATTTAGTCGCCTCTGGTACTCAAGTCATCAAGTTCTTTCTTGACGTCAGTCAATCGACCCAACACAGCCGATTTATCAGCCGCTACGCCACCCCTGAAAAACAATGGAAATTCAGTACAGGAGATTTAAACGAAAGCTTGTTATGGAACAAATACCAAAAAGCATTTAACACCCTGTTGAAAAAAACCTCAACCAAAGCAGCGCCATGGTATGTCATTCCTGCTGATGATAAAGATTTAATGCGTGCATTGACTTCTGAAATTGTTATGCAGCATTTAAAAGGAATGAACTGTCAATACCCAACCATACCAGAATTTGATGCAGCGGATTTAAAACTCATTGATGACTTAGTAAAAAACCACAGCACATAAACAATGTAAATTTCTTAAGCGTCAAACCCCGTAATTAATCACGTCGGTTGAAATTTTAGGCGGCATCTGAAGATGATAACCCTGAGACACCAAATTATCTTTGACCTTCTCAATGTCTTGAGATGCCAGCCTATCCCTCTTCGCCAAATTCAATTGCATCACTTGATTACATTTGCCCAACGTAACCATTAATTCTTCAGGCACATCCTCTAAAGATTTTCCCCGTGCCAAATACAAATAAGCACCTTGTTTTTTTTCAGACCTATATACAAAACAAATCAAAACCGACTCCTTATTTCTCTTCAGACATTGGAACTTTACCAACCTCATTCACTTGTTTAGGCTGATTACCAACAACACTTTTCAGTGGGCATACTTTTAAAATAGGACATTTTTCACAACCAATCATCAAGGCATAAGGGCATAAAGTCATCAACAGATCCAGATATTAATTAAACAGGCGCTATTTTAACACGGACAACCCAATAGATTATGACTTCACACCAGTAATCCGACATGATTGCAATTCAGGATGGGTGTCTAATATTGTATATTCTCCATGACCCACATCCGCTTTCAATTGACGCACACCACTGGTTAAAAAATACGTGACTTCAATATTACCTTCTGTCTTCAAATAAGAATTCCAACGATCACCTGGCTGCTTACATATCACTTCACAACCTTCCTTGGCATCACAAACAATGGTTTCATGGTGAATCAAATCGCTCACATTCACACCATCTGAATTTTCATGAGCATTGCTTAATCCAGCAAACACCAACCCAACAACTGTTAAAACTATTTTCATACCACACCTTTTTAAAATAAATAATACAGCCATTATAGGTAACAGCCATGAATTAAGGGTTAATCAAACCCACCCTAAAAATGTGAACCAGTTCCACTGGCAATTAAATCGCACCAAGCTGTTTCTGGGCTATATGATGGATAATCGCAAAACTCCTATCTACCTCCGACTTGTCTGTCTGCCAATTACTCACACTGATTCGCATGGCTAAGCGACCTTTCCAAATGGTCTGTCCAACCCAACACGTTCCATCATTTTGAATCGCATCCATAATGGCTAAATTCAATTGTTCAGAACCGAAGCAAACCACCACTTGATTTAACACCACGTCATTCATCACTTCAAACCCAGCTTCACTTAATAGCGTTGCAAACTGATTGGCACAAGCACAACAACGCTCAATCAACTCTTCCACACCAGATTTACCTAAATGCCGCAATACCGCGTAAACATCTATTCCACGAGCCCTCCTCGATAATTCTGGGGTGTAATCTGATGGATTCCTTACTGCATTTTCAGTCGGCAAATAGGAAGCTGTTATCGCCATGGCTGCTTTTAAAGCATGTTCATTTTTAACAAAGGCCAAACCTGAATCATAAGGCACATTCAACCATTTGTGGGCATCAGTTGCCCAAGAATCGGCATGCTCAAGTCCAGCACCTAAATGTTTAAGTTTGGCTGAAGCCATCGCCCACAAGCCAAAAGCGCCATCAACATGAACCCAAGCATTTTTTGCATGAGCCAATTGGCAAATTTCTCCAATTGGATCAAATGCACCCGAATTGATATTACCAGCTTGAGTGATGATAATGGTATTGTCTTTAATCTCAGGGAATCGAATCATGTCCATACGCCCTTGGTCATCCGTTGGTACCTTGACAACGCGATTTCGCCCCAAACCCAACATGGCCAGTGATTTATAGACAGTAGGGTGAGACTCTTCACTGATAATAATGTGTAATTCAGGCGCACCGATTAAACCATCAGACTCAACATCCCAACCTGCTGCAGTAAAAACCTGATTACGTGCAGCTGCCAATGCAGTAAAGTTAGCGACCGTAGCCCCAGTCACAAATGCAGTGGCTGACTGGCTAGGCAAACCCAATAAATCAAGCATCCATCTGGCCGAAACTTTTTCAAGCATAGCCACTGCCGGCGTGGTTTTTTCTAAACCTGTATTTTGATCCCATGCAGTTCCCAACCAACTTGAAGCTACACTGACCGGATAAGCACCACCAATCACGAAACCAAAAAATCTTGGCGAGCCCATTTTCATGGTTGCGGGCGCCACCCATTGATTCATTTCATCAATCACTTCGATTGAGTCCATACCCTGCATGGGCAAATCTATATCCAAATGAATTAAGTTTTTACGAGCATCATCACTGACCTGGATCGGCAGCTCATTGGCAGATTTCAAAAACTCAGTGGCATAATTAAATGCCTGTTGATAAAGTTTACTCATTCAGGTATTCCTTTTAGTTTATTGACAGTTATCTTTTTTACGCAAATCATATTCGCTTAGGCATGACAGCAGATACATTATATATATTTTTTAATATTTTGTTGACGACGCAAATCCTCAAACAACTTTAATTCCCAAGGCCTCATACCAATTAATAACGTGGTTCCATGTCTTTGCTCCATTTTTAAATTTTTGTCCTGTTCAGACAATAAACTGAACTGCTGTTTTAATCTAGATATATTTTTTTGCATCACATCATTTGACTCTTTACTTAACATACCATTGGCTAGCAACCTAATTTCACCCGCACCAGTAAATTGACTTTGCCAAAAATTCTGTTGAATATTTTGCTCAAAAAAGTTCTGAATAGGGCCGTTCTCAATCCAATGAAAATGTGGTGAAATTTTTAATTTAATTTGATTGTTTGGCTTCAATTCAATCAAATCAGTTTGATCTAAACGCAAAAGTATCTTAATTAATTCAGCTTGTTCAAATTGGTATGTTTGATAAATTTGTTCAAAAGTCCAATGATTACAAACACAAACTGTGACTAACAACAGTCGCACATCTGAAACCATCAATTCTTCTTGCTGCTGACTGAGCTGAACAATATCAGTTGATTGGTTTTGAATGACTTGCAATAAATCGACCAACTCTAAGTCCATCATCTCACAAATTTTAATTAAACGACTTAAACTGATTTGTCCCTGAGAAAACGAACGCTTTACACTGGATTCAGATAAATTCAAGTAAGTGGCCACTTGCGAATAATTAAGCTTGTGCTGCTTCAGCAAACCTTTGATAGCCTGCAAGATCAATTCTGTTTGTGTCATAAAGTTCTGTTTTTCAATACTTTGATTATAATTGCAGGCATAACATAAAACTTTATTGATAAAAAGTACACAAAAAAACACTGCTGCCCACCGATTTATCCATTGACCAGCCATGTACAACAACCCACTTATAGCCAACCTTTTAATGATTGAACTACAATTACTAAATAACTACATATTGGTTTTTTGACAGAATTAATGGCACAATCAACACTCAATGGAAACGAAATACTTAACAGTTAAATAGATAATGATTTCAACTCACATCAGAATAAAACCACGCCAACAGCTTAAAACCTCAGCCATGATATTCACCTGCTTATTCGTTGCATTTATTGTCAACGCTGCGAACGAATCATCCTGTGGTAACAATGCCATTGCAGCAGAATTAATTGACCTCATTAAGAACCATAAAAACCAGCAAAGAGGTGTTTTATCATGTAATAAGAGCCTCAATAAAATTGCAAACATAAAGGCTGGAATTATCATCGAAAGCAAAGATGTATGGCACAATGCCGGACACATGACACCTAACCAATTGTTACGACATCATGAGTTTAGATTACCTAAAACCTATCCTATTTTTGGCAATCAAGTTGAAGCCCTGGCTGGCGGTGAACACTCAGCCGAAGAAGTATTTGACGATTTTCTTAACAGTGAGCCCCACCGTAATCTGTTGCTTGGAGAAGATGATTTTTTTAAATCGCAAGACCAAATCGGTGCAGCCTTTATCAAAGACTTATCAACAGACCACCAGTATTACTGGGTGGTTATTATTGCCGATGAAAAAGAAAATAAGATTAAACAAGACCCGGTGATCGAAGTTGAACCACCGGTCTTTTCAAACAGGAAGAAAAATCGCGGACGAGAGATAAAAGAAAAGCATTATCGAAACAAAGTTAGAACCACAA
>Ga0209344_10000321_pt1 | contig 89401 bp, 76 predicted proteins | sample Cruoilmetagenom6_FD_187293 | JGI IMG/M metagenome (GOLD analysis project Ga0209344, IMG submission 187293) | Oil polluted marine microbial communities from Coal Oil Point, Santa Barbara, California, USA - Santa Barbara Oil Seep Sample 6 (SPAdes)... | ecosystem: Environmental > Aquatic > Marine... | reverse complement strand
CCGTTGGTTAAGGATTTAAATCGCTTAAGATCGTCACTTAAATGCCAAATTAAATCATTGTCTTTTCCGATAGCATTATTTTCTCCTGCAGCAACAATAATAGTTAATTCGTTAGATTTTTTTTTTTCTGAAGCGTTAGGCAAATTTTTAGCTTCGTTGTAAGCTTGGGTCTGCGCTATTTTAGTCTCTTCCTTTAGAAAATTCTGCTTCAATTTATCAATACGTACCTGTTGTGCACTAACTAACTTTTCTAGTTGTTGCTTCTCCCAGTCCTTACCCATAAATTTATTGGTTATAAAAACACTCACAAAGTGGTAAATAAATAAAAAGAACCATGCAATTATGGCATACACAAACCAATCAATACCTGCAATCTTAAAATCTTTTTTAATACCTAAAACAGTATTGGCCACGATTAAAAAGACAGCACCAATTAAGAATATAACAAAATGAATATACAAACGCTTTTTTTGTTTTATGCGTTTTTGAGCGTTTTCTATAAGCTCTAACTGATCTTTATCTATAGTTGAAACCTGTTTTTTCTTACCAAACATAATCGTAATTTAATAAGATAAAGATACTTGTTTTTTTAGTAAATCAATATTGTGAATTAAAGACTTTGAAGAATAGTTTCTAACAAAAACGACATCACTGATAATCTGCCACCAAGCAATTCCGCTTAACACTAACAATCCAATAAATTAAGTGTTCATATTTTACATTCTAAATAAAAATTAATGGCAATTTTATGAAATCGATAATTCTTTAGTTTTTAAGCACTTAATCAATATTATATGCACTATTCTTTTATATTTTTGTGTTGTAATTAAATCTATTATTATGGCAATTAAAAAGCAGTATTTAAAAAGTAAGCCCGTTTGTAAGGTAACATTTTCTGTCCCTGCAGAAGCGGCTAAAAGTGTAGCAGTTGTTGGGAGCTTTAACCAGTGGGATACTACAAAAGCGACTAAATTAAAGAAATTAAAAAATGGAACCTTTAAAGGTACTGTTGATTTAGCACGTGATAATTCTTACGAATTCAGATACCTTATTGATGGATCTTATATTAATGACGACGAGGCTGATTCTTATGCTTATAATGAATTTGCAGGGGAAGAAAATTGCGTAATCAATCTATAGAACTTTTCTATAAAAAACATAAAAAAAGCGTCTCAATTTAGTTTGAGACGCTTTTTCTTTTATCCTAACAATCTAACCGTCATTAAACAAGCAAAGCGTATATCTACAGGCTTCCCTTTAACGGTTCCTGGTGCCTTAAATCTAGGCATACGTTTTATCAGCTGAATCACATCTATAGCAATAGCTTTATGATGTGCTTTTACATTAATTTGTTCTGTTTTACCTTTTTTATTAATGGTAAATTCTACAAAGAATTCGGTGATTAAATCCGTTGGAAAGACTTTATCTGCTAACTCATAGTTAAAACTCACTTTAATATAATCCATGATTTTATCAGATGTACACTTTTTAGTCTCTTCAAAACTTAATTCTTGTTTACAACCTCTAAAAACAGGATACGTACCATCCTCTCGTTCTTGCGCGCTTAAAGATAAGCTGCAAAGAAAGGACATAACAAATACAAATAATTTCATAGAGAAAATTTAAACGGCAACTTTACCTTTAATATGTGGATGCGGATTGTAATTGACCAATGTAAAATCTTCAAATTTAAAGTCGAAAATATCTTTTATTTCAGGGTTTAAAATCATTTTAGGCAATGGTCTAATATCTCTAGACAATTGTAATTCTAGCTGTTCCTTATGGTTATTGTAAATATGTGCATCACCAAAAGTGTGAATAAAATCTCCTGCTTCATAGCCACAAACTTGAGCCATCATCATCGTAAACAAAGCGTAAGATCCAATATTGAAAGGCACACCTAAAAAGATATCTGCACTACGTTGGTAAAGCTGACAAGACAATTTCCCATCTGCTACATAAAACTGAAAAAAGGCATGACATGGTGGTAAAGCTGCCTTACCATTAGCCACATTCTCTGAAAATGATTTAGACGTATCTGGTAAAACTGAAGGGTTCCAAGCTGAAACCAACATTCTTCTGCTGTTTGGGTTATTTTTTAAAGTTGTTATAACCTCTTTAATCTGGTCTATTTCTTCACTGGCCCAATTTCTCCATTGATGGCCGTAAACAGGTCCTAAATCTCCATTGTCATCAGCCCATTCATTCCAAATTCTTACTCCATTATCGTTGAGATATTTAATATTGGTATCCCCTTTTAAGAACCAAAGCAATTCGTATATAATAGACTTTAAATGCAGTTTTTTGGTTGTAACCATTGGAAAACCTTCGCTTAAATCGAAACGCATTTGGTAACCAAAAACACTTGTTGTTCCAGTACCTGTACGGTCTCCTTTAACATTACCTTCTGCTAAAACGTGCTTTACTAAATCGTGATATTGTTTCATAATATTCCCCACGAAAGTGGGAATCTGTTTAAATTAAACTTAAGTCCTATATTATAAGACACTTCGCCTTGCTTTGCAATGTACTTTCAACAAAAATATATTTTCATTTCAGTAATGTTTAGTGTGACAAATGCTATAAAAGGCAATTACGAATTTAGGTAAATGTTAAATAATCACTTGAAATATCATCTGACAGATATTAAAAGTTATTAACGAGTTAGATTTGAAGTGGTGTTTATTCTAAACCATTATGAGATTCCTGCTTTCTCTGAAATTTGTTACCCTATAATCATACCTGCAATAGTCGCAGATATTAAAGAAGCAATCGTTCCACCTATTAAAGCTTTCATTCCAAATTTAGATAATTGCTTACGCTGTCCTGGTGCTAAAGACCCAATACCACCAATCTGAATTCCAATTGAGGCAAAATTGGCAAAACCACATAACATATAGGTTGCCATAATTATTGACTTTTCATAAGTTAGGTGTATTGCGCTTGCTGAATCTTTCAAATCTGCTAATTGTATATAACCTACAAACTCGCTTGCTACTAATTTAATTCCTAAGAGTTGTCCCATAAGAGCCATATCTTCTGAATCCACACCAATTAACCACATTAATGGTGCAAATAAATAACCTAAAATAAACTCTAACGATAAACTATCATATGCTGTATTTTTCGCAATAACTTCATTTAGAGATGTAAAATGCCAGTCTAAATTCAAGGCTTCAATACTAATGCCATCAAAACTTGCAACTCCTCCTAAAATCCCATTAATCATCGCAATAAATGCTACAAATACCAACAACATTGCTCCAACATTTACAGCTAACTTTAAGCCTTCCGTTGTTCCATTGGCAATAGCTTCTAAAATGTTAGATCCAATCTTTTCCTGAGATACAGTAACATCTGTATTAACCTCTTCTGTTTGTGGAAATAATATTTTTGAAATCACAATAGCTCCTGGTGCAGCCATAACCGATGCGGCTAATAAATGCTTGGCATAAAACAACTGTAAAGCTTCATCTTCACCACCTAAAAAGCCTATATATGCGGCTAAAACGGCTCCTGCAACAGTTGCCATTCCTCCAATCATAACCAGAAGAATTTCTGACTTCGTCATTTTTTCTAAATAAGCCTTGATTAACAAAGGTGCTTCAGTTTGGCCTAAGAAAATATTTCCTGCAACACTTAAACTTTCTGCACCAGAAATACCTAAAACTTTAGACAGCAACCAACCCATACCTTTTACAACTTTCTGAATTAAGCCTAAATAAAATAAAACTGAAGTTAAAGCTGAAAAGAAAATAATAGTTGGCAACACTTGAAATGCGAATATGTACCCAAAAGAGGTGACGTCTAACACACCTCCAAACAGAAATTCGCTACCTGCTTGTGTAAAGCCAAGAATAGCTATAAATCCCTGACCAACAAACTCAAAAGCTGATTTTACAAAGTCTATTTTTAAAACTCCGACAGCAATTATTAATTGAAATAACAATCCTAAACCAACCGTTTTCCAATTGATAGCTCTACGATTACTACTGAATAAAAAAGCAATAAAAATTAAAGTCACCATTCCTAATGTACCACGCCAAAAGCTAGTAAAAGTAAAACCTTCACTTTCTATTATAGTATCATGAATAACTTTTGGTGTTACAAAATTAGAATGTCCTTCAGAAACATAAGTAAGGACTTCATTTCCTTTTTTTAATTGTAGAGTAGTAGCGTCTTGTTTTAATACTTCATAATAAACATCTACTGTTGTAGGTACTTTTTGCTTAAAAACTAAAAGGTTATTATTTTGAAGCCAAACACCTTCGTTTAAGCTACCATTGAGAACAGATACATATTCTCCATTTTTATTTAAATTCAAATACTCATTACCTTTTATAAATTCTTTCTGGTCTAGAATTTTATCAGGATAACTTTCATAAATTGTATATTCAGATAATTGCCAATTATTGAGTTTTGAATCTTCAAGTTCAGATATTTTAACTGGAGTATTCTCTTTTGTTTCAATATAGATGGAATCATTTTTAGGATTCTCTAACTCCTGTGCTGTAATTGTAATTGTTAAAAGACCAATGAAGATAGCCAGAAAAGCCTTGAAAAAATGATTCATAAAATTTGATATTAGTTAACTAGCGTTTAGATATTTCGTCTCTTATTTTAGCAGCCATTTCATAATCTTCATTATTTACGGCTTCATCTAAAAGTAAATTGAGTTCATCTAGAGACTTATTTTTATAACCTTCTTGTTCTGCAGATGCAGCTTCAATTTCTTCAACAATAAGGTCATCAACAAGAATACTATCTTGCTCTTCGTCGTCTTCCTTTTTGGGGTTGACTTTAAGATAGATTCCTGCTTTATCTAAAATATTTTTATAAGTAAAGATTGGTGCCTGAAAACGTAAGGCTAATGCAATAGCATCGCTCGTTCTGGCATCTATAATTTCTTCAATTTTATCGCGTTCGCAAATTAAACTTGAATAAAACACACCATCAACCAACTTATGAATAATGACTTGTTTAACAACAATATCAAATCGGTCGGCGAAGTTTTTAAATAAATCATGTGTAAGCGGACGCGGAGGTCTAATTTCTTTTTCTAAAGCAATAGCAATAGACTGCGCCTCAAAAGCACCAATAACTATTGGTAATTTACGATCACCATCTACTTCATTAAGTATTAAAGCGTAAGCACCATTCTGGGTTTGACTATAGGAGATGCCTTTGATATTTAAACGAACTAAACTCATAATTTATAAAACACAAAGAACTGTTTAAATTTGGACTTTACCAACTGCATTGTGCAGATTTGGTTAATTTTCCTGATACTTTCGATAAAACGCAAGCGAATAAGAGGAATCTAAATTTAAACAGTCCTTATTAATACCGCATCTAATTTTTTATGAATTGGCATTTAATATTACAAGGTAATAAAATTATGCGTTTGCAGCTTTAAAAGCTTTTAATTTTTCAATTAATTTAGGTACCACTTCAAATGCATCACCTACAACTCCGTAATCTGCAGCCTTAAAGAAAGGTGCCTCAGGATCGGTGTTAATTACCACTTTTACTTTTGAAGAGTTAATACCTGCTAAATGCTGAATAGCACCAGAAATACCTATAGCAATGTACAAATTAGACGCTACAGGCTTTCCTGTTTGGCCAACGTGCTCGCTATGTGGTCTCCAACCTAAATCTGATACAGGTTTAGAACATGCTGTTGCAGCACCTAACACTTCTGCTAGTTCTTCAACCATACCCCAATTTTCAGGACCTTTTAATCCTCTACCTCCTGAAACTACAATTTCGGCATCAGCAATACTTACTTTATCAGTAGCTTTATCTACAGACTCAACTTTAACACCTGATTCTGGAATTGATGGTGAAAAATCTTCTACAGTAGCACTACCTTCCGTTTCTACCAAACCGAATGAATTATTAGATAAACCAACAATTTTTACATCTGTTGTTATTTCAGTATTTGCAAATGCTTTATTTGTAAACGCTGAATGTTTCACTGTAAATGGAGAGACACTAGATGGTACTGCAATAACATTAGAAACATAACCTGCTTCTAAACCTACAGCTAACAATGGCGCTAAATATTTGCTATTGGCACTGGCACTAATAACCACCACTTTTGCATCTTCGTTTTTTGCAGCACCTTCTATAGCAGCTGCATATTTTTTAGCGTTAAATGAATTTAAAGATTCATCTTTTATTGAAAGTACTTTAGACGCACCATAATTTCCTAGCGTTTCTGCGTTGTCTGCATTAACAGCAACTGCTGTAACTGAAGTTCCCATTTGGTCTGCAACAGCTTTAGCATAAGACACGACTTCTAAAGCCGCTTTTTTAAATTTTCCGTTTTCGGACTCTGTATATACTAGAATTGACATAAAATTTTATTTATAAAATTTATCCTGAACTTGATTCAGGAACTTATTACTATTTCCTTTAACTTCAAGAGATTCCGAAATAACACTTAAACTCTGCTCAGCGTAACCTTTCGGAATAATTAAAGTTTACTAAATTACCTTAGCTTCGTTATGAAGTAAGTTTACTAATTCGTCTATATTATCGGCATCAACCAATTTAACTGCACCCTTTGGAGCTGGTTTTTCAAAACTTACTGCTTTAGTTTCTGCAGTAGCATCTGTAGGCTCTACAACCGTTAAAGGCTTTTTACGCGCCATCATAATACCTCTCATATTAGGAATACGAAGATCACTTTCTTCAACTAATCCTTTTTGACCACCTATAACTAAAGGTAAAGTTGTGCTAACCGTTTCCTTACCGCCATCGATTTCTCTAACGGCCTTAACATTAGTGCCATCAACTTCTAAATTAATACAATTGGCAACAAAATTAGCACCGGTTATTCCAGCTAACATTCCAGGAACCATAGCACCATTGTAATCAATAGATTCTCTTCCTGCTATTACTAAATCGTAACCACCATCATTAACAACTTTAGCTAATTGTTTTGCTACTGAATAACCATCTGTTGCTGGTGTATTCACTCTAATTGCAGAATCAGCACCAATTGCTAATGCTTTTCTTAAAGTTGGCTCTGTTTCTGCACCACCAACGTTAACGACATCTACACTTGCTCCTTGTTTTTCTTTAAACCACATGGCACGTGTTAGACCAAACTCGTCATTAGGATTAATAACATACTGAACACCATTAGTGTCAAACTTTGTATCTCCTTCTGTGAAATTAATCTTTGAGGTTGTATCAGGTACATGACTAATACATACTAATATTTTCATATAAAAATGATTTATTTAAACGTCTTTTTTCTTGAGTACGAAGATAAAAATAATAATTTGAATTTTACTATGCACGCATAGCAAATTTCAGAAAAATTCAATCATTCATCAATAAACTATCAATTTTTTAAAAATTTGAATATTTTTTGCTGATTATTTAAGTTTGAAACTCTAATGAAATATAATCCGTTGGAAAGATTTGAAATATTTAGACTGTTTTCTTTGAACGCAATTGGCTGAATAATATGTTGTCCAGATGTGTTATATATTTCAACATTTACCAATTGATTATTTAAGTTAGTGATTTGCAAAAATGGATTTCCTTTAGTCTCAAAAAGTTTCAAGTACTTAAAAGCTTCATCATTTACTGATAAAGCAGTGTCTTGAAAAGTTAAAAAATCCGTCGCAAAAAATGCATTTTCTCTTTCAAGAATAATCTGGCCTGTTTCATCTATACTTTCATTAACCCTAATATTTCCATAATTATCATGGTCTATACATCCTATATCTAAAACGGAATAGAGCATTTTTTCAATATAGTGACATGGTTGATTATAACTTGTAACGGTAGAAGTTCCTTGTTCAGATTGCCATAATTGAAGTGTGTTATCTGTGCTGCCAAATCCATCGTCAAATCCTCCACTCAGCCTTATCGAAAAAGAATTTTCACAGCTAGAAATACCTTCTGTTTCGGCATGCATCATACCATTGACTTCATCATATGTAAAAACAATATTTAGTTGAAAACCAGCTGGCACATTTTGTTCACCTTCTGGGCAAGGTAACCCTCCTTCTGTTGATTCAGTACAATACTTTATAAGCTTATAAGTTTTGTTATCTAACAAATTAATTAAACCAGGACTTATAGAGGTGTTAGGATATGGTTCCATACTATAAACATCGGGATATGCATAATCATATAACTCATTGATAAGTGTTCTGTTCCCATGTACAATTGTATAATATTTGATAAGCTCACCATCGGGATTTGTGTTGGGAAAAGATTGGTAGAAATCATAAATTACATAATCGGCAAAAATATCAGTAATGTTTTGATCTTGGTGTGTTAGCGTTATTGTACCATCCATATTATCTATTACCGTCGGAATATCTGCTGTGGATTCAATTTTTACATGATGATTTTGCAACGGACAAAGCACAGCTTCTTGAGCAAAAGCAAAATTAGAAACTATAAAAAACAAACAGATAAAAATGTAATTTTTCACTTTCATAAACACTCAAATAATTAATACGAACGACAAGTTACAATTATTTTCTTTTTTCGTTTAAGATTTAATGTCATTATATAGTCTAGAATTATTATTTTTGCAGCTCGAATAAAAACAAAAGCATGAAGACAATTCAATTTAGAGAAGCTATTTGCGAGGCTATGAGCGAAGAAATGCGCAGAGATGAAAGCGTTTATCTTATGGGTGAAGAAGTAGCGGAATACAATGGTGCTTATAAAGCATCTAAAGGGATGTTAGACGAGTTTGGTGCTAAACGCGTCATAGATACACCTATTGCAGAACTTGGTTTTGCTGGTATTGCCATTGGATCTACAATGACAGGCAATCGTCCTATTGTAGAATATATGACGTTTAACTTCTCTTTGGTTGGAATTGATCAAATTATAAATAATGCCGCTAAAATTAGACAAATGTCTGGTGGACAATTTAAATGCCCTATTGTATTTAGAGGACCAACAGCATCTGCGGGCCAATTAGCAGCAACACACTCTCAGGCTTTTGAGAGTTGGTTTGCCAATACTCCAGGATTAAAAGTTATTGTTCCTTCAAATCCATATGACGCTAAAGGTTTATTAAAAGCTGCCATTAGAGATGACGATCCTGTCATTTTTATGGAAAGTGAGCAAATGTACGGTGATAAAGGAGAAGTACCAGAAGGAGAATATGTAATACCTATTGGTGTTGCAGATGTGAAACGTGAAGGAACAGATGTTACTATCGTATCTTTTGGTAAAATCATAAAAGAAGCTTACAAAGCTGCAGACGAATTAGAAAAAGAAGGTATTTCTTGTGAAATTATAGATTTGAGAACTGTTCGTCCAATGGATAGAGAAGCCATTTTAAAATCTGTAAAGAAAACCAATAGATTAGTTGTTTTAGAAGAAGCATGGCCATTTGGAAATGTAGCTACTGACATCACTTACTTAGTACAATCAGAAGCATTTGATTATTTAGATGCCCCAGTTGTTAAAATAAATACCGCAGATACTCCTGCACCATACTCTCCTGTTTTATTAGCAGAATGGTTACCTAATAGCGACGATGTTATTAAAGCAGTAAAAAAAGTAATGTACAAATAAATTGCAGTTTTCTGCGTTTAAAAAACTTCATTAGTAACCCTCTAACTAAAGTTTAGCATGGTTATTGATGAAGTTTGTTTTTAATATGAAATTAAAATTATTTACACTTTTTTTTGTTCTAGGCTTTTTTTCTGCAATCTCACAGACAAAAGTTAGTGGATACGTGTTTGATGAAAACAACGTAGCACTTCCTTATGTTAATATCTTCTTTAAAGGTTCTACACAAGGTACCATTACTAATGAAGATGGAAAGTTTTATCTAGAATCTGATGAAACATGGGAAACCATAATCGTGTCTTTTATCGGTTTTGAAGTTTTAGAAATTCCACTAACCAAACGTGTTAATTACGATTTAAAATTTATATTAAAAGAAGAAGCTTCCTCTTTAGACGAGGTGCTTATTGTTACCGGAAAACAATCTAAAAAAGCCTCCGAAAACCCAGCGATTAGAATTCTTAAGAAAATTTGGGAACGTAAACGACAAAATGGTTTAAGTCAATTTAAACAATACGAATACGACCAGTATGAAAAAGTTGAATTTGACCTAAACACTATAGACAGTGCTTTAATAAAAAGTAAACTCTTTAAAGGTATGGAGTTTGTTTTTGAAGAAGTAGACACTTCAAACGTTACTGGAAAAACGTATTTGCCTATTTTCTTAAACGAATCTGTTAAAAAAATATCTGGCGATAATATTCTTAAGAAAGAACGAGAAGATTTATTAGGTAATAAAAACTCAGGATTTAGCAACAACCAAGTCATTATAGACTTTATAGACGATTTATATTCTGAGTATAATGTCTATGATAATTACCTAAAGTTTTTTGATAAGAGCTTTGTAAGCCCATTAAGTAGAACAGGTATCCAAACCTATAATTACGTATTGTCAGACAGTGCATTTATTGATAATAAATGGTGCTACAATATTATATATTACCCTAGACGAAAAAACGAATTAACTTTTAAAGGAGACTTTTGGGTTAACGACTCTACCTACGCTATTAAAGAAATTAATCTTCAAGCATCTAAAAGTGCTAATATCAATTGGGTAAAAGAAATTTATATAGAACAAGAGTTTGAAGTACTAAGCGACTCTTTATTTCTTATTAAACGCGATTATTTTCTTTCCGATTTTGCATTTAATAAAAAGGAACAATCTAGAGGTGTTTATGGTAAACGAACTACAATTTACGATAATTACAAATTTAATCAGCCAAAAGAAAATCCTAAATTCTATGATAAAGTTGTCTATGATTATGACAAAGACGTTTATAATAGAGAAGATGATTTTTGGGAAAACAATAGACTTGAAGCCTTAAACAAAGACGAAAAAGGGGTTTACAAAATGTTAGACACGCTTAAAACAGTGAAGAAGTTTAAGCGATTGTATAATTTAGGAAGCATTCTTGCTTCTGGTTATGTAGAATTTCCAAGCATTAATTTTGATTATGGTCCTATTTTCTCAACCTTTGGATATAATGAAGTTGAAGGTTTACGCTTAAGAACAGGAGGACGAACTTATTTTGGCCCTAACGATATGTGGAGGGTCGAAGGCTTTATGGCTTATGGCTTTAAAGACGATAAATTTAAATATGGCCTTTCTGGAAAATGGTTGCTAGATAAACGAAGTCGATTAACCCTGTTTGGCGGAAACAGGCGCGACATAGAACAAATTGGCGCAAGTTTAACAAGCTCTACAGACGTCCTTGGTCGAAGCTTAGCATCTTCCTCTGTTATTGGTACTGGTTCTAATGATAAATTAACCAATATCAATTTAACCAACCTCGGAATGTCTATTGAAGCTGCTAGAAATTTCGAAATACGCTTAGATGGTAGTTTCCGTACATTAAGCTCTGCCTCTCCTACTTTTAGTTTAGATTATAATGATGCAGAAGCATCATCTGGAATCTCTTCTGAGGTAAAACAATTTGAAAGCCGACTCTCATTAGCCTTTTACCCAAAACGCCAAATGACAGGTTTTGGAGTCGAACGAAAAGAAAAAAATGACAATTTCGCAAGATTATTTGCACAAGTAAGTCGTGGAGATCGCAGTTGGTTTAACAGTGATTTTGATTATACAAAAGTACAATTCTCATATATACAACCATGGCAAGTTGGTGGTTTTGGCCGTTTAACAACATCTATCGAAGCAGGTAAAACTTATGGAGAAGTCCCTCTTTCGCTACTAAATGTTGTACCAGGAAACCAGACCTATTTTTCAATCTATAATACCTTTTCTCAACTTGACTTTTATGAGTTTGTTACAGACACATATACATCAATGCATGTAGAGCATAATTTTAATGGACGTATTTTTTCACGCATTCCATTTTTAAAGAAATATAATTTAAGAGCTATTTTAAGTTTAAGAGGTGTTTGGGGCGAATTATCTCAAGAAAACAGAGACCTTAGCACTACTGGCAATCCTGTTGAATTTACATTGGTTGCTCCAGATTCACGTATATATTACGAGTATAGTTTTGGTGTTGCCAATATTTTTAAAGTTTTAAGATTAGACTTTAACTTTAGAGGTAATTACCTTGAAAATCCTGATGCAAGAAAGTTTGGCATTACAGGTAGTTTTGGCTTTTATTTTTAATCTCTACATAAGCCCAATTTCCTTTGGCAACAAATCTGTATTATACTATATTTGCTGCTTAAATTATCACAAAAATTACATAATTAAATTTCCGTGTTCTTTTTGTAAAAAAACAAAATAAATCTAACATGTCAACAACAGAAGAATTAACCTTCGATGTATTAATTGAAATACCAAAAGGAAGTCGTAATAAATATGAATACGATTTTACATTACATAAAATACGTTTCGATCGTATGCTTTTTTCATCTATGATGTATCCTGGAGATTATGGTTTTATACCTGAAACTTTAGCTTTAGACAGTGATCCTTTAGATGTTTTAGTCTTAGGTCACCAACCAACATATCCAATGGTAGTAATGGAAGTAAGACCAATTGGTGTTTTCCATATGACAGATGAAAAAGGTCCAGATGAAAAAATTATTTGTGTACCAGTTTCTGATCCAATTTGGAGTAATAATAAAAACATAAGTGATTTAAATCCACATAGATTAAAAGAAATCGAGCACTTTTTCCGTGTATACAAAGATTTAGAAGAAAAGAAAGTAGATGTTGGTGGATGGGGAGACGCAGAAGAAGCTATCAAAATTTATCATGAATGTGTACAACGTTATGATGAAAGCGAACACAAAAAGAAACGCACGTTTACGATTTAATATTCTCATTTAGAAATCTCAAGTTTTTTTAACAAAAAACTAATAAAAAAGCAATATCATGTAATTGATATTGCTTTTTTCGTAAAAATATGATTCATTTTATTACATTTACCTAGCTAATAACTAATTAAATTAAATATTATAATATGGAGTCAATGATGATTTATATGCCAATAGCTTTGGCACTTTTAGGGTTAATTTACATGCTTATAAAGCAATCTTGGGTAATGAAACAAGACGCTGGAGATGGTAAAATGAAAGAAATTTCAGATCATATCTATGAAGGTGCATTGGCATTCTTAAATGCCGAATATAGATTGCTTGCCATTTTTGTAGTCATTGTAGCAGCCTTATTAACTCTAGTCTCTTTCATTGTTCCAACTACGCATTGGCTAATTGTAATTGCTTTTGTTTTTGGTGCTGTATTCTCTGCTTTTGCAGGAAATATAGGCATGAAGATTGCTACTAAAACAAATGTTAGAACAACACAAGCCGCACGTACAAGTTTACCAAACGCATTAAAAATCTCTTTTGGAGGTGGTACTGTAATGGGACTTGGTGTTGCTGGTTTAGCCGTTTTAGGCTTAACCGTTTTCTTTATCGTGTTTTTCCATGTATTTATGGGAGGTGAGTGGACCAATACAATGGATATGACCATAGTATTAGAAACACTTGCAGGTTTCTCATTAGGTGCTGAATCAATTGCTTTATTCGCAAGAGTAGGTGGTGGTATTTATACTAAAGCTGCAGATGTTGGTGCCGATTTAGTTGGTAAAGTTGAAGCTGGTATTCCAGAAGATGATCCTCGTAATCCTGCAACTATTGCAGATAACGTAGGTGATAATGTTGGTGATGTTGCTGGTATGGGAGCCGATTTATTTGGGTCTTATGTCGCAACCGTATTGGCGGCAATGGTTCTTGGAAACTATGTCATAAAAGATATGGGTGGAGCAGTTGATGACCTGTTTGGAGGTATTGGCCCAATCTTATTACCAATGGCAATAGCTGGTGCAGGAATCATTATTTCAATCCTCGGTACAATGTTAGTAAAAATAAAAAGTAACGACGCTAAAGAAGCTCAGGTTATGGGAGCTTTAAATATAGGTAACTGGACATCTATTATACTAGTTGCTGTGTCATGTTTTGGTTTAGTAACTTGGATGTTACCTGAAACCATGCAAATGAACTTCTTTGGAGAAGGCTTACAAGACATTTCTTCAATGCGAGTATTCTACGCCACCTTAGTTGGTTTATTTGTAGGAGCAGTGATTTCTTCAGTGACGGAATATTATACAGGTTTAGGTAAAAAACCAATTTTAAATATTGTACAACAGTCGAGCACTGGAGCAGGTACAAACATTATTGCTGGTTTAGCAACAGGTATGATTTCGACGTTCCCATCCGTATTATTATTTGCTGGAGCTATTTGGGCATCTTATGCTTTTGCTGGATTCTATGGTGTAGCTTTAGCAGCTTCTGCGATGATGGCAACAACAGCTATGCAATTGGCCATTGATGCCTTTGGACCAATATCTGATAACGCAGGTGGTATTGCTGAAATGAGTGAACAAGAACCTATCGTTAGAGAGCGTACAGATATTTTAGATTCGGTTGGTAACACAACAGCTGCAACAGGAAAAGGATTTGCTATTGCTTCTGCAGCTTTAACATCGTTAGCCTTATTTGCTGCCTATGTAACCTTTACGGGTATTGACGGCATTAACATCTTCAAAGCACCAGTATTAGCGATGTTATTTGTTGGTGGTATGGTGCCAGTAGTATTCTCTGCCTTAGCAATGAATGCTGTAGGTAAAGCAGCTATGGAAATGGTAGAAGAAGTACGTCGCCAGTTTAGAGATATTCCTGGAATTATGGAAGGGACTGGAAAACCAGAATACGATAAATGTGTGGCTATTTCTACACAAGCTTCTTTAAAAGAAATGATGTTACCAGGATTATTAACTATTGGTTTTCCTTTAGTAATTGCTTTTGTTCCTATGATTTTTGGAATGAATAATTTAGCGATTGCTGAAATGTTAGGTGGTTATATGGCTGGTGTTACTGTATCTGGTGTGTTATGGGCTATCTTCCAAAACAATGCTGGTGGTGCTTGGGATAACGCTAAGAAATCTTTTGAAGCTGGTGTTGAAATTAACGGAGAGATGACGTTTAAAGGTTCTGAAGCGCACAAAGCTGCAGTAACAGGAGATACTGTTGGTGATCCTTTTAAAGATACTTCTGGACCATCAATGAATATCTTAATTAAATTAACCTGTTTAATCGGTTTGGTCATTGCTCCTATCTTAGGTGGTCATGCTAATGACATAGGCTTAGCCAATATTGAAGAAGACTTTTCTGTTGAAATGACTATTGATTCTGAAGATATTGAAGCCGTAGCTACAGTTGATTACTCGACGATTAAAGATGGAGAAAAAGTATTAAAAACCATTGTTTTTAAAGGAACTAAAACTCAAGTAGAGAATTCACTAAAAACATTTGAAGCATCATTAACTAACAAAGCTGGTGAGGTTGAAAAAGTGATCGAAAAAATAGATATTACCAAAGGATAACCCTTAAAAGTGTTACCCAAAAACAACCCTCAACATTTTAATTAATGCTGAGGGTTTTTCTTTTAGAATAATCGAAACAGGTAGGAATTTGAGTTATTGAGTTGTTTTATAAGTGAAAAGTAAAATGCATAATCAAAAAAAAAAGCGATATGAAACGTACGAACAAATTTCCCAAATTCATTTTTCTATTTTTATTTTCATTACTTACAATGACGTCTTGTCAAAAAGATGATAGCAATCCGGTAGGTGAACAACAAGAAATTGTTCCTGACGAATTCTCTGAATATTTCGGAAATGAAATTTCGAGAGATTTTTTAGGAACAGTCATCGACAAAAACCATCTTCCTATTGAAGGCGTTTTAATAACAATTGGTGATGATACTGCAATGACTGACAGCAATGGTGTTTTTATCATTAAAAATGCGACAGTACACAAACGCTTTGGCTATATCAAGGCTTCAAAAGCAGGTTATATTCATGGCTCTAGAAATGTAGTCCCCACTAATGGCACTAATAAAGTAACTATTATGTTACTTGACGCCAATATTACAGGCACTGTAAACAGTGGTTCTGAAGGAACAGTATCACTTGACAACGGAAGCTCTGTAAGTTTTGATGGAAATTTCATAAAAGAAGATGGCTCTGAATACGCTGGCACTGTAAATGTTATTGTACATCATTTAGATCCAGCAGATGAAGATATGGCCTTACAACGCCCAGGAATGTTATATGCTCAAAACTCTGATGGAGCTGAACGTATGTTACAAACCCTTGGAATGTTGGCTGTAGAATTACGTGGAAGCTCAGGAGAAGAATTAAACTTAGCTGAAGGATCTACCTCTGAAATTAAAATGTATGTTGACCCAAGTTTAATGAGCATTGCACCAGCAACCATTCCACTTTGGTATTTTGACGAAACCAAAGGCTATTGGATTGAAGAAGGTGAAGCTACCTTACAAGGCAATATGTATATTGGAACCGTAACGCATTTTTCCTTTTGGAATTGTGATATTCCTGCCAACGCTATCACACTTTGTGTAACTGCTACAGACGATCAAAATAATGTTTTAAACAATCTCTATGTAAGTATTACAAGTGCTACATTTGGTACTCGTAGTGGTTATATTAACGACAATGGAGAAGTGTGTGGCTTTGTCCCTAGTGGAGAAACTTTAGAGCTAGATATTTATAATTATGACTTTTGTGGAAATGAATCATTACACTCGCAAATAATTGGCCCTTTCACATCAGACTCTGATCTCTCAATAACTATACCTGACAATCCTGATATTATAGCCGAAACTGTAACAGGAGACTTTAATACTTGTGATGACAATGCTGTAACAGATGGCTACGTACAATTAAAATACGGAGGACAAACCTTTACCGATGTTGTTAACGATGGTACATTTGAAATTAATCTATTACGCTGCGAAAACGATAATACTTTCAAAATAAAAGCGAGTGACTATGTCAACCTTCAAACAACAGACAGTATTAGCTATACCTTTACCACGCCATTAACAAACATTGGAACTATAAGTGCTTGTAACACGATTACTGAGTTTATTCAATATAGTATTGACGGTGGAGATTTAATTTATGTTTTAGATAATATTAATAGTCAGTTTGATGCCAACTCACCTAATTACAATGGGCCAATTTTAACACTTAGTGGGTCTAGTAATGATGGAAACTGTTTTTACCTGATTGGAAAATTAGATGAAACCTCTTACGAAGGGACTTACGACAATTACAATTGGAATGCCAATGACAACAGCGATACGGGCTTCAATCTTCAAGAGTGTTTTGGCATGTCTAACACCAATAACAACGTCATTTACAATCTAACATCTCTTGGAGCTGTTGGTGAATATATTGATATTAATTTTAGCGGAACTTATGAAGACTATGATGGAAACCCACATTCTGTTTCAGGAGTTGTGCATGTTTTAAGAGATTATTAATTAGCTTAAAACCTCAAAAAACAAAAAGCCTTGCAATCAATAAATATGAATGCAAGGCTTTTTTATATTAAAATTGTTCTTATAAAGTATAGGTTAACCTAAAGGTAACAAACCTTGGTAAAACAAATGTTTCAGAACTATAAACTGAAATGTTACTAGAACCATTATTTACTTCAGAATCTATATTCAATAAATTGGTTGCTCTAATTTGATACTCCCATTTAGCATCCTGATCTTTTCGGTAAGCTAAACTAGCGTTCCAAGTTTGGTAGGATTGTGTATCACTAACATTACTACTTTGACTTGTATAAGAATAATCAGTTCTAAACGTTAAAGCTTTCCACAAGTATGCATCAAACTCTACTGAAGGAGCATTTGTAATAAACTGTGTATCATTATCACCTTGATTCGTATCAGAAACACGATATAAATATTTTAAACTTACGTTTGGTGCTTCTCTAAAATTAGTACGCAATTCTGGTGTATAACTCTGAGAAAATGTTTCATTTACAGATCTTACATCTTGTACAAATTGATTATTCTTACTGTAATTAAAATTAACTCGCATACTAGCTCTTAACTTACCAAATGTACGTTGTATACGTCCAATAGCTGTAACACTCTCATCTGCGAAGTTTGAATTAAAGTATGTATTTGTTCTAATGACATTATCAAAATTAGTAAATGAACGTATTTGATCTATGTTTTTGTTATAATTAAGAATTGCAAAAACATTGGTATAATTAAATAGGTTAAAACTAAAGTAACGTAAGCTCAAATTATGAGATAACGAATTTTGTAATTCTGGTTCACCATACTGAAGACTATTATAGTTATTTAAAACTAAACCTTCAGCTAAACTTGTAACATCCGTAAACGCATTTTTCATGTTATAACGAAAGGTTAAGCTTTCGCTCTTTTTAAACTGAATTTGTGTTTCAAAATCTGGTAATATTCTAAAGAAATTGTCTTCGTAAGTTTTACCAAACTGTGTGTTTTTGTTACCATAAGCATGCACAGAAAACCCTGGAGTAATTGTAAACTTACCTGTTTTTAATCGGTAATGAAAACCTAAATAAATATCACTAAAATTATACTCAGTGTCATTTTCATTTAATAACACATCTCCTTCCTCGTTTGTTAAACTTGCTGTTGGATCAAAATAAGAACCATCATCTAAAAACTGAAAGATCTTAGAGTTAAATTTCTGAGTACTTAAAATAGTCCCTAAAGTTAAATTGATATTACTTTTTGAGTTCAAAATATTGTAATAATCTAATTTAGCATCTAGCTGATTTGATTTTATACGACGGTCTTGATTCAAATCATAACCTAACTGATCTCTATCTAGTCCTAAACTCAAAGCTGTATTATCAAAAGCATCTCTATCACTAGGGTCTGCAGCATTATTATTTGTAGGGTCGTTTACTAAAATGGCATTGTAAAACGGATCTTCATCTTTTATTAAATGTTGCGCTTCAAAAGCAAAAATATTATTCTCATTTAGGGTGTAATAATAATTTACATTTTGATTAATACTAAATGGTTTAGCCTCATCTAATTGATACGTATTACCTACAACCGAAGAAAATTCATTTTGAGTTTCAGAATCACTAGAAATTCGACCTAAAACATCATAGTTTAATTGGTTATTTGCATTTGGCTTATAAGCTGCACTTAATTTTGCTAAACCTTGGTTAGTAGCCTCACTACCTGTCTGTATTGTTTCTTCATCCGGAATTTCTAATTCGGGATTTGTATAACGTACAAAACTTTCTTCACGAGTACGTAATCTACTACTATTATAAATTATAAAGCCACTAAGATCTAAAGCTTTATTTGGCGAATAACTAAAGTTAACTGCTGCTAATTTAGATTCTACAGTTTGTGAATCGTCTATATTGGTTAATCCACTTAAGCCATTATCTCCAAGATTTAGACTTGTTCCGCTACTAGAGCTTGGTCTTCTAAAACCACCACCAAAGTTTCGAAGATCTCTACCTGTTAATGCCACTTCGCCTGTATTATTTAAATCTCCAATAACATTAACACTGTATTTAGGGCTGTAATAAAATAACTTAGGCTGCACTAAATAAAGCTCATCATTTGGAGATGGTGCAACACCTCCACCTGCTGTAACATCACCAAACCAAAAGTTTTCTTTTCCTTCTTTTAGTTTAATATTTATAGCAACGTTATCTTGGTTGTTTTGCACACCACTTAATTGCCCTACCTCAGCATAATTACGTAATACTTGAATTTTATCTACAGCATTAGAAGGTATATTTTTTGTGGCCAATTTTGAATCTCCATCAAAGAAATCCTTTCCGTTTACCATTAGCTTAGTAACTTCCTTTCCTTCTACTTCAATTTTACCTTCTGCTGTTATTTCTACACCAGGTAATTTTTTTAGGACATCTTCAAGCTTTCGCTCTGTTCCACTTTTAAAAGAATCGGCATTATAAATTAAGGTATCTCCTTTTATGGTTACTGGCATTTCATAAGTCAACTCAACAGCATCAAGCATATTATCTGTAAGCATTGTAAAGTCTTTTGTGATATCTACTTCTTTAGTTTCAATAGTTTCATCGACAGACTTTAATCCAATATAACTCACCTGAATACTATACCTTCCGTTCTTACTTAGCGAAATAACATATTTTCCACTAGCATTAGTAATAGCATAGGATTCTAATGTATTGGTATCTTTATTAATAGCTATAATATTAGCTAACTCTAAAGGCGCTCCAATACTATCTTTTACAATGCCTTGCATTTTGATTTGAGCAAAAGAGCTCATTACTACTAAGGTAAATAGTAGTGCTAAAATATTTTTCATATAATTTGGTTGTGATTGTGGTGTTTAATATTTGGTGCTTAATTTCGTCCTCTTCCGCCACCTCTACCGTTGCGTCCTCCGTACATTTCACGCATTTCTTCCATCTTTTTTGTAGTGATTTCAGTGTATTCTTCTTGCGTAACTTTTTGACCTTTTTTAGGCTTTTCTATCGTTTCTTTATCTGTTGGGTTTAATACAATCTTAGTACAAAGAATCGTTGTACGGTCTGCATTTACTTCTAAAATTAAACCTGGTAAACCCCAATAATTATCAGGCCCCTGATTAACAGGAATTTGAGGAGTGTACCATGCTACAACCTCTATTGTTTTAGGTTTTGCAGGCTCATTTGAGTCAGTAGAATCTTTCCCCTTCTCTCCTTCTTTACCTTGATTTCCATTTCTTGGCCTTCTAAAACTCTGAAAATCAATTCCAGTAGGCTCTACCATCGCAGTTGCTTTAAAACAGGTGTATTGACCAATTGTTTTGGTTTCAGTCCCCATTTTCCATTCTATAGTTTTTAATTCGTCTTTAACTAAAAACTGCTTCCCAAAAAATTCTTGATCTTGAAGCATTTCTTTGGTTTGAACATTTTTATATTTTGGTCCGCCTGTCATACTTCCTCCAAAACCTCTACGACCTCCGCTACCAGGTGCTTCTAACTTTTCTTCTTCTTTATAGATAGACTCAGATTTAGTAAACGTTAATGTAAACTCTTTTTCTAAAAAGCTCTTCATACGTTCTTGAATTTGCTTTTTACGTTCTGCGCTCATGTCTTGTCCGCCAAACTGATCTAAATCCATGGTTGTTTTAGACATGTAATAGGCTTTTCCTTGAAAATCTTGAGCAAATAAATTAGAACTGGAAATTATCACAGTTAATAACAATGCAATTTTAAGCGGTAGTTTCTTCATCTTTAATGGTATAGTAAAACTCAATAATAGTTTTTTTTGTTAATCTTATTATCATAAGACTCTACTGATGAAGAAAAGTTAAGTCTAGATTTGTTAAACTTGTGTTAAGAAAATTAACCTCCAATACTTATCTGAATCACCTCACCGCTTTTACTACCATTTCTGGGTGCATAACGCTCCATCATTTCCTTTGTTTTTTTATCCATAATAGCGTCGTATTCCTTCTGAGAAACTTCTTTACCTTTTGTAGGTGCATCAATCTTAATTTTTTCTTCAGGATTAACGACTATCTTACTGCAGATTACCGTTAGTTTTCCGTCGTGAATTTCTAAAATTAAACCCGGAAGGCCTTGGTATTTTGCAGGACCATTACTTACAGGAATTTGAGGAGTATACCAAGCTGTAACTGTACGTTCTTCCATTTCTAGTTCTTTTTCCTCTTCAGTATCATCATCTATATTTGAATTACTGTTAAAATTGAAATTGTTTTTAGTCACCTTCTTGGTATATGTTGCTTTAAAACACATATACTCTCCTATGTGTTTGGTGTCGGATTCTAGTTTCCATTCTATTGGAGAGATCGTATCTTTAATAAGGAATTTTTTTCCCATTGTTTCCCTGTGATCTACATAGTTATGATCTTTTATATTTTTATAAAACACATCTGACCCACTATTGCCAAAAGACATCTGAATGCCTCCACCAACTTGTGGCTTATCTAATTCTGCTTCTTGTTTATATAAAGATGACGATTTATCGAAAGTCAAAATATACGTTTTCTGAAACTGCTTCTTCATCATATCCATCATTTGCTTTTGCATTGCATCGTTCATTTTGGTACTATCCATTTTAATATCAAAATCACGATGGGTTTTGTAAGTCGCAATGCCCTGAAAATCCTGTGCACTAACAGGTGAAACGATTCCTACTAATATCAAAATTAGAATTCTAGTTATTGTTGTCATTAGTTTCTGTTTTTTAAATTATAAAATTTCAATGCTGTAGCTTTCATTTTTTCAATATTGCTTAGAAATTTCGTTTTTTCATTTGCCCTTCCTGTAACAGTATAAGTCATGTTTCCTTCTAAATTATCCTTAGCCTCTGAAAAGCTACAGTTTAAGATTAAACTCAACTCTTCATTGTCATCCATCATTTCTAATAACTCATCTAAATCTTCCGCTTTAAAAGTAGACTCTAATTCTTCAAGAGAATCAACGCTAACCTCAATACTAAACGCATCAATTTTTACTGATTTTTCTTCAACTTTAGATTGACTAAATCCAACAACAGAAACTAATAACACTAAACAAGTGAGCACTTTTTTTAGACTATAACAGTCGCGAATCTTTAATTTCATTTTTTATGGTTTTATAATTAATACCTTACAAAGGTCTCAATACCAATTGATCTTTTAGGTTAACTAGTGTTAACGTGTGTTAACCGATCACTCAACCTAAGCAATAACTTTATACATTTGACATATGAATGATAAAAGATATCGACTGATTTTATACACCATCATTGCCGTAATTATGGCTACCATTGGCATACAGGTCTATTGGAATTATAAAAACTACCAAACCAATAAACAACAACTAATTAACGACGTACAGATTAGTTTGGATAAAGCGGTAGATGATTATTATACCGCTTTGGCAGAGCGCACTACTTTTGGTTTTATTCTTGAAGGCGACCAACAAAAAAATGCTTTTGAAGAAGATGGAGAACTAGAAAAAATTTTAAAAACCATTGATGAATCTAAAAAAGAGTTTACAAATCTTGATGCTTTAGATACAAATACTATTGAAGGCATAACTATTTTTAGAGGGTTTAAAGCAGATTCAATGTCAGAGGCTCATAATAAAAAACAAAAGCCCTTATCAATAGATCAATTTAAATTACAAATAGATAGCCTTAAAATTAATACCAAAGATCTCGAATTTAAAAATGCCGAATTTCTGACCTCTAAAGTGATGATTTCGATAAAAAATGACACGCTTGATGTTAAGGCCGTTGAAAGTCTAATAGCAAAAGAATTAGAGCGCAAGAATATTAATGTCGATTTTTATTTAGACTATAAAGACTCCGAACGCTATCTAGACTATTTTATGGTAAACGGGTACATACCCGAATTAGACCCTAATCATATGTCTGATGATTACCTTCAAACAGATACAAAATCTAGATTCCTACCAACAGGCACCTTTCTAACCATTTTATTTACCAACACCACCAAAGCAGTTTTACACCGTATCCTTGGAGGCATCTTAATTTCAACGCTCTTAGTTTTAACTGTAATAAGTTGTTTATTCTATCTATTAAAAATTATTAAACATCAAAAGCAATTAGCCGAAGTAAAAAATGATCTTATTAGTAACATTACACATGAATTTAAAACACCAATTGCCACCATTGGTGTTGCTTTAGAAAGTATTAATAGTTTTAATGTTATTGACGACAAAGAAAAAACTAAAGCCTACATTAATATGTCTTCTAAGCAATTAGATAAATTGAATATTATGGTTGAAAAACTCTTAGAAACAGCCACTTTAGACAGTGACAATTTAGAGTTAAACAAAGAGTCTATTGATATTATAGAATTACTAAACACTTTAGTAAATCGTTATAAAATTCAATTTCCAGAAAAGGAATTTAATACCAGTTTAAAAGTTGAGAACCTGTGTATTAATGTCGATATATTTCATTTTGAAAATGCTCTAAATAATATTTTAGACAATGCCACAAAATATGGAGGTGCTATTATTTCTATTGATTTAGTTCCAAAAGAAACAAATATAGAACTTTTAATTTCAGATAATGGCAATACTCTAAGTAAAGCAAACAAAGACCGGATTTTTGAAAAATTCTATCGTGTTCCAAAAGGGAATACACACGATGTAAAAGGATTTGGTATTGGTTTATATTACACTAAAACTATTATAGACAAACACAATGGGTCTATCTCCTTAGAACTCAATAAAAATTTAACCACATTTAAAATCACACTTCCAAATGGCTGATCACATAAAAGTTTTATTAGCTGAAGACGAAGCTGCGCTCGGACAAATCATTAAAGAAAGTCTAGAAACACGAGATTTTAAAGTCGTTTTATGCGATAATGGAGAAAAAGCATTTGAAAAATTCAAATCTGAAGCACTAGACATTTTAATTTTAGATGTAATGATGCCTAAAAAAGACGGCTTCACTTTAGCAAAAGAAATTAGAGCCATTGATGATGATATTCCTATTATTTTTTTAACAGCAAAATCGCAAACTGCCGATGTTGTAGAAGGGTTTTCAATTGGAGGAAATGACTATCTAAAAAAGCCCTTTAGCATAGAAGAACTTATAGTACGAATTCATAATTTAATAAGCAGGTCTAAAACACAAAAAACAACAAAAGTCTTAAAAATAGGTGCTTATACTTTTGATTTCCCCAAACAACAACTTCTTTACAAGTCTGAAAATCCTATTCAATTAACTCATAGAGAAGCGCATCTTTTATTTCATTTAATAAAAAACAAAAATCAGGTATTAGACCGCTCTTTAATATTAAATAAACTTTGGGGAACCGATGATTTTTTTACGACAAGAAGCATGGATGTTTTTATTACAAAATTGCGTAAAAAACTAAAGAAGGATCAAAGTATACAAATCATTAATGTTCGTGGGTTTGGGTATAAATTAACGGATTGATTTTAGCTTAGCAACCAAGTTTAAACCTTTCAGGTTTTAAAAACCTAAAAGATCTTGACATAAAGTCTGACACAATTTTTGTATTTTTCAAGCTTATTCGCCCACAATCATGCAAAAATTAGTGTATTTGTTTTTTCTCTTTAGTTTATTTTGCTTTTCACAAGAGAAGACACAACAACGAATTACTGCTACTCTAAAAGATTCTATAAAAATTGAAACCAAAGCTATTTTTGGTATTGACAACTTTGGAACACTTTACTATACTACAGAAAACAATTCATTTAATAAAAAAACAAAGGATACCACCATTACTTATGCCAATTTTCAACTTGGAGAAATCACATCGGCAAACACGTTTAACCCTTTAAAAATAAGCCTATTTTATAAAGATTTTAATACAGTTATAATTTTAGACAATCGTTTAGCCGAAATTTCAAAAGTAGATTTTAATACCATTCACCCATACAAAAGTGTCTCTTTTGTCTCTTCTGGTTTTGATAATTCGTTGTGGATATTCAATCAGGATTATCAATACTTAGAATTGTATGACTATAAAACTAATAAGATAAAACTCAAAACTGTTCCTGTTCAGTCTATCGTTTTAGACCTAAAAAGCGACTATAACTATTGCTATTTGCTTACGGAGAACTTTCTTTACATTTATAATTATTTTGGTAGTTTAATTCAAAAGATAGAGAATACAGGATATGAGCGTTTAGCTTTTAGTAAAGCATATTTGCTTTTAAAGAAGGCTGAAAAACTTTATTTCTTAGAAAAAAATGGCTCTAAAATTAAGCCTATACAACATCCAAAAATGTTAATAAAACAGTTTTTGGTAACCAACGAAACCTTGTATATTTACGACCAAGAAATACTACGAGAATACCAATTAAAAACGGAATAGATTATGCATGTTGCTGTTGCTGGAAATATAGGAGCTGGAAAAACTACACTCACAAAATTACTCGCTAAACATTTTAAATGGGAGGCACAATTAGAAGATGTCGTTGACAATCCTTATTTAGATGATTTTTACAATCAGATGGAACGTTGGAGCTTTAATCTACAAGTGTATTTCTTAAATAGCAGATTTCGTCAAGTCAACCAAATTCACGATAGCGGAAAAGATATCATTCAAGATAGAACCATTTATGAGGATGCACATATTTTTGCACCCAACTTACATGCTATGGGCTTAATGACAAATCGCGATTTTGAAAACTACTCTTCGCTATTTGAATTAATGGAATCTTTTGTAAAAGGGCCTGATTTATTGATTTACTTACGCAGTTCTATTCCTAATTTGGTCGCTCAAATTCATAAAAGAGGTCGCGATTACGAAAACACTATCAGCATAGATTATTTAAGTCGCTTAAACGAGCGCTACGAAGCTTGGATTTCCAAATACAATAAAGGTAATTTATTGATTATTGATGTAGACAATCTTGATTTTGTAGCAAACCCTGAAGATTTAGGTGATATTATTAATAGAATTGACGCTGAGATTAATGGCTTATTTTAGGTGACTCTTACACTCTATTTTCTCAAGGCCATTACATTTACTTTTGTCTCATGGACTATTGGGTTAATCGTTAATAATGCTATAAAAAACACCACATTCTATTCAAAATTATAAGATTTTCAATTTATCAGAAGCGCAACTATTTATGATAGTCTTGGCCTATCTGTATTTGCTTGGATTATAAAAAACAGCTTCTTTAAAATCTTCAATCAGAATATAAAACTAAAAAAAAGAGCTTCTCGTGAAGATCTAAAACAGATTAGAAATGAAATGGTTTATGCCGAAATTGGACATATTATTGGCTTCATTTTTATACTTATTATTATAGGTTTACAAATAGGGCATAAAGCTTACACCTTTGCTCTAATATTGTTTATTTTTAATGTAATATTTAATCTATATCCTTCATTATTACAACAGAAAAACAAAAAAAGAATAGACAATATCCTTAAACAATAAATCCGTGTTCTCTAGCATGTTCCATTGCCTGTTGACTATTTTCTACAAGCAAAACTGGTGTTAAGCTATAATTTTCTATCAAGCGTCTTACCCGTAACATTTTCTTTTTGTGCTTAACACTCCGTAGATAAATAGCAAGAATTCTATTTGGAAATTTTTCTGCTACTTCTATATAAATATCTGGATCATGCTCGCCACTATCACCTATTAAAATAAAAGGCAAATCTGGATACGTTTTAAGAAGGTTCAAAATCTCTTTTTGTTTCTGAGGCTTATCACCTAATTCCTTTTTCTTTAAAGCCTCGCTAACGCTACGCAATAAGATAGGTCCTTTTGGAAAATCGTTCTGCTTTAGAAAGAGTTCTAAATAACGGTATAAATTCCACGGACTATGACTAACGTAAAAAATAGGATTGGCATTATCACCAGATGAGCCTCGATGTAATTTGTGAAAAAACTCTACCGAGCCCTCTAAAGGAATTCTACTTTTAGCACTCTTAAAAATAGAATTATAAATTAATCTCCACTTTAGTAAAGACACAACTCCTGTATGTAAAATTGTATCATCAATATCGCTTGCCACACCAAATTTCGCTTTACTTGAAGGAATTAATAATTCTCCCGGAAATCGATTTTGATTCTGTATGGTACGTTTTATATTAACGTCATTATAAGATAATTCAAAAGGCAACCAACCCTCATCATTGGTAAGTGATTTTAAGTTTTCTAAATTAGCTTCAACCCCAAAATAGCCTTTTCTATCTGTCGTTGCTTTTAAAATATTATTATTAGGTAATTTTAAATCTAAACCTATATGCTTAATTTCATCAGTTCCAAAACGTTTCCAAGAATTCACGATAAGCTGCCAAGTATTGTTAGCTTCTAAGTCTATTGATTCATCTTCTAATGCTCTACCTCTAGCATAAAAATGAGAATCTGTTCCATAACTTTGAAATGCAATAATCTGTAAAGGGTCTTTTTTTAACCAGCTCAATTATCTATTTTTTTTATGTTTTTCAAGATACTAAAATCACTTCATTACAAAAGCAATAGCACGTTTAATTCGTTAGGCTAATGTTAAATATTTATCACCTTTATAATATTCCTAGTATTTTAGTCAAATCAAGAAACTAACGCAACTTAAACCCAACCACAACGCATGCAAAAATTAATATTTCTACTCCTATTAGGCTTCTCTTGTAGTTTAATAACCGCACAAAACACCGAAAAAGAAAATCTAACACCAACACCTAACTATAGAGCAGCAGCTAAATTTTCTCCAACAAATTTAGGAAAACTGGTACATTCAACGTCTGTAAATCCACATTGGTTAAAAAACGGAAATCGGTTTTGGTACCAATATAAAACAACTGAGGGTTCTAAATACTATATTGTAGATGCAGACAAACGCAGTAAAAAAGTGCTTTTTGACAATGAAAAGATGGCAAAATGGCTTACTGAAATTACAAAAGATCCTTATGATGCTAAACATTTACCAAAATTTAACTTTGAGTTTGTAAAAAATGAAACAGCAATACGTTTCTATGTGACGTCTACTGAAAAAGTGGACGAAGCAAAAGATGACAACGATGACGATAAAGATATTGAAGACAGCAAAGACACCGATTCTACCAAAACAAAGAAAAAAGGCAAAGCTAAAAAGGCTAAAAAAGGCAACAAAGTATACCATTTTGAATACCGACTTGGCAGTAATGGCTTAACCGTCTTAGATAATAAAAAGAAGAAAAAAGAAGATTGGAAAAAATGGGCAAACATTGCACCAGACAGTTCTGTAGTGTTATTTTCTAAACATTACAATTTGTATTGGATGGACAAAGAAAATTTCCTCAAAGCGGTTAAAAATGAGAAAGATTCTACAATAGTTGAAAACCAATGGACTACTGATGGGGAAGAAAATTATGATTTTGGTGGAAGTAGCCGTGGAGAAAACAATGAAACCAAATTAAAGAATAAAGACAAACGTAAATATGTTCGTGGTATTTGGTCTCACGACTCTAAAAAGTTTGTATTCCAAAGAACAGATTCTAGACATATCAACGATTTGTGGGTTATTAATACAACATCAAACAAGCGTCCTACTTTAGAAACTTACAAATACCACATGCCTGGTGAAGATGAGTATTACAAAACAGAACTCCATGTCTTCGATATACCTTCAAAAAGTAATATAAAAGTCCAATTAGATACTGTTAAACAACAAAGTATTCAAGTGTATCGTGCGCCAAGATTAAAATCGAGTTACGATGATGATTTTTCACCTTCATTACTTTTATCTAAAAAAGGTAAAATCTATTATAGCACAATTAGTAGAGATCGTAAAAAACTAGATATCTGTGTGGCTGATATTAATACTGGAGAAACAAAAGTTTTAATTGAAGAACGCTTCAACACCTATATAGAGTCACGTCCGTTAGTCTTACTAAATAACGAAACTGAAATGCTACATTGGGCAGAACGTTCAGGTTGGGCACACTATTATTTGTATGATACTGAAGGAAACTTAAAAAACGAAGTGACCTCAGGCTCTTATCATGTAGAACGCGCTATTGGTGTTGATGAAAAAAGTAGAACACTTTATTTTACAGCTCATGGTATTCCAAAAGACCAAGATCCGTATTATGAACACCTTTATAAAATTAATTTAAATGGCTCTGGACTGCAAGCTTTAAATCCTGGTGATTATAATACGAGTACGAGCATGGCAGACTCTAACGCTTATTTTGTAAATAATTATTCTAGAGTAAATACCGTTCCTAAATCAGAATTAAGATCTCATACCGGAAAACTTATTATGAATTTAGAAGAAGCCGACCTATCACAATTAATGGCTACAGGTTATCAATTTCCAGAACCCTTTAAAATGAAGGCAGACGATGGTATTACAGATATTTATGGAGTAATGTACAAGCCTTTCGATTTTGATGAGACTAAAAAATACCCATTACTAGAATATGTATATCCTGGACCACAAACCGAAGCTGTAAATAAATCATTTTCTGTACGTATGGATCGCTTAGATCGTATGGCACAAGTCGGATTTATTGTAGTCACTATGGGAAATCGTGGTGGACATCCAGACCGTTCTAAATGGTATCACAACTACGGCTATGGAAACCTTAGAGATTATGGTTTGGCCGATAAGAGACACGTTGCAGAACAACTTGCCGACAAACATAATTTTATTGATATTAATAAAGTTGGAATTTACGGTCATTCAGGTGGTGGTTTTATGTCTACCGCAGCCATGTTAGTATATCCAGATTTCTTTAAAGCGGCAGTCTCTTCTGCCGGAAACCATGATAATAACATTTATAACAGTTGGTGGAGTGAAACACACCATGGTGTGCAAGAAGAAATGGATGATGATGGTAATGTAAAATACAAATACCTCATTGACAATAACCAATCTTTAGCTAAAAATCTAAAAGGAAACTTAATGTTGATTACTGGTGATGTAGATAATAATGTACATCCAGGAGGCACCATTAGAATGGCAAACGCATTAATAAAAGCAAACAAACGTTTCGATTTTATGCTTATGCCAGGTCAACGTCATAGTTTTGGTAATATGACTGAGTATTCTTTTTGGTTACGTGCCGATCACTTTAGTAAACATTTACTAGGAGTAGAAGCGACAGAAATTGATATCACCGAAATAAACAGAGATCAACCTAAAACAAAACCTTAGTACACTACTATATTTGAGATAAAAATAAAAACCACGTTCCTTAGCGTGGTTTTTTTATGTTTATATAGAAACCCAAACATTACAACTTAGTGCTATTTAAAAATTTTGATAACATTTCTTTTCTTTAATTTTGCAACATGATAAAAGCCTTACAACTACGCATTAATTTACAGCAAGAAAGACAACCCGATGGTTTGCTTAATAAAGCGGCCTATGATTTGGGAATGAAATCTTCCGAAATCTCAGGAATTAAAATTCTTAGAAAATCGATTGATGCACGTAAGCGCAATATTATGTTCAATTATAAAGTTGAAGTTTACATCAATGAACCTGTACCAGAAACTTCAGATTATCATTTTGATTATAAAGATGTCTCTAATGCAAAGCCTATTCATATTATAGGTTTTGGACCAGCAGGCATGTATGCCGCATTACGCTGTATAGAGTTGGGATTTAAGCCTATTGTTTTAGAACGCGGTAAAAATGTACAAGACCGTCGACGTGATTTAAAAGCCATTAACCAAGATCATTTTGTAAACGAAGATTCCAATTACTGTTTTGGTGAAGGTGGAGCAGGAACTTATTCTGATGGTAAATTGTACACCAGAAGTTTAAAACGTGGAGATGTTAGAAGAATCTTTGAAAACCTAGTGTATCACGGAGCAACAGATCAAATTTTAGTTGATGCCCATCCACATATCGGAACCAATAAACTACCAAAAGTGGTTCAAAATATAAGAGAGAATATCATCAAGTTTGGTGGTGAAGTGCATTTTGAAACGCGTGTGACTGATTTCACGATTAAGAACAATAAAATTGTGGCTATTCAGCTTAACAATGACAATGAACTCGACGTTGAAAAAGTCATTCTAGCGACGGGTCATTCTGCAAGGGATATTTTCTATTTGTTAAATGATAAGAAGATAAAGTTAGAAGCCAAATCATTTGCCATGGGAGTGCGTGTAGAGCATCCACAAGACATCATTGATGGTATTCAGTACCATTGTAAAGGTGAGCAACGCGACGAATTACTTCCGGCTGCTTCATACAGTTTGGTACAACAAGTGAATGACAGAGGTGTGTATTCATTTTGTATGTGTCCTGGGGGATTTATAGTTCCTGCAGCCACAGCCAATGGTGAAGTTGTCGTTAACGGGATGTCACCTTCCAAACGAAATAATAAGTTTGCCAATTCAGGTATTGTCACAGAAATTAATGCTGATAAAGACCTTTACAAATACGAACATTTTGGAGCTTTAAAAGCACTCGAATATCAAAAGGGTTTAGAACGTTTAGCCTTCACTGCTGGAGGAAGACGACAATCTGCTCCTGCTCAAAGGTTGACGGATTTTGTAGAAGGCAAATTGTCTTCAAGTTTAAATGAAACCTCTTACCAACCAGGTTTAAAATCGGCACCATTGCATTCATTACTACCCAAAATAATTGGAGGATCTTTACGCAAAGGCTTTAAAGCATTTGGCGAAAAAATGAAAGGCTACTATACCGAAGAAGCTAATATTATTGGTGTAGAATCTCGTACATCTTCACCTGTAAACATTCCAAGAACAGAAACTTTAGAACATCCTGAAATCGCTAATTTGTTTCCTTGTGGAGAAGGTGGTGGTTATGCTGGAGGTATTATTTCTGCAGCTATGGATGGTGAGCGTTGTGCTGAAGCTTCATGTGTTTAGAATTACGTATACAATATAATTGTTCCAATGAAGTTAAAACAGTCTTTATTCCTGTTTCTATCAGCAACGCAATCTTAATTCAATTTCAAGATATTATTCCTATTTTTGCATCTTAAATTGAAACACAAATGAACGCATATATATTTCCAGGTCAAGGTGCTCAATTCTCAGGAATGGGATTAGACCTTTACGAAAACTCACCTTTAGCTCAAGAATTATTTGAAAAAGCCAATGATATACTTGGTTTTAATATTACAGACATTATGTTTGAAGGTTCTGCTGAAGATTTAAAAGAAACTAAAGTCACTCAACCTGCTATCTTTTTACACTCTGTAATTTTAGCAAAAACACTTGGAGACAGCTTTAAGCCGGATATGGTTGCGGGTCATTCTCTTGGTGAATTTTCTGCATTAGTTGCCGCTGGAGCATTAACTTTTGAAGACGGACTTAAATTAGTATCACAACGTGCACAAGCCATGCAAAAAGCCTGTGAATTGCAACCAAGCACTATGGCTGCCGTTTTAGGTTTAGAAGATACCGTTGTTGAAGACATCTGTAAAACTATCGCAGGAGTTGTAGTTCCTGCAAATTATAATTGTCCAGGTCAATTAGTAATTTCTGGCGAGGTAGAAGCCATCAATAAAGCTTGTGAGGCATTAAAAGAAGCTGGTGCAAGACGTGCTTTGGTATTACCTGTTGGTGGAGCATTTCACTCTCCATTAATGGAACCTGCTCGCGAAGAATTGGCTGCTGCCATAGAGAATACAACATTTAGTAAACCTAATTGCCCAATATATCAAAACGTAACAGCGTCTGCTATAACAGATGAAAATGAGATTAAATCCAATTTAATTTCACAATTAACAGCTCCTGTTCGTTGGACACAATCGGTACAGCAAATGGTTGCTGATGGTGCATCACATTTTACAGAAGTAGGACCTGGAAAAGTATTACAAGGCTTAGTAAAGAAAATACACAGAGAAGCAGAAACGGCTTCAGCTACTTTTGAAACTAACTCCTAAACCCAATTACTTTGAACAGATCACTATTTATTGTATTACTCATAGCTTTTAATATTGCCATTGATCAAATTTCTAAAGTAATTGTTAGAACAACAATGATTAAAGGAGGTAAAGGCCAAATCAATGTTATACAAGATTATTTTCAACTCATTTGGGTAGAAAATAAAGGAGCTTTTTTAGGTATGGGAAGTGATATGAATCCTACGCTTAGGTTAATCTTCTTGTTAGTTTTACCAACCCTTGTTTTAGCTTATGTGATATATTATATTTTAAAAACTAAAGAATTAGACAGATTAAGCCTTATTGCCTTTTGCTGTATTGCTGGAGGAGGTATAGCCAATGTCTTTGACCGAATTGTTTTCGGTGAAGTCACTGACTTTTTCTTTATTGATTTAGGCGGTGTTTTTAAAACAGGAATCTTTAATGTTGCTGATATGTCTGTTACCATAGGAATGGTAATGTTACTATTCAGTGGTGTTTTTAACAGCAAGAAAAAAGAAAAGATTGCTTAACGCGCTAGTTTACAATCTTCGCAATCTTTAATTTCACCATAATAAGTTTCACGATATTTGTGAAGTGTTTTGTAAGGTATACTTAAAAATTGCTTTTTGATGTAGGTGACATTAGTCTGTAATACACCCATTTTTTTTGTGAAGCGACCTTCTGTTTTGGTCTCTCTTTTAATACTAATCAATTTCATGTTGTTCAATTATCATTCACTACAAAGCAACGAAGATTGATGACCAACTCCAAGAAATGAATGTTAAAACAGGGTTAACTCCTTTTGATATTATCATATTGAAAATCAGACACTATAACAATTAACATATTCGCATCGTTGTAGCTTAAGGGTTACACATTCAATAATCAAAATTTCGCTTAAAATGGGCTATTTTTTGTAAATAATGCCGTTTTTCATTACAAAAGTGACGTTTTCCATGGTAGAAATTGTGATTGTTGGATCGTCGTTTACAGCAATAATATCTGCTAAATAATTAGGTTTTATTTGTCCAATTTTATCTTCCATTTGTAACAACATAGCATTGGTAACTGTTGCACTTTGAAGAGCTTCAATTGCAGGCATTCCTGCTTCAACCATATATCCAAACTCTTTAGCATTATCACCATGATAAAATACAGCAGCGTCAGTACCAAAGGCAATTCCTACACCTGACTTATAAGCTCTACCAAACATATCTTGAATTTTTGGTCCAATATTTAAAGCTTTAGGAACAATAATTTCAGGATAATAACCCGAAATCTTTGCTTTATCAGACACAAACTTACCTGCTGTAATGGTTGGCACTAAATAAACATTGTGCTTCTTCATAAGCTCCATAGTTTCATCACTCATTAAAGTACCATGCTCAATCGTTTTTACTCCACCTAAAATGGCACGTTGCATCCCTTCATCTCCATGTGCATGTGCAGCTACATGAAAGCCATAATCTTTGGCTGTTTCACAAATTGCTTTTATTTCTTCGACAGTAAATTGTGGATTTTGTCCACTTTTAGCCATACTCAAAACACCGCCTGTTGCTGTTATTTTAATTAAGTCTGCTCCATTTTTATACCGTTGTCTTACTGCTTTCTTCGCATCCTCGACACCATTAACCACACCTTCCTTTGGACCAGGATCACCCATAAGATTTTTACTAGATCCGTTTGTTGGGTCGGCATGACCACCTGTCGTTGCTAATGATTTACCTGCTGTAAAAATTCTTGGACCAACAACTTTTCCTGCGTTTATAGCATTTCTTAATGCTATATTTACTCCAGAACCTCCTAAATCTCTAACCGTTGTAAAACCACTCATTAAGGTGACTTTCGCATAATTTGTAGAATTAAAAGCTACATCTGCATCATTCAAGGTATATTTATTAAGATAAGCTTTTGGACTCGTTTCGCCTTCAATATGAACATGCATATCTATTAAGCCTGGCATGACCGTTTTAGACTTTAAATCTACTGTGATATCTTCTGCACTTGTTGGATTTATATAGCCATTTTCAACCGAAATTATTTTATCACCAGAAACAACAATAGTTTTCTTCTTATGTACTTTACCTGATTTTGTATCTATCAATTTTCCACAGTGTAAATACGTGTTCTGTGCCGTAAGTGTTACTGTACAGAGCAATACTAAAATCCCAAGTAAAGTTTTCATAATTATTTAGTTCTTATTTTTTGTTCCCATTTCCAAGCAGAATCCATTGCGTCGTCTAAGGTCAATTCGGTTTTCCAACCTAAAACCTTATTCGCTTTGGACGTTTCAGCATAAGCCGAAATGACATCTCCTTCGCGTCTATCTACAATTTTATAATTTAAAGATTTCCCAGAAACGCGTTCAAAAGACTGAACAGCCTCTAAAACTGTACTTCCTTTTCCTGTTCCTAAGTTAAAAAACTCAAAATTAGAATCGTTTTTATGATTCAATAATCGCTGTAAAGCCAGTACATGCGCTTTTGCTAAATCTACCACGTGAATATAATCCCTAACACAAGTACCATCTGACGTTGGGTAATCTCCTCCAAAAACAGATAATTGTTCTCGTATACCAATTCCCGTTTGCGTAATAAAAGGTACTAGATTTTGTGGCACTCCAATAGGTAATTCCCCTATTTCTGTTGAAGGATGCGCTCCAATAGGATTAAAATAACGTAAAGCAATAGCATTAACATCTCCATTTACTTTACAGACGTCTCTAATAATTTCTTCACCTATTTGTTTTGTATTTCCATAAGGAGATTCAGCAACTTTAACAGGTGCATTTTCAGTAATTGGCAATTCATCTGCTTGACCATAAACCGTACATGATGAACTAAAAATGAAATTCTTAGTATTTAAACCACTTAATTCCTGAAGCATATAAACCAAAGTTGTAATATTATTTTCATAATACATTAATGGTTCAGCGACACTTTCTCCAACCGCTTTACTTGCGGCAAAATGAATGACTCCAACAACATCATTATGACGTTTAAAAAAGTCTTGTACGTCTTGTTTTACTCTTAAATCTAATTTTTCAAAATGTGGCTTTTTATTCGTAATAGCAGTGATACCATGTAAAACTTCAATTGAAGAATTGGATAAATTATCTATAATTACGACTTCGTAGCCTTCGTTTTGTAATTCAACAACGGTATGCGACCCAATAAAACCTAAACCGCCTGTTACTAAAATCTTCATATTATTTATTTGTCTGTATAAAATTTAAAACTGTACTCGTGATAAATTCAATTTGTTCATCATCAAGTTCTGTATGCATTGGAAGTGAAATCACAGATTGGATTAAGGCATTGGTAACTGGAAAATCTGATTCGTTATAACGCTCATCCATATACGCTTTTTGTCTGTGCAACGGAATTGGATAATACACTCCACATGGAATATTTTTTGATTGTAAGTGTGCTACAAGAGCATCTCTATCTACTCCTTTTAAATTAAGTGTATATTGATGAAAAACATGATCATCACTACTATCTCCATGCTCTAAACCTGTTGGAGTTACAATATTAGGATGATCTTTAAAAGCTTCATTATATTTTCTTGCTGTGTGTCGTCTGGCTGTATTGTAGCTATCTAAATGCGGTAATTTAGCATCTAAAACAGCGGCTTGAATAGAATCTAAACGTGAATTTACACCAACCACATCATGATGATACCTTTCGTACATTCCATGATTTACGATACCTCTAATTTTATGAGCCAAATCATCATCATTAGTAAAAATGGCGCCACCATCTCCATAACAACCTAAGTTTTTAGATGGAAAAAACGACGTAGAAGCTACATGCCCTATAGCTCCTGCTTTGGTTTTACTACCATCGCTATGTGTATAACTTGCGCCAATAGCTTGCGCATTATCTTCAATGACGTATAAGTTATGTGCTTTCGCTAATTCCATAATGGCATCCATTTCTGCCGGAAGTCCAAATAAATGAACTGGCACAATAGCCTTAGTTTTTGGTGTAATTGCTTTTTCAATCGCAGCGACATCAATATTAAACGTTACGGGATTCACATCTACTAAAACTGGAGTTAATTGTAATAATGCAATAACCTCAACAGTGGCTGCGAACGTAAAATCGGCTGTTATCACCTCATCTCCAGGCTGCAAGCCTAAACCCATCATGGCGATTTGCAAAGCATCTGTACCATTAGCACAAGGAATAACATTTCTAACTCCTAAGTAATCTTCAAGATTTTTTTGAAATTGATGTACTTTAGGTCCATTGATAAATGCAGCACTTTCCATCACTTCTGCTATCGATGGATCTACAACATCTTTTATTTTTGCGTATTGACTCTGAAGGTCAACCATTTGTATTTTTTTCATTCTAAAGACTACATTTTAGTGTATAATAAAAAAAGCCAAAGGCTCTAAGCGAAAATACAAAATTGTAATGGCTGAGCCAATGCTTTTAATTGAAAGAAATGTATTTTAGCACAAATCTTTTTTTTGAAAGGACTCTATTCCATAGGAATTTACTTAGCAAATTTTGTTATTACAATTGCTTCATTATTCAATTCTAAATTGAAACAGGGAGTTATTGGCAGAAAAAACACCTTTTCAAAACTTAAAAAAACCATTACACCAGAAGACAAAACCTTTTGGTTTCATTGTGCTTCTCTCGGCGAATATGAACAAGGTTTACCTGTTTTTGAAGCTTTAAAAGCTAAGCATCCTGACCACAAAGTCGTATTGTCTTTCTTTTCGCCTTCTGGTTATGACGTTAGAAAAAATGCAAAAATTGCCGATGTTGTAGTTTACCTTCCGCTTGACTCCAAAGCAAATGCCAGACGTTTTTTAGATTTAGTAAATCCCGATTACACACTATTTGTAAAATATGAAATATGGCCTAATTTTTTACATGAAATTAAAAAACGTGACCTAAAAGCGATTTTAATTTCTGCTGTATTTAGAAAAGATCATATTTTTTTTAAATGGTATGGCAGTTATGCAAAATCTGCGCTGTTTGCGTTCAATCATATTTTTACACAAGACGAAAACTCTAAAACATTACTTCATCGTATTGGGTATAATGCTGTTTCTGTTTCTGGCGATACACGATTTGATAGGGTTTCAAATCAATTAAAAGTTGACAATACAGTGTCTTTTATTGAAGAATTTAAAAACGACAAATTATGTGTGGTTTTTGGAAGCTCTTGGCCAGATGATGATAAATTATATATGGATTTCATAAATTCTAATACTAATGCAGATGTAAAGTTTGTAATTGCTCCACATAATATAAAGCCTAGTTATGTGGCTTCTTTAAAATCACAATTAAACGTAAAAACCATTTGTTATTCAGAATTAGAATTAATTGAATATCAAAATTTAGCCCATTATAAAGTCTTTATTTTAGACACCATTGGGTATTTAAGCAAAGCTTATAGCTATGCAGATATGGCTTATGTTGGTGGAGGCGCAGGAACAACTGGTTTGCATAATATACTAGAACCTGCTGTTTTTGGCATTCCAATTCTTATTGGAAAGAACTACGACAAGTTTCCTGAAGCTAAAGAACTTATTAATTTAGGAGGAGTTACTAGTTTAGCGAGTTCTTCAGCCTTTAACGCTTCTTTAAGCGCTTTAATTACTGATGCTATATTGAGAAAAAAGCAAGGTGATATTACTAAATCTTTTATAGACTCTAATACTGGCGCTGTTTTAAAAATTATGGCTTATTTAGAATCTTAATTAATATTCTATAGTTCTAAACGTTAAATTAATCCTTGGTGTTTTTACTTTTTTAGTTGGAGGTAAGCGATGTAACCAATGGGTTTGAGTAGATCCTTTCATCACCAACAAACTGCCTTTTTCTAACTGAACAGAAACGTTTTGCTTAGTCGCTTTATGTTTAAATAAAAATTTACGTTCTGCACCAAAACTTAAGGACGCAATGGCTCCATTCTTTTTTAAATCCTTTTCACCATCACTATGCCAAGCCATACCTTCTTCTCCACTGTGGTACAAATTAAGTAAGCATGAATTAAAAGTTTCTCCTGTTTTGGCTTCTACCATTTGCTTGAGTTCTAAGAGCTCTTTATTCCAAGGTAATGCCGATTTTGTAGTTTTAGAATAGGTATAACTAAATGGTTGATCTCCATACCAAGCTACTTTTCGTTTCGTAATAATTAGTTTTCCAAAAATGATCGCTTTATCATTATCCCAATCAATATGTTCAAGTAATTTTTTGTAATATTCTTGTGCTGTTTCAACAGTCATTATGGAGCCGTAATAATTAACTTCTCCATCAAATGGTAAAAGATTAGCATCTATTTCAGAATTAAACAAGTCCATTATTACAAATAAATTCACCTCAAGCTTTCTATTTCTTCACAAGTCTTACAACTTGAGTAGCTGCATCGCTCTTCAATTGTATAAAATAAATTCCAGAACTTAATGATGTCACATTAATAGTCATATCGGACTGTAATTTTACGGGAATTGTATTTCCTAAAATATCAATAAGTTGAACTGATTTTAAGACAACATCAGATTCTATTTGAATGGTATCTACAAACGGATTAGGATATACTTTAATTTTTGCCATTTCAAATTCTGAAACAGATAAAGAACATTGGGGATTAGTACCAGCTACTGATGTAAAGACACCATTATCTATAGACCAATTTCTCCATTCTCCTCCACTGCCTGTTTCCCAATCTGAGAGATCAAAATAATTCACGCCTGTTTCTGTTCCTGGGACTTTGTAAACTTTGATAGCTTCTCCCCCTCTATTCCAGGTTAAAGGCGAACCCGACACGCAGGTTTCTGGCTCAAAATCCGCAGTACAATTAGCTTGCAAAAAATAAACATACTCATCGTAAGCAGGATACTCTCCATACACGTATGCTTTACCATCTGGTTCAACACACACTGCGGTATATTCATTACAGCCTATTCCAAAAGAACGTGTGCCATTATCTGTTGCAATTCTGGCCAACATTACACTATGTCTTGCTCTTCGGTCTGGACTGTCGTAATGCGAATCTGTAATCAGATTATTCAAATTTGGTATATCTAAAAAATCATTTTCACCAATAGCGACTCTTGGATGGTATGGATTACTTAAAGCGACTTCACTAGACAAGGTTCCGTATTGTGCTGAAAAATAGTTACCTCCTAAAATAGCCAAACCAGCACTAGTACCACCAATGACTCCTTGTTTGGTATTTACAAAGGTATTTAGCGTATCTTCCATAGCATTATCCTTAAAATAACTGACATAATCGTATTGATCTCCACCAGCAAACCAAATGGCTTCTGCATTAGCTACTTTTTGTAACACATAAGGATCTGTAGCGCCAGCAACGTTATTGATAACAAATGTGGTTACTGAATTAATTGGTGAATTTAAATCTGATGCTAAATCCGTATAAAAATAATCGTTATAACCATCGCTTCCTGACGCTCTAAGGACTACAACATCTCCTCCGTCTGCTTTATTTAAAAACCAAATCATAGCATCTTCTTGTTCTACAGCTCCACCCATTAAACAAACTCCTGCTTCATGATTAGTAATAGCATCTGCATTACTTCCTGTATGATATTCTGTATAATCTTGAGCAAATCCAATTTGTAAACTCAACAAACATAATAGGGTAATTTTTTTCATGTGTTCTTATTTAATATTCTTCTTAAAATGAATGCTTTCAACCTAATACCTCATGCCTAATACCTATTTCAATTTAGAATTCACTAACCTGTACATCAAAACTGCAGTTATTTTTGCTTGTGTTGCTACCGTATTTAAATCTCCGGTTTCATTAATTGTGTGGTCGTCTCCACCTCCTGTAAGCCCTAAACCATCAATTGCCATGTCGACATATTCTGATGTAAATGAAATATCCGCAGCACCAGCATTTCTTGGATTTACAGCTGTGACAGATCCAAAACCTAAATCTTCGCTTACGGTATTATAATATTCTAACAACTTCGCATTTCCATCTGTTCTGGTTAATGGTGGATATGCACCTGCTGAAAAGGTTAATTCGGCCTTCGTTTTTGGGTAATTTTCAGAAACTATCTTTTTCATTGTGGCTTTAGCTTTAATCAGTTGATCTAATGATACGGCTCTTAAGTCTCCACGAACAATAGCCTCTTGAGATACCACATTAGATTTTCCAAAAGCATGTCCTCCCGTTCCATCTTCATCGGGCTGTAATGTTGTACCTCCAATAATGAATCCTGGGTTGAAGGTTAAATCTTTTTCTTTGGCTAACTGAACGTAAAATTCATTTAAAATTCTAGATGTTTCATAAATAGCACCTGAACCAATAGCATCTGTAAAAATTTGAGAAGAATGCGCAGGGTTTCCTGTTACTTTGAGTTGCCAATCTGCAGAACCTCTTCTTGAAACCACTATTGTCTTTGGGTTGTTATCACCATTTTCAAAGCCTAAAGCAATATCTGCGCGTTTTGCGGCATCGATTAAAGCTTTTTTAGACAATTCTAAAGGGTCACCACTCTTTTCTTCGTCGCCTGTCATTACAATTTCTATAGACATATCATCTAAAAGTCCAGCGTCGTGTAAAGCTTGCATGGCTAAAATGATGATAACGTCACCACCTTTCATGTCGGCAACGCCTGGTCCTTTCATGATAGAATCATTAAGCATGGTGTAGTCTTGAAAAGGGCTATCTAACTCAAAAACAGTATCTAAATGACCTATCATTAAAAATTTTGGCCCTTTTTTTCCTTTTCTTGTCGCAATTAAATGTCCTGCTCTACCATAAGCATCACCATTAGTCAATTCGGTTTTAAACCCTAATTTATCTAATTCCTTTTGAAATAAACTACCAACCGCTCTAACACCTTCAAAATTCATGGTGCCACTATTAATATTTACCGATTTTTTAATTAACGTAATAGCGTTTTCCGTATGTTTATCTACCGCTTTTATAATGTTTTTCTCTTTTCTATTATTTTGAGAAAAACCTAAAAGCGAAACGCATAAGACAGCAATGAAAAGTGAATTTTTAATATTTGAAATCATTTTTAATTTGTTTTAAATAGTCTTTAATTTTTCTTAATCAAGATCCTAAAAAGAAACACCCCTAATGAGCTTCGCTCGATAGCTTCAAAACAAAAAATATTTTGTTTCTCACTAATCCTCAAGGGGACAATCTGAACGGTGAAGATTATAGAACACAAACAATATTTTATACTTCGCTTATTCTCAAAAAGACAATTCTTTCTAATAAATCTTAAGGTTGTTAATATGTCTTGTACGTACTAATCGAACAATTAGGAAACCCTTACTTTAATCTATTTTGAAAGTTTCTCCTGGTAAATATAAATTCATTATAAGGCCATGAGCTCCAAGTTTATCATTAAATGTGGTTTTTGATTTATCTGGATTTGTAAAAACGACGACCTGAGATTCACCAACCACTTCCATCGTTTTTCCAGATATTAAAATTGCTGTGGATTCATCAATACCAATTCCGGCTATTTCTGGATATTCAATCACCGCACTTAATAAACGATTATATCGACTTCGTTTTACAAAATGCTGATCGACAATAATGTTGGTTATTAATCCTAATCCTGATTTTATTTCAATATTCTCTGATTCAATATTTCTAAAGGTAGAAGAATAATCTGGATGTTTAAGCTCGCTTCCTGTAATCATCATCTCACTCATAACGGCAGCTCCTGCACTTGTACCAGCAATTAAAGATCCGTTTTCATAAGCTTCGTGAATTAAGACTTCAATTGCTGTACCCTGAACAATATCCATAAATTTATTTTGATCGCCCCCAGAAATATAAATCAATTTTGCGTTTCGGATGGAATCTAATTTTGAAACGGTTAACACTTCGTCTTTAACAAAATTTAAACCATAAACATTATTAACTCCTAACTTATAAAATTGATTAGTTGCATAATATGCTGAAGAATCTGGTATAGAACTAGACATTGGTAACACAATACCGTAGCCTTCTTTATCTATTCCTGATTCTTTAACAATACGATCTACCATAGATGCTGGTCTTGAACCACCACCTATGATAAATAGCTTTCCTTTTGCATCTAAATTTTGAGCACAACTTTGAATTGTAAACCCTAAAAATAGACTAAGCAATACTATTCTTTTTAACATCATATCACTCCAATTCTCCAATAACAATTCCTCTAGTATCAGCTGAATGTGTAAACCATGCTTCAGGATTAGAACCATCTAAATTAGCACGCATCATGACATCTGTAGCACGATCTCCCCAATAAATTTTATTGTCATTGGCATCGTAACCAATTCCGTAAACAACGCGACCAATATTAACTGCCAAAGTTGAAATTCCAGTACCATCTAAATTTGCTGATTTTAATCTAATGTCACCAGAAGCAACATATTCATCATAGAAAATTTTATCACCAACAACTAAAATACTTCCTCCTTCTATAGCTGGTATTAATTCAGCCTCTCCTGTACCATCTAAATTCTTAGCCCAAACACCTCCATTGTAGTTAATCCAATACAGTTTTCTATTCACTAAATCTATAGAAAGCCCATCGGGATCATTAGTTTGTCCTGTAACAAAATCTTCAACCTGATTCACATCAGAATCATCAATATTACCTCTTTGAATTCCTGAGCTAGTATCCCAATATAATTGGTGTTCTTGGTAATCAATCGCCATTCCATTAGGCGAATCAACTCCGACTCTAAACTCTTCAAAATCGCTACCATCTAAATTAGATCTGTAAATTTTATCTGCTCCATAATCACTTATATAGAGCTTATGATTTACTTTATCCATTACCATCCCATAAGACGATTGCGCCGCAACTCCACTTAATGGTGTAAAAATTGGTGCTTGCGAATTAATTAAACCTTCATAAACTTGAGCTCCATCTGTAAAATAAATAGGCACTCCTGTTGCACTTGGGTCTCTGATGACAATGGTTTTTGTGATTTCATTTATTTCTAAGGATTCAGAAGTTGCAACAACTAAATTCACATTATAAGCTCCTGGCTCTGTATATAGATGTGTTGGATTTTCTTCTGAAGTGGATTGTCCATCACCAAAATTCCAATAATAGGTTACAGAACCTACGGTTTCTGGTACAATAGAATTATTGGTAAATGTTACGGTTGCAGGAGCAAACTCGTCGTTATCTATGGTATAACTATACTCAGGCACTGTACTTGCTGGTGGCACAGGATAATCATCATCGGAACACGACTGAAACATCCCAACGGTAAGCAGTAGAGCCACTATATAAATTAAGTTCTTCATTATTTTAAAGTTTTATTTTATTAATGCAATTCCTCTAGGACTTGAAATTCCTGTTCTTAAAACGACCTTATCTGTACCATCTAAATTAGCAGAGTATAATTCCCCAGAATCACGACCAGACCAATATAATTTACCTGCTTCATGATCGATTTGCATACCGTAGATTCTAGAACCTCCGTCATCAATTGTTTGAATATTGGTACCATCTAAATTGGCAACTTTTAATAATTCTTCATTTTGATCATCAAAATAAATCTTGTCGTTTACGGTGTCTACTAAAATAGCGTAGCCATAATTACCAGTAATAATAACATTTGGATCTGTGCCATCTAAATTAACTTCGTAGATCTCTTCAATATTAGCATCATACACGTACATTTTGTTATTCTCAACATCTAAAGAAATTGCTCTCCAAGACACTCCTGTCATTGAGAAGAATCCTATTTCTGCACTAGAACCATCTAAATTTGCTTTGGATACATTACCAGCATCATCTACCCAATAAATTTTATTTCCTGCAACATCTAATGCTATAGCGTAAGGATCGTCAATATTTGATGCAATAGCTTCGATACCAGAACCATCAAGATTCATTCTCCATATATTTCCAAAAGGAGTTGTATCAAAATCACTGAAGTATAATTTTTCATTAACGGCATCGTAAGCCATGCCAACACCACCTTTTCCAACGGCATTGTACACATCTTCAACCGTTCCTTGACCATCTAAAATAAGTTTTCTTATATACTCATCTCCGATTGCCATATAATATAGTTCGGCTGGGTTTTCTGGAGCTTCACCAATTACAACTTCTTTTGTCACCGTTTGCGAACCATACGCTGAACTTGCAGTTAAACTTACCGTAAATGTACCAGCTGACGGAAATGCAAACAATGGATTTTCTTCTGTAGATGTTGAATTATCTGCATCTCCAAACGACCAAGAGTAACTATCTGCACTAATAGACGTGTTAGTGAATTGTACAGGAATCGTTGCTATAAGGTTTTCTTCATCTTCAACCATAAAAGATGCGGCAGGTGTTACTGTAATTTCCATATTAGAAATTGTAGAACCTCCAGATCCTGTAGATACTAAACTTACTAAAAAGACATTACTAGTATCGTATGATTTTCTAGGCGAAACTTGATTAGACGTTGTTCCATCTCCAAAACTCCACGCATAAGCAGTAGCATTTTGCGAATTGTTGGTAAACTGTATTTCTTCACCAACGGCAACTTCGGTTGCGCTAGCTGTAAACTCTGCTTGCGATTGTGGTGGTAATGGATCATCTTCTTCACAAGTAAAAAATGTAAACGATAAAACGGCTATAAAAATGTAGCTTAAAAAATTAGTTTTCATAAAATTTATTTTAATCATGATCGATAGTTTTTAGTATCCTGGATTTTGAACCATTCCAGAATGGTTATTAGTTTGTATTTCGTCTGTAGGAATTGGAAAAAGTGTTTGATTTGTACTAGTCACATTTGGTAAAACAGCTATGGCGCGATCTGTTCTTACCAAATCGAACCAACGTTGCCCTTCAAAAGCAAACTCTATACGTCTTTCTTTTTCAATGATTCGCTGTAATTGTGGAATCCCAGATTCTGATGTTGGTTGTAAATTGGCTCGTAATCGTATGTCGTTAATATCTGATTGTATTGCTGAAACTATTGGACTTGGTAAATTGGCTTCTGCTTCTGCTCTTACCAAATACATATCTGCTAGTCTTAAAACAATAAAGTTATCTGCTCCCAAGCTTAAATCATCGTATTTTATGGCATATGCTTGATCTCCTTCAAAAGCTAAACTGGCATTAAATCTTTCGTCATTTGCTTCATAAGCATCTAATAAATCTTGAGATGGCTCTACTTCTCGTCTTCCGTTAAGCGCTGTTGGAAAATTATATTCTGAAATACGGTTTCTTTCCAACTGTGAAAATGAAATTTCGAAAATAGACTCTGCCGATTCATCATCGGCGAAAATGTCGCTATAATTAGGTAAAAGCGTATAACCTCCGTCTGCAATAACTTCGGAAGCTAATGTTTTAGCCTGAGGATAATCTTTTTTATATAAATATACTTTTGCCAATAAGGCTTTTGCTGCATATTTAGATGCTCTTACTTTATTAGTAGCAGGAGGTAGGTAATCTGAAGCGAAAATAAGATCGTTTATAATTTGATTATAGACTTCTTCAACACTATTTCTTGGTACATCTAAATTTCCTGTACCAACCGTTGGTGTGACTTTAATAGGAACTCCTCCAAAATAATTTAATAAATTGAAATGATTTAAAGCTCTAATAAAATACAATTCGGCTAAAGCGACATTCTTTTCTTCTTCTGTCATGTTTGCAATAGATGGGACTTTATCAATCACGTTGTTTGCAACGTTAATTCCATCATAAGCAATACTCCAAATGCCATCTACAGATCCATTTTCTGGCAAAATGCTGTTGTTATCAACTTCTGCATATTCTGTTGCTGTAGCATCAATTGGGTGCGATAAATTATCTGAAGCTAAATCTGAAAATATACTAAACGTTCTTCCGTAATAACTTAGACTTTGAAACGACGCATAAGCTCCTAAAATACCTTTATCTATATCTTCTTTTGTTTTAAAGGCATCTTCTGCTGGTACCGAGTTTTGAGGTTTTACCTCTAGCACCTCACAGGATAAAGCTGTAACTAAAATTAAGGTTATATAAATGATCTTCTTCATGATTTAAAATTTTAAATTAACACCTAAAGTGAATACTTGCGCTTGTGGATAGGTAAAGAAATCTGTTCCTATAACAGAATTATCATCACCTCTATAATTCACTTCTGGATCTAAGCCAGAATAATTGGTAAACGTAAATAAGTTTTGTGCACTTGCATATACTCGCAGACTAGAAAACATGGTTTTTTCCATAATGCTTCTATCTAGCGTATATCCAATAGTTACGTTTTTCACTCTTAAATAAGAACCGTCCTCAATAAATCGAGATGACACACGTTTGTTCTGTGCAGATGCAATAGGATCTGTTGTTGCTCTAGGGATATCAGTAATATCACCTGGTTGCTGCCAACGTCTTGTTATATCTGCAACTTGATTATCTCCACCTTGTAAAGACTCTAAGTATAATCTGGAACCATTAAATACATCGTTCCCATATGATCCTTGTAAGAATATTGAAGCATCAAAACCTTTATAAGTGAACGTATTGGTTATACCATAAATAAAATCGGGATGCGGATTACCTACAATTGTTCTGTCATCTGAAGTAATCTCACCATCAAAATTAGTATCTGCATAAACAATATCTCCTGTTGAAGGATCTACACCTAAAGACTTATAACTATAGAAAATACCAATAGGCTGCCCTTCCATAATTCTATTTCCACCTCGACCAATATCATCAATTGGTTGATTGTTATAAAGTTCTAACACTTTATTTCTGTTACCTGAAATATTGAATTGCGTATTCCATGTAAAATCTTCTCCAATAAAATTTTGTGTTGCTACAGATAACTCAATACCTTTATTTTCTACTTTACCTACATTTTCGGTTATTGAAGAAAACCCTGAACTTGATGGTAAAGGTCTACTTAATAATAAATCGTTGGTCTGTTTGTTGTAGTAATCGGCAGTTAATGTAATTCTGTCTTCAAACAAACCTACATTAATACCAACATTAAATTGTGCTGTACTTTCCCATTTTAAATCTGGGTTAGGAATATTGCTTGGGTAAATTGCTGGCTGACCGTCATAAGAGGTGTTTCCGTATAGCTCTGAAAATAAAAACGGACTGATATCATCGTTTCCTGTAAGTCCATAACTCACTCTTAATTTTAAATCTGAAACAATGTTTTGATCTTGTAAAAAATCTTCTTGTATTACTCTCCACGCTAATGAAGCCGCAGGGAAAAATCCGGTTCTGTTATTCTCACCAAATTTTGTAGAAGTATCAAAACGACCTGTAATAGAAGCAATATATTTATCATCGTAATTATAATTTAATCGCCCTAAATACGACCTTATACCTTCGTCTGACGCATTAGCTGTAGCGGATACAATTGTTGCTGCCGAACTAATATATTCTAAATTATCATCGGCAAAATCTTGACCTCGAATAAAAGACGATCTGTATTGGTATTTTTCAAATGAATAACCAATTAAAGCTTCTAATTTATGTTTATTAAATTTCTTTTTATATTTTAAAAGGTTATTTGATACAATGTTAGACACATTAGAATACGTTTCAAATCCTAAACCATTATACTTTGCTCCTTGAACTGTTTTTGTAGATTCATAAGCATGTTCTCTAAAATTTAAAAAATCTACTCCCCATTTTGTGGTAAAAGTTAAATCCTCAATAATATCCCAATCTAAATACACATTAGAGTTCGTTCTGTATGAAAAATTTTGATTGATGGCTTCGTTTGCAATTGACACGGCATTAGAATAAGGTCCACTTTGGTTATAAGAACCATCTTCGTTATAAACCGAATAAATGGCAGGAGTAGAAATACCGTTTGGTAATGGACCATGTAAGGTTTGATCGCTTTCAACTCGATTTGTTTTAGCATGTGTTAAACCTATACTTGTTCCTATTTTAACTTTATCTGACAATTGATGATCGACATTAACACGTGCATTAACACGTTGATAATCTGTTCCTATTAAAATGCCTTCCTGTTCTAAATATGTTCCGCTAATAAAATATTGTGTTTTTTCGGAACCTCCTCTTGCAGAAGCTTCATAACTATTAATAGAAGCTGTTCTAAAAATAACGTCTTGCCAATCGGTATCTATAGTGTTATTAGCTATATCTTCTGGAGTAAAAACAGTTGTTCCAGCCAAATCGTTTCTGTATTCCATCCATTCTCTAGCGTTTAGCATATCTAATTTATTCCATGCTTGTTGCACGCCAGAATATACATTAACACTAACTACAGATTTTTGTTCCTTACCACGTTTTGTAGTAATTAATACAATACCATTAGACCCTCTAGCTCCGTAAATAGCAGTTGCAGACGCATCTTTTAAAACACTTATAGATTCAATATCACTTGGGTTTAAATCTGAAAGCGCACTTGCCCCTTGACCAGAATAACCAATACGACCAAAATCTCCTGAAGTTACGGGAATACCATCAATAATATAAAGTGGTTGATTAGAGCCACTTATTGAACTCAATCCACGAATTCTTACCGACATTTCTCCGCCTGGTGTTCCTGAGTTTTGTTGCACTTGTACACCTGCGGCCTGACCTTGAAGAAGACCATCTACAGAAGGAATTGGTAAATCCTTAACTGAACTGGATTTAATAGAAGACACGGCATCACTCAATAATGATTTTTGTTCTGAACCATAGCCAATAATAACAATCTCATCTAGGGCAGCACTATCAGCTATCATTTTTACCTCAACTGTGGTTTTATCGGTAATATCAATTTCTTGAGTAGCAAAACCCAAATACGAAATCACAATAGTTGTTGTGTTTTCTGAAACTGTTAAACTAAAATGACCATCAAAATCTGTAGCAACACCAATATTTGTGCCTTTGACTTGAACTGTAGCTCCCATTAAAGGATTACCAGTATCGTCAAGAACTTTACCTGTAATGGTTTTTTCTTGTTGGTTTGTTTTTATGTGACGTCCTTGGTCTAAGCTACTAAGATTTTCCTTAACAACTATTTGTCTGTCGTTTACTTTATAAGTAAGATTGGTACCTTTAAGTGCTGAATCTAAAATGGTAGTAACAGATGCATTTTTCACATTTAAGGTCACATTATATTTTAGAACATTGTCTTTGTAAAAAAATATAAATTCACTTTTACTCTGTATATCCCTAAATAGTTCCTCTAACGTTACGTTCTTTACGTTTACATCTATTTTTGTCTGTGCAATTGTAGTATTTGCAAAAGCAGAACTCAGACCAATGGTTATTAATAGTAGAAAGACTCTCATAATATTTACCAAATTGTATCTTAAAGATTTTACGCTTCGCAAAGCATAAAGGTTCTCGTTTTTATTCATAATTTTGTTTTAGTGGTTAATATTGCTGTTTAATACAGTTGTATTGATTTTTTTAGCTAGAGGATGTTGGCGCATCTTCTAGTTTTTTTGGTTCGGTTTTACTTCAAATCGTTTGGTTTTTAGTTAATTATTAGTTTTTTATTGGTTGTTAATTGATAATTGAATTGAGAAGATTCTGCTTCTTTAATGATTTGCATTACATGTTCTAAATCTTGATTCACATCTAAATATCCCGAAAATGTTTGGTTCGCTAAGTCTTTATCAGTGATAGAAATTTCAACATTGTAATAACGCGACAGCTTTTTCATTATCGTTTTTAAAGCATCATTTTTAAAGATAAAAACACCATCTCGCCAAGAAAAATAAGTTTCGACATCTACTGTTTCAGTATGAATCGTTTTTGCTTCTTTATGATAGGTAGCCAGTGTATTTGGTGTAATTTTTAATTCACTTTGAGAATACAACAAATTAGTATTCTTATAATGAAGATTTATACTTCCACTTTTAAGTATGGTAAAAACAGCATCATCATCGTCATAATTACTCACGTTAAAAACGGTTCCTAAAACTTCAATATCTTGATTTTTTGATTTTACAATAAAAGGTTGATGCTTATTATGTGTTACATCAAAAATTGCTTCACCCTCAAGGTATACCTCTCTATTTCCCTTTAAAAATGTTGCAGGAAATATTAATTTAGAACCAGAGTTAATCCACACTTTAGTGCCGTCAGACAATACAATTTCTGAGCGTTTTCCGTAAGGCACAATTAGAGTATTGAAGACCATTTCTTTTGATTCTTCAAGTTTTTGATTTACAGATTTTGATTTTCCAATGGCTACATTTTCACCATTATTAGAATAAGTTATTTCTAAATTTTCATCTGTAATTTCAATGTTTTTATTGTCGTTTAATATCAGTTGTACTTCATTAGTCTGATGATCACTTATTGAAGAATTAACGAAACTTTCAATTGGTGAATCCGTTTGATTTTGATGATTAAAAATACCTATAGAAACTAACAACAGTATTGACGCAGCTGCAAAACGAAAGGCATACTTTTTTATACGTCTTTTTTGAGCATAAGTGTACACCGAACGTTCTATTCTGTGCTTTAATTTAGATTTCTCTTCCTTAGAAATCTGACTAAAATTGATATTAGATTTATTATCTTTCATTCTCTTGTATGACTTATTGAGGCTGAAGCTATCATTGAATATTTTATAAATATTTAGAGCTTCTTTACCTTAATAAGTAGAGAATAGGCAATCCATAGACAAAAAAATATAAGAAATTTTAAAAAAATGTTTTAAGAAGACAAAACACCCCAACTAACATACTCTTTCTTAGCGTTTTAATCGCTCTATACACTAAGGTTCGTGAAGTTTGAACTGAAACATTCATAATTTGAGCAATCTCTTCGTAATTGCGTTCTTCTGTAAATCTTAGAAACAAGCCTTTACGTTGTTTTTTACTAAGTGAATTTATAGCTTTAGATAATTTATAGGTTTGCTCGTTATTAAATTCTGTTTCTATAATTTCTTCTTCAATAGAGTTTGAATATTTATTGATATACACATCATCATTAAACATAAAAGCCTGATCTAAAAGCTCTCCTTTTAAAGAACTTATAATTTGATTTTTTAACGATCTAAACAAATAATACTTTACCTGATCTGTATTGGCTAAATTTTTTCTGTACTTATAAAGATTTAAAAACACATCGTGAATACTATCCATTACAACAGTCTTATCTGCACAAAACTGCACACCATAACTAAATAACTCATCAATAAACAAGTCGTACAAACCTCCTAGAGCATCAATATCACCATCTTTAAGCTGTGCCCACAATATAAGGTCGGTATCTTTATTTAATTTCAATATTAAGTAAGCTTTATTGGGTTAAAAAGTTGTGTTTTCATTAAAATTATAAAGTTTCAATTATAAATCAAAGATTTTACAATAACTGCCATTTTCAATTGACGACTTAAACTCTAAAACATTGAAGGTATTCTATTTTAAAGAAGTACAAATAAAAAATTATTAAAATATCAACTAACGGAAGAGTTCTGTCACACAAATTTGAAAAAATTTATCTAAAAAAAGTCCAAAACCAATAATCTATACGTATATAACACAGATGCGCGTCGAAAAAATCGGCAAATTATATTATTAATTCGCTTAAATTGCTATTTTCGTGCATTAACATAAATTAACACTAAAACTATTAAAATGAAAAAAGTTGTATTAAGTTTAGCACTTGTTGCTGTATTAGGATTGTCATTTACATCTTGTAGAGAAACTGCTGATAAAGCTGAAGACGCAGTAGAAAACGCTGCTGACGCTACAGGAGATGCATTAGAAGATGCTGGTGACGCAATTGAAGATGCTGTTGATGATGCTGGTGACGCTTTAGAAGATGCCGGTGATGCTATAGAAGATGGCGTGAACGACGCTACAGACGCTGCAGGTGATGCCGTAGACAACGCTACAGATGCCGCAGGTAATGCAGTAGATAGCGCAAAAGATGCTGCTGGTGATGCTGCTGACAGCGTTAAAGATGCTGCTAAAGACGCCGTTGATGGTGCTAAAGAAGCTGGTGCAAACGCAGTTGACAAAGCTAAAAAGACTGGTACTGATGCTGTAAACAAAGCTGCAGATAAAATTAAAGGAAACTAATATCCTTTTAAACCCATAAGAAGAGCCTGATAAAAATCAGGCTTTTTTTGTGCCTTATTTTGAAATTTACTTTGTAGACTCGCTTAATTTAAGTTCGCTTGGAACAACAATAGTCTGCGTTTTAAGAGTTTGATCTTTAACGCTATCTATTAACAACTTAATAGACATTTCTCCAATTTTATGTGCTTTTTGATGAATAATTGAAATTTTAGGACTTGATAATAACTGGGTGTGGTCATAACCAAATCCCACTACAGATAAATCTTTTGGAATTTCTTTCCCCAATCTTTTAGCCATATTAATTGCTACAATCCCAGTAATATGATCTATAGACAGAATAGCATCTATAGATGTATTATCCTTTAAATATGCATATATTTTCTTTTCAACCTCAATATCAACGGCGTTATCTAACTTTAAAATATTAGGTGTTAACTTATAATCCTCTAAAGCTTTTGAGTACCCACTTATTCTGAGCTGACCAACACTAAGTTCTTCTATGTTACTAACCAAAAGAATGTTTTTACGTTTTTCGTTAACTATTAAATGTTTAGTAGCTTCATATACCGATTGAAAATCATCTACAATTACCTTATTACATTCAATATCATTAACCACCCGATCAAACATTAAAACAGGAATCTTACTTTTTATAATAGCTTCTATATGATCTGTCTGATTTTTTACTTGACTTTCTCTTGCTACAGCAACTATAAATCCATCAACACTTCCGTTTGACAATAAGCTAAGGCTTCGTTTTTCTTTATGTAAGGTTTCATTAGAAAGACAAACGATAATATCATAATTATTATTTGTTGCTGCCATTTCAATACCATGTAAAACTTCAGCAAAAAAAGGATTTGTAACTGTTGGAAGTATTACACCTATTGTTTTAGATGTATTATTTTTAAGCTGTTGTGCTATTCTATTGGGCTTGTAATTAAGTTTCGTTGCCAATTCCTTAACACGTATTCTTGTTTTTTCACTAATTTCATGACTATCATTTAACGCCTTTGAAACCGTAGATACGGAAATATTTAAAAGTGCTGCTAATTCTTTGAGTGTTGTCATAAATAGTTCTATTTTAAAAGAAAAAGGTATAACCAAAATACTCTTTTTCAAAATTTATTTTGCAATAGAGGCAAATCAAGATTGTTTTTGGCTATTTTTTAAAACAAAAAAAGTCGAAACTTTCGTTTCGACTTTTCATCTGTACTGAAGACGGGACTTGAACCCGTACGTCCTAATGGACATTGGATTTTAAGTCCAACGTGTCTACCAATTCCACCACTTCAGCATCTTGATTACAGACTGTAATCAAATTGGTATTTTATATCATCAGAGCGAAAGATGGGATTTGAACCCACGACCTCCACCTTGGCAAGGTGATGCTCTACCCCTGAGCTACTTTCGCAATTTTTAAATGAACTTTTTCGCTTCAAAAGCGGATGCAAATTTAAAATTTAAATTCTAAATGCAAAGCCTTTTTTGAAAATTTTTTATTTTTTTTTACGCTTGCTTTTTCTTTAGCAACATTCGCTTAATTTCATTGAGTTTCATTAAGGCTTCAACAGGTGTTAATGTATCAATATCTGTATGCAAAATTTCATCCTTAATCTCCACTAAAAGAGGATCATCGAGATTAAAGAAACTTAATTGCAAATCGTCTTTAATACTTTTTACCTTATCCGTGAGCTCTTCACTTGAGTGTGACTTCTCTAATTTAGATAAAATTTTATTGGCACGTCTAATGACTTGTTGAGGCATTCCTGCCATTTTTGCCACATGAATTCCAAAACTATGTTCGCTTCCTCCTTCAACCAATTTTCTAACAAAAAGTACATTGTCTTCTAATTCTTTTACTGCAACGTTGAAATTTTTAATGCGACCAAACGTTTCTGTCATTTCATTTAACTCGTGATAATGCGTTGCAAAAAGTGTTTTAGGCTTAGACGGATGCTCATGTAAGTATTCGCTAATAGCCCAAGCGATAGAAATACCATCATAGGTACTTGTTCCTCTTCCTATTTCATCTAACAACACCAAACTACGATCCGAAATATTATTCAGAATAGAAGCCGTTTCATTCATTTCTACCATAAAGGTAGATTCTCCCATTGAAATATTATCACTAGCTCCTACGCGCGTAAAAATCTTATCTACCAAACCAATTCTAGCTTCGCCTGCTGGCACAAAACTTCCTATCTGCGCCAATAGCACAATTAAAGCCGTTTGTCTTAAAATAGCCGATTTACCCGACATATTAGGCCCCGTAATCATAATGATTTGCTGAGACGCTCTATCTAAAAATAAATCATTAGCAATATATGGCTCACCTATTGGCAATTGTTTTTCAATAACTGGATGACGACCATCTTTTATTTCTAAATCGTAGCTGTCATCAATTTGTGGGTACACATATTTATTAGACTTAGCTAAACTTGCAAAACCACATAAACAGTCTAATTGCCCAATAAGTTGCGCATTTTGCTGCACCGAAATAATAAATTGATGCATCCACGTTACTAAATCGGCAAATAATTGTTGTTCAATAGCCAAGATGCGTTCTTCTGCGCCTAAAATCTTTGCCTCGTATTCTTTAAGCTCTTCTGTAATGTAACGTTCAGCATTTACTAAGGTTTGCTTACGAATCCATTCTTCTGGAACTTTATCTTTATGCGAATTTCTAACTTCAATATAATAGCCAAAAACATTGTTTGACGCTATTTTTAAAGAGGTAATACCTGTACGCTCACTTTCGCGCTTCAGCATATTATCTAAATAGGTTTTTCCTGATTGGGATAAACCTCTCAACTCATCTAACTCTTCAGAAAAACCTGCAGCAATTGAACTTCCTTTTAAAATGTTTACTGGTGCCTCTTCGTTTAAAGTCTCCTTTATTTTTTCACGTAATAAATCGCAGCGATGTAAATTATCTCCTAATACCTTTAAAGCTTCGTTCTCACAAGTTTCAGCAACCGATTTAATAGGCACAATAGCATCTAAAGAATTTTTAAGCTGAATCACTTCTCGCGGACTCACTTTAGTCGTTGCTATTTTTGAAATAAGACGTTCAATATCTCCTATATGCTTTATTTGACCTTGAATATCTTGAAGTACGGTTTCATTTTCTAACAAATACTTCACCACTTCATGGCGTTGCTTTATTTTTTCAGCATGTTTTAAAGGCAATGCCAACCAACGTTTTAAGGTTCGTCCTCCCATTGCCGAAATCGTTTTATCAATAATATTGATTAACGTCACCGCATTGGCATTAGTAGAATTATAAAGCTCTAGATTTCTAATGGTAAATTTATCCATCCAGACATAGTCATCTGTTGCAATTCTAGAAATGGTTGCAATATGCTCTAACTTATTATGACGTGTTTCACTTAAATAATGAAGTACAACTCCTGAAGCAATAATCCCTTCATACAAATCTTCAATACCAAATCCTTTTAAGGTCTTCGTATTAAAATGTTTGGTTAATGTTTCATTGGCATAATCGGCTTGAAACACCCAATCTTCCAAATAAAAGGTATGAAAATCGTTTCCAAAAGTTTCAGAAAATACTTTTCGACTTTGTTTGGAAATTAAAACCTCACTTGGATTAAAATTCTGAAGTAGCTTATCAATGTATTCTGCATTACCTTGAGAGGTTAAAAACTCTCCTGTTGAAATATCTAAAAACGATATACCTATACGTTGTTTTTCAAAATAAACAGCTGCTAAAAAGTTATTAGACTTAGAATGTAGAATATCATCATTAAAGGCTACACCTGGCGTCACCAACTCTGTAACTCCCCGTTTTACAATGGTCTTAGTTTGTTTTGGATCTTCTAATTGGTCGCAAATTGCAACACGCTCTCCTGCCTTAACTAATTTTGGCAAATACGTATTTAAAGAATGATGTGGAAAACCAGCTAATTCTGTTTCGCTTTCGCTACCTGCACCACGTTTGGTTAAAATAATATCTAAAATCTTTGATGCTTTTACAGCGTCACTACCAAAAGTTTCGTAAAAATCGCCTACTCTAAACAGTAAAAGTGCATCAGGATATTTAACCTTGATGGCATTATACTGTTTCATTAATGGTGTTACTTTTTTTGCCTTTTTAGCCAATGGTAATCGCGTTTTAAATTATACTTTTGTACTGAATTATTTCAGAATTGCAAGTTTGCTAAATTACTTATATTTTGAGGTTTATTGAAGCTCAAAAACTAGAAGTTATTTACAAGTGTTGATAACGGCGTGCCAACTGACCTAGCTGGTTTTAAAAACTTTATTGGTCTCGTAGAATAAAAAAACACCCCTAAAGGGAACTATTGTTAAAAATATCTTTCAGATTTTTTTAACCGCAACAGCGAGACTGCCCCCTCAAAGGGACTTTAGGGGTGTTTCAAAATTTAATTAAAAAAATTAAGTACAGTTGAAAAGAAAACTAAAAAACGAAGAATTAGATAGACTAGACGTTTCAGAATTTAAAGACGCTAAAAAGACGCCTATCATTATTATTTTAGATAATATTAGAAGTCTTAACAATATCGGTTCTGTATTTAGAACTAGCGATGCTTTTTTAATTGAGAAAATTTATCTCTGTGGCATCACCGCACAGCCGCCGCATAACGACATTAGAAAAACTGCTTTAGGAAGTACTGAAACTGTAGATTGGGCATATGCAGAACACACTATAGATGTTATTGAAAAATTAAAAGTAGAAAACGTAAACATCTGTTCTATTGAACAAGCCGAAAACGCAACTATGCTCAATGATTTTAAACCTCAACCTAATGAAAAATACGCCTTTGTATTTGGTAATGAAGTAAAAGGTGTTGACCAAAACGTAGTTGACGCTAGTGATCTGGTGATTGAAATTCCGCAATATGGCACCAAGCACTCCTTAAATATTTCGGTGAGTTGTGGTGTTGTAATTTGGGATGTGTTCAGTAAATTAAAAGCGCTGTAATAATTGAAACCAAAAACACCTTGGCCCACAAAAGATGCCATGCAGCAAGTCTATGACCTGCATCTTTGGGGTGGAAAAGACTTTGACTTTTACTCAGGTGATGGCTCTCATAACATTAAAATTATTGAACCCTACCTACATAGTGTTTCTACGTTTTTAAAATCGCATAACAACTCTCTTACTGTTTGCGATTTAGGTTGTGGTGATTTTAATATTGGAAAGCAACTCATTAATTACACTAAAAAGTATATTGGAATTGATATCGTTGAAAATTTAATTGAAAGAAACAAAACCCTATTTAAAGCCGAAAATTTAGAATTTCATTGCCTTAATATTGTTGAAGATGAATTACCAAAAACCGACTGTGTTATTTTAAGACAGGTGTTACAACACTTATCTAATACTGAAATTCAAAAAATCATTAAAAAACTCTCACATTATAAATATCTGATTCTGACAGAACACTTACCCGTTGGAAATTTCACACCTAACATAGATATTATTTCAGGACAAGGTATTAGGATTAAAAAAAATAGTGGTGTTAATCTACTGGAAGCTCCTTTTAATTTAAAAATTGTTGAAGCACAAAAACTTTCACAAATTACTTTAGATAACAATAAAGGTATAATTAAGACTACGCTTTATAGACTATAAGAAGTTCCACACCAAACAAAACTAAGAACAACAGAACCAACGGCCTACTACTTACTGCTTACTGCTTACTGCTTACTGAAGACTCATTAATCTCTCCCAACAGCCACAAATAATCCGCACGATGCTTAACAAAATCCTTATCTGAAACATCAATGATTTTCACATTCATATCAGGTTGACTTTTTAAAAACTCAAGATAACCTGTATTTATTTTTTCTAGATAATCGTCTTTGATATCCTTTTCGTAATTACGGCCTCGTTTTTTAATATTAGCCTGTAAACGTTCAGTATTTTGATATAAGTAAACGTACAAATCGGGCTTTGCAATATCTTTGTAAACTTGATAAAACAGTTTACGATATAAACGAAATTCATCTTCTGGCAAGGTTACTTTAGAGAAAATAAGCGACTTATTTACATCATAATCACTAACCATAAAATCCTTAAACAAATCTAATTGTGATAAATCATCACTAATTTGTTGATAACGGTCTGCCAAAAAAGACATTTCCAAGGTAAAGGCATAACGTTCTGGCTCTTTGTAGAATTTTGGTAAAAACGGATTATCAGCAAAACGCTCTAATATTAGTTTAGCATTAAAGTCTTTAGAAATTTTATTAGCCAAACTTGTTTTTCCGGCTCCAATATTACCTTCAATTGCTAAATAATTATAATTATTAAAGGTGTAAACTTTCCTTGGATTCTTTAGCCAAATATTAACGTGTTCTATCTCTGAATTATCTACACACTGACCTAATAATGCTTCGATTGAAGTATTTAAAACCGGATGCTTAAAATCTTTAGCGATATCAAGCAGTGGCTGTAAAACAAATGTACGATGTTGTAATTGTGGATGCGGAATGATTAAGTTTTTTTCTTCAAGAATTTCGTCTTCAAAAAACAGAATATCTAAATCTATTTCGCGAGATTCATAACCACTGGTAGTTTTAGCAGCTCTACCCAACTCAAGTTCAATCTCTTGTAATAATTTTAAGACGCTCTTAGGCCTTAATTCTGTTTCAACCGTAATACAGGCATTAAAAAAATCGTCACCTTCAAAACCAAAAGCTGGCGTTTTATATACTTTAGATATCTTTTTAACCGCACCAATACGTTCAAAAATAGCATCAATAGCAGATTGCAAATACTGCAATTTATTGCCTTTGTTACTCCCTAATGCTATATGGATGGTTTTAGTTGGTTTCATCGAAGCAACAAAATAACTAAAACAAATTTTATTACTTTAGCTTTACCTAAACTATTTATTAACCATTTTTAATGTCATTAAAAGACAAGCTTTTAGCCCAACGTATTTACTTCTTACTTGGAGGACTTTTTATCACTTCGCTCGTCGTATCAAACCTAATATTTCAAAAATTCTTTTATTGGCATCCTCTTGATGTTGAGATTTTTGGTTCTAAATTATTTGAGATTTCTGTTGGTATTTTACCCTATCCCATTACATTTTTAATTACAGATTTAATTAGTGAGATTTATGGTAAAAAACGTGCTAACGACATTGTAGTGGTTGGTATTTTTGCTTCACTATTTTCCTTATTAATTATCTATACAGCGTCAAGTGTACCTGCTACAAATTGGTCTTATGTTAATGACACCATATTTAACAAAGTCTTTGGGAACACGTCGCTTGCTGTTTTTGCTAGTATGGTGACCTATTTATTTGCTCAGTTTGTAGATATTCAAATCTATCATTTCTGGAAACGATTAACCAAAGGCAAACACCTTTGGTTACGTAATAATTTCTCGACATGGTTTTCTCAATTTATAGACACCTTTACTATTGTGTTTTTACTCTGTTCATTTGGTATTATAGATTGGGCAAATTTTCCAGGATTACTCATTAGCGGCTTTATTTTCAAAGTGTTAATCGCATTATTAGACACGCCTTTTTTATATTTAGGCGTCTATTTATTCAGAAAGCGTTTTAAGCTAAAGGTAAATGAGGAAATAAATTTATTATAACCGCTAAACAAAACATTAAAATCTTCTTAAACTTACTGTAATTAGCAACTTTTATACGGAATTTTGCGTATATAACTAAAGAAGCTATTTAAAACTTACAAATACTAATTATGAAGAAAGTCCTCAAAATTGTCGGAATCATTTTACTACTTCTTATTGCGATTCTTATTGCAATACCTTTTGTCTTAGAGTCTAAAATAGATACCATTGTTCAAAACTATGCTGATGAAAACTTAAATGCCGAACTAACTTTTGACGATATTAGCCTAAGCCTTATCAGTAGTTTTCCTAAAGCCGAAATTAGTGTAGACAATTTAAAAATCACCAACCGTGCTCCTTTTGAAGGAGAAACCTTAGCTACAGCAAAATCATTGTCTTTTGAAATGGGAGTTATGCAATTATTGAAAGGCACGGAAGAACCTCTAGAGGTTAATGAAATAATAGCCAACGAGCTACTTCTTATTTTAAAAACCAATAACACTGGTGCTGTAAATTATGACATTGTAAAGGAAAGTGAAACAGATGCGGCACCTGTAGACACCGAAGCTTCAAGCGGTTTTAGTTTTGATATTGACAACTACGAACTTAACAACAGTGCTTTTACCTATATTGATGACACATCTAATATGGCATTTTACCTTACAGAAATTAACCATAAAGGAACAGGTATATTTTCTGGAGGCAAGTCGGAACTAGACACAAACACAGAAGCTAATGTCACCTTTGCTATGGACAGCACTGAATACTTAAGCAATAATAGCATTAAGCTAGACGCACTCATCGATTTAGATTTAGATCAACAGAAATACACCTTCAAAGAAAACAAAGCCTACATCAATGCCTTACCTTTAGAATTTGATGGTTTTGTGCAGTTGGTTGAAGCTGGACAACAAATTGACATTACGTTTAAAAACCCTGAAGCATCCTTCAAAGATTTTTTAGCTGTTATTCCTAAAGCTTATGCTAAGGATATTGAAAACGTAAGCACTACTGGGAATTTTACCGTAAACGGAATTGTTAAAGGATTAGTTTCAGAAGAAACAATACCAACCTTAGATATTAATTTAAATTCCAGTAATGCATCATTCAAATTTCCTGACCTCCCCAAAAGCGTCCGAAATATTGCGATTGACGCTTCGGTAAAAAACACAACAGGCAATGTAGACGACACATTTGTAAACATTAATAAACTAAATTTTCAAATTGATGAAGATGTATTTAAATCTGAAGCTTCTATTAAAAACCTCACAAAAAACATATTGGTTGCTGCCAAATTAGATGGTGTTTTAAATTTAGCAAACATCACTAAAGCTTACCCTATTGAATTAGAGAATGAACTTAGCGGTATCTTAAAAGGAAATGTCAGCACTTCTTTTGATATGAACGCCATTGAAACAAATGCTTACCAACGCATTAAAAATGTTGGTAGCGTTTCGTTATCTAATTTTGTATTTTCTTCTGAGGACATTGTAAATCCGATACAAATCAATAAAGCAGATTTAACATTTAAACCAGGAACTGTAAGCTTAAATAGTTTTGATGCTTTAACGGGACAGAGTGATTTTTCAGCTACAGGAACTATTACCAATTTACTAGGTTTTCTTTTAAGCGATAAAAAATTAGAAGGTAACTTTAATGTTAATTCTAATACGTTTGTCATTTCAGATTTTATGGTAGAAGATGAAACAGCTAGTGAAACCTCTAATAAAACAACCTCTGAAACAGAATCTCTTAAAATTCCTGCATTTTTAGATTGCACTATTACAGCCAATGCTAAAACAGTAATTTATGACAATCTAAATCTAAAAAACGTAAAAGGGCAACTATTAATTAAAGACCAAAATGCAAATTTAAAAAATATGACCACAGATATTTTTAACGGTCAATTAGGGATTTCTGGTAATGTATCTACTAAATCTGCAAAGCCAAGTTTTGATATGAAATTAGGCATGCAAAACTTTGACATATCACAATCCTTCAAAGATTTAGAAATGCTAAAAGCCTTGGCACCAATTGCTAATGTATTGCAAGGAAAATTAAATTCTACCATTGATGTTAGCGGTTTTTTAGACGAAAGCTTCTCTCCAGATTTAACAACAATGTCTGGTAATGCTTTGGCTGAAATTTTAACAGATAAAGTAGATACAAGCAACAGTCCTTTACTAACAAGCTTAGATAGCAAATTAGATTTTATTGATTTTAACAAACTAGATTTAAAAGACATTAAAACGAATTTAAGTTTTGAAAACGGACAGGTTTCTGTAAAACCATTCACTATTAATTATAAAGACATTCCTATTGAAGTCTCTGGTTCTCATAGCTTTTCAAATACAATGAATTACAGTGCTGTTTTACAAGTACCAGCTAAGTATTTAGGAAGTGAAGTCAATCGTTTGATTGGAAAAATTAATGACAATGAAGTCAATAATCTAACGGTTCCAATAACAGCTAGTATTGGTGGCACATTTGCAAGCCCTAATATTAAAACCGATTTAACATCTGGTGTTACCAACTTAACCAATCAATTAATTGAAATTGAAAAACAAAAATTAATAGGAAAAGGAAAAGATAAGGTTACAGATTTATTAGGAGGCCTTTTAGGAGGAAACTCAACACCTACAAAAACCGATTCTACATCAACAAAAGAAGATACAACAAAGTCATCTACTGAAGACAAAGTTAAAGAAGGAGTAGGCAATATTTTGGGCGGACTATTAGGCGGAAAGAAAAAAACGAGTAACAAAAAAGCGACAGATTCAACCAAAAATTAACCGTTCAACGGTTAAAATAGCTATTTCTCGTTAAAACCTGTTAATAATAACCTAATTGTTTGGAATTCTTAATTATTAGATTACATTAAAGGTTCACTAAATTTTAAAAGGATATATGAGGCAGTTAAAAATCACCAAGCAGGTTACCAACAGAGAAGACAAATCTTTAGATAAATATTTACAAGATATAAGTAAAATTCCGTTGATTACTGCTGATGAAGAAGTGGAATTAGCACAGCTTATTAAAAAAGGTGATCAAGCAGCTTTAGACAAACTAACTACAGCCAATCTTAGGTTTGTGGTTTCAGTTGCTAAACAATACCAGAATCAAGGTTTAAAATTACCAGATTTAATTAATGAAGGTAATGCTGGTTTAGTAAAAGCCGCAAAGCGTTTTGATGAAACAAGAGGTTTTAAATTTATTTCTTATGCTGTATGGTGGATTAGACAAGCGATATTACAAGCATTAGCAGAGCAATCGCGTATTGTAAGATTACCATTAAATAAAATTGGCACAATTAATAAGATTAATAAAGCTTTCTCTCATTTAGAACAGCTTCACCAAAGGCCTCCAAATGCAGAAGAAGTTGCTCGCGAATTGGATATTAGTGTTCGTGAAGTAAAGCAATCTATGAAAAACTCTGGTCGTCACCTCTCAATGGATGCTCCATTAAAAGATGGAGAAACATTTAGCTTATATGATGTCGTAAGTTCTGGTGAATCACCAAGACCTGATAGAGATTTAATGAAAGAGTCTTTAAACACAGAAGTTGAACGTGCTCTAGAAACACTTACTCAAAAGGAAAGTGATGTGATTCGTTTAAATTTTGGAATCGGAGATCAACCACCAATGACCCTTGAAGAAATTGGAAGTATTTACGATTTAACACGTGAACGTGTAAGACAAATTAGAGAAAAAGGTATTAGAAGATTAAGACATGCAAGTAAGAGTAAAATCTTAAAAACATACCTAGGTTAAAAATAAATATCTAAAACGTTGAATTAATTTTTTATTTTCAAATAGTTAGCATATATTTGCCGACCATTTGCAAGAATTAGTTAACAAAAATATATCGATAAATGATTAAAATCGAAATCAAAGAAGGAGAAAATATAGAACGTGCACTTAAGCGTTACAAGCGTAAACACAGAAATGTGCAAATTATGCAAAACCTTAGAGAATCTCGTTATTTCACTAAACCTTCTGTAAAAAGAAGAAGAGAGATTCAGAAAGCTGAATACATCCAAGGTTTGAGAGACGCTGAAGATATATAGATATATATTTCTATAAGATAATATTAAAGAGTAGCATAATGCTGCTCTTTTTTTATGCCATAAATCCTGCATATCTTAATTTTTCATTTTATCTTAAAGCCTTATATAACTTATAATATAAAACTAAATTATGCCAATTATAAAACCTGTTAAAGGAAAACATCCACAAATTCCAAAAGATTGCTACGTAGCAGAAAATGCAACTATTGCTGGAGAAGTTTCTATGGGAAAAGAATGTAGCGTATGGTTTAACGCCGTAATCCGAGGTGATGTACATTTTATAAAAATGGGCAACAAGGTAAATATACAAGATGGCGCAGTGATTCATGCAACATATAAAAAATCACCAACAACCATTGGTAATAATGTATCTATAGGTCATAATGCCATAGTGCATGGTTGTACTATAAAAGATAATGTGCTTATTGGTATGGGAAGTATTATTATGGACGATTGTATTGTTGAAAGCAATAGTATTGTCGCTGCAGGTGCTGTATTAACTAAAAATACCATTGTAGAATCTGGAAGCATCTATGCTGGAGTACCTGCAAAAAAAGTAAAGGACATTAGCAAAGAATTAATTTCAGGTGAAATTGATAGAATCGCTAATAACTATGTAGAATATTCAAGTTGGTTTAAGGAGTAATTTTGAGCATCTAAAAAGCTGAACACCTTATCTATATTAAACTTCTCGTTTTAAGCGTTCAATTAAGCCTTCAACATTTGAAATCTCTTTTAAGACATCTGGATTTAAAACCGTTGTTAGCTCATAACCTTCTAACTTAAGAATGGTTGGATACATCATTTTTACACTAGGAAATTTTGCTTCAAACTCATCTTTATGATAAAATTCCATTTTAAAATGATTTTCTGACCTAAAGTTCTTCCAAATTGTATTTTCTGTAAATGCATCATGTGTCAAGGCACACAAACTACATTTATAGGTTGAAGGACTAAAAAGCTTATGTCCTGCATCGAACAATGCATTTAACGCCCCTGATTTAGCATTATAAACAAATAGTAATTTCATAATAGATTAGTATACTTTAAAAAAGAAACCTTACTAAAAATCTAAATAAGTCGCATTAAATTGTTGATCTAAAATTGAATTTAAAACTGCCACATTACCGTTAGAAAATAAATGTATCGTTGGATTTAACTCAGAATTGTTTAATAAATTTTTATCCGATAAAATTATTTGTGTCTGTTTTGCTACCGCCAAACCCGAATCAATAATTTTTATATGCTCTGGAAGCATTTTAGTGAGCATAGGAATAAGGTACGGGTAATGTGTACAGCCTAGAACCAAATAATCAATATTTTGCTCTAACATCGGTTTTAAATAGGCCTCTAGCAATACCTGCATTTCAATCGAGTTTAGCCTACCAGATTCTATTAATGGCACAATACCTTCACCTACTTGCTCAATCACTTTTATACTATTAGTATATAAATCTGTTGTTTGGTGAAAAAGTTGACTACTTAAAGTTCCTTTTGTTGCTAAAATACCTATGACCTTAGTTTTAGTATTTAGAGCTGCTGGCTTTATTGCCGGTTCTATACCAATAAAAGGAATGCTGTAGTTTTTTCTTAGATAAGAAATGGCATTTGTTGTAGCAGTATTACAAGCCACAATAATGATTTTACAACCTTTACTTATAAGATATTCGGTATTTTTAATACTTAGCTTGAGAATGTCTTGGCTTGTTTTATTCCCGTAAGGTGCATTTTTACTATCGGCTAAATAGATGTAATTTTCATTTGGTAAAAGCGTATAAATCTCCTTGAAGATAGATGTACCTCCAATACCCGAATCAAATATACCTATGCTTTTTTTACTCATGTATACAAAAATAAAAAGTCGCTTATTAATAAGCGACTTTCTAAATGTTTATTTTTTTTTAATTAGGATTACATTCCTAATTGTTTTTTAACATCTGCCATAAGGTCTTTACCATCTGCTACAATTAACATTGCAGAATCTACAACATATTGAAATCCTTGTGCTTTAGCCACAGCTTTAATCGCATTGTCTGCTTTTTCAACGATAGGCTTTAAAAGATTAAATTCTTTTTCTTGTAAGCTTTTTTGAGCTTGTTGTTGGTATTCTCCTAAGCTCTGCTTGATACCTTCAACCTCTTGCATACGTGCTTGATTCTCTTCATTAGTCTTTGTAGGCTCTTCCGCTGTATATTGCTTTAATTTTTTGTCTAACTCTTTAAGTGAATTTTGAATTTCAGCTTCATAAGTTTTACCCATCTTTTCAATATCTATCTGTGCTTGTGTATAAGCTGGCATAGATTTAATTAATTCTTGCTTATTAATATGAGCAATTTGACTTTGAGCAGCTGTAAGACTTGTAGCTCCTATAAAAAGTACCGATGCAAATAATAAAGTTTTTAAATGTTTCATTTTTCTAAATTGTATTTGTGTGTTATAAATTATTAATTGTTTACTTCTAGTTATCTCCGTTTTTCTTGGATTTAGCGATAGAATCTAGTCTTTTTACTTGTCTTTCTCGCTCTTCACGTGCTTTTTTACGTTCTTCTAAAATTTTATTTTTTCTATCTGCTAAAGCTTTCTGACGTGCTTCTCTTTCTTTTATTTTATTAAGACGTTGGGCTTCTGCTATTTCCGCTGCTGTTTTAGGCTTTTTAGAGCTTATTGAGTCTTTTTTAACAGCACCTTTAGCTTTTGTACTATCTGTTTTCACAATTGGTCTCGCACTTGCTGTAGAATCTTTTGCTGTAGCTTTATCAGAAGTAGAAGCAGATTTATTATTTCTTGCCTCTATGGCCTTTTGACGACGCTCTTCTGCCTCTTTCTTTTTAGCGTCGCGTAATGCTTGTTGTGCTTTTTTTCTATCCTCGGCTGCTTTCTCACGTTCTGCACGTTTAGCTGCCAATTCTTCTTCACGTTTAGCTTTACGATCCTCTAATGCTTGTTGACGAGCATCCTTGTCTCCTCCTCCTACAACTGGCACAACCGCTTCATCTTCTAATGCCTTGCGCTCTTTTTTATTTTTAGCTTGTGATCTTTTAGATGTTCTTGTTATTGTTTGCAGTACACGCTCACTAATATCATAACGTTCTGCAGAATACAACATCACAACATCTGCTGATTTATCAAATACAAAATCATACTTTCCAGTTTCTGCGATATCTTGCACTGCTGCAAAAATTTGATCTTGTATAGGTTCTATTAACTGACGCTTTTGAATCATTAAATCTCCATCTGGTCCAAAACGCTTTTGTTGATAATCTAAAATTTCAGCTTCTTCAAAAGAAATATCCTCAAAACGCTCATCGTATAATTCTTTAGTTAAAAGGACACGTTCATTATCAAGCTCTGATTTCTTTTGTTCTATGGCTCTTAATTTTGTTTCTATTTCAGATTTCCAATCTTTCACCTTTTTATCTAACTGCGTAGAGGCTTGTTGGTATTCAGGTACGTTTTGTAAAATGTATTCTGTATCTATATAACCTATTCTTACTCCACGCTGGGCATTTGCAGTAAAGCTCAACAGGCTTATTGTTGCTAGTAAAAAAAGAACTTTAAATTTCATCATTTTTGTTTTTGTATTTTGAGACAGTTTACTTGTAAAACCAAATGTGTTATCATTTTAGTATTACTAATCATCAAATTTAACGAAATATATTCTTAAAAATTTTAACACCATGATGAAATCCTTGTTTAGCTATTAGAAAATATCGTGCCAAACTTAAAATTGCTGCCCAATAATAAAGTGTGTTTCCCATTTTTTGACTGTTGCTCCATATGGAGATTCATCAAAGGCATGACCAAAGTCTATCCCAAGTAAACCAAAGGCTGGCATAAAAATTCGTAGTCCAAAACCGGCAGATCTTTGAAGGTTAAATGGATCAAAATCTTTAAAGTCATTTACAGATGAACCTGCTTCTAAAAATGATAATGCATAAATTTTAGCTTGTGCACCTAAAGTGATAGGATATCTTAATTCTAAAGAAAATTTATTATAAATTGAACCTCCATCTTCTGATGATAACGATTGGTTTGGATAACCACGTAATTGCACAACTTCCCTTCCATCTAATGAAAAATTACCTAAACCATCACCACCAACAAAGAAACGCTCAAAAGGAATTACACCACGGGCATTATTATAAGCTCCAAGGAAGCCAAACTCTACACTTGGTCGTAATATTAATTTTTTAGTTAAAGCCTGATACCAATCTGCTTTAAATTTAATTTTATAAAACTCTAACCATTTAAAACGCTCTTGGTCAATTTCACCTATTCTTTCTGCGGCGTTATTATATAAAGTAGTTTCTTGTAAGCTAGGGTTTGGATTTGATTGATAATCACTAATTATTTCGTTTTGTTCTGCTCTTTCATCCTGTAAAGCATCATAATCTACACCATTAACTAATGAATAAGGGAATGAAAACTTAGCTGATACTGAAAAATTAGAACCTCCCGTTGGGAAAATTGGATCGTTATAAAGGTTGTTTCTACTTAATCCAATAGTATAAGATAAGTTATTAGAAGTACCATCACCAAAAGTAAATAAACCGGTGTTGTAATTCTGAAGATCATAATGCTGATAACTTATGGCTTGTGATAACAAAAAGTAATCATCTGGCTTTGACAATCTTGTTGAAAGACCAAAGGTTAAACCTGTTATATTAAAACGTTTACTTTTATCTGCATTTCCTGTTGACGAATCGTATAAAAATTGTCTTGAATGCGAAAGCGATGATGACATTTGAAATGGTTTTTTACCACCAAACCAAGGCTCACTAAATGAAAAGCTATACGTTTGAAAAAACTGACTTGCTTGAAGTCTTAATGCTAAACTCTGACCATCACCTCTTGGTACTGGTTTATAAGCGTCTTTCTTAAAGATATCCTTTATTGAAAAGTTATTAAACGATAAGCCTAAAGTACCGATGAAGCCTCCTCCACCATAACCACCTTGTAACTGTATCTGACTAGACCCTTGCTCTACAACAGAATACTCTATATCTAAGGTACCATCTACAGGGTTTGGATTTTTAACATTTGGTGAAATTTGTTGTGCGTCAAAATACCCTAATTGTCCAAGCTCTCTAATGGTTCTAATAATATCTGCTTTTCTGTAAAGCATACCAGGACGTGTTCTTAATTCTCTATAAACCACATGATCGTTTGTAACATCATTACCAATTACAGTAACATTATTAAAATACGCTGGTTTACCTTCAGAGATACGGATTTCCATATCTATTACATTTCCTTCTGCACTAACTTCAACAGGGTTTATTGTAGAGAACATATAACCATAATTCTGATAAGCATTGGTTATGTCATTAGCATCTGGATTAGTTTCGTCTGCAATACGCTCTCTTAACTCTACTCCATTATATGTATCTCCTTCTTTTATTCCAAGAAGACTAGATAAATACTGATCTGTATATACTGTGTTACCTACAAAAGTAATTTTTCCAAAAGTGTATTTTTCACCTTCTTCTACTTTAATATTAAGAGCTATATTTTTCTTATCTAAATAGGTAATAGAATCAGATATAATTCTAGCATCTCTATAACCATTTTCTTTATAGTAATCTACTACACTTATAAGATCTTCTCTAAAATTATCTTCAATATATTTTGAACGTTTTAAAAGTCGAATAAAATTCTTTTTCTTCGTATTTTTCATTGCTCTACGAAGCTTTTTATCGGCCATTATTTCATTACCTTCAAAATTAATCGTTTTAATTTTTACTTTTTCGCCTCTGTCTATATCAATGCGCATATTAACACGCTCTTTCTCTACAGAGTCAATAACTTGTGACGTACTAATTTTTATTTTAGTATTTAAAAATCCTTTCTTCTTATATTTATTGGTAAGGTAATTTCTAGTTGTAGCAATAAGGTTTTCTGTTACTTTCAGACCTGGCTTAAGCTTATTCTCTTCAATAACCTCTTCCTTTTTTCCTTTTCTTACACCTTCAACGGTAATATCCTTAAGTTCTGGTAAATCACTAAGATGAATTTCTAAGTTTGCTGTATTGCCTTCTATATTTGTAACATAGATATCTATACTGCTAAACAAATTAGATTTCCATAACGTTTTAACAGCATTAGCTATTTTCTCTCCACCAACTTGTACCTCTTCATCCTTTCTAAGTTTAGAATAAGCAATTATAGTTTGTGCACTAAAATTAGTGTTTCCTGTAACAATTATTTCTTTGATTAAATAGGTTTCTCCTTCTTCAACCTGAGCATTACTGGTAAATGAAACTGTAAATAGTAATACAGTACATATAAATTTAATAAATGACTTCAATACTGTCTTATTAGGTAAGTTGTTCGCTTGTTTTTCCAAATCTTCGTTCTCTATTTTGATAATTTATGAGTGCCTCATATAGATCTTCTTTTCTAAAATCTGGCCACAAAATATCTGTAAAATATAATTCTGCATAGGCTATTTGCCAAAGCAAAAAATTACTAATACGTTGTTCTCCACTTGTGCGAATAAGCAGGTCTACGTCTGGTAAATTTTGCGTGTAAAGATGCTTATTTATAATGGATTCATCAATACTTTCAGCAGAAATTATATTATTTTTAACTTTAACTGACAATTCTTTAATAACATTAACAATTTCTTCACGAGAACCATAGCTTAATGCTAAAGTTAATGTCATATTTTTATTATCCTTTGTTTTTTCTATAACATCTAATAGTTCTTGATGCGCTTTTTTAGGTAAATCGCTCAAACAACCAATTGCACAGAGTTTTATACTATTGTCTTGAAGTGTTTTAATTTCCTTTTTTAAAGATTTTACTAAAAGCTTCATTAAGGTTTGTACTTCTAACTTTGGTCTGTTCCAATTTTCTGTAGAAAAAGCATAAAGTGTTAGGTTTTTAATTCCTATCTCTGCACTTGCTTCAACGGTTTGTCTTACTGACTTTGTCCCATTTTCATGACCAATAGCGCGTAACATTCCTTTTTGTTTTGCCCAACGACCGTTGCCATCCATAATAATAGCAACATGTTTAGGTAACTTTTCTTTATTTATTTGATCTTTTAAACTCATTTAAAAATTGCAATAGCATGGTCTTCTTCCAAAGGTGTAAGTTAATGTAATTCCTGTAAACATATACCAATCTGTGTTATTCGTATTTCCAAAACTAAACACTTCTCTATCTACAGAATCTGGAACACTTCCATCTAACTCATCCGAAAAAGTATAACGTGCACCAATTTCTGCCGCCAAAACAAGGTGATATGCTATGTTTGTTTTATATCCCAAAGCCATAGGAATTCCTACCGCCCAACTACTTGTGCCTTCTGATGTATACTCACCTGTTGGAGTAAAATAATAATTATCATGATTGGCTAGAGAAATACCCGAATACAAATATGGTGTACCTTTCATACCACTCGAATGTAAGTCGAAATCTAAAAATGTAAATTCCATTCCTGCTGAAATTTCCAATATACTTGTATCAAACTGATAACCACGTTGTTTTCGTCTAGGATCGTCAGATTCTCCATCAACCCCTTTTAAGTCTGAAAATATTAAAGAAGCTCTAAACGAATGCCTTGGACTTCTATTCCATCTTGCAACAACACCAAAAGCTGGTTGATTTGGCGAAATATAATCTGTTGCACCAACATCTCCAATAAAATTACTTCCACCAGCAAATATACCAACCTCATAGATTTGAGCATCAGCCTTATTAATAATAAAAGTACTTAAAATAATTAGAAAAATATACCTCATAAATTTTTCAAAGTTTGCAAATATAACAATTAAGATTTGTGTGTAACAATTTGATGCAAATTGTCTTACTCATTAACAATTTAAAGAGGTATTTATTGTATTATTTAGCTTTAGTTACGTCGATCTTCTCCCCAAAGCAACTTTTTTCGGAGTGTTGCCAAAAAGGTTTCGTCTAGTAGTTCTACCATTTTTACAACAAAATCTGCTTTTTTTACAGTAACTGTTGTGGTATTAGATAATGTTACAATCCTTGAATCTAACGACATTAAAAACTGATCTTCTCTACCGCTAACTTTTAAGGTTACTGTTGTATTGTCTGGAATAACCAAAGGACGTGCACTTAAATTATGTGGTGCTATTGGAGTTAACACAAAATTATTTGCATCAGGAGCAATTACTGGCCCACCACAACTTAAAGAATATCCTGTAGAACCTGTGGGCGTAGATAATATGAGTCCATCTGCCCAATATGAGGTTAAATATTCACCGTTAAGATGTGTTTCAACGGTAATCATAGATGTTGTATTTTTTCGACTTAATGCTATTTCGTTAAGTGCAAAACTTGTATTAACGACATCATTATGTCCTGGATCAGTTGTGACACTTAATAATGAACGTTCAGAAATTTTATAATCACCACTAAATATTTCTGATAAGGCTGTTTGAATATCTTCAACTTGTATCGTTGCTAAAAACCCCAAACGTCCTGTATTAATTCCCACGATAGGAATACCTAAATCTCTCACATAAGTTACAGCTCTTAATATAGTACCATCGCCTCCTACACTTATTAATAAATCATAACTCGTATCTAATTCGTCAAATGTTTTAACTTCTGAACTATTCTGAATGACTGTATTTTGAGTTGTTAAAAATTCACTTTCAAAAAAAACAGTGGCATGTTTTAATAACAAAAAATTAAAAAGCTGCTGAACTGTTTCTTGAGTTGTTTCTTTTACATAATTCTGCCCGTAAATTGCTACCTTCATAATTACATATTTAGGTATTTATCGAGATATTGCGAGCGATCTTTTAAACTTTCGATATAAGAATCCTCTTCGTGACCTGAAATAATATTATAACTATAACGTCTAAAAGTATGAATAACATCATTAATACTAGCGTTACCAATTTTTACCGTTATCCTCACTAAATCGCTATCCATTTTAGAAATAAAAGCACCTAGTAATTTAGCGTTGTTAGACTCTACAATCTGACTGATTTCACTAAACGAATAATCGTTAATTCCTTTTTCAACAATTAAAATACCGCCTGGCTCTGCAAAGAAAGGTGTTTCATTAAACAAATGAATGATATCATTTAACTCATAATAACCAAGATATTTATTGTTTTGATCTAAGATGGGCATAATATTAGAATCGTTTTGTGCAAACGCTTCGAGCACATCTAACCAAATAGTCGTTGGCCTTACAAAAAAACCTTCTATAGCATAATTACAGTCACTAATAGAATTAGCACCTTCAAAACAATGCGCGTCAGTTTCTGAAACACATCCCATATACACACCATCTTTATGAATAGGAATATGTGAATATGTTAACTGGTTAAAAAGCAATTTTAAATCGCTTACTTTATCAGTAATACTCAACGGTTTTATATCATTTATTACAAAATCTTGAAGCTCCATTATACAATATTAAATAAGTTGCAAATTAATCAAAAATAACCACAAAAAGCTTGTGCTCATTTTTAGAGCTTAGCTTTACTTTTTCTTCAATTTACAAAATTACCATTTTACATTATAACTTTACATTTTTTATACTCGCAACTAAACCATAATCAAAAAAATACTTTACCACAGAGCTGAAACTTTTCGGTTAAACCAAAAAGTAAGGTTGAGTTCTGTATTTTTGTAATAGAAAATCTAATAAAATGACCAAATTAAGTGTTAATATAAATAAAATAGCTACGCTAAGAAATAGTCGTGGAGGTGATGTACCAAATGTCGTTCAGTTTGCAAAAGACGTACAGCGTTTTGGAGCTGAAGGTGTTACCATTCACCCAAGACCAGATGAAAGACATATTCGCTACCAAGATGCCTACGACCTGAAACCAGAAGTTTACACAGAATATAATATTGAAGGGAATCCTATCCCCAAATTTATAGATATGGTATTAAAAATTAAGCCAACACAAGTTACCTTGGTACCTGATTCTGTAGATGCAATTACCTCTAATGCAGGTTGGGATACTATAAAACATAAAGATTTTTTAATTGAAGTAATTAAGGAATTTAAAAGTAACGGCATCAGAACATCCATATTTGTAGATCCTGATTTACACCAAATAGAAGGTGCAAAAGCAACCGGAACTGACCGTATAGAACTTTACACTGAAGCTTTTGCTCATCAATATAGCTTAGGAAACAAAGACGCCATAAACCCTTATATGGAATGTGCTGGTTTAGCAAATACCATGCAACTTGGTATTAACGCAGGACATGATTTATCTTTAGATAATATTAAATTCTTTAAAGAAAACATAACGGGTTTGCTGGAAGTTTCTATTGGACACGCTTTAATTGCCGAAAGTCTATACTTAGGTATTGAAAATGTTATTGGGATGTATTTAGAAAAACTGAAATAAAATAAGCTAAAAACACGACGCTTAAAGAAACTTCAAACTCAAAAAACATGAATTTACACTCAAATATAATAGGAGAAGGAAAACCATTTATAATTCTACACGGATTTTTAGGAATGGGTGACAATTGGAAAACCCTAGCTAAACAATTTTCTGAAGCTAATTTTGAAGTTCATCTTGTAGACCAACGTAATCATGGTCGTAGCTTTCATTCTGAAGAATTTGATTACGACGTAATGGCTGAAGATTTAAAAACCTATTGCAAAACCAACAACTTAAAAGAGGTTGTTTTATTAGGCCATTCTATGGGTGGAAAAACAGCAATGCTTTTTGCTACTAAATATCCTGAGTTAGTAAACAACCTTATTGTCGCTGATATCTCTCCACGTTATTACCCTGTACATCATGATGCCATTTTAGAAGGCTTAAGTCAATTAAACTTTTCAGAACTCAAAACCAGAGGCGAAGCAGACAAAGCATTAAGTAATTATGTTCACGAAGTTGGAACTCGTATGTTTCTACTCAAAAATTTATACTGGGTAGAAAAAGGACAATTAGGTTTACGTATTAATTTAGACGTTTTAAAAGCAAACGTTTCTGAGGTAGGAGAAGCACTTCCTATACATGCAACCTTTCAAAAAGACACGTTGTTTTTGAGAGGTGATCGCTCAGAATATATTGGAGAAGCAGATGAAACTATAATTCATCGCCATTTTCCAAATTCTAAAATTATAACAATCTCTAACGCCGGACACTGGTTACACGCAGAAAACCCTAAAGAGTTTTACAAAGCTGTGATGAATTTTGTATCTTAGGTAAACTTAATTAAATATTGAAATTATGAATTTACTGATTAGACTTTTACTAAACGCCTTAGCTGTTTTTGTTTTGGCTAACATACTCAATGGAGTCCATGTAGATGGTTATGTTGGGGCTATTATTGTCGCTGTAGTTTTATCAATTCTTAATTTGCTGGTAAAACCTTTTTTAGTTATCCTGACCTTACCAATTACCATTATGACTTTGGGTGTTTTTTTATTAGTCATCAATGCCCTCATCATTCTATTAGCAGATAAACTTGTAGACGGATTTAGTGTCTCAAGTTTTTGGACAGCCATATTATTTAGTATTCTGCTATCTATCTTACAATCATTACTACAATCCTTTTTAAAAGACGACAAAAAGTAGCTGATATACAAACGCTTAAAACTATTGTTGGGTTGTAAAAAATATTGTATTTTTGCAGCCCAATTTTAGTTTCAAGAAAATGAATATTACAAGAGAAAACATCGACGCATTAAATGCAGTTGTAAAAGTTGATATCGCCAAAGAAGATTACAGCGATAAAGTAGAAAAAATATTAGTAGATTACCGTAAGTCTGCAAACATTCCTGGTTTTAGAAAAGGTCACGTACCAATGGGAATGGTAAAGAAGCAATATGGTAAAGCGGTTTTAGTAGATGAAGTAAACAAATTATTACAAGATGCTCTAGGTAAGTATTTAGTTGAAGAAAAATTAGATGTATTAGGTAACCCGTTACCAAAAGCTCAAGACGATTTAGATTGGGATGCTGAGGCATTTACTTTTGAATTTGAATTAGGTTTAGCACCAGAATTCGATGTAAATCTAAAAAGTAAGAAAGCAATAACGCATTATAATATTGTGGCAGATGACAAGATGATCAACGATCAAGTTGAAAACATCCAAAAGCAATATGGTAAAATTGTTTCTCAAAGCGAAGTAACAAAAGATTCTGAAATTACAGGAACGTTTACAAACGAAGAAAAAGAAATCGATAATTCTACAATGCTTACTTTAGATAAATTAAAAGGTAAAACTAATCCTAAGAAATTTATTGGAGCAAAAGTTGGTGATGTAATCACATTAAAAACTAAAGGTTTATTTAGCGACGATCATGATTTAATGAACGCATTAAAAGTAGCTCACGATGATGCTCATGGTTTAGATATTGAAGTGAATTTTACAATCACTGAAATTAACGAACGTGAATTAGCAGATTTAGATCAAGAGTTATTTGATAAGTTATTCGGTAAAGGTATCGTTACTTCTGTAACTGAGTTAAAGGATAAAATCAAAGAAGATTCTGAAAAGCAATTTGCACAACAAGGTGATCAGAAATTGCTAAATGATGTTACCGAAAACTTAATCGAAAACACAAAATTCGATTTACCAGCAAGCTTCTTACAAAAATGGATGCAAACTGCAGGTGAAGAAGAAATGACTGAAGAGCAAGCTAAAGAAGAATACGAAAAGTCTGAAAAAAGCATGCGCTACCAACTTATTGAAGGCAAATTAATCACAGAGCACAAGCTGCAAGTTCAGTTTGAAGAATTAAAGTCTTATGCTATGGAAATGATTAAAGGTCAGATGGCTCAGTTTGGTCAAATGAATCCTTCAGATAAAGAATTAGAAGACATTGCAGCTCGTATCTTAGGAAACCAAGACGAAGTAAAGCGTATGTCTGAGCAATTAATGAGTCAAAAGTTATTAAACTTATACAAAACTGAAGCTAATATTAAAACCAAAGACATCACTTATGATGATTTTGTAAAAGAATTCTATAGCTAATTTTAAAAATATTAAGGCTTAGCCTTAAAACCTTAAAATGTGGTTAACGTTAAAACGGTAACCTAAAAATTATTAGTATCTTTAAGGCGTAAAATGTAAAAATTTTACGCTTTTTTTTGGAATATATTTTTCATAAAAAACTAATATCACACTGAGCACAGTAGCAGTGCTTTATTGAAAAAACATTAATTAAAAGAATTAAAATTCATATGGATTACGGAAAAGAATTTGAAAAATTTGCAATAAAAGACCAAGGTATTAATAGCAATTACTACTCTAAGATTATTGAGAGCATGTACCCTTCTAACATGACGCCTAATATTATTGAAGAACGTCAGATGAACATCGCCGTTTTTGATGTATTCTCGCGTTTAATGATGGATCGTATTATATTTTTAGGCACAGGTGTTAACGACCAAGTAGCCAATATAATCCAAGCACAGTTACTATTTTTACAAAGTACTGATGCCTCAAAGGATATTCAAATTTATATCAATTCACCAGGAGGTTCTGTATATGCAGGCTTAGGTATTTATGACACAATGCAATTTGTAAAACCAGATGTAGCAACTATATGTACAGGAATTGCGGCTTCAATGGCAGCGGTATTATTATGTGCTGGAGAAAAAGGAAAACGTTCTGCGTTAAAGCATTCTCGTGTAATGATTCACCAAGTAAGTAGCGGAACTCAAGGTCAATTAAGCGATATGCAAATTGCTTTAAAAGAAACCATTAGAGTTAAAGAAGAATTATATGCCGTAATTGCTAAACATTCTGGAAAATCTATTGAACAAGTGGAAAAAGATTCTGATAGAGATTACTGGATGCGCTCTCAAGAAGCTTTAGACTACGGAATGATTGATGAAATTTTAGAACGAAAGTAATTATAACTACTTTCGACTAATTAATTAAACGTAAAATTTAAGATTCTTGCTTTAGCAAGAATTAAAAACATTGAAGATGGCAAAGGAAGAATTAGAATGTTCATTTTGTGGTAGGAAAAAGCCAGAAACCAGCTTACTTATTGCAGGTTTAGATGCACACATCTGTGATCGTTGTATTGAACAAGCACATGGTATTGTAATAGAAGAATCCAAACAAACTGGTAATTCTGAATTAAGTGCAGAATTAATGCTAAGAAAGCCTAAAGAAATTAAGGGCTTTTTAGATGAATATATTATTGGACAAGAAAACACCAAACGTGTAATGTCTGTTGCAGTTTATAATCACTATAAACGTTTATTACAAGCACCAACAGAAGATGATATTGAAATACAAAAAAGTAATATCATAATGGTTGGGCAAACAGGTACAGGAAAAACATTAATGGCAAAGACTATTGCTAAAATGCTAAATGTACCTCTTGCAATTGTTGATGCAACAGTGTTAACAGAAGCCGGTTATGTAGGTGAAGATGTGGAGAGCATTTTAACACGTTTATTACAAGCTGCAGATTACAATCTTGAAAAAGCACAACGCGGCATCGTTTTTATTGACGAAATTGATAAGATTGCTCGTAAAAGCGATAATCCATCAATTACTAGAGATGTATCTGGAGAAGGCGTACAACAAGCTTTATTAAAACTTTTAGAAGGTACTGTAGTTAATGTACCACCAAAAGGAGGTCGTAAGCATCCAGATCAAAAATTTATTGAAGTAGATACCGAAAACATTTTATTTATTGCTGGTGGAGCATTCGATGGTATTGAACGTGTAATTACCAAACGTTTAAACATGCAAGCTATTGGTTATAGCTCTATAAATAAAGAAAGTGTTGATAAGGATAACATTTTACAATATATTATACCTAAGGATTTAAAAGATTTTGGATTAATTCCTGAAATAATTGGTCGTTTACCTGTATTAACTTACATGGATCCTTTAGATGCTAAAACCTTAAGAGCAATCTTAACAGAACCTAAAAATGCCATTATTAAACAATACAAAAAACTGTTTGAAATGGATGATGTTAATTTTACCATTACAGATGGCGCTTTAGATTATATTGTAGGAAAAGCTATTGAATACAAACTCGGAGCTCGTGGTTTAAGATCGCTTTGCGAAGAAATCTTAACTGAAGCGATGTTTGAATTGCCTGGTTCTGGTGAAACAAAATTAAACATAACTAAGGCTTATGCTGAGGATAGATTAAACAAATCAACATTAAAGAAGTTGAAGGCCGTATCTTAAGTTAGTATTACTTTTAAAATAAAAAACCACAATTTCTAATATTGAAATTGTGGTTTTTTTAGTTCGGGATTGATTAATATAATATTGCTAGCAATATATGTTAAGGGATTGTAAAAGTTAATAGCACATTAATTTTTAGCTAAGATATAAGCCACACTCAAAGTAAGGCGTGTTCGCTTTAATTATTAGGTAAAACACAAGTAATTTTCGTTATACCGTTTTTTTGTGTTTTTTTTCAGGATAAACCGTTGTTGTGCTTATTTTATGGGCACCAAAGCCAATTTATTGGGTATTGAGATGTAATAATTCTTCTAAATAAACTCTATTATTAGATAATCGAGGGACTTTATGTTGGCCACCAAGTTTATCATTTTCTTTTAACCAATCATAAAACAAATTGGGTCTTGCACTATGAATGGTTGGTTTATTTAACGTCATGTTATTAAAACGCTTAGCCTCATAATCAGAGTTTAAAGCTTTTAAAGCATTGTCAAATAACTCTTCAAAATAAGACATGTTTTTAGGCGGAGTTTTAAACTCAATAATCCACTCATGTGCACCTTTTTCTTTACCTTCCATAAAAATTGGTGCAGCAGTATAATCTACTATTTCTGCTGATGTACGTTTGCATACACTTTTAAAAGCTTCTTCGGCATTCTCTATAATTAATTCTTCACCAAAAGCATTGATATGATGTTTAGTTCTGCCTGTCACTTTAATTCTATGCGGACTCAGACTTACAAATCTAATCGTATCGCCAATTTTGTATCTCCACAATCCTGCATTAGTTGTAATAACCACAGCATAATTAGTATTTAACTGTACATCACTCAACGGAATCACGATTTGTGCTTCGGTACCATAGGCATCCATAGGAATAAACTCATAAAAAATACCATAATCTAGCATCAACAATAAATCACTAGAACTGTTTTGATCTTGAATAGCAAAAAAGCCTTCAGAGGCATTATATATTTCGTAATATCTAAATTTATTAGAAGGCAAAATAGCCTTGTACTGTTCTACATAAGGATTAAAATTTACTCCACCATGAAAGTAAACTTCTAGATTAGGCCAAATATCAAAAAGACTGTCCTTTCCTGTTTTATCTAGTACATTATTAAGTAAAACTAGCATCCAAGATGGTACACCTGCAAGACTTGTTACATTTTCCTCTATAGTTTCTTCAACTATAGCCTGCATCTTAGTCTCCCATTCGCTCATTAGCGACACTCTATTACTAGGTGTACTGCTAAATTCTGCCCAAAACGGCATATTATCTATAAGAATAGCACTTAAATCTCCAAATACAGTGCCGTTCTCTTTGTATAATTCTTTACTACCACCTAATCTTAAGCTTTTACCTGTAAACAACTGTGCATCTTCATTATTATTTAAATACATACATAATAAATCTTTGCTTGCTGCATAATGGCAATCTTCTAAAGATTCGAGACTTACAGGAATAAATTTACTTTTAGCGTTAGTCGTTCCACTAGACTTAGCAAACCATTTTATAGGTCTAGGCCAGAAAATATTTTGTTCGCCATTACGCGAACGTTCTATTAAAGGTTGAAACTCTTCGTAATTTACAATTGGTATACGTTCGTTAAATTCTCTATACGTTTTTATAGAATCAAAGTCATATTTTCTACCAATTTCTGTGTCTTTTGCTACTTTTAACAAGCTAAAAAGCAATTCATTCTGTACTTCGTTTGGGTATTTTAAAAACAGTTCAATTTGATGGAATCGTTTTTTCAAAAACCATGAAGCTATAGAATTTACAATAGGAATTGGCATAGATTGGCTATCTTTACGAGATAAATGAATGCTAAAAATACTAAAATTCTTTCATGGTTTACACAGGAGTCCTCACAAAAATGCAAACTGAATTTTTAGAGCCAATTCAATACTATTTGGTCTTTAAACATGATTTTATTCACGTGAATCAATTATTAAACAAAACCATTGACATAAAACTTGTTGGACATCAATGTTTAAGCTGTGGATTAGACAGGCCTATTTACCGCCAAGGCTTTTGTAAAACTTGCTTTTTTGACAAACCACTTGCAGGAGATTGGATAATGCGACCAGAATTAAGTACAGCACATTTAGACAAAGAAGATAGAGATTTAGACTACGAGAAAAAAGTGCAATTGCAACCACATATTGTGTATTTAGCCAATTCTAGTAACGTAAAAGTTGGAGTAACTAGAAAAAGTCAAGTACCAACACGTTGGATTGACCAAGGCGCTCATGAAGCTGTTGAAATTGTAGAAGTACCCAACCGCTATTTAGCAGGCATTACTGAAGTTGCTTTAAAAGATCATGTTGCTGATAAGACCAATTGGCGAACTATGCTAAAAAATGATATTAAAGATGAAGATTTGTTAGCATGGAGACAAAAATTAAAGCCATACATTCCTGAAGAAGCACAACCCTATTTTATTGAAAACAATTCTGAAACACACATACATTTTCCTGTAGAACAATACCCTTTAAAACCTAAAAGCCTTAATCTAAGTAAAACTCCAAATTATTCTGGAAAATTAGTTGGTATTAAAGGACAATATTTCATTTTTGAAGATAATACGGTTTTTAATGTAAGAGCTAACGAAGGGTCGGTTGTAGAATTAACGGTTTAAAAACACTGTCAGTTTGAGCCCAATCGAAAATCTTAAAAACCTGATTATATTTTGATTCATGAGCTTCCTTTTTCCAAAGGGATTGGTTACTTAAAATAAGACAACAAGTCAGACTTCTTTGAAGCTGATACCATAATCTCTTTGCCATTACTTAAGACCACACTTCCGCCTTTGCCTTTTACATATTTCACTATTTCATTGACGTTGACTAAGTAACTTTTGTGGACTCTAGCAAAATTGGAGTCTTTTAAACTTTCTTCAATATACTTTAAAGTTTTACTCACAAGTTTCTTCTTGTTATTGTTTAGATATATTTCGGTGTAGTTATCATCAGCCTTACAATACATAATGTCTGCTGTTTCTATAACTTCGAAGCCATCTTGTTGTGGAATGGTAATTTTACCACTCACAACATTCGTTTTTGGCACTAAAACTTGATCTTGCAATGCATCTTCCTTTGTTCTAATTTCTGTTACATAATCTACAGCCTTTATCAACTCATCAATAGAAATGGGTTTCATTAAATAATAAGACGCATGTGCATTTAACGCATCAATAGCATAATGGTTATAAGCGGTTACAAATATGGTTTCAAAATTAACATCTCCAACTTTATCTAATAAATCAAAGGCATTACCATAAGGCATTTCTACATCTAAGAACACTACGTCTAAATCATTATTTCTAATTAACACTAAGGCTTCTTCAACATTAGCAGCTTCACCTAGGATTGAAATATTAGGACAATACTTCGTCAAATAATTCCTTAGAATTAATCTGCTATTTTCTTCGTCTTCTACTATTATGGCGTTTAATTTCATATTCATTTCCTGCGAAAGCAGTAATCTTTTTGATTATACTTCTATTAAATAATACACTTTGACTGTATTCAATGTGACATTTTAATCCTTTTTTAAGGTTACAACTACTTTTGTTCCTGCATCTTCCAATTCTTGAAAATCAGCAATCATTACATCTACTTTATCTTTATACATTTCATTTAAAATGGCAACACGTTTTTTAATGTTAGTCATTCCTTTAGAATTTTGCTTTTTCTGATGGTCTGTTTTCAAAGTTTTAGAACGCTCCCTTCCAATGCCATCATCTGAAATAGTGATGGTTATTTCGTCTTTAGATTTTGGCTGAATATGAATATGCAAATGCCCTTTATCTTTTTTATAGCGCAAACCATGCCATACCGCATTTTCGATGTACGGTTGTAATAGCATTGGTGGAATCTGGAATTCTTCAACATCTATGGTTTCATCGACATCTATAGCATAATCAAATTTATCTTGAAACCTAAAATGCTCTAACTTGGTGTATAAATTCAATAATTCTATTTCTTTTTTCAATGGAATAAAATCCTCTTCACTATTCTCCAAAACCGCACGCATTAATTGTGAGAAATCTGACAAATATTTATTAGCAGTACGTTCATCATTTGTTGCTATAAAGGTATTCACAGAGTTTAACGCATTAAAAATAAAATGCGGATTCATTTGACTTCGTAACGATTTTAAGGCCAACAAATTATTTGCTAAGCGTTGTTGCTTTATATATTTAAACATTAAAAAACCTGTAATTAAAAGTAATACCAAACCACCTATTAACGAATAAATAATGAGTTGTTGACTCTTGTTTCGTTCTTGCGTTAACTCGTAAGTACTCTTAGATAAGGCGCGATCACTTTCTAAAGATGTTATTCTATTTTGTTGTTCAGCAATATTTCGGCTAAAACGCGCTGCTTGAGAAATTTTCTGAATTTTTTTAGCGTATAATTCATCTACAACATCTTTATACTCGTCATTATAAGCTATCGTTTTTTCAGTATTTCCTAATTTAGCATTAACTTCAGAAAGCTTACGAGTTGCATCTAATTTTACATCTAAATCGCCTTTTTCGCCAGCCTCTTCCCTACTTTTTTCTAAATATGGTATAGCTTTAGTTAAATCATTACTTAACAAATATGCATTACCAATTTTATAGTTTTGCTTTTGAGAAGTAATAGGGCTTTCATTACTTATAACAGAATCATTTTCAATGTCTTTTATCCCTTCTATAGCCAATTTCCTTAATACAATTTCACTTTCGTAATCTGCATTATCACTATTAAATTCAGCCACTTTCACTTGTTCTTCAACAGCCCTTTTTTTATTCTCTTTTTCTGCTAATTTTAAAGAATTACTAAAGTAACTTTTTGCCTTATTCGTTTGTCCTTGAATACTATAAACTTGTGCTATTTTAGAATTTAAGTCGGTAACTTTTGGTGCTATTAGGTGTTTGTTAGCCACCTCTAATCCATCTTCGTAAGCTCTAATAGCTTTAGTATAATCCTTAATTTTTACATAAGCATCACCAACACCTTCAAACCAAACTACCCTCTCATAATTAGGTAACGATTTTTCATCCATCGTTTTATATGTAGAAAGACTTGTTGTAAAATCATCATTATCAAGATAAGACTTTGCTAATTTTAACTGAGCAGAAGATGTCTTTGCATTTTGAAGACTAATTTTATACGCAGAAATTGCCAAATCAAACTGTTTCCAATGTCTATATATATCTCCTAACAACTCATGCGCTTCTGCACTTTGTTCTGTATTAATATCTACATTTAAGGCATTACCAATAAACTTAATACTCTTTTCTGCATCTTTTTTGAGATAGGCATCTGCAGAATCAATCATTTGATTAAAGCGTTTAAAATCCCCTTTACGCTTAGAACGTAAGCCAGACTGTTTAGAATCTATAACTTCAATCGTAATACGTTCGTTGGACTTTATGGTATAATATATGGTTTCAAAATCTTTATGGCTAATAATTAACTCATCACCAATCTTAGCCATTACATTAAAAGTTCCATCAAAATTAGTTCTTGTGTATTTCCCGCCATTCACTAATATCTCAACGTCACGATAAGGTGTATGTGAACTTTTTTCATAGACTGAGCCTCTAATGGCAAACACAGCCTCATTAGTTCTTTTGCTTTTTTCATTTTGCTGTCCAAAGGATAAAAATCCTACTAGGCAAAACAATAAAAGAAAACAATATGTTCTAGATATTTTCACTTACACAATTTATTTGTTGGACTAAACTTACATACTTTATTTGGTTTCAAAAAATGGACCGTTTAGAAGTGAGACCTTTTTTACTAATAAAAAGCCTAGGCTACTAAATAGGTCGTCGGTTTTACTCAGCCAAAAGCCCTCTTTACGCATTCTTGTTTTTTAGCACTGTTTTTTAGACAGAGCTTTACCCATAAATCAAAAAACAATATTAAACATGAAAACAATCAATTTAGGATTAGTGCTTTTACTCATAAGTAGCATTACTATTTCTGCACAACACAGAGGGAATTATAATGAAATTACAAGCGACATTTCGAGACAAAATATTTTAAGCTCTGGAAATGCCAAAATCTACAATCCAGCGGTTCAGCAACAAATAAACCAAACACTTTACCCAAGCAATGTATTAACAGTAGATGTAAAAGCATTACAAAATGCTAGTGCCACAACATATACTGCCATTTTTAACCTCTCTCAAATGGGGCCTTCTGCAGAAAAAACAAACCAATTAATGAAAGAACGTATAGACAGTATTAAATATCGTTTAAATGCTAAAGGCATTACTCAAAAAAATATAGCTATTGATGTCATTTTGTTCATTCCTATTTACGAAGTCGAAGTCACAAAAAAATTATTCAGTAAAACATATACCGAAGTTCCTAAAGGCTTTGAATTACAACAAAACATTCACATTCAATTTACAAAAACCAATCAATTTGAATCTATTTTAGAAGCCTGTGCGCAAAGCGAAGTTTATAATTTAGTTAAGGTTGATTATTACATTGACAACATTCAGGAGGTTTATAAAAACCTTCAAGATGAATTATTAAAACTTATCGATGAGAAAAAAAATTATTATCAAGCTTTAGGCTTTGACATGGAGACTTACGATGTAGCAATTGCAGATGATAAATATTGTTATTTTCCAAAGGATTTCTACCAAAGCTACCAAGCTTACAATAGCGTTTCTGTTGAAGCTTTAGATAAAAATAAAGGTATTACAACAGCAAAAAAAACAAACCTCATACTATTACCAGCCCTTGACTTACGAAAATTACGATGTGGTTATTAATCCTTCTATTTTAGAACCTGTTGTTCAAATAGGTATGAATATAAAACTTGTTTTTACCCCTAAACCTAAAGAGAAAAAAGAAACCCCTAAGGTAGAAACAAAAATAGACCATAAGTATTATGTAATTTCTCCAAACGGCACTATTGATGTTAAGGAACTAAACACTAAAAAATAAAACATATGAAAACTCCATTTAAAACTTTAATCCTTGCTGTGAGCTTAGTATCACTTTTGGCTTGCAATGCAAATTCAAAAAATAGAACTCAAGATTTAGCAATCTCTGAAATAGTAATTAAAACAACTTCAAAAAATAAAAACCCAGAAATTAAAGTCGCTTTATTATTAGACACCAGCAATAGTATGGATGGCTTAATAGACCAAGCCAAAGCACAACTTTGGAAGATTGTAAATGAATTATCCTATGCTAAGTGTGAAGATAAAAGTCCTAATCTTAAAATCGCACTTTACGAATACGGCAACGATAACCTTAACGCAGAAGAAGGTTATTTAAGACAAGTTATTGCTTTTAGTGATGATTTGGATGAAATTTCAAAATCATTATTTTCATTAACTACAAATGGAGGTAATGAGTACTGCGGAAAAGTAATTGAAACTGCGCTCAATCAATTAGAATGGGGAAGTAGTAATAATGATCTAAAGCTTATTTTCATTGCAGGAAACGAGCCGTATTCACAAGGAAATGTAAGTTATAAAGAAGCATCAAAGCTCGCACACAATAATGATATAACCGTCAATACTATTTTCTGTGGCGATTATAACCAAGGGATTTCAACCAAATGGAAAGATGGAGCCGATTTAACACATGGAAATTATATGGCAATTAATCATAATGAAGCAACTGTTCATATTGCTTCACCTTACGATGACGAAATTTTAGAACTCAATGAAAAATTAAATCAAACCTATATTGCTTATGGAAGTGCTGGTAGAGCCAAAATGGAAATGCAAGCAGAACAAGATTCAAATGCAAGAAGCTATAATAAAGCAAATGCAGTGAGCAGAACCGTTAGTAAAAGTTCTCGTCTGTATAAAAACAGCTCTTGGGATTTGGTAGATGCCGAAAAAGAAAAAGATTTTTCTTATGAAGCGCTAGATAACAAACAACTACCAAAAGAATTACAAGGGAAATCTAAATCTGAAATTAAGTCCTTTATTGAAAAGAAATCTAAAGAGCGTAACAAACTTCAAGATCAAATTGTTGCATTAAATATAAAACGTCGGAATTTTACTACACAACAAAGTAATAATGCTACAAACAATTTAGAAACGGCTATGATAAAAGCATTAAAAACTCAAGCCGAAAAGAAAAATTATAAATGGGAATAATAAGTAAAAAGAAAAAGGCTCAATTTACATTGAGCCTTTTTTATATATAAAAAATATACTATTAATTTACCGCAGGACAGTTACATTCATATTTCTCTCTTCTACAATTAAAATTGAAACCAAGAGTTAATTGATGAAAACCACCTGTATTAAAGTTTACAGTATTTGCTTGATAAGAATACGTATAAGCAAACACAAAATTGTTATAATCAATTCCTAAAAATGGAGTAATGTACTGTAGCTTTTGGTTACTGACACCAGATCCATCTTGAAATTCTGCACCATCTAAACTTCTTCTATAAGATAAACCACCCCAAACTTTACCAAAATCCATTTCTTTATAAACTTTAGCATTGATATCAATAGATGATTCTTTTGTCGCATCTCTATACATATACATTAAAGAAGGCTCATAACTCCACTCACTACCAAACTTACTGAAAGTGTAACCTGAAGAAAGTAAATAAGTTCTTAGATTTTTAAATTCGAAACCACTTATACGATTCCAGTTAATACCTTCATTATCTAAAATATTTTTAGCTGTAAAATGGGCATAAAAATCTATAAAATGATAAGAAAAACCGAAGTCAATATTAAAATTAGTATCACTTTGTACTATATATCCAACAGCATCATCTAAAGGCTCACCTGGAACTAACCAACTTGTTTCATCTAATTTATACTGAAGAAATCCAGCACTTAAACCAAATGACAACATATTTAAGTCAATCTCATTTCTTGAAAACATTAAATGATAAGCAAATGTTGCATAACCACCAACTGTTGAGTGGTAACCATTTGCGTCATTAAAAAGAATTCCTCCAATCGCAACAGGAGAATCACCTAATCTTCCGTTCATACTTAATGTTTGAACACTTGGTGCATCATCAACACCAAACCATTGTTGCCTTGCTGTTAGCCTTATTTTGGCACAATTAGCAACACCAGCCATAGAGGGGTGAATTAAATAATAATTATCCGTTAAATAATCCGAATAAATAGGAATTCCCTCTTGGGCAAAACTAAAATTTGCCAAAAAAGCTATAAATGCTACTAAACAATACTTTTTTAATTTCATAATTTTTTATCGTTTCAAGGTAAAATGGGCTTTATATTCTTTACGTTCATTAGTTATTGGTTCGTTGTATTCTACTGTAAACCAGTAGTCACTCGTTGGCATAGCATTACCATTAAACGTTCCGTTCCAACCGTTTCCATCTGGACTCAATTGTTTTAATAATTTTCCGTAACGGTCAAATATATAAATTTTTGCACTACTTCCAATACCTTCGATGTTCCAAGTTTCATTTTTACCATCTCC